>Ga0209475_10002060_pt1 | contig 21783 bp, 13 predicted proteins | sample tdDd471_FD_187128 | JGI IMG/M metagenome (GOLD analysis project Ga0209475, IMG submission 187128) | Marine sediment microbial communities from the Atlantic coast under amendment with organic carbon and nitrate - tdDd47.1 (SPAdes)... | ecosystem: Environmental > Aquatic > Marine > Coastal >... | reverse complement strand
ATCGGTATCTCACGCCATTGACAGCCTGTTTTAAGGCGATATATGATTGCTTTGACAACTTGGTGGAGTTTAACTTTAGTATTGTCCCATGAATTGCCAAAAGCTAAATATGGGCTTATGTTTTTTTATAATTTGAGTACTTAACACCTGATGAATATTTATTAAATATACTATTTAATCATCAGAATATCAACTAATTAAGCTATTTAATTCGTTCTGTTTTAGGACTTTAAACAACTTCATAATAAAGTAGCGTTGTTTACACATTAGAGAATGCTAATATATGCAGGAATCACTTTGTCGGAAATGTGGTTCCTGTATTTTTTTATGCTATCGCTTTCCACTCACGTGATATTGGGGCCTTTAATTTTTTTTAAAACTAGGTTACCAGAGAATTGAGGACAGCTTTGTCATTATTGGATATATTCAAACACATATTGTGATTTTTTGAACATCACAACAGGGTATTATCCTTTAATTGCAAATGTATGCTTAATGCATAAAGGTTATAAGTGATTAAAAAGATAAGTTATGAAGAATAGTTTTCTGCTAGTGATGTTTGCGTTAATGGTTACTACCGCTTTTAGTCAACCTGTATCACCGGGTTCGTGCGATATATTCATTAAGTTTGATGGTACGGCAGCAGGGAAAATTACATTACCTGATCTGTCAAATACATTGGGTACAAATGTAACAGAATTTACTGTTGAGTTCTGGTGTAAAAGATATGCCATCTCTGCTATCGATTTATGGGGGCATTACTTGAAAAATGGTTACAATGAAGGAAAGGATATTGTCATACAGGTGCCAGATGGAGAAGGCTTTACTTGTATTTTCGGTAATGGAACAGGGAAACAAAAAATCTCATGTTCCAATTACATAAAAAAGATTTTGCTTTGATTGATATGGAAGGAAACAACCAATTAGAAGCAGGTGACTTTGATGTTATTATTGGGTGTTCCTCCGATTGCGATAACATAATTCCCATATCTGTTTTCTGATTTTAATAGATTGATTCCGAGTAGTAATTAAAGGGCTAGACTGTTGTTGTACTAAGGGCTTGTTAGAGAGTTAAATGCTGATGTGTAGTGTAGCTTAGATCGAAAAAGAAATGTACTTATTGAAGCTTTTGTTTAACTGGAATTTAAGGCACATGGATGTTCACTTGAGCGTTATATCATTTGTCAAATTTGACTTTTTAACTAGTTTTGCATATCAATTCTATGCTTAAAGGTGAACAAGACATACTTATCAAACTAAAGGCCGGTAACCAATATGGTCTTAAAGATTTATTTGAGCTCTATCATCAGGGCTTGTGTGTGTTTGCCTTAAAATATGTTGACGAGTTTCAGGAAGCTGAAGATATAGTTCAAGAGACTTTTGTACAGTTTTGGGAAAAGAAACATTATCAGTCTGTGTCAAGTTCTATTAAATCATACCTGTATATGACGGTGCAGAATAAGTGTTTACGTCGGCTTGAAAAACAGAAGAAAGTACGCTTTGAAAATGTAGAACACTTTGCCGACCAATTAATTAACGAGGATTGGGATACAGATGTTTTAGAGGAACGAAAGCGAAAACTGTTGATAGAATTGGATAAATTACCTCCTAAAGGACGTGAAGTGTTGGAACACATCGTCTTTCGTGGCCTTAAGTATAAAGAGGTGGCGGAAGAACTGGATATCTCTATTAATACGGTTAAGACACAATTCTCCCGATCCTTAAAACAGTTACGTAGTTCCATTGATACCATCATTATCCTGATGTGGTGAAGAGCAGCTGTTGTCACACGATGGTGAATACTGTAGACTTTTAAGCACGGAAATAGCTTTGATTTTGTGATAAGCATATGATGCATTTCTACGTTCTGCGGTAGTCGTTTCTCAGTTGCCTTACTTTTTTTTAAAAAAGATTCATTTGCTTTCACCCCTTTTGAACAATCTTGTATCATAGTATAAAAGAAGTATAAATGAACACCAACAATAAAAGGATTAATCAACTGCTGGCAGACTATTGTAGTGGACAGTTAAGCCGGGAAAAGGTACATGAGCTAAAGCAGTGGATCGATGCATCAGAGGAGAATCGAAATAAGGCAAGTCGTTATGTGGCACTTTATAAAGAAGGACGTGAGTTATTTTATGTCGATCAATACGATGCAAATGCCCTTTGGAAGAGGATTGAGCAGCAGTTACACAGTAATAAACGAAGGGTGCTACAGATGTGGGGTAGTGTGGCTGCTGTACTGGTTATTGGCTTGTCCGTCAGCATAAGTATTTGGATGTTTAACCAGACTTTAACGCAACCCCTTGCTTTGCAGGATATTGCTCAGCCCGGTTCGCCAAAGGCCATACTCACCTTATCTGATGGGGAAAAGATAGACCTGCAGCAGGCATCCCAGTTTTCGATAACAAAGGAAAAAGGTCATGTGATTATTAAGGATTCGACAGATAAAATTTCATATACAAAAAAGGATTCACATGAGGAGGTATTAAAATACAATACCATCAATATCCCGCGAGGAGGTGAATATGCAATGGAGTTAAACGACGGTACTGAAGTGTGGTTTAATTCAGAAACAGAAATGCGCTTCCCGGTTAACTTTATTGGTATTACGAGAGAAGTTGAACTACTTAATGGAGAGGCTTATTTTAAAGTCGCACATAATGCTCAAAAACCTTTTATAGTGCATACATACAAAGGCGATATTGAAGTGTTAGGAACCTCATTCAATGTATCGGCATACCGCGATGATGCTTTTATGGCGACTACTCTTGTTGAAGGTCGTGTGAAAGTTAGGAGTCAAAAGAAATCCGTAATTATAGAGCCCGGAACGCAGGCTGTTGTGACCATGGATGACGGTAGTATCGTCACAAAAGAGGTAGACGCCGCTTTGTATACCTCGTGGGTGAATGGTGTCTTTGAGTACGAAAATGCCACTCTGGAATATATTTGTCAGAAGCTGGGGCGATGGTATGATGTGGATTTTGAATTCATCGATGAGCAGATTAAAAACTTACATTTTACCGGTGCTGCCAAACGTTACAATTCTATTGAGCAGATATGTACCATGATTGAGAAAACAACCAATGTGAAGTTTAATACCGAAGACGATAAAATACGTGTTATGAGAAAATAAAAACAGAAGATGAACCAACATCTTCTGTTTATAAAAACAATGCTCTACCAAAGCATTGTACGTTTAATCTAGTTGTACAAAATTATGAAAAAAAATGAACTACTGCGAATACGCCATAGGTGTATTTCGTGTAAAATGTTATTAGTTATGAAATTAAGCTTCATGCTGATGTTTATGGCGGTTTTTCAAATCTCCGCTTCCACCTTATCCCAGGAAAAGGTTAATCTGGAAGTGAAGCAGAAATCCATGCGCTATGTCTTTAAGGAACTAAGAAATCAAACCGGACTCTACTTCGTTTTTAGTGAAGAAGAGCTGGGCGATTTTAACGTGTCCATTAACGTGAAAGATGTGTCACTGGACGAGGCATTGATCCAATTGTTTGAAGATACCAGACTTGATTATGAACTGATCGATGATTATGTGGTCATTAAAAAAAAGGAGCTTATTCAGGATAACGTCCTTCAAAATGAGGAAACAAGAATTAAGGGTAAGATCGTTGATGAAAATGGAGAACCCGTGCCGGGTGCCAATATTATCGTCAAAGAATACAGTATTGGTACCGTGAGTGGCATCGATGGTGATTTTGATATGCTGGTTGATGACTTACCCGTAACAATAGAAGTATCCTTCATCGGATTTGTGACTCAAGATGTACAAGTGAGCTCGATGGAAAGCCTTACTATTGTTATGAAAGAAAATGTTAAAGGACTGAGCGAAGTAGTGGTTACCGGTATTATTACCCGTAAAGAAGAAAGTTATACCGGTTCTGCACTTACTTTAAAATCGGATGATTTACAACGTGTTTCCAACTCTAATATTTTTCAAAGTCTAAAAAACTTAGACCCATCATTAAATATTGCGTCTAATATGGAGTTTGGTTCAGACCCAAATAAATTACCAAATATTCAGCTGAGAGGTACGTCTACTTTTCCAACGACAACAAATAGCGATTTACGAAGTAATCATCAGGGCGATCCCAACCAACCGCTATTTATTTTAGATGGTTTTAGGGTCAGTGCCGTTACTGTGTTTGACCTGGATATGGATCGGGTCCAAAGTATTACTATTCTTAAAGATGCCTCTGCTAAGGCTTTATACGGATCACGAGCAGCTAATGGGGTGATTGTTATCGAGACCAAGCGCCCTTTATCGGGTAAGTTAGTGGCAACTTACAACGGAAGTGTCGATATCACAATGCCCGATCTGACTTCATATGACTTATGTAATGCCCTTGAAAAATTGGAGGTCGAAAAAGCTTCCGGGGTGTACGAGAGCTCAAATATGAATACACTGCTTCAATTGGAAGAGCAATATAATGAGCGCTATAAGAAATCGCTCGAAGGTGATGACACATATTGGTTATCAAAACCTTTGCAAACAGGTGTTGGCACAAAGCATGCGGTGGCCATTGAAATGGGAGAGCAAAAATCAAAGTTTATTGCAAATATCTCATATAAGAATGTAAAAGGTGTGATGAAAGAATCGGATCGTACCAATATTGCAGGTTCGATGAGTGTTGATTATAGATGGAAAAAATTACTATTCAGAAATTCGATGAGTGTTAACTCAAATACGAATACGGATTCTCCTTATGGAAGTTTTGGAGAGTATGCCAGAATGAATCCTTATCAGGATGCTTACAATGCGGATGGTAGTGTTGCAATAGGTGGCGACTATGTAAATCCCCTTTATAATGCAACCATTAATACCAGCCTTACAGGTTCGTACTTCGAGTTTATTAATAACTTTTATACCGAATGGTCGATCTCTGCCGACCTGAAGGCGATTGCCCGTGTTGGAGTGACCAAAAAAGTGAGTGATGCCCATCGTTTTTTTCCTGGAAATCATACCAGGTTTAATGATTACGCCGATGAAGATATCTTTAGAAAAGGATCATATCAGTTAAATAAAGGGGATTATTCCAATGTAAGCGGTGACCTTAACCTTCAGTATTCTAAAACATTGGGCAAACATTTTATAACCTCGAATATTGGATTCAATATTGGTGAAGAAGTATATAGCGAAATCGTTAATTATGCCGAGGGATTTCCAAGCGACAGAATGAATGATATGACATTTGCCCTGCAGTATGCCTCTGAGAAAAAACCCTTTGGAGAAGAGAGTACTGTGCGTGATATGGGCTTCCTGGGAATATTTGCCTATTCGTATGATAATCGCTTTTTGAGTGATATCACTATACGGAGAAATGCGTCGTCGCAGTTTGGTACAAATAAGCGATGGGGTACTTTTTGGAGTGCCGGTCTTGGGTGGAATATTCATAATGAATCATTTTTTGAAACGATGGACTGGTTTAAAGTGTTTAAAATCAGAGGTTCGATAGGTACGACTGGTAGTCAGAATTTTAAAAGTTACCAGGCCATGTCAACCTATAATTATTATACCGACCGATCGTATAACGCCCAGTATGGTGCTTATATTAACGCATTGGCAAATGAAGACCTCCAATGGCAGCAAAAATTGGATTACAATATTGGTGCTGATATAAAGCTGGGTATTGTCAATATTAAGTTTGATCATTATAAGGCATATACAGAAAACCTTATTACGACATTATCAACGGCACCATCGCTGGGTTATCCTTCAATACAAGAAAATATAGGACGTATACTTAATAAAGGATATGAGTTGTCGGTCAATCTTCAGGTATTACAAGGTCGTAATGGTTTTTTAAATCTTAATTTTCATGCCATAACGAATGATAATGAAATTGTTGAGTTGTCTGATGCAATGCGTCAGTATAACGATAATCAAGATGAACTGGCAGCAGGTAACGAATATGGAAAACCGGTGTTGAGATATGTAGAAGGTGGTTCAATGAATTCGATATGGGCCGTTCCTTCACTGGGTATCGATCCGGCTACAGGCCAGGAAATATACGTCAAGCAAGATGGTTCCATTACATATGCCTGGGATCCTAAAGATCAGATTGTGGCTGGTAATTCATCGGAGAAGTACCGGGGGAATTTTGGCCTTAATGGTGAGTATAAAGGTTTTGGTTTTAGCTTTGTGGCCCGGTTTATTACCGGCGGTGAGATGTACAACTCAACACTTGTTAGGAAGGTTGAGAATATCGATCTGAAATATAATGTCGATCGTAGAGTGCTGACCGGTAGATGGAGCGAGCAGGGACAACACACTGCTTACAAAACATTAAGACCCTGGTACGATGAAGCTGGTAATTACGTGAGGGGTTTATCAGTACCCATAACAAAGCCGACAACACGTTTTGTGCAAGAACGATCTGAGATCGATTTTTCATCGGCAAGTATTTATTACGAATTGCCACAGAAATGGATTAAAGGTATCGGTTTACAGCGATTGAAGGTGGCCGCAAACATGAATGATATCTATAAATTCTCAACCATTAAGGTTGAGCGGGGTACTGAATATCCTTTTGCACGAACCCTGTCTCTTTCTGTAAGGGCAACATTCTAAAAATCGAACATTATGAAACCAACATATGAGTTATTTATCTGCTGAGTATACTTGGGTTGATATAATTTGTTTGAGCGTTTCATATGGCAAAAAAAAGTAAATTATAATCATATGAAAAAAATTATATATTCAATATTGGTTTTGTTTATGTTTTCACTAACCGCGTGTGAAGACTGGTTAGACATAACACCAAAGTCACAAATAAAAGCAGATAAGCTTTTTGAAACCGAGGATGGCTTTAAAGATGCACTTGTTGGAATTTATATTGGCTTGACAGATGATAAAGCTTATGGTCAGTATTTGACGTGGCATATACTTGAGAATTTTGCCAGGCAGTATGATGTCAGTAATGGTATCTACGGTGACCTGCAGATGTTCAACTATGAAGAGGGCGTTGCAAGTGATGTAATAAATGACATTTGGCTAAAGCAGTATAATATTATTGCTGAGATAAATAAACTTTTAGAAGCATTAGAAGAGAGTGAGGATGTTCTTAATCCAACTATGCATAATGTCATTAAAGGTGAGGCCCTTGCATTACGAGCCCTTTGTCATCTTGATCTAATTAGATTGTTCGGACATGGTAATCATGAGAATAGACCCGATTTGGCTAATCGACTAACAATTCCATATGTAACGAAACACACAAAACACCTGACCGGACAAAAATCGTATGCAGCAACTTTTGCCTTGATGAATAGTGATATTGAGCAAGCTCTTGAGCTGTTAAAGTCTGATCCGTATTATACCGGTGAAGTGGATCGTCCTGATGACTACGAGGATATTATCTCAACTCCATTTTTTGAGGGAACGTTTCTAAAAGGACGCGAAACGCGAATCAACTATGGTGCTGTATTGGCACTTAAAGCACGGGCATATATGTGGCAAGGTGATAAAGAAAAGGCTTTGCTTGCAGCAGAAGATTGTATTGCCGCCATTAATTATTATATCAATACCGATATAAATCAGTGGGCTACCGAATCATGGGGTGTTGGGTATTCTAATGAAAAATATAGAGATCAGGTGTTCTATTTTGAGCAGTTATTTTGTCTCGATGTAGGTTTCTTAAAAACATATATATCTGATTACTATGAGTCGCATCTTGGTGGTAACTGGAACAATGATCGGTTGATCTGTGATGATGATTTTATCAGCGATATATATGATATAGAATCAGGCGAAGGACTGTCTGATCTTCGCTATGTGCATCAATTGCAAAAGGAAGGTTCCAGTGACTGGTTAACAATTAAAGTAAGGAAGACTACAGGAGATGGTGTTACCTATTTCGCCGATGTGATTCCAATGCTTAAAATTTCGGAACCCTACCTGATTGCCGCAGAGTGTTATATGGATCCTGCCTCTCTCGATAAAGGAAAGGCTATCGAATACCTGAATTTGCTTAAGGCAAAGCGGAACATCCCGGATACGTACTTTATTCAGAACACAATTACGGATGATGATTTGAATACGGTTATTTATAAAGAGTACCGTAAGGAGTTTATTCAGGAAGGTCAATTGTTTTATTATTACAAACGCAAAGGCTTAGAAACGTACCCGGGATTAGGAAGTGTGATGATGACAGATCAGCAATATGTATTGCCATATCCTGATATTGAAGTTGATTTAGGTGGTAGAGATCAATAATAATAGGGTATATCAGGTGTATTTGAAATAAATATAATCAGATGAAACGAACAAGTAAATTTGGCATCCAAGTTGACGCACAGGAGAAGCGTGTGACCTACGAAGTCAATGATCACATTTTCTTGGGAGTTCCATATGACCTTTAAAAGTAAATAATAATCAGATGAAAAAAATAACATTACATATATGTATCGTACTGATCGGGATACTTACAATTCTATCATGCGAGCAGGAAGAAACCATGATGTATGATACGGACAGGGCATCCATTAATTTTTCGGGTTCGTTAGCGCAGTATTCATTCTTAAAGACCGGTTTGTTAACCGATACCGTTAAAATACCATTTACCATTAACGGAATGGCATTCGACATGGATAGAAGTGCTACTTTAGAAGTGGTTGTGGATAGTACCAATGCTGTAGCTGCCGACTATGAGATACTTAGTAAAACCGTTAAAGCCGGTGAATTTAATGGTCTCTTGCTCGTTAAAGTTAACCGGCCTCAAGGGGATACTTTTGATGATAGAAGAGTCTATTTTAGGGTGGTTGATGGTGATGATTTTCTAGTCGGTTTACCTTCAAGAACCGATTATGAATTGCAATTAACCAATAAGTTAACGCCGGCTTATCGGTGGACGCCGACAGGATGGAAATCAAAATATTTCTTAGGTAGTTATAGTACGGCGTACTATAAGTTTCTGATGGAAGCAACCGGGGAAACAGAGTACCCTTATCCGTGGGCCGTTCCCGGATATAACAATGATCAGAAATGGAATTCAGCAGAGAAGAATGCCTTTATTGCAAAAGCCAAGGCGGAGCTGAAAAAATATAATGAATCGATTGCTCCCGATGTGTTGCTTCACGATGACGGCCTGGCCGAAGGACAACCTGTTGTCATTGGTAAATACTACGCTAATTAGTGTGGAGGGATTATTTAGCTTAATTAAAAACGCAAAAAATGAAAAACATTAAAATATACATACTGGCTTTTTTAACGTTGGTGATAAGCCTGGTTTCGTGTTACGAAGATAAAAGTATTGTCGCAGATATCAGATATCCCGATTTAGTGGCAAATATGGAGGGTGAAGAGGAGTTAGTTGCCAATTTTGGGTCTTTATTTGAATACTCCCCTCAATTGGGTGTCTTAGATGGTAAGGATACTGTTTATTTGGATGAGGCAGGATATGAGGATTATATGTATGAGTGGCGATTGGCTTTGACTGTTTCAAGTTTTGATACCTTAACGCAGGTGATTGCTAAAGATCGGAATTTATCATTGACGATGGATATTGTACAGCCCAATTCAAGTGCTTATACTTTAATTCTTAGAGCAACCAATAAAGATACAGGACTATCATTCGCTTATGACTGGGATCTTAAAGTGCTGAGTGACTATGGACAAGGGATATTAATAGCCGAGACAGATGATGATCTTGAGAGTGATATTAGCCTGCTGATGACAAGGGCTTACAATGAAAATTTCGATGAGAATGCCGAGGATATCATACATCGGAATACATACTCTAAAATAAATAATTCAAAACTCTCCGGTGTGGTTAATGAAATGACATATATGGCAACATCCAGTGTTAAAAGTATTACTGCGCTGGTCAAGGGAGAAGCTTTATATACTATTGATCCGATCACCTACGAACCACTCAGCAATAATGAGCAATTGTTTTTTTATACACCGGAAGTGTTTAATCCACAAAAAATAGGCAACTATGGTAATGGTGCTTCCTATTTATTAAATAATGGGGTAATGCATTATTATGAGCTGCGTTATGGTATGAAATATAGCTATGTACCTGATCCGCCATATGTTTTTGGTGAAAACATGCTGATAATTGGAAATTCTGGTAGTTATTATTTTGGAGGTCATTGTTTTGGAATTGATCAGAATACAAACAATATGGTGGCGATGGATAATTATGGCAGATGGAAGGAATATCCATCTAACGAAACCGGTGAGTTTGATCCTGCTAATATGGCTGGTTTAGAAATGATTTATGGTGATATAGGTACTGATTATTGGGGTATGCGTCGCATGCTAATGAGAGAAACGGCATCCGGTAAGTTTTATGTGTATCAATTGGAATATATTGCAGATGTAGGCATAGTAGGCACTAAAATATTCGACCTGGCGTCGTGCGATGGAATAGAAAATGCAACATCATATGCTTTTTCGGCTGCTTTTGATGAGTTTTATTATGCGGTAGGTAATGAATTGGCGAGTTGCAATATTAATACGCCTAGTCCTTCTTATGAGGTGTCATACGCTACCCCTTTGGGTGAAGATATTTCTAATATCCTGATACATAAATTTTATGGTAAGACAACATGGAGCGAAGAGATGAATGATGAAACAGGTGAAATGGAACCCTTTTGGAGAGACTCCGAGAATAATGTGATTACAGTAGCATCTTATGATGCTGCAAAAGGAGAAGGCTTTATACGTACCTTGCCAATACAATATGGTGGTAGAGGTGGTATTGCAGCAGAGAAGTATGTAAAAACCTATGGCGGTTTTGCACGAATAACGGCTATTGCTTACCAGCGATAGTACAATCTATAAATAATTCTAATGGTGTCAATTGTTTGTCTGCGTATTTAATACGCAGGCAAACAGGGTACCTTGAAAAAACTAGCTAAGTATAAAGAGCATGGAAGTGCAGACAGTGAGATTATTAGCAAGGACAATACTCAAAAAACAGCTTCGCTAAAAAACATAACGTATACAAGTGATGCGCTAAAAACTGTGGTACATGGTTCCTCTTATTTCTTCCCACTTGATATGATTCATTTTGAGGTAGAAGATATTGACTTAGTTGTTTCTGAAAGGATGTAAGCATTTTTGATTATTGACATGAGGACGGAAACAATGCTGACAGACGTACGATATTTTGAGTGATATGGGTTTCAACAAAATAAAAATATTGGCAGGGATTAGTATTATTACAAATCAAATACTAATCCCTATGATGTTAGTTAACTTTATGTGTAATATAAGTGTTGCTTTCGCAAAAGTAATTGCACTTTTACTATTGTTCCTTTTAATTCCTAACTTAAAGTATTTGATTTCAATAATTAAATTGGAATATAAGAGAAATAAGATATCCTATAAATTAGTCTTATTGGTTCTATTTCCATATATCTTTTTATTTAATTATTCAATTGCAATTTTAAGAAGTTGAAAAATTGGGAGCCATTTATTTCTGTAGAATTTTCAGGACAAATATGAAATTATTAGTTGTAGCAAGCTCTTCATTGTTGGTTCGTCAGGTTTATAACGAGTACATAAAAGATTTTGAACTTGTAAGAACGTGTGGATTTTAAGCTACCTGGAAAGGGGGGTGAGAAATTTGTGCAGAAGGACTTGAAAGAAAAAAATAATGAACGATACGCCAACACGTGGTAATAAGGCATGGCGAGTTTGTGTTTATTCGACAAGGTTTAATCGCGTGCAAGGCATTGGCCTAGGCTGTCAGATTTGCTCTTGTCAATCCGCCATGATCTCATGCCACAACCGTTTTCATTAATTCTTTAACAAAATAAATTATTATGAGAAAAATTTTGATGTTATTTGCTATATTATTCGTAAGCACCATTGTCAGTTACGGACAAATACGCTTTGCCGACGATTACGAGGAGGCATTGGCGAGTGCAAAAAAATATAAGAAAAAGATATTTATCGATATCTATACTCAATGGTGTGGCCCATGCAAAGAGATGGCTAAAAATACCTTTACACAGGAAAAGGTGGGCCGCTTTTTTAATCAGAATTATATCTCACTAAAAATAGATGCTGAGGCAGGTAAAGGGCCGGATATTGCAAAAAAATATGGCGTTAATAGTTATCCCACATTGGTCTTCCTGGATAGTAATGGTGAGTTTGTACATAAAATTTCCGGAGCACTGAAAGCGGATCGTTTAATTGCAGAAGCAAAAAAATCAATGAGTCCTAAGGCCAGAGAATTAAGGGCCTTATCCGATAGTTATGTGGCTGGTAACATGAAAAGCGAAGAGATACCAAATTACCTGGAGCTGCTCAAAGAAGTTAAACTGCCGTGTAATGATGTGTTGGATAATTACATCGTTAGTCTGAAGGAAAAGGATTTAATAAGCCATAATACTTATGTCTTTATTAGAAAGTATGCAAGTGGTGTGGATGCAAAAGCATTTAAAGTACTTGTTGAAAATCATAAAAAGTATGCAAAAGTAGTCGAGAGTCCAGATAAATTTTACAGTTATCTATACGGAAGATATGTTTTTGAAACATACCAGAATAAACGAGCAAGTAAAAGCAATGCTCCTATGTATGAGTTCTTAACGAATTCGGATATTGACTTTGTTCCTGCTTTAAAAGAGAATTATACCTTGGTGGTACGTCTGTTAAAGGATAAGTCAAAACATTCGGAAGTTGTTACAAGAGCAAAAAAATTATTAAAAGAATACCCTCTTGCATCAAGGTCATTTTTAAATGAAGCAGTAAAACAAGCAGTTTCATCTAAGCTTATGGCAGCTTACTGTGAAGAGGCGATACATACTTTTGCCAGCTGGGATAAAGTTGGAGCAGCTAGTGTCACCAATTCTTTGGCTTATATGTATCTGTTGAATGGTCGGGATCATAAAACTGCATTAAAGTATTATACTCTAAGTACTAAATGGAATCCCAATATTACTGGTTATGCAAAGAGTAATATGGAGTATTGCCAAAGAACCTTAGGTCTTATTAAATGTGAAAATTATGGTCAGATTGCGCCAGAATTTACATTAAAAGATAAGAATGGTAAAAGTGTTAGTTTATCAGATTTTAAAGGCAAGTACGTCTTGTTAGACTTTTGGGCATCATGGTGTGGTCCTTGTAAAGGGGAATTACCATACTTGCATAAGGCAAATGAAAAGTTTAAGGATGTTACGATTGTCAGTATATCGATTGATAAAGATGTTGAGGCATGGGAAAAAGCAATTCAAAAGGATGATATGAGTTGGAATCAGTTAATAGTAAATGATTCTGATATTAAAAAGGCGTATGAAATTAGGGGTGTACCTAGAATTATGCTGATAGGAAAAGATGGAAAAATATTGGCTGATGAATTACGCGGAGAGTCAATTGAAAGAGAGATTAAAAAGGTATTATAGTTCTTAGTTTTTAAACAACAGTCATGAATATTAAGTATATAACCATAGCATTATGTCTATTGGTCAGTTTAAGTGCTAGTGCATTCGACATAAAAGGAAAAATATTAATCAAAGATGGATATGGAAAATATATGAATGGATCTACGATCTATTTGTATGCCAATCCGGAAGGTGAAATCCATAAAGAATGGACGGGAACACAGGTGGTGGACTCTTGTATGATTGAAAATGAAAGCTTTTCGCTTACAGCAGCTGACACTAAAACAGCCACAACGTACCGGATAGCTATGAAAACTGAATTCCTATATTACTTTATGAATTGTAATGAGGATATGGAATTAGAGATCAATAAAACAAAAAAATATAGAACCTATAAGACGGAGACCAATACGCTCCAAGTGGACTCTGTTTACCAGACTTTTATCGAAAAAGTCAATGCTCAATATTTTAATCCTTACCTAAAACGTGAAGCCATTAATTATTTAAAAGACAATTTAGATTCCGATCCGGGTATGTATTTGGCAGCTCTGTATTCATCCAATTTACCTGTTCGGTTTCATCGTGAACCTTTCTTTACGCATCCTCAAATGCAAGAGATCATCAATAGTATCCCCGAACAGCAAAAAAGTCATCCCTTATACAAGGTTATTCTTGAGAATTCAGAGAAAATAGCAGCGAATTATGTGAAGCCAGATGGATATCGAATAAAAGGGTATATGGATAATGTGTATAGTAATTATGCCATATTGGTATTGCCTGTTAAAGGATCTGTTATAAAATTGGCTCCGGTGGATACCGTACCTGTTATTAATGGCTATTTTGAGTTCAAAGGAAATGTTGATTGTCCTCAATACGGATTAGTTAGTTTGAAAGGAGCGTCCTTTCATAAAAGAGTTTTTATTGAGAACTCAGATATTGAAGTTAACCTTTGTAGCAGCAATACGGGAGCCAATTTTGAAAACTCATGGATGGTGAATAAGACGTGGGGTGTTAATTTTTACAGTTATGCTAATGGCAGTAAGTCAAATGATGAATATGATGAATTCGAAGAGATAGCAAAAAAGGGCTATGATAAAATCGGAAAATGGATAAGCGATCACCCTTTCAGCGATGCGGCTTTATCAATAATGGGTACAACATTATACAAAACGGCTTCTCCTGATGTTTGCACCAATTGGTTGAGTCTGTTTGATGAAAGTATGAAGCAGAGACCGATGTATGCTCACGTTATGAAACAAATAGAAGTTCGCAGAGAAACCTCCGATGGAGCAGGTGCACCCGTTTTTAATTTGCCGGATACGGATGGAAAGATGGTTTCATTAAAAGATTTCAAAGGAAAATATGTACTGATTGACTTTTGGGCAAGCTGGTGTGGTCCTTGTAAGGGAGAGGTTCCATTCTTAAAGGAGGCTCATCAAAAATATAAAAAGAAAGATTTGGTTGTTATCAGTATTTCGTCGGATAAAAAGAAAGAAGCCTGGTTAAGTGCCATCGAACATGAAAAAATGGATTGGCTTCAGTTAAATTCTCACGGAAGTGATGTATCAAATAAATATGGCGTTAGTGGTATTCCTCATATTGTTCTCATTGATAAGAAAGGAAATATTGTCGCTTCAGGTTTGCGTGGAGAATCCATTCTTGGTGAAATTGAAAATCTGATTAACTAGTATGTATTTATATTGTATATAAGAACAGGAAGTCAGAAAATTGATTCTTTGAATATTTAGTTTCTTAGAAATTATCATAAAATAAGGGGGCGAGATTAGCCCCCTTATTCGAATTATCTGATGTGGATGGAAACTTTATTTCACTAATAGATTTCATAAGTAAATTGGTGCTCCTTGATTTTTGAGCTTCATGGTGCAGTCCTTATAAGCTTCAAGTACCATTTTTAAAAGAAGCACACAAAAAATATAAAGACTTGGTTGTTATAAGTCTGTTATCTGAAAAACAGAAATGTTTGGCTTAAAGCAATAGATAGCGATAAAATGACAGGACTCCAATTAAATAGAAAAGGTTCGCATGTGTCTGCTGATTAAGTGTGATTACCATTCCTTACATCATTTAAATCGACAGAAAAGGTAGAATAGTGGCTAATGATATTAAAGGTAAATCCGTTGTGGAGGAAATTGAAGCGGTTTGGTAAAAGTAGTCATAGTATGATTGTCTGAAAGTTTATACTAAAACCTAAGAAGGAAACCGAATTACAAACTAAAAAATATTTAATATGCAAAAGTATTTATTGATAATAGTCTGTATCCTTGGGATATCAGGTAGTAGTTCAGCACAAGGAATCGATTTTATTCACGATTTGGATGAGGCTTTATCCTTAGCAAAAAAAGAGAACAAACTAGTTTTTGTTGATTTTTATACCTCGTGGTGTAGCCCATGCAAAAAACTGTCTAAAGAGGTGTTTCCGCAGGCGGAAGTGGGTGATTTTTTTAATGCTAATTTTATTAATTGCAAGGTGCAGTGTGACGATAGAGGAGTAGGCGAAAAATTGAAAGAGCAATATCAAATTCAAGCTTTCCCAACTTTAATGTTTCTGAATGGTGATGGGGAAATCATTCATTCAAAATCAGGGGCGCCCAATGCTGAGGGATTATTAAAGATTGCGAAAGATGCTTCAAACCCGGAGCTGAATTTGATTACGATAGTGAAGAAATATGAGTCGGGTGACAGAAGTAATGAGGTGGTAATGGAGTATTTCTCTAAAATGAAAAAGGCCCGTAGAAATGATAAAGCATTAGAAGATTTTTCAATCTACTTTAACACCTTATCAGATAAAGAAAAACAATCTGATTTCATCTATGATTTAGTCGTAATTCTTAATATTCTACCATTTACAGTGGAGTTCGATTATCTGGAGGCAAATAGGAATAAATACTATGACCTAAGAACGAAAGATGAAGTGGATGCTTATGTAAAGATGGCTTATCTAAAATACTTAGGAAGCAACAGTAAAAATAATGATACCTATTTAGAAGCCTTGGCGAAATTTAAATTAAAAGGTTATTCATATTACGATGAGTTCAAAGAATACTTTTCTGTGATGGAAGTAATGGGGTTAAAGGGGATTGACAGAAAAGAGGAATTTGCTAAAAGAGCAAATGCTTTCCTGGAAAATTACGGACACCAAAAAATGAATTATGCCTATTCACTGACGAGTAGATATGGTAATTTATTTTTTGGCAAAGATAAAGGTGTTGAAGGAATAAAATGGATGGAAGATCTGTTAAAAAGAGATAGAAGTGTCAAGTACCTGAGGGGCTATGCTGGTATTTTAGTCAGAAACCTACATTTTGACGAAGCCAAAAAGGTGAATAGGGAGATACGCGATATTTATGTGAAAAATGGTTACTCCACGGCATCTATTGACAAGGAGATACTTAGGATGGATGAGTTGAAGCTTAAGTATCTTTAGGGAATTTTCTGCAACAAAACCCTAAGTTATGAACAGTCTCTAATTGGGATATTTTCTGCAGTAAAAAATATTAAGCTCAAGCTGCCACACGAAACGAAGTTCGCTGAAGTCAATCTTTCGTGTGGTAGCAATTACTAAACCATACAATACAAACCTTCGGTAGCATTGTATTTATTTGTCTTGATACTCATATCTAATTTTAAACTCATGAAACGAGTTCTAAGTTTTAGTATTCTTTTAGTAGTGTTATGTGTAATGATTAGCACTAACTACAAGACGGAAAATAGTCTTGAGCAAAAAGTTGACAATTTGATCCAACAAATGACTTTGGAGGAGAAAATAGGACAGATGACTCAAATTTCAATCAATTATTTGCTTGAAGGGTCAGAACTCTATAAACCTGCATTACCTTATAAATTGAATCTGGATTCGGTACATAAAACGATCGTAGATAAAAAAGTAGGATCGATTTTTGGTTGTGCAAGAGGCCCTTTTACATTAAAACAGTGGCAGTCCTTTACGACGCAGATACAAGATTGTGCACAGAAAACCAGATTGCAAATCCCTGTCATCTATGGAGTAGATGCCATTCATGGGGGAACCTTTGTTTCCGGATCCACAATTTTTCCGCAACAAATTGGTTTAGCTGCTACCTGGAATCCAGAATTAGTCAAAACCTTAGCCAATGTTGCGGCTTACGAATGTCGTGCAACAGGTGTTCCCTGGAATTTTTCACCGGTCTTAGATATGGGGCGCAATCCCTTATGGTCGCGTTTTTTCGAAACCTTTGGTGAGGATGTTTATCTGGCAAGAGCCATGGGGAATGCAACCATTGATGGCTATCAGGGGGGAATTCTGCCTGATCAACACCATGTCTCTGCCTGTATGAAGCATTTTGTTGGATATAGTGTGCCCTTAAGTGGCAAAGACCGAACGCAGGCATGGATTGATGAACGAATGTTGAGAGAATATTTTCTACCTACATTTCAAGATGCGATTAACGCGAATGCACTTACCCTAATGGTGAACTCGGGTGAAATAAATGGCATTCCTGTGCATGCCAATAAGTATCTGCTTACTGATGTTTTAAGAGATGAATTAGGATTTAAAGGCTTAGTGGTCACCGATTTTAAAGACATTATTCTACTTCACAAGAGTCATCATGTTGCAGCCTCCTATAAAGAGGCAGTTAAGTTGGCAATTAATGCAGGGATTGATATGAGTATGGTGCCATATGATTTTGATTTTCAGAAATATTTGCTTGAACTGGTGAATGAAGGAGCTGTATCAATGAGTCGAATAAACGAATCGGTGAGGCGGATTCTTTTGACAAAATTCAAACTGAATCTATTTGAGAAACCCATTCCTGATTTTACTAAATATCCAAAATTTGCTGGCGAAGAATTTACCAAACTTAGTTTGCAAGGTGCTCGTGAATCTATTACACTGCTGAAAAATGAACAGCTTACACTGCCTTTTAGTAGTGATAAAAAGCTTTTGGTCTGTGGTCCTACATCCGATGAAATGAAATTTCTTAATGGTCCCTGGACCTATAGTTGGCAGGGAGATAAAGAAATGTATTTCCCCGATGCTAAGCATTCGATTAAGGAAGCCATGCAATTTATTGGAGGTGAAAATGTGAAGTGGCTCAAAACAGCCAATCTAAGCACTATGCTTAATTTCGAGAAGGCAGAAGAGCTTGCAAGCGAGGTAGATGCCATTGTTGTTTGTATTGGAGAGCAACATGGAGTCGAGGAAAAAGGGAATATCAATAATTATCTACTCCCAAATGTGCAGTATGAATTGGTAAAAAAACTATCGAAATTAAATAAACCAATCGTCTTGGTGATTAATTCCGGTAGGCCGCAAATTATCACGGAAATAGAACCGTTTTGTGATGCCATTCTTACTTGCTATTTGCCGGGAAATGAAGGTGGTGATGCCCTTGCTCAAATCTTATACGGGCAGGTTAATCCAAGTGGAAAATTGCCTTTCACATGGCACAAATATCCACACACAATATCCTTATACGATCATAAATATACCGATTGCAATATTGAAGGTGAAGAAGCTCCTTATCAGCCGCTTTATGAGTTTGGTTATGGTTTAAGTTATACGACGTTCGAGTATAGTGGACTTAAACTTAACCAATCTAATTTTTCGCATGACGATACCCTGGAAGTTGAAATCAGCGTTAAAAATAGTGGAGATAAAGATGGAAAAGAAGTTGTTAGAGTCTTCATTAGTGATATTTATGCCAGTATTACACCACCGCTGAAACGACTTCGAGCATTTCGGAAAATATATTTAAAAGCAGGTCAAACTAAGCTGGTTAGATTCAGTATTCCTTTAAATGATTTGGCTTTTGTGAATGCAGATAATAAATGGGAATTGGAATCAGGAGATTTTTCAATTCTAATCGACCATTGTAATAAAACATTCTCTTTAAAATAAAAAAATATGAAACGACCATGTATATTTTAATTAATAAGTTGCACACAAGTGCATGATTAAAATCTTACTTGAGAGTTCCATGTGGCAAACGAAAGAAAATTATAATCATATGAAACATATATTACTAATAACTATTGCACTGATGTTTTTGATATCGTGCGCAAAAGAAGCAAAAGAGACCACCGTAACCATCCAGGTGGATAATCCCAAAGCCCATGTCGTTGTAGAAGTTCAGGGCCATCGTTACAAAGTAAAATTGGATTCTACAGCATATGGAGAGCAGGTGATCACTTTAGAAAAAGGTACCTATGCAAAGATTATATATGGACGCACCCAAAGCGACTGTTATCTAAGTAATGGCAATACCCTTCATGCCAACTATAAAAAAGTAAAAAACTATGCGTTTTTCACGCTTGAATGTGAGGATGGTGGCATGAATACCTATTTAATGGATTCGCGAAGTTTTAAATATGGCTGGAACGAAGGGGAGACTAATGAAGAGCAGTTTTTAAATAGTTATGATAGTCGCGTAGATAATGCTGTTGCTAAGGTGCTGAACAACCCTGATTTCCCTCAGGAATTTAAAACAATAGAAGCTGAAAGATTTAAGTACCTTACAGCCGGGGTTTTGCTGAACTACCCGCGACGCCACCGTGGATATATGTCTGAGAATGGTAATTATGTACCCACCAAAGCATATACCGATAAACTACGGTCTTTATTGCTGGAAAAACCGGAATTGATGAGCTTTGATGTTTATAAGAATTATATTACAAGAGCGACACAGGTCATTGTATCACTGGAAAATACCGATGGTGATGCGATGCGCGTAACAGAACAGAGTATTAATCTGGCAGTGGAGCTGTTTAAGGATCAGAAGATCCAGGAATTTTTGGTTAATGCCTACGCAACTAATGTCATCTCCTATATGGGTGTGGCTGGAACCGATGCCATCCTTAAACAATTTAAAACCTACGTCACAGATTCAACCTTAACCAGTCGGATGGATGCGTTAATCAGTAAATGGAATAAGATTGCTGTGGGGCAACCATCGCCTACATTTACTTATGAGGATATTAACGGACAAATGGTTGCTTTATCCAGCCTGAAAGGCAAATATGTTTACATCGATTGCTGGGCTACCTGGTGCGGTCCTTGTTGTAATGAAATTCCACATTTGCAGAAGCTAGAACACGACTATGCCAATAAAAATATTCATTTTGTGAGTATCTCGTCAGATAAGAAGAAAGAAGCCTGGATGAACATGGTGAAGAAAGACAAGCTGGGTGGTATTCAACTATTCCGAGGTGACGACAGATCATTCTCAAAAACATTTATGATATCAGGAATTCCTCGTTTTATTCTTCTGGATAAAGAAGGATGCATTGTTGATGCTCACGCTCCCAGACCGTCTGATGATAAGACACGAGTGTTGTTTGATGGCCTGGAAGGGATATAGGAATATGTAAAACTAAAAAAGATCGATCCGTTAAATAAATAAACGCGATTATTGGATGTGGGAATCACTTTTGCCGGAGAGTGATTCCTGCTTTTTTTATATATTCTTGTGATGTGTCTCGTGTTTAGGTGTTATGTTCTTACTGCTGAAGAAAGCTACTTTATTAATTTAACGATCACTCTGCTTAGTTGATAGTATAAACCGTATTTAAAATTAGATAAAAACCAAACTATTGGACAGGTTGAAACAGCCGAATAATTTTAGGATAGAATCAAACACATATCGGATTTTTTTGAACATCATAACAGACTATTGCCCTTTAATTGCAATGTTACTTACTACATAAAGGTTATTAATGTTGAAATTATAAGATATGAATTTAAAAAATCTGGTAATTGTATTATTTGCACAGATGTTACTATTTGGCTGTGCAAAAGAGAAAGAGAGTGTTGAGCCTGAGCCTGATGCAAACAGAAGGGTGGTTGCTTATCTTCCCTATTATCGTCTTAATGCTTTTAATGCAGATCAAATTAAACTGGTAACGGATGTGGTTATCTTTTCAATTTTTCCGGATCCCGTTACAGGAGAGTTTAATGTTTTTGAAACCAACGAAGATGGTACCGTTGTTTATGAAAATCAGTTGGGTAACTCTGGTCTAAAAGAGACCGATATTGATAATATTGTCGGGCTTTGTAAAATAAATGGTGTCAAAGCTCATATCTGTGTTGGTGGTGGAGGTTTTGCTTTACCTTTTACCCAATTAGTAGATAATGGTAAGGCTCCTGTTTTTGCCCAAAAAGTGAAGGAGTTATGTATCAGCAAGGGACTGGATGGCGTTGATATTGATTGGGAATTTCCACAAGCTGCAGATGTTCCAAAAGTAGGTGTATTACTAACAGCTCTTTATGATGTACTTAATCCTGAGGGACTTTCTTTGTCGGGTGCATTTGCCAGTAGTTTAAAATGGAAAAAACCAAGTATTGAAGCGGCCGTGAATAATGCGCACATGCTGGATATGATAAATGTAATGGGCTATAACTACACAATGGATAATATGGTGGATGCATTG
>Ga0209475_10002059_pt1 | contig 21788 bp, 21 predicted proteins | sample tdDd471_FD_187128 | JGI IMG/M metagenome (GOLD analysis project Ga0209475, IMG submission 187128) | Marine sediment microbial communities from the Atlantic coast under amendment with organic carbon and nitrate - tdDd47.1 (SPAdes)... | ecosystem: Environmental > Aquatic > Marine > Coastal >... | reverse complement strand
GGCGCTGGGGCCCACATAGGGAGCCAGCAGGGTATCGGCGCCGGATTCCGCCACCAGTTCCGCGGCTCCGCTGCCCGCGCCGTGGGCCGCGTCAATGTTGTCGGAATTGTCAACGGACTCGCAGCCGGTAATGGACTGATCTTCGAGGGTTACAATACAAAAGTAGTGGGCGCGGCCGAAACGGTCGTCCACCGGAGCTTCAAGGGTGGTGCCAGTAGAAGGAACGGCAATTTTCATGATCTTAAACTCCAGGGCTGAATTGCTGCACATATGTGCATGTTAAGGCTCAAACTACAATCTAAGGTATACCCTAAATTATGGTTGTCAAGCATGATATTTTTGTACATTATCATCCTCTTCAAACCGCCTTTTTCTCAATACATTCATTTCGTTACGCTTTTTGTTACATTCCTTTCGAAATCAACAAAATGAAAAATCCACTTGACGTTGTGGCTGCAGGTACTACTTTATGTAGGATAATCGGCGGGACAGTGCGTCTGCCGAAATCTGTAGATTGCTACCACACACGGAGTAGTACCGAATGCAGTATGCAAAACCCATTAGTTCCATTCTTGATGCCATTGGCAACACCCCCATGCTCAACATCGACTGGATGGACGGTTGTCGCGTCTTTGCCAAAGCCGAGTTTCTTAATCCCGGTGGCAGCATTAAAGACCGTATCGCCGGTTACATTATCAGGAAAGCCGAAGAGCGCGGCGAGCTGCGTCCGGGCATGACCATTGTAGAGGCCACCAGCGGCAACACCGGTATCGGTGTGACCCTGCTGGGAAAACTCAAGGGATACAATGTGAAAATCATCATGCCCGAATCCATGAGCGCCGAGCGTAAAAAGCTCATCAGCGCGCTTGGGGCCGAACTGGTGCTGACCACGGCAGAAGAAAGCTTCTCCGGGGCCATCAAGCGCCGGGAGGATATCCTTGCCGCCGACAGCAAGTGCTGGTCCCCCCGGCAATTCGAGAATCCCGACAATCCCGCCTGTCACTACTCCTCCACCGGACCGGAGATCTGGGCGCAGATGGACGGCAAGATTGACGCCATTGTGGCTGGTGTGGGCAGCGGCGGTACATTGCAGGGCGTGGGCAAATTCCTGAAGGAAAAGAACCCCGACATCCGGGTGGTGGCGGTGGAACCCCAGGGCCATTCCGCCCTTTTGGGTCAGGAACCGGGTCTGCGGCGGGTCCATGCCATTCAGGGCATTGGCGACGGCTTTGTGCCCCCGGTGCTGGACACCGAACTGCTTGACGACGTCATCACGGTCTACGATAACGAAGCCATTACCATTACCCGGGGCCTTGCCCGGGATCACGGTATTCTGGTTGGCACCAGCAGCGGCGCCAACGTATTCGGTGCGGTACAGATGGTGAAACGCCTGGGCGAAGACGCCAACGTGGTCACCATACTGCCGGACCGTATTGAACGCTATTTCTCCACCGCGCTGATCTAGCGCAGAAAGGCAGCGAAATGCGCAACGCCATGCCCCTGATGCTCGCCGTCCTGCTGGTTGCAGGTGCAATGTTTTTCGGCGGCTGCAATTACACGCAGAAAATCAGTGTGTTCGGCAAGTTTCCCACGCCGTTGATGCAAACCACGGTCATGGGAACCCCCGGGGCCTCGGCAAAAATCGCGCTGATCGATGTCAAGGGCGTGATTTCCCAGGATCCGTCCACCTGCTTTGGCAAATGCCCTCCGGCGGTGCTGCCCTCGGTAATCGCCCGGCTAAAGGTGATTGAAGACAATCCTTCCATCAAGGCGGTGGTCATCCGTTACAACACCCCCGGCGGCGACGCCACGGCCTCGGATATTCTGTACAGCGAGATTCAGTCCTTTAAGGAGCGCAGCGGCAAGCCCGTCATCACCTATATGGAGCGGGTCTGCGCCTCCGGCGGCGTGTACGCCGGGGTCAGCGGTGAAACCATCATCGCCCACCCCACCACGGTCACCGGCTCAATCGGCGTCATCTTCCAGCGGGCGGACCTTACGGGCCTGATGGACAAAATCGGCGTCAAGCTGCCCGCCTCCAAATCCGGCAAGCATAAAGACATGGGCAGCCCCTTCCGTCCCAGCACCCCGGAAGAGGAGCAGATGTTCCAGAACATCATCGACACCATGTACGAGCGTTTTGTGCAGACCGTGGCCACGGGCCGCAACCTGCCGCCCGAGGAAGTGAAAACCTTTGCCGACGGCCGTATTTTCATGGCGCAAAAAGCCCTGGAACTCAAGCTGGTGGACCGGCTGGGTACTCTGAAGGACGCCTACGAAACCGCCCGGGAACGCGCCGGGCTGCAAAAACAGCAAAGCCGCCTCATCATGTGGCGCACCGAAGAAACCTATAACGACACTGCCTACGGTCCGGCCTCGGATATGTACGGCGTACCCGGAGACATGATGACCTACTGGTCGTCAAAACTGTCTGCGGTATTAAAACCCGGATTCTATTACATCTGGCCCGCCTCGCTGGCCTCAGGTGGATAACCGATCCCAAAAAGGAGACCAACATGCTTTCTAAAGAACAAATCGAACAGGTAATCGAAGAGAAGATCCGCCCGGGCCTGCGTCTGGACGGCGGCGACGTGGAGCTGGTGGAAGTCAAAGACAACAAGGTGTATGTGAAGCTCCAGGGTGCCTGCAACGGCTGCCCCATGGCCACCGTCACCCTGCAGTTCGGCATTTTCAAGGTGCTGAAAGAAAACATTCCCGAGATCGAGGAAGTGGTGCCTGTGTAATTCAGGTAATCCCCATTACACACCAAAACGGCGGTGATTTTTCACCGCCGTTTTTTTATGGCCAATAGCTTTTACTTCAATATCCCGGGGGACGCCGGAAAGGACCGATGATTTGGTCAAGTGTCTCCGCTGCATTGAGCAATGACATATCGCCCCACTGTCGTCCAATGATCTGTAGGCCGATGGGCAGACCGGTGGAAGAAACCCCAAGGGGAGCAACCACTGCAGGATTGCCGGTAAGATTAAAGGGACAGGTGTACCCGATTGCTCCCAGATGCCCCGGCAACGGGGTGCCATCCAGATCAATGGGAGCATTTACCTTGCCCATGGGCCTGTGCAAAGGAGCGGGAGTTGACGCAACCGGGCACAGCCAGCCGTCATACCCGTCAAGGAAATGTTCCAATGAGCGTTTCAAACGATCCCGTCGATCCAGAACTGCGATATACTCTTTCATGCCGGTGGTAGCATGGCGGCTGGCGGCCCGGGTAATGAGATCTTTTCGGAACAATACCGGACCAAGGGTTTTAAGCATGGTGCGGGGCAACACAGGCAGGTTGGCGGCCAGCATGCATCCCACCATGTCGCCATAGGTTTTCCACACTTCCTCAAAATCGAAATCCTGCGGAACCGCAGCTTCCACCCGGCATCCGGCATTGGAAAGATTATCGGCAAGTTTCTTCATTGCCGCACGGGTATCCTCCGACACGGGCAGGTCTCCAAAAGTATCTGCCCAGGCAAAACGGTACTCCGCCAACGGGCGTTTTTGAACATCATTCAGCGAAACCGGTGGGACGGACCGGTCCTGGCTGTCGGGACCAGCAATGATGCTCAGACACAGGCGCAAATCCCCAATGCTGCGGGCCACCGGGCCGGAAGCCGCCATATGTCTGATCCATCCGGGATCACCGGGAAGCGGCGGAATATGCCCCTTTTGGGAAACCTGCCCTTCAGTTGGCTTCAGGCTGTATACCCCGCAGTAATGGGCGGGCATACGAACAGAACCACCAATGTCGCTCCCTATTCCCAATGGACTCATTCCGGCGGCAATGGCCGCTACTTCACCACCGCTGCTGCCCCCCGGGGTATGATCCGGATTCCAGGGATTCTTTGTAGCTCCGAAAAGTCTGTTTTCGCACTGGGTATCCATGGCCAGTTCCGGCATGTTGGTTTTTCCCAGCACAATGGCTCCGGCGGCGCGCAAACGCCGTACCACTGTTGCATCCTTTTGGGGAACATACTCCCAAAGCGGTTTGTGGGCCGCTGTGGTACGCAGCGCTTTGGTTTCAAAGGTATCCTTGAATGTCACCGGCACGCCATGCAGCGGACCCCATATCTCCCCCCGGGCCAGGGCCTTATCGGCCTGACGGGCACGGTCACGGACGTTCTCTTCATCCAGAGTTACGATTGCATTGATGTCAGGATTTTGCCTGGCAATCTGTGAAAGAAACGCCTCTGCAACGTCAGTGGCAGATATTTCCTGCCTGCGAATTGCCCCGGCCAGCTCACCGGCGCTTTGGTAGTGTATATCACTCATGATGAACTCCCGGTCTTCTATATTAAACACGAAGTGCCCCAAACAGGCTCTCAAGATGGCATTCAATCTGGTCCAGTAAGTTGAAAGCAGCCGGATTACTCACATAATGCAGGCCAAGGCCGTCCACAAAGGCGACCAGATTCGTTGCAATACGATCTGCATCATCGGAAACACGGGAATGCAATTTGCCCTGGCGAACGCCGTCCAGCAGAATCTCCCTCACGCTTCGGCGCACCGGCGCAGACACCTTTTGCACCACATCCAGACGTTTTGACAGTTCCGGATTCCGCAGGGCAACCTGGGTAATGCCCAAAAAAAGCATGATCATCCGGGGGTCTTCGATAAATGCGGTAGTGGTTGCCGCAAACAGCCTAAGCAACCGCTCCCGGGGCTCCTTCGAGGATGCCGGAAGAGACGTGATATGTTCTTCTATTGCAGCCACCCAGGCCGCCGCAGCCGCAATGGTAAGGTCGATCTTGGAACCAAAATACAGGTAGATGGTGCCTTTGCTGAATCCTGCGGCATCGGCGATCTGGCTCATGGATGCGCTTTCAAAACCATGTTGTGCAAATACATCAAGGGCCGCCATGATGATGCTGTGCCGCCGCTCATCCTTGTCCACTATTTTAGGCGCCATGGTTTAATCCTTTCTCGCTGATGTGTTATTTTCTATCCGCGCCTTTATTATGACTAACCGGTCAGTCATTGTCAAGTGATTCATAAATCGCCCATGGGACCAGCAGGTTCCTTACAATTCCAGCCCTAAAATATAGATGGACTCAGCACCCCCTCTCCCCATTTTTACTTTTAGGGATTATTCCACCAGATCGCGGAAAATGCGCTTGCGGGCGGCGATGAGCTGCTGGCGTTTGTAGTCTTCGTGGCTGGCGCGGCCCCGGCGACTTTCAATATAGGACTGCCGGTCAAGGATCTGCACCTCGTAGGGGAAGAAGAAACGCATGGGCTCCGTGGGTTTCACCATTTTGCCGGTTTCCGGGTCGCGGACCTCCGGCAGGGTCACCTTGATAAGCTGACGCACGGTAAACTGCATGGAGGTATAGGCGGTGCTGGAAAAGGAGTTGCGTTCCCGCAGCTCGTCATAGCGCACCTTGGGCTTGGCGTCCTCGGACTCCACAATGAGATGCGCCAGATGCCGCAGTTCCTCACGGCCAATCTCGCCGCGGTTGTACAACGGCAGCAGCTTGTCCATCTCCCGGCGGATGTACAGGGCGTTGGCCAGTGAATTGCGGCTGCGGGTGGGATTCACGTTGGGGAAACTCACCACGTTGTGATCCACCAGAAACTTGAGGGTCAGCAGGGCGTCCAGGCGGGTCTGGGCCACAAAGCGCACCCCTACCCGGTCAAAGATGGCGGCGGTGACGTTTTCCACCTTGTGCAAGAGCTTCAGCACCGTGGAGTCAAAGGGCTTGCGGCTTTTGACTTCCAGTTGATACAGGGGAATACCCTCGCCGTTGTCGCCCAAGAACAGCTCGCCCTCGGTGCCCTCATAAATGCATTCCTGAATGCGATGAACAATCTGCTCCTGAATCTGCGGAAAGAAGATAACAGAGAAATCGTTGTTCACATGGGTGATGGTGTGCATGAGCCGCAGGATGGCGCAGGCCCACTGCTGCACTTCGCCGGTGCGTACCGTACTGAGCAGCATCAGCCGCCGCACATCGGTGACCTCGGCGATTTCAGCGGGCATTTTCAAGGGCGCCCGCCGGTTTTCCGGGTCCGGTGCAAGCAGTTCGTTGACAAAACGCCGGGCGTCATCAAGGATTGCCGCAACCTCGGCGGATTCCTTTTCACAGGAAAGATCGTAGCCGTAGCTCTTGATAAAGGCGTCGGCTTTTTCCAGGCTGTCGGTGTACAGCCGCGGAATATCAATAGCGCTGCGCCCGCCGATGAGCACATCGATAATATCCCACTCGATCCACATGGGTGAAATCCGTTTTCGGTCCACGACTGCCATTGTTACGTTTGCTCCTTGCGTTCGTGCTCTTATACTCATTTTAAAATTAATGGCAAGAAGAATACGAAGCCGGATTTTTTTGTGCAGAATCACCAGCCTCCGAAACGGCTCGCAAAACACCTCATATCAAGACAATAAGAAAACCTTCTCCTATTCCCTTGAAGGGCCAAAATGGTCATTTCCTCGGGACGCCCATCGGGCTTCCACGGGCCCGCCTCGGGACACAATTTGCAATTTATGGTCATATAATGCGTTTTCGGCCAGAATTTCGTAAAAACGACCCCTTTTTTCTCCAAATAACCTGACTTTTCCCCGTGAAACGCCCCATGCCGTCCCGAGAGCGGCAGGGGAAATTCGGTGTCCCGGAGTTTGATAACTCTAGTAAGTTTAGATTATCATAGTTTTTTAAGAGGGTGATTTCAGACCCAAATTGAAGCATGCCCATTAATATGATGCGATTAAATTTGACGCATATTCCTATATAGGATACATATGTTATGATAGGTTTATTGGAACGAGTATCAAAACCAAAGGAAGCATTGATGAAGTCGAGAACGGTTCTTACCACCCTGTTATCATTGATACTTCTGCCTGTACTTCTTGCCGGTGCCGCCGAAGCGAAATCGTCGGTCACGGTGCTGAACCTGCAGGCGAAGGGCGTTGACGCCGATATGACCGCCGCCATCAGCATGGGCATCCGCGACCTGCTGGAGGAAAAGGGCTACGAAGTCCCCTCCCGCGAGGACATGGCAGACACCCTTGAAGAGGATCTGCAAGAGAAGATTGATGACGGAAATTGCAAGTCATTATTGTGCTTTGCAGAAGTCGGCGGGGCCATGGGCACAGATCTGGTACTGGCGGGCAGCGTTGCCAAACTGCGGAAATCCGTGGTGGTGAAGCTGGTTCTGGTTGACTCCCTGGACGAGGAAGTCATCCGCAAAAGCCGCATCCGCATTAAAAGCCGCGACGAAGAAGAAATCACCGAAAAGACTGCTGCTTTGGCCCTTGGCGTTGTCCGGGGTGACGATGCGGACCAGTTTGCCAGCGACGAAGAAGATTTGCTGGGCGGTGAAGACGAGGACGAAGCGGACGAGGAAGAAGAGGAAGAGGACGACGAAGACCGCGTTGCAGCGGTGCCGGTTTCCCCTCCCGCCGAGGAAGAAGACAACTTCATTACTCAGGAACCCCCGAAACCTGCTACGTTTTTCACCTATGCTAAATGGACCGGCCTCGGTCTGACACTGGCCTTGGGCGGTGTCACCGGCTTTACCGGCTTCTGGGCCAAAAAACGCCAGGACGACTACAACAACACCTATGTGGACCGCCGCGACTTCGATTTCGACGCCAAGGCGGACGCGGAAAACTATGCTTTGACCACCAATATTCTTATTGGCGTCACCTCCGCCGCAGCCGCAGCAACCATCACATTCTTTGTGTTGGATGCACTGGACATCGGGCGGGACAGCGATGAGGACGAAGTCATCGACGCCCTGCTATTGAACCCCTGGGTAGCCCCCAACGCTGCGGGCGCCACCGTGTTTATGAGGTTTTAACCATGCGCCGCCATTATCTCCCCATTACCATTGTCGCCGCGGCCATCATCGCCCTTATGGGTCTGGCATGCAGCGTGAGCTTTGATAAAACCGTTGAGGACACCGACTTCAAGGTGAATATCCGCGACGTACCCACCCAGGCCCACAAGGCCAAGCTGGAAATCTTCGACCTCAACTACCTGCGGGCCACCAACGCCCGGGTCACCTCGGTTGAGGAAAAGCGTATCGGCTCTCAGGTTGATGATTACTATGTCGCCGGTGAAGACGGCAACGCCATCCTGGTGCAGCAGACGGAAATCGTGCCGGTGGAAGGCGGTCGCCTGAACCGCACCATGTACATCACCACCGACCATCTGGGCGATCTCTTTTTGCACCTGGTGATGCTGGACAAAAACGACAAGCCCTACTCCCATGTCTGTTCCTGCCGCAAAAAGGCCCTGAAGGTCGAGCGCGGCGCGGTGCTGACCATGCCGGGCAAAAGCATGGTGGAAAACCCGGACCTGCATGACAGCCTGTGCACGGGCCTGGGCGTTGAAGACTGCTTTTCCTGCGGCGACCTGCTGGATGACGAAGGCAATCTGATCCGTGAATCAGTGAACCTTCCCTGCTGGCTGAGCAATGTGGTGGAAGACGGCGATGACGACAGCGAACTGACCGAAGGCGAAGATACCGAGATTGATGACATTGATACCGATGGCAACGACGACATCACCGATGGCGATACCACCGAAGGCAGCGATGACACCGATACCGTCGAAGAAACACCGGTTGAAGAAGAAGAAATCCTGCCGGTAGGCAAAGATTTCCAATGGGAAGCCGAAGATACGATAAATGTGGATGAATCCCAGCCCTCAGGCGCAGTGACCACCTACGACGGCTCCGTGGCCAGATTCTACGGCGACATCATGCTTCTGGGTGGCGACGCCGATACCGCCGCCGGGCTACAGGACGGCGATTTCCTGCGCTTCGATTTTATTGTGGATTTCCCGGGCCTGTATCAAGTATTTATCATGCCGGTGCTGGCGGAATTTCATGGCAAAGCCAAGTTCTTCATTGACGGCGAGCCGGCAAACGACAGCATTTTCGATATCGATATGTATGGACAATGCCAACCTCCATTCTGCGACAGCACTCTGTTCCCCTTCACCAAGCCTGGCACCTTCACTACCCTGCCCGAAAACGTGTTCCTCTCCTACGGCGAACACACCATGACGGTGGTAGTGGCTGGCAGAAGCGGCATGGCCTCTGGCAAAGGTATTGGACTGGATCATGTAAAATTCCTGGCCGTGGAATAACCCCGCAGGAAGTTTGTAAGGGATGATATGCCGCCGGTGGGCGGCGCAAGGAAGTAAACCAAGGAGAAATCATGAAACGCTCTATATTCCTCAGTCTGCTCGTTATTCCCGTGGCCACCATGGCCCTGTGGTTCGTTGCCTGCTCCGAAGACAGCGATGACCCCGATGGCCCGGAACCCGGACCTGCCTGCAGCTACAGCTACGAATGCGAAGGCGAATTTGAATACTGCGTCGAAGGTCACTGCCTGAAACCCGAAAACACCACCCGCTGCAACCGCCAGGCCGACTGCCCGGATCTGTTGACCCAGACCTGCATCAATGGCCGCTGCCTGACCCAGGACTGCCAAAGCAGCGTGGACTGCAACACCACTAAAATAGAAACCTGCAACGACAGCAAAAAATGCATTCCCGACTGCCTGAACGACACCGACTGCATTGATAAAAACGGTGCGGGCTGGCGCTGCAACGATAGAGTATGCGAATATCAGGACCCCGACGGCGACACCGATGTTGTGGACGTTGAAGAGGAAGAGGCCTATGTAGACCCCTGCAACAACACCACCCTGAAGGGCTGCGTTGAGTTCCAGTCCAACAGCTGTCTGGCAACCCTGCTTGGCTGCTGCGACTTTGCAGGCCGCGACTACACCTACTGCTACAACTATTACGGCACAAGCGAAACCGCTATTGGCCGCACCATCTATTTTGCCGGTGGAGATTACTGGCGCGAATTTTTCGGAAGCGCCACCTTTGAAGCCGGAAACGAAGACGGATTCTGCTACTTCCTGCAGCCGGGTCGCATGCAGAACGAAGGTGAGTACACCGATTCCCAGGGCAATCATGTGGCCTACATGTTCGCCGGAGCTGCCCACGTGCGCATCGAATGCGGCGACACCGTGGAATGTTACGACACCAACGACCTCATGAATTGCGACGGTTTCCCCTTCCCGCCGTTTTCATTCATCCCCAAAGAGGACCATCCGCTGACATGCAGCGATGATCCCAATGCAGAATAAGGACACCGTATTATGACCACCCCTTCCGTTGAATTTCTCCGCGCCCTGCCCAAGGCAGAGCTGCACTGTCACCTTGACGGCTCCATGCGCCACGCAACCGTGGTTAAGGGCGCTCAAAGCAATGCCGCACTGGGCATCAGCGCCACCACCGACGACGAACTGCGGGCCGAACTGGGTTTAGGCAAACGCCACGACAACCTGGTGGAGTACCTCAAGGTATTCGACATTACCCTCAGTTTTTTGCAGGACGAAGCTGGTCTGCGCCTTGCGGTAAAAGAGCTGGTGGAAGACGCCGCCGCTGAAAACCTGCGGCATCTGGAAGTCCGCTATGCCCAGGAACTGCACACCCGCGCCGAGCTGAACATGGCTCAGGTCCACGATATCGTCAGCCATGCCCTGGCGGGAGAAGCCGCCAAAGCCGGTATCAGCGCCAGCATCATCGTGTGCGGCATGCGCCTGTTTACCCCGGAAAGCGTCACCATGGAAGCCTCTTTGGCCGCCATGACCAAGGGTACCCTGCCCACGGCCTTTGACATTGCCGGACCCGAAGACGGGTTCCCGCCCTCCATGCACGAAGCCGCCTTCAAGCTGGCCAAGCGCAACGGTCTGTTCATCACCTGTCACGCCGGTGAAGCCGCCGGAGCGGAATCGGTATGGGACGCCATTATTCAGGGACGCACCGACCGCATCGGCCACGGCGTCCGCATCATCGACGATCCGGCGCTGCTGAACTTTGTGGCGGATCATCAGATCCCCATTGAAATCTGCCTGATCTCCAACCTGCAGACCTCTGCGGTGGACACCATGGCGGATCATCCCCTGCCCACATTCCTTGAGGCGGGCATCTGCGCCACCCTGTGCACCGACAACCGTCTGGTGAGCGACACCACTGTCACCGACGAATATCAGATAGCCGTTGAAACCTTTGGCTTTGGCTATAAAGAAGTCATGCAGCTTGCCTACAACGGTTTCAAAGCCGCATTTTTGCCCATCGAAGCCAAACGGGAACTTTTGGCCCGGGTCCGTGGCGAGCTGGAAGAACTGGCCGCAGCCCACAACGTCCCTGCTTCGGAACTGCCCCTGTGGTAATACTGTAGCGGGATTATTCCCGGATAATCGACACCGTCACCCTGGCGCCTTCCCGGTCCAGGGTGATTTTTTTTGCGGGATAGGATTCCTCGCTGCCATCTTCCAGAATCAGCACCGGCATCATGGGCAGGCCCACGGGCACTGATTCGTGTGCGCACTGCGGCGGGATGCATTCCACCGCCGGAATACGCAGGCCGCTGTCGGGATGCTCAAAGGCAAGGTACACATCACCGGAAAGCTCCGGGGCACCAAGATTGAGATCCACGCCGCCAAAGCCCGGCTGATGCAGAGTCAGGTCAACGGAGATTTCCTCGCCTTCGGGCAGATCCGCCTTAACAGCATCGTCCAGGGTCCATGCGGTATACCCGGCGTCTTCTTCGTCATCCTGCATAAAGGCATGGGCCTCAAAACGGCGCTGATCCCCGGCGGGAACATCCTTGGTAATGTTCACCTGGGCCGGGATCACCGCACCGGTTACCCAAGTACGGGTAATGGTCACCGGCGTGGGCATACCTTCGCCACTGATGCTTATGTACAGCCCAAGTGCATAGGGTAAAGCCGTGTCTTCGGCCCCGCCGCCCTGCCCTACCTTGTCGGTGGGAAGGGACATATATACCCGGCTGTGACCGTCGGGCACACCGGTGGAATCCACAAAACATCCGGCGCTGCACAGCAACCCCAACACAACGGAGAAAGCGGCAATCAGCCGCAATAAACGCTTCATATCAGTCCTCGAAAACCACATGGATAATGACCCTGCTGTAGCCCTGTTCGATTTCGGTTTCAGTACCCTGATTGTTGTTGTCGCCGCTGGCTCCGCTGGCATCACCGCCTTCCAGACACAGGGATTCCCCGCCGCCCGCTGCGCTGTCTTCCCCGGAATCGCCGTTACCTTCATCATCCACCAGCAGACCGGAGGCTCCCCCATCGCTTTCGGCGTCATCGCCCGCCGCAGTCACTCCGGCGATTTCAAACATGCCCGGCACTTTGCCCGGGCCGCTGATCCGCCCCCGGAGAATAGCCAGCATGGATGCGTCCGGTAGTTCCTTTAAGGCAGGCGCGGAATCCTGCAGCACATAGCAGGCTGCAGCATCGGTGGTCTGTAACCTTGTACCCGCCATAGTCAGGGAACTGTGGGGTGCAAGGCACATCACCGATTCGTTGGTATCGGCGGCAAAATAGATTTCACCGCAGAGCCGTGCTTCATCCTTTTGGGTCGACACATCAGCGGCGCTGCACTGGCTGGACACCACTGCCGCGCCTTTATACAACCGCAGGCCATCATCAAGGCGTCCTTCGCTGTTGGGAGCAAATGCCATAAGGCTGTGAGTGCCGCGACTGACGGTCAAACGCCCCCCGGCTCCGGTGGTAATGTAAGAGCCAGGGGAAACCGTCTCACCCTTCCGTATCTGCTTGCCGTCAATGGAAACGGCCCCCGCAGAACGAAGGATGGTGTAGGTTGCCTGTTTTGAAGCAGTTGGAGCATCCGCTGCCGTCACCGGCAGGCAAAGGCACAGAAACCCCAGCACCATAAAGGTCAGGTTCAGGTATTTCATAGGCTGTAGCTCCATGAAAGCACGGCGGCAACCTGCCACCGCAGATAGGTAAAGGCATCCACAGAGGAGCGGGAAACCATAAGGTTGCTTTCCACTCCCGCCAGCAAATCACCCCACAGGGGCCGCATCAGCGATGCGTTGACACCCACAAGCCAGTCGCTGCGCATGTCTTTCCAGGTGGGAGATGTTTCGCTGTTGTAGTAATCCCGGTAGCTCATCCGGGCACCGCCCACCAGTTGCAGTCTCCATGGCAACAGGGCAGACACGCTGGCGCTGAGGCCGGCGCCCCAGCGGTCGTAGTATTCTCGGTAGGCTGATGAAAACAGCACCTGAGCGCTGACATACAGCCGCAGGCGGTTGTCCATAAAGAAAACACTTTGGGTAATGCTGCCCTCGCCTTCGGTGGCGTTGCGGGCGTTGTGATGGTACAGCTTGCGGGATACGCCAAAGGTAAAACGTGTCGCGCCGAATCCCGCCTCGTCAAAGGTAATAGAGCCTTCACCGCCGTGGGATTCCGAGTAGACGTAAAAGTCCTCTTCTTCCACAAGAGCGCCACCGTTCATGGTGGAAAGGCTTCCCTTATAACGAAAGACCACATCACGGTTGGCAAAACCGCTACGGAAGCGCAAACGCACAAAGGGCTGGGCATCGAGGCTCATGCGGCTAAAGGCTTCGGCGTCTTCATCAAAATAATGAGTATAGCCTGCGCTCAGTTGCAGGCCGGGTTGTATGCGGGGAGAAAACTTCAGCAGGGTTGCGAGGCTGGCCCGCACAGACAGGTTGCCGGAGGCGGGAGTTCCCTTGACCAGATCAATCTGATCCGGCTCGCTGACCGGGTTGGAGTCATACCCACCGGACATGCGCAGCCCCAGCTTGAACCAGGGGTCAGTAAGGGTTGCGGCAAAGGCCCGTTTCCACAGGCGATCCACCGCAGGCTTTACCGCCGGAGCAATCCCCTGCTCTATCCGGGCGGTTTCGATGGATGTCAGAGCTTTTAGGGCATCACCTGCCCGCAGCTCACAGCGGGCCTGCACCAGCGGCAGCTCTGAGAACAAATGTCGGGAGGCAACGGGGACCGTGGCAATGTATTCCAGAGCCGCAGGACAATCCTCCATGCGATAAGATACCAGAGCCAAAAGCCAGTTACGCTGTGCCATCAAAGCGGAGGACAGTGCATCGGGTTTAATAGCCTTCAGGGTACGCAGGGCCCATGAACGCTTGTCCTGCCGCAAGTACACCGTTGCCAGGGAAATACCGATGTCCGGGCGGTCTTTGTGTTTTCGCCACAGCCGGGACAGGGGACGCTCCGCGCCCTTGAAATCGCCGCGCATGATCCGACGGCGGATTTTCAGATACGCGGCATCCTCACAGCCACGGTCACGGCCAAGCACTGCATCCAGCAGGGCATCTGCCCGGGCGACGTTATCGGCCTTGCCGCTGGCATACAAACTGTGGGCCTGCTGCACCGCCAGCATACAACCGGGGACCGGGGCCTCCGCCGCCCACAAAGGCGACAGCAGCCCGGCCAAAGGCACAAGCGCCAACGCGATGATCAGATGAGTCAGACGCACGGGTTACTCCGTTCCGTTGATGATATCAAGCTCTTCCTCAATGCGGTCCCGAAGCTCGTCGTGGGTTTTGAGACCAGCGTAATACTTGCCGTTGATGAAAATGCCCGGGGTACCCTTCATCCCCATTTTGATGCCTTCCATCTTTTCGGTGCGGATGCGGTCCATGGTGGCCTTTGCCTTGCGGTCGGCGGCAAACTTCGCCGCATCCATCCCCAGGCTCTTAACCATTTCTGTCACCATTTCTTCGGTCTGGTGAGGAGCTTTGGCATACAGGAGGTCCATCATTTCCCAGTATTTGCCCTGATTGTCCGCCGCCACCAGGGCCGTGGCCAAAGGCAGGCCCATTTTGTGGCTTTTTACCGGAAAATTTTTAAAATACAGGGTAATTATGCCGGGCATTTCATTGATAAGCTTGCGCATGGCGGGCATGGCAATCATGCAGTAGGGGCACTGGAAATCCGCATAGACGTACACCACCACCGGGGCTTTAGCCACACCAGAGTGCTTACCGGCACCGGGGGTTATGGTGTGGGTCTTGGGGGGAAAGGCGGAACGCTCGCGCCGCAGCAGATCGTCACTGATCTCCTTTGCGTTTTTACCCGCCAGCACCCGGCGCACCGCAAACGCAGCCAGCCGTTTGGCGGTCTTGCCCACGGGCTTCTCCACCAGACACTGCGCAATGGTGTCGCTGCATCCGGCATAGCAGTTGTAGTTGCCAAGCACTTCCGCCACCACGGATTTCTGGCGTTCGGAAAGCTGGTCAGACCCCGGCACGGTGTTCCAGGGAATGGCTCCGGCGGCAGCGATCTGCCACAATCCGGCACACAGCAACACAGCACTTACGGTCATCAGGGCACGTTTCATCATGAGGTCACCTTTTTGAGGTTTCGTTTGTTCAAAAGGCCGTCAAGGCCGAAGCGTCCGTCGTCAAACACTGTTGGGAACAAGGCCAGCACCAGCCAGGCCAGATCCCGGAAGATGGTATGGATGCCGATTTCGTCGGCGGTTTCCTGAGAGGCAAAGCAGCCGCAGGACATCTGCAGGTCGTGGCTCAGCGCCCAGGAGAGCGCCACCAGGAACATGAGCATCATGGCCACAATCAGGGCTCCGTTGGCCCGGGTCCAGAATCCCACAATAAAGGCGATGCCTACAAAGAGCTCCACCCAGGGCAGGACAATGGCGAAAATGTTAATCAGTTCCAGCGGCGCCATCTGGTAGGTGGCCACCGATAGCCCGAAAAGATAGGGCTCGTAAATTTTGTACAGTGACGCCATGATGAACACCACGCCCATGTACAGGCGCATAGGCACCGACACTGCTGCAAGAATGGTGCGGGTTTTCTCTGTCATTGCCCCACCTCCTGCGTTTCTACGTCAGCTCCGGCTTCCTTCAGGGCCTGCATGCCTCCGGCCACAAAGCGCACCCGGGCCAGTCCGGCGCTTGCCAGCTCGTCAGCCAGCATCTTGCCAAACTGATCGTCACCGTAAACCACCAAAAATTCGACTCTCTGGCTGCGGAGGTTGGCTACCACGGCCTCTTCCACCGGGAACAGGGGGTCATAGGGCACATTAAAGGCTTCTTTGATGTGAGCGGCTTTGAAGGTCTCCCCGTCCCGGGCGTCAACAAACAGCACCTTTGCGCCCAGGGCTTCTTTGGGGCTTATCTCGTTGGCGGTTTTAAGGCTTTCGGGGCAGTCCACAAAAATCTCGTAGGGCACAGCCGCCACCCAGTCCAACGGCTCGGGGCGCAGGGCGTTGACCCCAACGGCCACGGCAGTGGAAAACACCACTATGATCACCGCCTGGATGGTTATCTTTCGTATCAACTTCCAGCTCATGTCAGTATCTCCAAAGAGGTATCAGTCCTGCGGGTCCATGCAACAGCGAAATCCCCGGGCGCTGGGGTTCCATGTGGCCTCGTAGCTGCACTTGTGCAGGGCTTCGGAATCGCCGCAGTTGTAGGCTCCGCCCCGGAAATGCATCACGCCGTCGCTGGAATCCAGAATCTCCCATACATTGCCGTTGATATCGTAAATGCCGTAGCTGTTGGTGCAATCCGGGAAGCTGCCGGTGGGACGCACCCGGAAAGCCGCACCGCAGTCACGGAAACAGCCGGGGTAGGGATCGCAATTGCAAAAGGCGTCAATGCCGTTGCAGGTTGTCGCGCTGTAGTCGTCGCTGTAGCAGTACTCCAACCCATCGGGGCCGCCGCAGGTTTCCACCCATTCATCGGTGGCGCACAGGCGTTTGCCCGCCGCAGCGCAGCCGTTGCGGGCGGTATCGATGCTGTTGATGGAAAACCACGGAATCACATCGGGGACCGACCGGGCGATGTCCACGCCTTCCACGGTTTCCTTTGAAGCCTCATAGCGGTCAATGCAAAAACGCAGGGTCCCGTTGTCCACCAGCACCATGTCATCGGGACAGGGCGGCTGGGGAACCTCCTCTTCAACAAGCTCCGCCTCTGGATCAAGCTCGGGTTCCGGCTCCGGCTCTGGTTCCGGATCAGGCTCCGGGTCTGAGTCCAGTTCAGGATCAGAGTCCAATTCCGGCTCAGGATCCGGTTCCGGGTCCACATCGGGATCAATCACGTCCGCCAGATCGTCCTCGATCTCTGCTTCTTCTTCAACAATCACGTCACCGTCGGCTTCCTGCTCTTCGGTGTTTTCGGTCTGTTCAGCTTCTTCAACATCGCCGTCTTCTTCAGCCTCGGCCTCAACCTCGACTTCTTCGGCGGTTTCCGTTATATCGCCGTCGTCCTCGTTTTCGTCTCCGTCAACAATACATTCGTGTTCCTGCTGCGGATCGGAATCGATATCGGGATCACTATCCACCGGTTCCTCCACACAGCCCATTTCGTCGCTGTCAAGGTCCGGCTCCATGTCGCCGTCTTCATCGGCATCTTCGATATCTTCAGCTTCGGCGCTGTCGCCGTCAGGGACATCACCATCCAAAACAATGGAATTGTCATTACCGCCGCAGGCCACAACAAAAAGCAGGGCCGCAAACATCATTTGAGCAAGTACTAACCTGCGCATACCACACATCCTTTCCACATCTATTTACAACACCGGAAGCCACGGGCAGCAGGCCCCCAGGTAGCGTCATAGTCACATTTATGCAGGGTGGCGGAATCCCGGCAGTTGTAGGCTCCGCCCCGGTAATGATCCTTGCCATCGGAGGACGACACGATTTCCCATACATTGCCGTTCATATCAAAGACCCCGTAGCCGTTGGTACAGGATTCAAATGCAGAGGTGGGATTCACATGCAAGGCCGCACCGCAATCGTTGTAGCAGCCGGGATAGGGATCGCAGTTGCAGTAGGTATCAATGCTATTGCATATCAACGGCTCATACACATCGCCATAGGCATACACCGTCATGGCAGGCCCCTGACAGGCTGTTTGCCATTCCGCCGGGTTGCACAGCCGCTTGCCCGCGGCCTCGCAGGCGTCTTTGGCAGTGTCCAGAATCATGATGGTCCAGGGGCGCACGCCGGGGCGACTGGTGGCATAGCCACTGTCCATGCCGGGATCAAATTCCGTGGCATCGGGACGGCTTGCCTCATAAATATCAATGCAGAACATGTTTTCGATATTCACCATGTCCGCCGGGCACTCCAAAGGTGGCAGTTCCTGATCTTCTCCGTCTTCGCTGTCGCCATCGGGGGTACAGGGTCCCTGACTGGTATCGCATTCGCAGCCGTTACGGGGATTGCCGTCGGCGTCCTCAAAGCCCTGATCACAGCCGGTCAGACGACAGTCGCCGTGTACACACTCCGCCGTGCCATTGGGGGCATCGGGATAGGGGCATCCCAAACAACCATCTGCGGGAACACAATGATGATCCAGACAGGCGGCGTCAATGGCACAGTCGGTATCACGGTTGCATTCGGGATCGCTGCAATACCCCTCGGCGATGCAAATGAAATTACCGCTGCATTCCACGTCGGTGGTGCATTTTTGTTTGCACGACCCCTCGATGCATGTTTCCGATTCTCTGCAGTCGGTCTCATGCATACAGATGCTGTCTACGGCGCACTGCTCACATAAAAAGGCTGCCAAACATATGATGACCGCTGTTATTGCCTGTTTTTTTTGCATAACCACGCTTCCTCCTGCTGTAATGTCTGTTATGATAGAAACACCGGGGCCGCAGGTCAACCCGTATTATGATGTATATCAATGATTATTGGCGGACGATATTATTAAGCCAACCGAACACAGTACACCTCGCCTTACATACGACCCGGTAATTTCAACGCATTTTCTAATGGATTTCCCTTGAAGTTATCACATTTCATAATACCCCCATGCCATTTTTCTGTTGACATAAAAGTTGATTCAGTGAATAAATTTTAAAGGATAAAGCTGAAAAGTTTGTTGCCAGGAGGATTATCAGGATGAAACCATCTGTATCAACGAGAAACGGCATGCTGTGGAGCTATAAGTGGCACCTCAGTATGGTCAACTGGCTGTTTCACCGTATTTCGGGGCTGGCCCTGATCTTTTATCTTACCGCCCACGTTTTTGTGGTGCGGGGGTTTAAAAATGCGGTACTTATGAGGGACGCAGGGCAGACAGAAGCCGCTATGCAAAAATTCGGCAGTCTTGCCGGTGCTTTGGAAAACCCTGTGTTTATCATCGCGGAAATCTTTGTGCTGGCGGCGGTCCTGTTCCATGTCTTCAATGGCATCCGCGTCATGTTCGTGGATTTCTTCAACGGCGCCCGCTATGAGAAAGCCCTGAACATCACCCTGTGGGTGGCGTTTTTGGCCATTCTCATCCCATCGGGACTGTTAATGCTTATTTCCATTTTTTAAGGAGACTTCCCCATGACAGGCAGAGCAAAACGCAGCTATACCTTCTGGTGGTTTTTTCAGCGCTTCACCGGCGTGGTGCTGGTCGTAACGCTGCTGGTCCATATGTTCGGACAGCACTTCAGCCTTGAATCCGGCCCCCATCGTTCCCACCTTTCTCTGGATGGCATTGCCGCCCGTTTTGAAAATCCCTGGTGGATGCTGTTTTACCTGGTGTTCCTGTTTACCGGACTGGTGCACGGATTCAACGGTGTGTACAACGTGGTGGACGATTATATCCGCAGCCCCGGATGGCGAATGATATGCACCTGGGGCATCTGGTTTACGGGTATTGTGCTATTTTTCTGGGGCACCATGACGGTGTTTGCATAAACGAGGAAACACATGGCTACAGTTAATGTTGTACAGCATGATGTGATAGTGGTCGGTTCCGGCGTGGCGGGTCTGCGGGCGGCTTTTGAAGCGGCTCAGGTTTCCGACGTTGCGGTCATCAATAAAATTTACCCAACCCGCGCCCATACCGGCACTGCCCAGGGCGGTATCTCTGCGGCTTTGGGAAACGAGGAAGATGACAACTGGGAATGGCACATGTTCGATACCGTCAAGGGATCGGACTACCTGGGCGACCAGGACGCCATCGAAGTGCTGGCAAAGGATGCGCCCCGGGCCATCATTGAACTGGAGCATTTCGGCGTACCCTTTAACCGCACCCCGGAAGGACGCCTTGCCCAGCGTCAGTTTGGCGGTCACACAAAAGAGTTCGGCAAGGCTCCGGTAAAACGGGCCTGCTATTCCGCCGATAGAACCGGACATGTAATGCTTCATACCATGTATGAGCAGTGCCTGAAGCACAACGTCCGCTTTTATCCCGAATACCAGATGCTGAAGTTGCTGAAGCGGGACAACAAAGTGGTGGGTCTGGTGGCAGTGGATTTCCAGACCGGCGAGTATTATGTCATGCATGCCAAGGCCGTGGTTATCGCCACCGGCGGTTATGGCAAAATGTTCCGCACCACCAGCAACGCCTACTCCTACACCGGCGATGGCATGGCCATCACCTACAAGGCCGGGTTGCCGCTGGAAGACATGGAATTTGTGCAGTTCCATCCCACGGGACTGTTTCCCTTAGGCGTTTTGATTACCGAGGCAAGCCGTGGCGAGGGCGGTATTTTGACCAATGCCGATGGCGAACGTTTTATGGAGCGCTATGCCCCAACCATTAAGGATCTTGCGCCCCGGGATATTGTCAGCCGCTCCATTTACTTTGAAGTGCGCGATGGCAAAGGCGTGAACAACAAAAACTATGTCAATCTGGAGCTTATGCACCTGGGGCGCGAGGTGGTGGAAAAGAAACTGCCGGAAATCGCCAGCTTTGTCCGCACATTTTTGGGCATTGACCCGGCACTTAAACCCATTCCCGTCACACCCACGGCCCACTACGCCATGGGCGGTATTCCCACGGATATCAACGGACGAGTGCGCTCCGACAGCGGTGACGGCATTGTGGAAGGACTCTACAGCGCCGGAGAAGTGGCCTGCGTGTCGGTCCACGGCGCAAACCGTTTGGGAACCAACTCGCTGGTGGATCTGGTGGTCTATGGCCGTCGTGTTGGCAAACATATTGCAGAGGAATACATCCGCCACGCGGAATTTGCACCCCTGCCCGATGATCCTGCGGGAGACATCCTTAATGAGCTGGAAACCATCCGCAACCGCACAGGTGGCGAACGCATCGCAGTCCTGCGGGAAGCCATGCAGGACGCCATGATGGATCATGTGTCGGTGTTCCGCACCGATGCAGGTATCAAGGAAGGTATCGAAAAAATCCGGAAATTGCAGGAACGCTTCAAAAACATCAGCGTGGAAGACCGCGGTGCCAAGCTGAATCAGGATCTGCTGGATGCCTGGGAACTGGGTAACATGCTGATGCTATCGGAAGTGCTGGCAAAGGCGGCGCTGCAACGTACCGAAAGCCGCGGCGCACATTATCGGGAAGACTTCCCGGAGCGGGACGATGACCAGTGGTTGAAGCATACCTTTACCCATATGGGTGATGATGGACGGCCGGTATTTTCCTTCCGCCCCGTTACCCTGGGACGCTTTGAACCCAAACCGCGGACCTATTAAGGTGTTGGGAGAACAGCCATGAAGATAACGCTGAAAATCAAAAAGTATAATCCGGAAAAGGACACGGACTTTTACTGGCGGGAATTTGAGATTGAAGCCGAGGAAACCGACCGCATCATGGATGTGCTGCACAAGGCACGCTGGTATCAGGACGGCACTCTGGCCTTCCGGCGGTCCTGCGGTCACGGCATCTGCGGTAGTTGCGCCATGCTTATCAACGGAGAAAACCGACTGGCATGCATGACTCTGGTCAGTGATGTGAACTACAAAAAGCCCATCCGTATAGAGGCCCTGCCCGCCCCCACCGAGCATATCCAAAAGGATATGGCCATTGACCAGACCAGCTTCTTCGACAAATACCAGTCCATCAAGCCCTGGCTTATCAACGACGAGCCGCCTCCCCAGCACCGGGAACGACCTCAGTCGGCGGAAGAACAAGCCCTTATCGATGAAAGCACACAGTGCATTTTGTGCGGTGCCTGCACCTACAGTTGTCCCTCTACCTGGGCAG
>Ga0209475_10002054_pt1 | contig 21807 bp, 15 predicted proteins | sample tdDd471_FD_187128 | JGI IMG/M metagenome (GOLD analysis project Ga0209475, IMG submission 187128) | Marine sediment microbial communities from the Atlantic coast under amendment with organic carbon and nitrate - tdDd47.1 (SPAdes)... | ecosystem: Environmental > Aquatic > Marine > Coastal >... | reverse complement strand
TTTCCGGTACACAGCCTTATTTAACAATGATGGCTTTGGGCGAAGACCAGAAGGCACGATCAGGCAGGGCATATGTGCCTGGCCGTTATCGTGGAGAAGACCTGGTTTATGGAGAGGTTGAGTACCGCTTTCCGATTTCCCCGTGTAGCAAGATTGTGGGTGGTGTTATTTTTGCCAACGTAACAACAGCTTCCAACCGTACATCAGATGTTCCCTTGTTCGCCTATCTGCGCCCCGGTGCCGGCTTCGGATTTCGTTTTATGATCAACAAGCACTTCAGAACCAATATCAATCTCGACTTTGGTTTCGGTCATTATTCCAAGGGCTTTTATTTTTCCGGGACGGAGACGTTTTAGGGAATCAGGCAGTATCTCATTATGTTCGTATGAAACTGGCTATTTGAGAGAAATTAGTGAAATAGCCCAGTGTTTTTGACACTGGGCTATTTGTTGTACCTGGTAATTGAACTCCATCTGATTCCCTTTTGAGTGCCCTTATTAAAGCTGCATTCGGTTCTATATCTACAAATTAATTACTCGATCAGGGTTACCTTTTGCTTATTTATCGTATTAATATATAAACAATTAGCCCAAAGAGGAATAGTTTTCCCACTAACTGATCTTATTCCCTTGATGCCGGGTATAATTTACTTAATTAAAAAGCACATTGACCGATCAAATCGGTTGCTTATTAAAAAGCAGCCGATTGAATATTGTGTTTAATTAGCCCGAATTAAAAATTATAATGAAAGGAAATGCCATGTTTACCACCAGGGAAAAACAAATCATCAGTATGATCACTCAGGCAAAATGCCGCAAGACCATTGCCAGCGACCTCAACATCTCCATTCACACCATTGACGCCCACCTTCGAAACATCTACCTCAAGACCCGAACCCATTCAATGTTAGAGCTTTTTGTATGGTTGATGCGCAACCATAAGCAATATTCTGCACTTAGTTAATTACAACTAAATAATAATTGCTAGTTAATATTCTCTAGTTAGATTAAGCAATTGACAGTCTGACTTTTAAGTGGTAATTTAGTGATGCGGATTAATTAACCATTTTTCCTTTTTTCAAAAAGCTTATTTGTTCTTGAAGATATCTTATAAAATGAAAGGAGATATCCTTTAGGCATATGTTATCTATTAATTATAAAGATATTTACTCAATCTCTAATATCCAATATATCAAGAGGATGGTTCATATTTCAATTTAACTAATATTCCAACTAAAAATATTTTACTAAAACAAAACACATTTAGGATGAAAAAAAAATTCAAATTTAAGGAAATGCTTGTTGCCAAAGAAAAAGAAGTATTTAAGAGCAAAAACGAATTGAGGACAAAGTCTGTTGGTGACCGTACTATGTTCAATCTTGACGCTTTGAGTAATCATTATAAATTACAAGATGCCTACAGAAGCGTAAGGAACATTGATCTTAGGCACGCTGATGAGTATAAATTTATCTCATTCAAGGATTATTGTGAAATTCGGGATAAGATATTCGAATTGTTATCAAATTTTCAATCTCAAGACAGACCTTCTTACCCAAGGGTTGAAGGCTATAGAAATACTAAATCAAAGTTACATTACCCGAAAGGTGATCTGCTTGTTATTGTCAATGACAAAATTTATCCTTCTATAAAGAAAAGCATCGACCAGTATGTGCTTGACGTGGGTCGGGATGGATATTGGGCAAGTATATACACCTGCAGTGGGGGCACGCCAGCAGAACTTCGTAACTTCATTATTAAGCGAAATCCCAAAGGAGTACTTTTTGTTGGAGCATTGCCGGTCGCCTGGTTTGAGATGGACGATGACTTTTACAACCATCATTCTCAGTTCCCCTGTGATCTTTTTTACATGGATGACAATGCAACATGGAATGATCCGGATGGTAATGGATTATACAATGAGGTGACTGGTGTTATTCAACCTGACACCTTTGTAGGAAGGATCTGGACTCCAACATCCAATGGAAATGATGTCGACCTGATTAAGGATTATTTCAAACGGAATCACCAATTTCGTTTAGGTAAGTTGGGGCACGCCTATTCTTCCATGGCCTATGTAGATGATGACTGGCAGGGTTTTGATGATTGTGAGATGGACCAGTTATTCCCGGCATCACAGATCACGAAATACACCAACCCCAACACCACCGATGCTGACTTATATAAAGCAGAAGTAAATTCGATGCGTTCATGGGTTCAGTTATGCGCTCACTCATCTCCTCATAGTCATGCCTTACATGTTCCTTCAGCTGGCTCGAATGAATACATCAGTTATACCTATTTCAAGGATACCAATCCTCCAAACTCGCACTTTTATAATTTATTCTGCTGTGGACCAGGTAACTTTACAACAACCGATTACCTGGCCGGCTGGTACATTTTTGATAAAAAAAGTGGAGGGAAAAATAACGGTTTAACTGCCATTGCAAGTGCCAAATCAGGTTCCATGCTAATGTTTGCTGACTTCTATAAACCGATGGGGCAAGGAAAGGAAATCGGTGAAGCCTTTGTAGACTGGTGGCATGCCCGGGGCCCGGTTCATGACCTAAATGAACGCCGATGGTATTATGGTTTAACTTTGCTGGGAGACCCTACCCTGACTTGGTGGAAAGGATGTGTGCCCGAACCAAAAGAACCGCAAAACAAGGATGTATTTGATCAATATCCTCGTAAAACGATTTTCCGCTGGAATCCTCTTGACGGATTAAATAATGTCACCTATGACCTTGAGGTAGATGCCTACCATGCCGTCAATGCAGGACAATGGGCCGAAGAAACGGGTCAGACATTTCTGATGTACACCAACCGTCAAACCAATACCTTAACGCATTACTTTGTGGGTATGCAGCCAGGCAGGTGGAGGGTAAGAGCCAGAGTTGACGGAAAAGTCTGTTCATGGTCGCAATGGTCGTATTTTGAGTACAAGATCTAAATTCTTGTGTGGTTGATGAAGAACTATAAAAGCAAACTTCTAACTAGTTAGAAATTGCTAGATGTTTCTGATTAAGCATAATTAACTAATCACTTTATGTGATTGACTTCCTTCATTAGAATTAATATATTAGATTGACCATATTACTGACCAATAGTAATAACCAACCTCTTCTTATACCTTATGTATATTATTGATCCTCAATCAATATTTAAGGATCATATTATATTATGTTGTAATGATAGGTAGTTGATGTGGGACATTGTAATTAATGATTGATAAAGTCGACAAAGAAAATGATTTGATCAGATTTAAAACTAAAGAGGAATCAAGATGAAGATAGCAATTCGGGGATACAGGGAAACTAAAGTGGTTGATCAGAATGAGATTGTGTACTGCCAGGCAGATGGCAGATATATACATATTTTCTTGAATGATAATAGTTCCATAATGACCTCAAGGCTATTAAAAACTATCGAAGCTTTACTTTCAAAATCAGATTTTTGCAGAATACATTATTCCTATTTGATCAATGTAAATTACGTTACAAGTATCATTGACAATACTACCCTGATCTTAAACCATACAATTCGATTACCCATTGCAAAGCGCAGAATTACTGCATTAAAGAAAATTCTCTACAATGAAAACATTGTAGCGCTGTAATTCCATTTATTTAGTTTTTCAGCCCACCTATTCTCGATATACTACCAATAACATCAATTCGCTGAATATGCGTGACTTAGATGTTCATTTACTGTATCTTTAGTAGGATAATAAGCTACAAAAATCATCCTAAAACTTACTCATCATGTTTTATTTTAACAACAAATACGAATTCCCAGGCCTTGAAAGGTCATTCGGGACAGGGTGGCTGCCACCAACCCCCGATTTAAGAGATTACACAGAGAAGGACAAAGACATTCCCAAAATGGTCAAACAATTGGGAATAGTTGAATCTTTAAAATTTTCATTACCAATTTCTATTGATCTTAGACAATGGTGCACGCCTGTCGAAGATCAGGGTGGTATAGGATCATGCACTGCCCAGGCAGCAGTTGGTGCCGTCGAATACTATGAAAATCGAGCCTTCAACAGATACATAAATGGATCTCGTTTATTTGTTTACAAAACCACCCGCAACCTACTGGGGTTAACAGGTGACACAGGTGCGTGGTTAAGAAATACAATGGGGGCACTTGCATTGCTAGGAGTTCCACCTGAAAATTTCTGGCAATATACTGATGGTCCTACTTTCGACAATGAACCATCCGCATTTGTATATTCCCTGGCTGATGATTATCAGGCAACAAGGTATTTTAGTCATGATCCAATTGGCTCAAACATTCCGAAAGACAGGTTATTATTAAGAATAAAAGCATTTCTCGCTGCCGGAGTTCCAGTAATGTTTGGATTCTATGGTTTCCCGTCATTTAAAAATACTACGAATAAAGGAGAGGTTCCGTTTCCATGTCCAGGTGAGAGTGCAATTTTCGGACATGCTGTATTGGCCGTAGGCTATCATGATACAAAGACAATATCAAACCCAATGTGTAATACAAAAACGAAAGGAGCATTGTTGATTAGAAATTCATGGGGAGTAGGTTGGGGAGACCAGGGATATGGCTGGTTGCCTTATGAATATGTAATGCATGGCCTTGCTGTTGATTTTTGGTCACTACTTAAAATGGATTGGGTTGACACTAAGAATTTTGGAATATAATATTCCATGAAATCATAACCATTGACAAATATAGATGGAGCAGAGTGACAGAATAAATTTTGGAGCTCTTGAATAAGCATTCAATCATATCACTTTTGTAAATTTATTGGGTGTAATTAATGATCCTGCCTGGCAAATCTTAATATGCCAGGCAGGATCGTTTTGTAGACACTATAGCCCTAGGTAAATTTTATTTAATGGAAAAACCCACAGCTTTTCTTGCTAGATGAACGATAGCTCCATTACTATTTACTATGGTCCTATCGTAAGCCCATAATGTTAAGGTATAACCACAGGGATCCAGATTTTTAGTCTCCAATGACCAGGCTGCATTACCATCTCCATGGTCACTTAATGAACTATAGCTTCGACAACTTGGTGAAGCTATAACCCCATTAGTATGTGTAGTGGGTTGTAGATCGAGCCTCCATTTCCAGAAGTAAGAATCGATGGCTCGTAAATGCCCAAGGATCTTGGTTCCCTGCTTATAATTATGACAATCACCTCCGTCAATAACAATGTCAAGACGGAAATTAGGATCTACTGCTGGATTTGCATTGTACTTATCCACTGAAAAACCAGTATTGTCAAGGACTATTGTTTTTATTTGTGAATAATGTATAACGCTTGTTGATGTAATTGGATAATCCTTAGTATAAATTAAACGCAAGTCATATGTACCATTTAATGATCCCGTACTCCACCTGGCTAAGCAACTGGTACTCTCTAAAATAGGATATTGGGCTAACGGATCTTCGAGATATGGGAACCATCCATCCGCACTGTTATAATTTATTTTTTCAAATGGATAATTAGGATCTGCAGGATGAGGATGCATCAATTTATACCTATGAGAATGCGTTACCGGCAACCAATTTGTTGAACCTTTCTGTTTATATTGAACTTGATAATATACACTTCCGGGAGTTCCTGTATTATAGATACGCCCACCTATCCTAACCATTCCACCAAAAGGTCTATCCATAGCGGCCTGATTGCAAATAGAAGGGTTTAAAATTCCTGTTGATGGATTAGCTAAGAATGAAACAGGACTGATATTTTCTACAGCAACATTACCTATATCATAAATAAGATCCACCAAGCCAGTTGTGGGAGCTCCTGGTCGAACCTGTACAACCACATCCTTCCTGTTGCTCCAGTAGTTTAAATCATTGGGATCAGTCGTTGAAGGTGGGATCGCCCATGATAGAACAGCCCTGATCCGTACAATATTGGGATGGTGACATGACTTTAAATGTTGAGAGAAGTTACCCGGCATAAGCACACTATAGTATAAACCGTCAGAAGGAATAGAGTGAATATCGTGAACATCCACGCTCGTTGTCCCAAGATAGTTATCATAACTACCATTGTTATCCCAATCTGCCCAGAAAGCAACATATTCTTTTGATCCAGGCTGACAAAGATTACCACTATAACCACAAGGCTTTTTGATATGGATAACCGCACCAAGCATATCACTAGCTGAGTTCAGACCAACACAAACAACTTCCTCATAAGTTTTATTCCCTGTAGATGCTGCCAAGGTTTCAGCCACTTTCCCAACGTTGATTTTTAATTCCTTCACTTTGTAGAAATCCTTCTGTGCAGCCGACATTGATAATCCTTCCACGCTTTTAACCATTGGGTATACAGCATCGTAAGTCAGTCTATGATCAGGTACTTTTGCTTTTTTATATATTGGCATTAACTGGCTCCATGGTACCGGGATTGGTTGTGACTTTGGTATGAATGCTTCCAAATCCAAATTATCAAGTATACTTAGATTTTTTTCAATTAAGCCTTCTTTAATTAGTCCCAAGATTGTGAAAGCTCCCGGTTCTATCTGGATAGCGGCATCCAACTTATTCCCAAAATGTGGATTATCATTAGGGTTAAGTGAAGGAATTTTATTCCATGATAGCATTGCTCTAACCTTGGGTAATACAGCTACCGTACAATACTTTTTATAATCATCATCGTCAAGTGGTAGATATACCATATACTTTAGAGGATGCTGAGGTCCAGGAGGAGCATTTGAGATGTCGTATGCTTTGAAGGAGGTTAGTCCAACATCCTGAAAGCCATTACCATCACCCCAGTCGATAAAGAAACGGATATATTCTGTTGATCCATTTGAACATAATCCACCCGAATATCCGGTTGACCGTTTAACGCTTATGACTGCTTCTAGTTGGGTAAGTTGAGGATTAAACCCAACACACATTAATTCCTCCCAGTAAGTGTTACCATGAATATTCATAGTGCTTTTTGCATCCAGATTTGCAAGTAGAGTGGTTCGGGTTAGTTTTAACTTTTTAATTTCTTCCTTTGTGAATTTTTTTTTCATAGCTAAGTCCTTCCTTTTGAGTAATTATAGTAATCCTGCTCCATGAATAGGTGAAGTTTGGTTAATCCTTGGTTAGAGGTCATCATTTTTAATTGAATTCAAAAATGATATATAAGAAGTATATAAATTTAATCAATAGTTGACTGAATATCAATGTTTTTTGAAGAAACGTTATGGGTGGTAGAATAATTTGAATAAGTGGGATATCTGCCTTCTATACTAGTCTATTAGAGTTCAACAAGAAAGTATAAATATTGAATGGATCTTACAATCTTATACATACAAGTCCACACTACATACTGAAATGTTAATAATGATTGATGAAGATCAAAAAAAAGTCTCTCTACTCAATCTAACTAGTTATATATAATTGGTTATTCCTAACTAGTTAGTTATTGTGATTGACATTACATCTTCCAATAGTTATATTAGTATATCAATAATCCGGGAATAACCAATCTTTCCTTATTCAAAAGCACTACAACAGATTATATTCTAATTTGCTGATTTACTGCAAATTGCGCGAATATGCTTTGTCGTAATAAATCTACACAGTAATTAACCTGAATAGTTCTTACGTGTAGAGATTATTCACAATGTGCCATTTAAACATCAGTATTTTTAATTATACTATCACAGTCATGAAAAAGCTAATGAGTATTTTAATTATCTCCATTTTGCTAATTTCCCTTAATTTTTCCCCTTGTAAACTTCTATCCTCACCTGGTGATACAATTACCATTGCAAGCTGGAATCTAAAAAACTTTGGACAAACAAAGCTCAATGATCCTGATCGCATTGATATTATTGTTGATGTCATTAAGAAGTTTGATATTATCGCAATTCAAGAAGTGCAAGATGTTTCACTACGACTGCCTGGGGCCCTGCTTGAAAAAATAAACTCTGATGGTGTGAATTATAATTATGTAGCAAGCAACAGAGTAGGGTCGTCTTCCAGAAAGGAACAATATTTAATTTATTATAATACTGATAAGATAGAGTTTGTCGATGATACAGACGGACACCACTTTGATTACAGCGATAACCTTTCCAGGGAGCCTTATTATGCAATGTTTAGGGCTGGGAACTTTGATTTTTATCTATTTACAATTCATACCGATCCCGATGAAGTTGAAGACGAAATTCCTGAACTAGGACTGGCGTATTTAGAATTACAATATAAGACTCAAGATGAAGATGACATAATCCTATTAGGTGATTTTAACGCAAAAGCACCTCAGTCTTCATTTGGCAGTTATACTACAATGACATCTATGACAGAGATCAATAACATTCATTTTTGCATCTTAGAAGAAACAAATACGCGAGGAGGGAAATCATACGATAATATACTTTTCCAAGCTAATTATACTTCAGAATATGCAGATTCTTCAGGTGTTTATACATTCTGGGAAGACTATGGATTAAGTGAAGATGAAGGATTTAGTATCTCAGATCACTTATTGGTTTATTCACTATTCCTTATTCCTAACTCTGATGATGACTAGAACAATAACAACCAATTAAGTTATCGGAGAAGGCCATTGCAATAGAATTATAAAATAAAATATCAATCTTAACTATTTCATCATGAAAATAAATCAATTAGTAAAATTGCTGGGGAGCTTATTGATTATAATAATTCTTGTTCCAAGTAATTATGCACAAGAAAGTCTCGAAATGCGTATACCTCTTTGTCAAGTGTCAGGGAAATATTTTAAAGTTTTCATCGTAGATAAAAAATTGACAAAGGCAAACAAAGTTACTCTTCATTTTACCAAGCCTTTAAAAGAAAAGACACAAATATTTAAACCTGCTATTATTTTAAATGATCAAATATTTTCTGAAACAATTGATGGAGAAAAAGCCGATTACATAGGTACCTTGATCTTATTTGACATCCGAAATGCCAAGATTCCAATATTCTATACCTCCTTTAAGGTACTTCCAGTAGTTCAGTGGGAAGAAAAGTATAAAGATTCACCAATAAAATTAATTAGTGACTCATATTATTTCCTGGGCAATGGTGTGGGCACTGCCATCTGGACCTCAATTATTGTCCTAATATTTCTAAGTTTCATTATCTACTTATTACTTGAGCAAAATAGAAGTGGTCAATTATTAGGAATAATAATGGATGAAGACGGTATAGTATCAATGGCTCTTCTGCAAATGGCATTATGGACGATGGCAATAGGATCGATGGTGCTTGCATTTGGACTGATGAGGCTATCTGTCCCAGATATTCCTGATACATTATTGACTTTAATGTTATTTGCTGCCGTGACAACCACTGCAGGTCAGTTCCAGACTAAACAAAGGATCAGAAAAGAGAATGAACTTGAAAAAAAGGCTATAATAAAAGGTGTCACTGTTGTTGAAAAAGAAATTGAGAAACCTGAAACATTTTGGGGGAAATTTAGCACGGTTTTTTATACTACAAAGAATAGTGAATATCCTTCCATTGCTAAAATTCAAATATTGTTTTGGACTATTTTGACGATCGTGCTATTTGTTTATTTAAGTATTAATTTAAAGAAACTTTGGGTTGTACCTCCCCAACTTGTGATTTTAATGGGCATAAGCCAGGCAACTTTCTTAGGCCGGCAACAACAGGCAAATGAGGATATAAAGCAAAAGATCAACACCCTCCCACCTGATCCTCCTCCTCCATCAGAAGATCCTCCTCCTCCAGAAGATCCTCCTCCTCCACAGGATCCGGATCCTGTGGATTGAACAATTAATGATGTTGAAAAACACATATACTTAATATAAAATAAAAAAATTATGAAAACAACATTTGAATCACTGATTGAAGATGTAATACCAGAAATTAATTTCCTTACAGCAGCGGGGGCAGGCATTAAGCCTGGTAATGTTTTAGAGTCTCTTGAGAAGGACATCGTTGTTGGATATCTTATTGACCACATTAAAGGTACACCATCAATGAAAGAAAAGAGTTTTAACCTCATTAAAGAAGATTATGATATTCGACTCAAGGAAATCGAAGGAACTGCTTCACAAGATGCAGCATTAAAGGTAATGGACTTATTGGGGTTGAAATATGATCGCAGTCTGAATTATAGAATTGAATTTGATATTACTGAGATGACTTCTGTGAAATTTGCGGAGAATCTGGAAAAAATAAATTTTGAAATTGCATTGAATGAGTTCAAAAGATTAGATCGAAATAGTCGGAAAATATTCAAAAGATATAAAGGGCACATTTTAGTGCTTAGGGTAATATATGCCAAAGAGTTCCAAATCGTGGTAGAAGTTGAAAAAAATGGAGAATATCAAGCTGATGTTGAATTAAAGAAAGTTGACGTATCAGCAGGCATGTCATATGAGAAAAAGGAAAATACATTGATTATAAGTAATAATAGCAAGGTTCCATTTGGAGTGGTTGGATTTAAAATTAAAGCAAATCAATTAAAAGAAATTGATTGAGAATGGCTGAACCTAATTGATACATTGGTCTCTTATAAAAAAACAGAATATATTATTTAATCTAACAGAATAGTAATGACAAAAAACAATAATCAATCACTTCTCATATCCTATTTAATTATGAGAAGGCTCATTGGAATCCTGGGCATCTCCCTGCCGGTGGTTCTGATTATAGGTCTTGGAATAAAGGGGAGTGAGAACGCATTTCAGGATTCAATAAGTGATTATTATCATACACCCATGAGAGATTTTTTTGTCGGTATCCTTTGTGGAATAGGCCTGTTTTTATTCTCATATAAAGGATATATTGATAAAGATTCAAGATATAAGTATAAAGATAATATAGCTGGTAATATAGCTTGCATATTAGCATTGCTAGTCGCATTCTGTCCAACGTCGGGAACTGTTGTAGGGAAAATACACCTCATCTCAGCTGGTTTGTTTTTATTGACCCTTGCATTTTTTTCTCTTTATTTATTTACAAAGGGTGAAACAGATACAAAACGTAAACGAAGAAGAACTCGCATTTATAAATGGTGTGGTAGCATAATTATTGCTTGTGTCGTATTTTTGATACTATACTTTATCATTCCAGACTCTTATTTAACAGGTTTATCAAAATGTAAGCCAATATTGATATTAGAGATAGTCGCTCTATGGGCATTTGGCATATCCTGGATCACCAAGGGGAAGTTGTTCTGGGAGGATATTTAAAATTCATCTCCAGAGAATGTTTTAATATATTAATATCTTGATGTTTATGAAACGTCCTTATGAATATGAAGTGGATGTCGCTATTGAGGAGAAGGAAAGAGTCCTATTGAAAATAGAGTTACCAGAGCCTGGAACTCAGTCCAAAACTCAGTTAAATATATCCGGGAAAGGGGTATTCAAAATAGATAATGAAGGCATTCTTGACGTTGGGATAGGACATGAACTACTTGGCAAAAAAGCCATTATTACAGCTAATCTTTCCAATTTTGAATATGATTTGGCTTTATTTATATATAAACTATATGTAAATGACACCATTTTAGTAGATCACCGCAGTGATAAATCTGAAAGTAAACTTCCCGAGGTAAAAATAATCATTTATTTTATCCCCAAAACTATAGACGATACCGACATTAAAATAGATAAAAAGGTTAAAAAAAGAAGAAAGCCGACTGGTGAAGGGAAGCAACAACCTCCTCCAAAAATTGATCAGAAAGGAAAAGTGCCCCCACCTCCACAAACTAAGAAAAATAAACTTAGCGAGTCTGTCCCAGTATATACTGATAATCCTGAGTTGTCAGACAGGCTTGGTCGATTACCTATAGCTAAATCAATTGTTGCAGTCGTAAATAATATTTGGGATAGTCAGAATCAGTCGAAGGACCATAGACAATCTTTTATGATTCATGTACAAGGACCATGGGGGTCAGGGAAGTCAACATTTTTAAATCTGGTTGAAAAAGAACTTAAAAAGAAAGATTGGATAGTTGTTAAATATAATGCATGGCAACATCAACATATGGACAACCCCTGGTGGTCCCTTCTTAATTGTGTATATAAAGACTCTATTAAACAAACATCCTTATTATCTCGGCTCCCATTTATAATTAAAGAAAAAATGCGCAGGTTTTTTTCCGGGAAACTCCTCTACAATTTTCTAACCATTATTTTATTCATTGTCACGATTATTCTAGCTTTTGTTTTTATACCAAAATTAATTTCAGGAGATTCTGCCGCTCAAAATAATAATGTAACCCCAATAGCAGAATTAATCGTTTTATTGGGATCAGCTCTTTTTACAATCATATCGTTTGTAAAAAGTGTTAGCAATTCACTATTGCCAGGTTCCTCTGAATCAGCGAATTCATTTTTAAAACAGGGTCGAGATCCTTTGAATAGGGTGAAGAGGCATTTTAATTCTCTAATACATTCTGCAAAAAAACCGATAGCAATATTTATTGATGACATTGATCGTTGTGAACCTGACTTAGCTGTTAGATTACTTGAAGGAATTCAGACTCTTTTTCGGGACGAAAAAGTTCTTTATATCGTAGCAGCTGATAGAAATTGGATCGCAAAATGCTTTGAGATTCATTATGAAAAGTTCGCTGATACATCAGTTAATCAAGGAAGCCGGTTAGGATACCTATTTATTCAGAAGGCCTTCCAATTATCTGTAAGATTGCCATTACTATCGCAGAATAAAATAAAATCATATTGGAACTTATTATTAGAAAATGGGCTTAAACCTGATGATGAATTTGAAAAGAAGGCAAAAGAGTTAGCAATAAAATATAAAGATGCTGAAACAGAAGAGCAGGTGCGAAATATTACTAATGACCTGATTGCAAATGAAAATATCCCGGAGAGTATAGCAAAATCAGCTGCAATTGATAAATTAAATGAGCAAGAATTCTTAGAGGCTACAGAACATGAATTGAGTGAATATGGTGAATATCTAGAACCCAATCCGCGTGCAATTAAGCGTTTAGCTAACTTTTATAACGTTTTCAATCGAACTCTATTTCTTGAAGATAGACATCTTGATACTTCAGTAAAAGTTAGATGGTTGATCTTAAGTCAAAGGTGGCCTGTACTTGCCGATATATTGGAAAAACATCCTGGCATAATTGAGGATGGCAATAAGGCGGAAGAAATGGAAGTGAATAATATTTTACTATTACCTGAGGTTAAAAAATTGATAAGTGGAACGACGAAATACAAGAAGTTAACAGAACAAGACATTAAAGACTGTATTGGATGGGAGGATTAGGTAATTCTTGACGTTCGCAATTCCCTTGACATAAAATATATATGTGATTTCTATCACGCATAGATTTCAAATATCACATGGAGGATAAAGTGTTTTGAGAATCATTGAATTCTGAGGTTGTCCATATTAGATTATTAACTAATTTTTTAATGTCAATGAAATGTTGACTAGTAAATATTAAACTTTAATGAATAGTCTGTATATGCAGGCACCATCTGGAATCTACATCTATTGAACTCAGACAAAGAAAACGGATAATCAAAAAATGGCACCTTTCGGTGCCATTTCAATTTGAAGATTTCCAATATCATTTAGAGTAGTAATATGGTTACGAAGGTTATTTTACTTTAGCAGTATTACCCTATCATTGAAGAATCCTCAATTTCATGCTAAATTAATGCTTTTTTATAAGTTTTTGAAAAAGGCTAGCCGGTCGGTTATTCTATTTTTCGTCATCACTAAATTAGACATAATGATGTGTATTGTCAATCGCAATCTATTACTAGTTAGATGTAACTAGTTAGGTTACGTGATTGACAAAAAGCAGCTCAGTCTGTACCTTAGTTAAAAGAATAGTGCAGACCAATTAAAACTCATCCCATTTCTTAAACTTGATTAAAATTATGTTTTGGGTATGAGTCTATATACTTGAGAATTATTATACCCAATCGATATAAATAATTCAAAAGTTGAGGTTCTCCTATAATTTTTATAATTCCAGAAGGTATTAATTATGAGAAGAATAGCAGGTAAATTTACAGTTCTGAGAGTAACAGTAGTGCTTCTTGTTTTTTCAATTTGTATTTCTACATGTTACTTTGTTTGTTGTTATTTTAATTCACAGATAACTACAGTAATTTTGGTTCGCCATGCAGAAAGAACAGGATCCACAGATCAATTAAACTCCCAGGGATTAATCCGGGCGCAGGAATTATCCAGGATTCTGGATGAATCTAATATCTCAGCAATCTTTGCATCCACTGCAAACCGCACACAGCAAACCGCAGCAACATTGTCTACACAAATCGGCGTAAGTACTTCAATCTACAATGCCTTGGACCTACCCTCTTTAGTTAATGAAATAAAATCTATACACAAAGGACAGGTGGTTTTGGTAGTAGGTCATAGCAACACAGTACCACAAACTATCAATCTTCTCGGAATTACGCCGACACTAAGTGATATCCCCCACAATGAATATGACAATCTGTACATAGTCACAATTTGCAATAATTGTGATCCACGCTTAATCCATATGGAATATGGGAACGACACTCCTTAGATAATATAAATATCATATAAACCTATTTCCGTTTAACTAAACCGATTTACTATGAAACTAAAAACTTTAATTGTGATTCTTGTAATCGCTGTTATGCCTTTGCAAGAAATGTTCACCCAGGATTGTTCACACGGAGCCACGACATCGGCAAAAGGAAATCAACTATACCTTTATATGCCAACGACCTCAGATGCTACTTTCCCTGAGTATAATTCTGTAATTACTACTTCACCATTGGGCGATTTTGATATTGCCGATCTTGATAATTCAGTTGGAACAACGGCTCAAATTAGAAACCGGATTTTTGAGATTGTGACAGAAGATTATTGCGAATTCAATGTTGAGGTAATCCTGAACACCACATCTCCTGGTACAACAGGAGTCACTAACTGGCAGATTGTAGGAGTAAGTTCGGAATCATATGCGTATGGAACCGGGTGGCTTTTCGGGGTAGCAATGGATGTTGACCTGGGAGACGCTGACAACCAGGATTATGCCCGGGTTTTTGCCGGTTCTTTCGATGGTGCCTATGGTGGGAGCGGTGGAGCATTGGATGGGACCAATTCCACCCTTGAACGTTGGGCCAGGGCTATTGGCCATACCACCACGCATGAAGCCGGTCATAATTATGGATTAGGACATTGCGACGCAGGCAGCCAGACCGGCGAAGATGGTCCCAGGAACCACATAATGAATACGAGCAATCCTGCTAACAGCGGTTGCACATTCAATGGCGTTACAGCTGAAGACAGGGCCAGCAGAAGAAGGCATTTCAGCGATCAGAGTTATGGGTTACTAGCACATAATGTAGGGCTCAATATAATGGCTGTGTACAACTGGGATTTCATTAATCCCAACGCTGATGCGGCACATTCTCTTGTTATGACACTATTGAGTACAGCTTCTTCATTAAGTATAAACCACGTATATCTGGGAACCAGAAGTCCCTGGAGCAATCCTACGATTGCCGCAACAGGAGGTACTCAGAGTTTTAAGGGAACCACATATAATGTATTTACTTTAACATTTAGTGTAGCAAAATCATGGAATGGTGGTAGTGATGGAATTGTGCCTGGTGGTGCTGAGTTTCATATCGGAGCAAATTTCCATGAATCTGATCCTATTATTCTTTATGATACCAAGTTAAAGGATAGCGGTGGTTCTGACCTTACACTTAATCCAAGGATGGCTGGATTTGACAACGGATCATTCGACCTGTCAACAGGAGATTTTGAAGTAGCCATGTTCAATCCAAATCCCGAAGAGGGAGACCTTGAGATAGAAGACCTTCAGATACAGATGCTACCCAGATTAGCCGGTATTAATTCTATGCTGACAGGTGAAGAATTATTTGGCCTGGATGGTATAGCGATAGAACCTTATAGCAGTGATTGCGGTTCAGGAAAACCATTTGATCTTAAAAACAAAAGAAGCTTCAGGTTGGGTGGCTTAAGCGATGACCGTTATATAGATATTGCCTACGATTCAACTGATTGTAATGGGAATTCAGGTGACGGTGAAGGCGTTGACCTGAATAATTGTGCACATGGTTATGCCGTAGGCCTGTTTCCTGCAACTTCCGTTTATATAACTGCAACGGTAATCCAGCCCAATGCAAAGTATTTTAGTCAAGAGATCAATGATTATGTTACCGGTCCATTGAAATCAAAAGTTTTTTACCAGTTTGTTGGAAAATTTCCTGATTTTGATCAGAATGGCATAGACGACTTGATTGATATCCGGGAGGGCAGGGCAATCGATAAAAATGGTAACGGTGTAATTGACAAGGTGGAACCGGATGAGGATAAACCTACTACTCCCCCTACAAAAGAATATCCCTGGTGGTATTATATAATTTTCATTATCTTGATCTTTATTATAATTGTCCAGTATATTCGTAGAAGGAAAGGCTAACAGATATTGTTTCTTTCATTTATCCCGAAGCTGGATATCTCTGACTTCGGGGTAAATTTTCATCTCCTTACTCTGAAGGCTATGGATTGTAAAACATGCAGATCTCTAAAATCTAATCTTGTGGGCTTTTTGCTAATATTTCTATTTTGTATATCAGCAATCGGTGGGCATACCTTATTGACAGTAAATGAAATTAAGGATACTGGCCATCTTGAATTTTATAAAGGCTTCAACAAAATGAGTTTAGATTATCAACCCGTTTCACTTTCCAGGCTTATTGGCGTATCTGAATTGATTGTAAGCGGTAATGTAGAAGTTGTGACCGATAGTCTGTTTGTTTTTAATGTTGAAAAGACACTTTTCGGCATAGTCACTGAAAAAACAATAAAAGTACAGCAATACATTCCCGTTGCATTTAATGAAAGCAGGCAGAACCCGTATGCTGCAGGACAGGGATTCATACTATTTCTGAAGGAACATAACGTAGATGAAATACAGTATCAAATAATTGGGTTAGGCGGAGAAGGAGAAATTCCTGTTGAGGATGGGTATGTATATTTTCCCGGCTTGCTTATCGAGGGATTGCAGGGGGGCATGTACGGAGTGCATGGAAAACAAAGGTATCTAACTCGATTTGAGTTTAAAGATTTTACAGATGCTGTTAAGCGTTACCACAACTGTTTTTCATGGTCGTTAACTGAAGAAACCCGAAACAATAAAAAAAGAATGACCTGGAATCCTGTGAAGGAATGTACTGATGAATCATTACAAGAATATCAAGAAAAAAGCTGGATTCACGAATACCTGGTAAAGGAAACCAATAACAAAATGTCTGAAGTTGATATAAAATAGTTTTGTTGTCTAGATTTCCAGCCATCCGCCAGCTCGTATCTCTGGCACATACAACGATATGGTGGTTTGAATAGATCATACATTGAGATTAAATCTTTTGTGGTGAAGATTACACTGACGACACACATCTATGATATATAATTAGGATTATAAAATCAGGTTAAACCTGTCATTAAACCTGATTAGTTTCATTGTGGACAAGATATTAATGTTATAAATAGATTGAGATGGAGAAACAAGCAATTCCTGGGAAATATACCAAACCGATAATCATAAGTTTAGCTGTTGCACTTTTGTTATTGATCTTCATTAATTACACGTTCATTATGAACCCCAGGATGAGCTCTAAGACAATAAAACTGGCCATCGGTGAGTGGGCTCCTTACACAGGTCAAGGATTAGTAAAGCAGGGTATTGTTAGTGCTCTTGTAACTAAAATTTTTAATGACATGGGTTATAATCCTGAACTTCACTTTATGTCATGGAAAAGGGCAGAATCTCTTGCAGAGTCAGGAGAAACAGATGTTGATATTCAAGGAACATTTCCCTATATAGAAAATGACCATCGGTTAAAAACATTTTACTTATCAGATACTCTAATCAGCCTGGAATATGCATTCTTCTATGACAGCCGGAATTATCCACTTGGGAGTGGTTTAAATATAATTGAGGATCTCGAAAATCAGGTAATTCTGTCTATCGATGGTTATGCCAGATTAGATACTATAGAGACTTTTTACGATACGGCAATCATCTATCCCAATAACATATCAGCCTTTCAAGAATTAAACGGTAGGAAAGACAATGCCCTGGTTATTGAAGCTAAGGAGGTGGGGGAACAATTGCTTGAACAGAAATTGACCAACATAGCCAGGTATATACATCAAGCACCCTTAAAATTGAAAGTCCATTTTAAACTCATGCTTTCCAAAAGTAATCCTGAAAATTTATACGTTATTGAGGAATTCAATAAAAAACTGAAAGAATTCAAAAGCAATCCAGAAGCATATAACTCTTTAATAAAAAGTACAAAAAATAAAATAGACCTTCAGCGAGCAGTAATCCTGCAACCTTTCCAAACAAACGGTTTAATATATTGCTATAGAGATAGGAAAGGGAATGAATCTATATTAATACCTAATGGAACCAAAGCAATCATAAAAGAATGGGATACTTCATTCCTTCAATTTCATTCATCTGCAATCAGTAATAAAACTTTCGTAAAGGTAAAACTCCTTAACGGGCCATTGTCTTCCGAAGATAAGTTTTATTATGTAGATGGAAGATGTATTCAGATTTCTAACAACTAACCAATTAAAAAATGACTAAAATTAAAGAATCCAAATCCTACAGACGAACTATAAAGGTCTTTCCTTATATCATTCTTGTAATTTATGTGATTGCCGTATTATTATTGTTCCTTGCTGAATTACGACAATTTGGGTTAGAAGAGAATTTCAGAGCAACAGACCAGGTGCTAATCCTTCTGGCATTATTGATTTTACCATTTATCGTTTTTGGGATGTCGACCTTTATCAGGTCATTAAAGATGAAAGTATCAGGCCAGGAGCTGGAAATTGTCCTGGATGATCTAAAAAACGATGTGACATACAACATCGTTAAAATGGAAGCGAATATCAAAGGCAATCTAACAGTCTCAGAGCAGGTTTTTTGGCCGCTTCTGGCTGGTTACAACGTTAAACAGTCGGAAAGGCTTGAGCAAAATAAAATTATTATTGGGGCTAAAGAGGATGTCTCCCAATTATTTTTCACCAATTTGCTTTCCAGGGTTATCCACAAACTAACGGATGGTAAGGTAAGTTGCCAATTGAAGGTGCCAAATGGTGGAAGCATGAAAAATTTTGCCGATGTCCGATCTGGATGGATTGACATGTACATTGATTATACCGGTACCTGTAGCCAGTATTTTAATATAGACCATCGAAGAGATGATGATAAAGATGGTATAAAGAGCAACAAGGAGATAGTTGAAGAGCTTAATGAATATGGGACGGCACTAGGTTTAAAATGGCTGGATCCATTGGGGGCCAGTGAAGATTATTGCCTTGTGATGAATAAGAAAAATGCTGAGGATCGTGGCATTTCGAAGATTGAAGATCTAATTGAATTAGGTAGGGACCTGGTGTTCAGTGCCGATCCGGAATTTTTAAATAGAGATGACTGCTATCTTGGGATGAAAAAGTGTGGAATGTCTTTCAAATTGGTATTACCGTGTGAAGTAACCAATAGGTATGAATATATGGATTCCAAAAAGGCGGATTTGTTTGTGGGATATGAAACTGATCCTGAATTAGCAAAAGCAGATTTAATAAAATTAGAGGATACCGATCATTTTTTTCCTAAATACATGGCATTGCCGCTTGTCAATCAAAAGGCGCTCGATATGATTGAAGGATTGGAAGGTGCCTTATTGAAACTTGGGAATATTATGACTACAAAGGACCTCATCCAGGCAGTTAATTTATTAAGTAATTATCGGTTTATCTCAGATAACGACCCGAAGAACCCGGTGAATAAGTTTATCGATAAAATATATTAAGTTTAGTTCTTAAAATGCATATTCCTGTTAAACTGAGCAGGTCATTCCTAACCATATTGAGCAGTCTTTTTAACACATGCAAACTGCAATAAATTGCTAATAACATACTAATATCAGACCAAGCCATATTGCTTTTTAAACAGAAACAGGGTGCTGAAAAAATAAGTTTTAGGTGCTTTATTTAGTAGGCATTTCCAGTTGGGTTTAAAGTTGATATTTGAAGGGGATAGAAGAATGTAGATTGAATAAGTAACCAAAAAAGCTCCACGAATTCTCGTGGAGCTTTTTTGTTGTACCCGGAGCCGGGGTCGAACCGGCACTTCCAAAGGAAACTGGTTTTTGAGACCAGCGCGTCTACCAATTCCGCCATCCGGGCGTCGTTCACCGTAGCTTTAGCAAAGGTGAGCTTGATTGGGCCTGCAAAGTTAGTAATTAACTCCTAGCTGAACAAACCCATTTGAACTTTGAACTTTGAACTTGTTTCATGAAAGTAATTCTTAAATCTACCTTACTTCAATATTCTTATTTCTTATTCCTTATTCCTTGTTCCTTGTTCATTATTCTCTATTCTCTATTCTACCGGCGTTAGCCTGAGCATCACCACACCATGATACGGAACCTGGGCTCCGAAGTAATCATTAAAGGTTCCTATGTCTTTCTGGCGCCAGATATCGCGCACCTTATGCGTGCCGCTGATGCCTATCTGATCTGCCCCAACAGTAATATCTAACTTTTGCACACTGCCTGTCCAGTTGAAAGCTTCTTCGGGTGTATTATTCCCAATGTAAAATATACCTACCGCAGTAGATCCGTCAACAAGCTCTTTGGCCCACACCTGGTATCGCACTCCGTCATAGACTTTGGTGGCCTGCTTACCCAATGGATCCTGGTTTACCGCCAGCACCTCGTCATTGGTAAGCAAACCAAGGGTGAAGGCATCAAGCTGTGTGAGGTCGCAGCCCAGCAATAAGGGGGCCGAGAGTAATGACCAAAGACTGATGTGTGTATATTGTTCATCAGGACTAAGCCTTGAGGGCCTGGTGTCGGGTCCCCAGCCTAGCTTGCCTACCACCAGCATGTCAGGGTCGTTCCAGCTTCCGGGACCGGCGTAGCCTGCCAGTTCTCCCTGGCGAAATCCGATGCTTGCCATGCTGCTCCATGTGTCAACAATGTCGCCGGTGGTCCGCCACAGATCACCACCTACCTCCTCACCCCATGTCCATACATCAGCACGTCCATACTGACATATGCTGTACACAATGTCGCGGTTCACCTGGTCGAGCTTCTCACGGAAAAGGATGTAGGGCTTCTTATATGATTCTACGCTCTGGTCTTCTGCAATATCATTGTATGAGCACCAGTCGTACTTCACATAATCGATGCCCCAGGCAGCCCAGGTTTGTGCATCCGTCAGCTCATGTTCATAACTGCCTAGGTAACCTCCGCAGGTCATGGGTCCGGGCGATGAATAGATCCCTACTTTCAATCCCATATTATGTATTTCGGTGGTGAGCTGCTTCATATCCTGAAACTTCTCGTTGGGCATAAGGAAGCCTCCTTCATTGCGCTCTTCTGCCTCCCAACCATCATCAATATTGATGTAGGTCCATCCATGGTCGGCCAGGCCTATGGCCTCCATCACACGGGCAGCAACCTTTACCTTTTTCTGATCCACACTCAACCCCCATACATTCCATGAGTTCCAGCCCAGAGGTGGTGTCAGAGCCAGGCCCTGTCCAACGATGATCTTGAACTTCTTCTCATCTTTTCCATGATCATTTTTGGCGACAAGGGTCACCTCATAGGTTCCATTTTCTGGTGTTTTTCCCCTTATCAATCCGGTCTCTTCAAAGACTGTCAACTCTTCAGGGAGTCCTTTTGCACTGAACTTCATCGGCCGCGCGCCCGTGGCAGGGATGCGATAAAGGAACTGGTTGCCGGCATTGGCACCAAAGACCA
>Ga0209475_10002053_pt1 | contig 21824 bp, 13 predicted proteins | sample tdDd471_FD_187128 | JGI IMG/M metagenome (GOLD analysis project Ga0209475, IMG submission 187128) | Marine sediment microbial communities from the Atlantic coast under amendment with organic carbon and nitrate - tdDd47.1 (SPAdes)... | ecosystem: Environmental > Aquatic > Marine > Coastal >... | reverse complement strand
AGGCCGCCACCACCGTGGTGCCCATGCCCTGAAAATTCAGATTTTTGCGGCTGATTTCGTATATGCGGGCGTTACCCAGCTTGATGGATACCATCAGCCGGTTTTCCGCCATGGACATACCGGCGTCAAGGTTGTAGGGCCAGGTCAGTTCTTCATCCAGACTGGTTGCCCGGAAAAAGTTGGTCACCGATTCAATAGCCACCTTGGAGGCGATTTCACCGGAATTATGTCCGCCCATGCCGTCGGCGACAATGAACAGATTTTCATTGCCTGCCACAGCAAAGGAATCTTCGTTAAGAGTACGCTTCAATCCCACATGGGTAAAGCCGGTGGACTCCACCTTGAACTGATTATCCGGGCTGAGTGCTGACATACTGGCCTCGTTTGCTTATTTTTGCACTACGGTCAGCCGGGGGCCCATGGAAAGGGTCAGCTTGCCGTCTTCACAGCGATGCATATCACCGTCAATGGTGTAGGTAAAGGGATCTTCCAGATCTATCTCGACTTTGGACGCCAAAAGGTCGTAGGCATTTTCAGGATGCCAGGGACGTCCCATACGCAGGAAGGGCAAATCGCGGGTCACTGACAGAGCGCTGCCCACAATGGCTACGCAGTGCATGGTATTGGGTTGTTCAAAGGCGCGGTAGGCCGGTTTAAAACCCAGACCCAAATTGGGAACGCTCATGCACAGCACCGAGGTAAATTCGTCCCGGGGCAGCCGTGTGCCGTCCACCAGCACCGAGCCCTTTAGTTTTCTGAACCAGCGTTTATGCACCGGCCCGCCGGTGATTGCGCTGGCAACACCGCTGAACAGAGTTTTGGCCCCGGTAATAATAGTGGGAGGTGCGTCTCCGGCGTAGTAATCGTCCATAAAGTTGCCCACAATGCCGTTGCCGAAAATGAAGCCATAGCGGTCGCCGATTTTCATGATATCGACTTCCATGGTCTCAAAGGGCATGCCGTTGTGGTACTTTTCCACCAGATTGAACATAATGCTTTCCGGCGTACCCTTGATGCCGATTGCATCGGAAATGGTGTTGTAGGTACCGCCGCGCATAAAGGCGATTTTGGGCAGGGGATGATCACCGTATTCGTTGATAAAGGTGGTCAGGGTAACGTGATTCGAGCCGTCGCCGCCGTTGATGGCCAGCACGTCGATGTCCCGCTCTTTGAACTCCCGGGCCACGTCTTCAAGGGTTTCCAGATCGTGGGTGACTACGCTTGCTCCCCGTTCGCCGAGAATATAGCCCATGGACTTGATGCGGTCCGGATTGCGGCGATTCTGCCGCGAGCGGGGGTTGTTGATTACGCCTATGCCTGCCATGGATGAGCCTCTCTTCCAATAGGCCTATATATGTATCAGATATCCCGCCGTGAGGCAATACTATGACGCACTTTCGTATCAGGTGAGCATGGCACATCAGACTCTGTCAGAGGACGCGCCAAAAGATCAATCCTCCGCAGATGACTGGCCCAGTTCCGCCTTGATAAACGTAAGTCTTTTTTGCATGTATGTTTCTTCCTCACCAGTAACGTCATGGGGAAGTTTCAGGGCTTTGTTGTAAGCAGCCTGCGCCAGTGTGAGATATTTCTTATAGTCGCGGCGGTTGTGCAGTTCAAAATAGGCATCCCCCAGCCTCCTGATTATTTTGAAGCAGGGTTTGGGGTTGTCTGCGGCGTCACATATGTCCCCGCCTTTTTCGTATGTGTCGATCTCCTTGTCCTTGTACTCATCGGCGCTCAATAATAGTTCAAGGGAGTAGTATGCCTGCCCCTGATAGGACAATGCCTTGAGATATCTTGCGGGGTCCTGTTTTGGATCAATGGTTTCCATGGCCACCTGCAACGCCTTTACCGCCTCTTTGAGGTGGTACTCCTCGGCAGTATTGGTACCGGCAAAAAGAAAATGCGTCTGCCCCATAACCATGTACACCTGACTTCTTTTACGAGGATATTCAGAGGGAGAAAACAATGCACCGGCTGCTTCAAAGGCGGGTATTGCTTTAACGTAATAATCTTTATCTTTGGTTATCAGACCAAGGAGTCTTAAGGACAGACCCATATTCATCATGATTGATGCATATTTCGCAGGATGCTGCTTTGCAGACAGTTTCTCTGCCGCATGCTTCTGGGCGGCTACGGCTTTAAGCAGATACCCGGATACCAGTGACACGGTGGCCTTTTTTCCGTCAGGTTCCCGCAAACCAACAAACTCATTCACAGTGGCGGTTAACTGGAAAATCGCAGTATAATAAATAATTTGGTGTTTTTGAGCATCAAGCAGGGGCAGGGACGCCTCAAAAGCCGCAATGGAAAGTCCTTCCATTTCTTCGGCCTTTTCCGCCACACGTCCAACCTTATATGACTGCCCAAGGCACTGCAACAATAGTGAATGCCAGAGGCCATAGTCCCCCTGGGGCAATCGCTCCATGGCGTTCTGTATGGTAGTGGTCACCCGCTCCATGCTGCCATCGGTGATACTCCCGGCAGAAAACCCCATCATGGTGACTGAAAAAGACATCAGAGTTTCGGTATAGGACTGGGAGGGTTCCAGCCGTGAAAATATTGCTATTGCATCAACGTATGCATCTATAGACGTTTCCCGCTTTATGCCAATATCTCCCACAACACCAAAGCCCGCCTGAGCAAATGCTTTTGTGCTTAGGATACGGCCATGCAGCAGGGTATTTTTTTCCTTTAGATATGTCAGGGCTTTTTCAGATAAGCGACTGGCCTGTTCCAGGTAGCGGGTATCTTTTGTGTCCATTGCCTTGAGCAAATTGCACCGGCCCCATGCCCAATACATTTCGGCAGTATGCTGCGGATTATTGTACTTCAGCACCCTGTCTTCCATTGCTGCATACTGCTGAAGGGCTGCATCGGTATATTTGCCCTCGCATCGCTTTACCGCGCTTTGAATATTTGCCTGAATGCCATAGGAGGTCTGCATTGTGGCGCATCCCGCGGCAATCAGTGACACCAAAAAAACAAAAAATACTGCGTACAGTGACTTCTGATACATGTTTTCACCCTGCGTATTGTGGGTTTTAGTATACTCTATTTATTGCTGCTGGATCACCGGCGCTTTCCGCAGACTTTGCAGTTTTCCCAGCACCCGTTTGTAGCGCGGGGTGCCGGTATTCAGTCCGGGTATCTCCAGGGCTTTTTTATACGCTGCAATGGCAGTGCTGATATTTTTTAGCGCATCGCCGGAACCACCGGGAAGTACATAAGCATCTCCCACATTGGTAGCGGTGATAAAGCAGTGATCCGGATATTGTTTGGCGTTACAGGCGGTATCCGCCTCTGTAAAGGCATCCCGGGCCATTTGAAGCGCCCCGGTCTTTGGGGTCATTTCGTACTGCCTCATATAACTGAGGCCAAGGTTTGTCTTATGAGCAATCCACACCAGGGCTTCTTCCTGCGGCGTGAACTCCAGTGCTTTTTCAAAGGCTGCAATTGCTTTGGAAAGATGATCTGCATTCTTTTCCTCCCCGGCGTACCCGTACCAGGCAGTTCCCAGCAGATCATATATTCTGCTTTTAATCTGCGCCGGATGCTGCTCCATATCCTGTTCCGTTACCACTGAGAGCATATCCACCGCTGCTTTGTACAGAAGGTTTTCAGTATGCGGTGCGAGCTGTATCAGCAGGGCCGCAAGGTTGATGAGATTCGCGGTATACAGTTCCGGATATTTCTCCTGATTGAACTCCGCGCCCATGTCTTCAAACACCTTCTGGGCCCGTATCAGTGCGGCGACGTTGATTTCGCCGGAATCATAGCACTGCAGCATGCCGTGGCAGGCCCGGTCTGGCGGGAAGGCAAAACCCGTAAGGGCTTCTCCCAGAGAGCTTTGAATCATAAAATATTTCCAGGGTTCCCGGTGCCGGTCCAAAAGGGCAAGCGCCTTTTCATAGGCTTCTGCACATTGTTTTTCAACGGTTTCGCGGTTGTCCATGCTGCGGCTTTCCTGCAAAGACATACCAAGCTGCATGTAGGCCGAGGCTTTGGCGTCTTTTCCGGGGTCAACCGGCGGGTTGTTCAGCAATGTCTGCAATACCTGAACGCTTCGTTCCAGATTCGCTGTGCGTTCCGTAAACGAGGCAAGATGACGCAGGGTAATACCCAGTTCAAGCCGGGCCTGAAACAGTTCCGGGGAATTTCCCGCTGACAACAGAATACCTCCGGCGGTTTCCTGATCCTGTGCCGCTTTTTGCAGCAGCCTCAGGGTCTCGCCGCCAGATGACTGCCGCAGCAAAATCCGGGCCCGCACCAGCAGGCCGTGGGCATAGAGTTCCGAGCCATCGTCACCCAGCAGGGTCAGGCCCTTTTCCATTGCTTCAAGGGCCTGTTGGGTATGGGCGTCATTGTCGTTTCCCTGGGCGGAAAACAGCAGACATTCTCCTTTTGCCAGATAGAAGGAGGCGGCGTCGGAGCTGAAAAAGCTGTCCTGCGCCTTTGGCTCCAGACGGTCAAACTCCCCCAGCGCCTGTTCAAACTGCATGTTGCGGCACATCTCAAAGGCGTTGCGGATGTCCCCCTGCATGCCATAGGTCCGCATCAGGGTCAGCCCGCCGCCTATGGCCACAAATATAAAAACCGCTATGGTAATGTTACGCTGTGTGGATGTCATCATGGAGTATGTCCGCTCAGTTTCAGGCTATGACTTCGTTGGGTAATTACAATAAAATTATTATGAACTTTTCCCGGCGGTTTTGTCAACTCCCCCAACTGTCGGTATCGGTTACTCTGCCCCGGCAGCGGCCTGCACTGTTTGCAGTTTTTCCTGCACCCGCTTATAGCGTTTCGTTTCCGTATCAAGTCCTGGTATTGCAAGGGCTTTTGCATAGGCGGCAACGGCTTTTTGGCGATTTTCCGCCTGATCGGCAACGCTGGCGAGTTCTGCATATGCATCACCCAGATTGTAGCCGGTGATAAAACAGACATCGGGCATTATTTCCGCAACGCAGGCGGCATCAGCTTTCTGGAACAGGGCAAGAGCCTTCTGCCCATCGGCTTCATCCTGTTTCTGTTTGAACAGCAGCAGATGGCTTAACCCTTGCCGGGTTTGCATGGAAATGTTTGTTGCACTTTCTTCCGGTAACGTTTTGTCAAAGGCCATTTCATAGGCTTCTATTGCTTTCTGAGCATACTTTGTATCCTGCTTTGCCCGGGCCAGACCATAGTATGCATCCCCCAGCAGGGCATTGTAAGACTGGAACCATGACTCTGGGAGTTCATCCTCAAGCTTTGTTAGCTCATTCTGTAGTACTGCAATTGCGTTACTGTAGTGATACTCACCCAAGCGGGGCGCAACGATAGTCCACAACTCTGCACGGGTAACAGCAATATAGGAATGCTCTTTGGGGAACTTGTCCGCAGGAAACTCATCCATCATTGAATCATACAGAGCAAAAGCTCTGTGTACGCTTTGCAGATCAATCTCATCTTTATCATAGCACTGGGCCATAAAAAGGCACTCCCTGTCGGGAGGATATGCAAAGGCGTACAAGGCTTCTCCCATATGAATACCGGTCTGAAGGTATTTTTCCGGCTCTCTTTTGACATTCAGCAAGTCCAGTGCTTTTTCATATGCTGTAACACATTGTAGCTGGGCGTTTTCGCTTTTTTGCATCTTGCGGACGACCTGAAAAGACTTGGCAAGGTCTATGTAAACCACCGCTACCATGGAATCGCGGATTCCGCCTGGCAGATTGTCCAGAGCCTTCTTAAATGTATCAATACTTTCGCTGATATATTTCTGCGTATTGGTAAATGTTCCAAGTGATTTCTGAGCCATGCCCAGATCAATACTGCAGTAATAAGCGCCACTTACCCGCCCAAGCTCTTCCCACATTTTGAGAGACCTTTTGAAATCGTCGATTGCCTTCAAATAGTATTCTTCATGATTTTCATGTTTTGCAAGCTGCGAATATATCCTGCCTCTGGTGATTAAGCTTTGGGCACTCTGCTTTTGGTTTCCACCGTCAGAGAGATAAGACACGCTTTTTTCCGCAACCGTCAGGGCATGTTGAGCATCCTCCCTCCCCCCATCCTTCCATGCCGAATAGAGATAGCATTCGGCCATGGCATTATACAAAGAGGCAATGGTTTCAGCGTCACCACCATCAAGTACTTCCGTTTCCAGCGAGTCAAGCCTGTTCAGGCCATTGGCATATTTGCCCTTTTCGCACAGGTTTTGCGCGCTGTCGATTCTTCTCTGGGGTGAAGATTTGAAAAACGCCGCCACTCCAATGAATATCACCAAAAATATCATTATGGCAGTTAGCAGCTTATGTTGCATAAATTTTTTCATATCAAACACTTCCAATCCTCTTTGGCATACAATATTCCCAATGCTTTGTATCGCACTAAGAACTATTATTGACTTATTGTCGGATATTTGTCAACTCCCCCAACTGTCGGCCACGACCGGAAAACATTCCCCGGCCCTTGCCCGATGGTGCATCATGGTGTATTTATTGAAGATAGACGATATACCTGCAACACGATATGACCCCGGGAGGAATTCATGGAATTCCGCAACCTGATTATACCAGTCGCACTGAGCCTTTTTGTGGCCCTGATACTGCCGGGCTGTTCCGGCGATGACGGCGCAGCCATTGACCCGGGACGCCTGGGCGGTCCCTGTTATGCCAACCGAAGCTGTAACGCCGGTCTGATATGTGTACAGGGCGTCTGCGTTCTGGACGAAGGCGACGGCGATCTCATTGATCTGCTGGAAGTGGATTACGCCGACCACGAGCCGGACAAAGACATAGACGCCGAGCCGGAAATAGAAGACACCCCGGATGGCGACCTTGATGCTGATCCTGACATTGACAGCGATCCGGACGTGGACACCGACCCGGACATTGATACCGATCCTGACATTGATACTGACCCGGATGTGATAAACGATCCGGACCCTGAACCGGAACTGCCGGAAGACGATCCCGACCCGGAATTCATTGATAAAGTTGAGGAAGACAGCGACAACATTGACGAAACAGAGCTTGTCGAACAGGAGCTTGAAGCAGATCCCGACCTTGACCCGGAGCCGGAAATTGAACCTGAACCCGAGCCTGACCCCGAACCGGACATTGAGATGGACGACGAACTGCCCCAAACCCCGGACCCGGGCATCTATGTCTACGAACGCCTGCCCGTGGGCGGCTATGATGAAGGCGAGGCCGTGGCCTTCCATCCTTCCGGCGATTATTTTGTGATACTCGAAACATATAACGTGGCGCATATTGTCCGCTGGTCGGACCGCAGCGTTATTCGCATTGATCTTGATCCGCCGGGCAGCGAGTCCATAAGCTGGCGGGATATCCTCTTTGATCCTTCCGGCGAATTTGCCATGCTGCTTGGCTATCACTACAGCGCCGAGGGCTCCACCGGCGTGGTGTACCGCCTTGATGACGCGGCATGGCGGGCATGGACCGGCGGCGACCAATCCACTCCCATCATTACCCAATGGCCCGACGCCACGGCACCCTCCGCCTTTGTGGCCATCGAACGGCCCTGGGATGGCGGTCTGCCGGTGATTTTGGGCAAAGGCGGCAGCAACAGCAACAAAATTGCTTACTTATATACCTTTGATCCGGTTGCAGGCACGGTGTCTAATCCCTTTGCGGCAAACTCCGGCGGCTATGTAGGCTGCGACGACTTTGCCTTTGCCAACAACGAATACGGTGACTGGGGCATATTTATTGCCTGCGGCGACGGCGGGGCCGAAACCATGTACTACACCGAAGTGGGGGGCATCGGTGAATGGCGAAATAACCCCGGCAACAATAATCTGGGTAACACCAGCCATTGCGCCGCCCACATCGGCGGGGATTACGCCCTGGTGGTAAGCTGGTCCGGCAGAGCACTGTACCGCTTTGAGGCGGGCAGCTTAAACGGCTACAGCGACGCCCCCCGGTTTTCCACCATGGGTATCTGGAACGTGGTGTTTCAACAGCAGGGACAACGGGCCCTTGTCTTTGGCCGGGCCGGTGTGTCTCCTCCCCGGGGCGTGGTTCTGGAGTACCGCCACGACGAATACTGGTGCAATGGCCTGAGCTATGAATGCGGACTTACCGAGGTCAGCATTCCCAACTTCAGCACCGCTCCCTGGAACGCCACCAGCAACGGATACCTCAATGACGCGGCCTTCCGACCGGGTTGCGATGGCGGCGTTCTTGTGGGGCACAACGGCAACGGCCAGGGCATTGTGGCGGAATTTCAGATTGTGGCGGCGCGGCAATGCCGTTGATCTGAACCCCGTGTCCGTTGATTATATAGATTATATCTCTGCGCCGGTATCCGCCTGCGGCACTATTCCCTTTGCCAGAGTATCCAGATAGGCGATGAACTCCGTGTACACGGCGTCGGCGCTGTAGCGGGTTTCAAACAGCTCTTCGATATGCCGCCGCATGGCCTCCAGCTCGCTACCGCCGGTGGGAATGGTCTGCAACGCCTCCAAAAATGACTGTTCGTCTTCTGCGATATAATGAGCGCCAACCTTTTCTTCCTCAATGATCTGCCGCAGCTCGCCCTCCAGACAGGACAGCAGGGGCAGATTCTTTGAAAAGTACTCAAAGGGCTTGTTGGGCAGGCTTTGTTTTGCCACCTTCCGGTAGGTGGTCAGGCCGATGCTGCTCATTTCCATCAGGGCGGTCACCGCGTCAACGGAAACCCAGCCGGGCCATATGATATTGCGCAGGTCTTCGGTTCCGTCTTTCCATTCCGCAGCCCGGTCGCCATCGCCGCAGAGCACAAACTGATACCGGTCATCCCCCTGCTGTTGCAATATGCGGGCGGCCCGCACCACCACCGCAAGGTCGTAGCTAAAGCCGAACATCCCGAAAAAACAGCAAATGGTTTTGGATGGATCAACCCCCATGTCCAAAAACGTCTGCTGCTCAGCGGCAAGGGCATCGGGTTTTAGATGGCGACGCCGGTAGCCAAGGTATACCGGCCGGTCCAAAGGCCCGGCTTTTCGTCCGGCGTAAAGCAGACCCCAGTCTACGTATTCCTGACTTACCCCGGTAATAGCGGTGGCGTCTTTCATGATGTCTTTGGCCATTTTGTAATACGCCATCAGGGGCAACCGGGCAAAGGGGCGCACAACCCCGGGCAGGGGATTGATAAAGATATCCGGCCACAAGTCGCGGATATCCACCACCACGGGAATGCCGTGCTTTTTGCCGTAGCGCACCGCCACCAGCGCCATTTCCATGGTGGGCATGGAGGCCAGAATCACCTCGGGTGGTTCCATGGTTTCGATGGCTTCCGCAAAACGGCGGCCAAGCACTCCGTAATTGATAAGCCGGGAGATTGAGACATTCCTTTTATAGGCAGGTCCGTGCAGCAAACGGATGGTATAACCCGGTTGCACTTTTATGGTCTTGGGACCGTCAAAGAGATGCACCTTGTTGACATGATCAAAGGTGCTCTGCCACCAGGTGACATCATGGCCCGCGTCAGCAAGTCGTTGCGACAATTCACCGCAACGCCACAGCCGCACCCCGGGCTGAAAGGGCATGGGCTCACTTGCACGAACGACCCAAATACGCATGTAATCTCCAGACGTTTTTGCAGCATCCCCGCTGCGGATAATCAGGAACCGGGCTTAAGTAACACCGTTTGCACGGTCTTGAGCAGAATATAGAGGTTTAACCACATGTTACGGTTTTTAACATAATAGAGGTCGTATTGGAGTTTCTCCGCGGCGTCCTCCACCGAGGCACCATAGCGGAACAAGACCTGGGCCCATCCGGTGATGCCGGGTTTAACCGCTGCCCGCAAAAAATAGAAGGGAATCTGCTCTTCCAGGGTTTTCACAAATTCCACCCGCTCGGGCCGGGGACCGATGAGACTCATGTGACCCAACAGCACGTTGACAAGCTGAGGCAGTTCGTCGATGCGTGAACGGCGAAGGAAGCGTCCCACCGGGGTTACCCGGGGATCTTTTGACCCACCGGACCACACGGCGCCGGATTTCTTTTCAGCATCAATATACATGCTGCGGAATTTATAGATGTTAAAGGCGATGTTGTTTTTACCCACCCGGTCCTGCTTGTAAATTACCGGTCCGCGACTGGTAAGCTTGATGGCCACAACCGCAAAGAGCATCAGCGGAGAGGACAGAATAAGCATCACCAGGGACAGGGAGACATCAAACAGCCGCTGGGTGTAATGCAAAAAATGGCTGCGGGCCACGGAAAATCCGCTGCTGTGAATAATCCAGCGGTCTTCGGTATGCCCAATAGGAATTTTGCCAAAGGTTTTCTCGTAAAAAGCAGCAACGTTGTCCACCGAAAGACTACTGGCAATGGAACGCAGAATCAGGTTCCGGTCCGTGGGTTCTTCCATGGAACTGTTGTCAAACACGATGGTTGGCGTGGTGCCGTTGGTGGTGCGTTTGATGATGTCGTTCAAATCATCGGGGGTGCCCAAATACTGAATATTGAAGCGTTCTTCCGCTTCTTCATTCCGTTGCCGGGCGCAATAGCCTAAAATACGGTAAAAAGGCATATTCCTTAGTGATTTTAATACATACTGCATGGATTTATCCATGCCCACCAGGCAGAGTTTTTCCGTGGCAACTTCACTGCGGGAATACATGCCGAACAAAATCCGGTTAAACTGCAAAAGCGGCAGGGACACCGCCATGGCCAAAAGGAACACGCCACGGCCATAACGCCAGTTGGGGATAAAGAAGTAGAACAGCGCCAAACTCAAAGCTGCAAGGATAATCGCCGCCAGGGGCACCAGATATATTTTAATGTCGCCGGTTCTTTTACGGGGGGAATAGCCATCGAGCAAAAACAGGTAAAACATAATGGCCATGGGAAAGGTCAGCGATGCGGTGGTATAGTTAATAAAGATATCGTAAAAATGGGGAATATATACGGGCAGACGTATAAAAAACGCAATGATTATACTCAGAAACAATACAGTGACATCTGCCAGGGGCAGCATCCAGGTGCGAATACGTTTAAAATCCGTATTCAGCGATGCCGCGATGGTTTGAGTTGTGCTTCTTTGCCTTGTCTTTTTGCTCATGTCGGCGCTTTCCCGAATATCCATCGACCGTCTCCTGCACAGCAATGACATCGTTTCTCCGGCATGGCTCTCCACAGATCGCCGGATTCAATACTAAACGATTAGTTGCACAAAAGACTCTTATTGATTTTTCCCTGTCCCTGCCACCTCATTCCCTGTCAACATCCGGAAACCAGGCTCGGGTAGGCTATGCTATTCTTACGGGCTGCAATGCTCCAGGCAGACACCGGTGGTGCAACTGCTGTCGGCGCAGAAACAGGCGGTGTTGTCTTCGCATTCCCCGCTTGACCCCGGACTACAGGCCGCAGCGCCCGCCGGGGTCCCACCATTGCTTTCAAGGCACATATAGTAGTCGGGTTTATCCTCGGGCCAGCCCTCGGTACAGGTTCCTGCGCCGCATTCACCGCAGTGGAACAAACAGGCGGATGTGGTATAGCTTGAGTCAAGGTAATAGCAATCGCTGTTTGCGGTACAGACCGCGCCGTTGTGGCAGTCCATAACTGCGTCCGGTGGCACCCCGTAATTTTCATTAAGACACAGCATCAAACCGGCGGCATTGGCATCAAAACATACGCTGTCGCCGGGACAGCCCCCGGCTACGGTATCGGTATCAACATCGTCAACATCGCCATCCGGTGAGTCCACGCAGCCTTCTTCGGTGCATATCTGACCGTATTCAGCGCAATCGGACATATATTCCCAGGCTTCCCGGAAACATTCTTCATACACAGAGCCGTTGCAGCGCACATCGCCGCTGACGCAAGCCTGGCACTGGCCGCCCATACACGCCATGTCATCGGTGGCGCAGTCATACCACTGGCTCCAGTTTCCGTCCAAACACTCCTCGATAACGGTATCGCTGCAGCGCATTTCATTTTCATAACACCGGCACATACCCTCGGCACACTCGGAGCCAGAGTCTGCACAATCTTCCTGTATGACCCAGCTGCTACCATTGCAGTACATCACCCGGTCATCATCACAGCGGGTTTCGCCGCTTTGGCAGCCGCAGACGCCATTGCTGCAGGTAAGGTCGGCGCCACATTCCTGGGACAGTTGCCACTGACCGCTGGCGCAGGTGTATACGATATTGCCGATGCATTTGCGCTGACCATCGCTACAGGTGCCGGGCTCAACGCACTGACCCTGCATACATTCCTTGCCCGTATCTTCACAATTCTGCTGCTGCACCCAGGCGTTCATGAAACATATTTCCACCCAGTTGCCATTGCATTGAAGAGCGTTTTCTTCACAGACCGATACCACATCGCCATCAGGCGCGGTTTCGGTATCGCCGTCACTTTCGCTGTGGCAGGAACCGTCAACACACTGCTGGCCGTTGAGCCCACAGTCCATAAGCTGTTGCCAGCTATCCGCCAGACAGGCGTAGACCACATTATTCTGGCAGACCCGCTGACCGCTTTGGCACACACCTTCCATATCCACGGGATCATCGGTATCCCCGTCAATAATGCCGCATACACAGCGGGAATAGCCGCTGCCATCGTACAGACACACCTGGGTGCCCGGCAAGCCTTCGTCACAGGTGCAATAGCGGGTTACTCCCGGGGTGCAGGATTCGCTTTCGGAAGCACTGTCGCAGCCGCTGGCCAACGCCACCAGACCCGCCATCACCAAAACCACAATTACAACGCCATGCCACTTAAACATTAATAGCTCCTCCTGTGGAGTTCGTCCCGGGCATATTGTAGCGATATTGGTTAAAATTACCAGTTTTTAGGAAGAAATTCCCTTTGATCCCGGCATAGTAAAACATCCCCTGCCGCAATGGCAGGGGATGTCAGAGGTAATAGTGAATCTGTGGACTACTCCTCCCGGAGCATATTGGCGTGATGTCCGTTTTGCTCCATGGCCTGTTTGTGGCACACAGCGCAGCGGTTACCGGTGCCCACCACCCGGTTTTCACCCTGATACTGCATGGGCTGAATATTGTCCCGGTTTTCGCCGTAAGGGTTTGTTGCCGGGTACACCGCATGGGGCGCACCGTGACAGGAAGCACAGACCAGCCCTTTATCGCCGGTACGGTTGCGGAACAGTTTAGAGCCATCCGCGGTCCACACATTAAAGGCATTGGCGTCATCCGGGGTTTCAAAACCCACATGGCAGGTCAGGCAGTCCGGCTCGTTAAGCCATGGCTGCCGGGGCTTCACCTGTTCAAAGGATTCCACGCCCTGGGGCTTCAGACCGTCAATAATCCTCGTTGCCTGGGGTTTGCCCTGCTGCTGCTCGTATTTGAGCAGGGAAAGAGCATGATCTTCAATAGAACCGTGGCATTCCACACAGGTAATATCGTTTTCCTTATGAATACCCCGCAGGCATTTTGTCAGTCCCGATTCCCGGTTGGGATGGCAACTGTTGCAGGCCTCGGCATCCATACCCTTAAGATAATTTGCATGGAATCCATGCAGGGAAGCCGAGAGACTCATCATGTCCGGCAGGCCTTCGGCCCCAACAGCGGGATCACTGTGACAGCTCTGGCACAGCCGGGGTTTACCCGCCCTGGCTTCCGCCAGCAGGGTGGTGCCGTTGATGCGGTCATGCACCGCCAGAATATCCTCTGCCGTAGTATCGCCGATACCGCTGCCCGCCATGCGCCAGGCCCCGCCGTGGCAGTTGCGGCAACCCATTTCCGTACTGGTGGGAGCCACCACCTTTGTGCGGGCCAATACCTTTCCGCTGTCTTTGTCTTTTGCCACGATATCAAACAGGGGATACGGGTTCACCTGCCCGTTATCGTTGTATGGCACCACGGGAATCGCCTCGGCAATAAAGCTGTTATGCTTGTCCGGATGCAGGTCCAGGGTTCCCTTTACCCGCTTTTTGAACAGCCCCTCGCCGGGGGGAAGATTAGCCCCAAAGGTATGCTGCACATATTTCCAGAAGGGTACATGCCGCTCCGGGAAGCGGAACCCCTGCTCCGCCTCGTATTCCATGACCACATTGGGATCACTGACAATCTGCGGTTTTGCACCACGCTTCACCAGTTGCGCCCACAGGGTGTTTGCCGGTGGCAGAATGACAAAGTATTTGTCATTGTCGGAAATGCAGTGCATGCCCAGATCATTCCAGGAAAGCAATACATACTCATCTTTTTCCGCATCAAAGGGCGGTATGTCCGTGGCAATGTCCGGCAGTTCGATCTCCGGTTCTGCGGCCGGCTTTTTACCGTGGAGCCCTTCAACAATCCAGGCCGCAAGGGCGTCCTTTTCCGCGTTGGTTCCAACAAAGGGCGGCATATAGGTTTGTACGCTGCCCTGCCCCGTCAATTGAGCTGTCATGCCAAAGTGATCGAATTTTTCCGTGCGGGGTAGAATATCGTTGTAGCCGCCGGTGGTGTGACAGATCATGCACTGGTGCACAAACAGTTCCCGACCGGCTTCCATACGGTTGGCTTCAGTGACTTCGTGCACCTTTGCCCATTTGGCGTGCTTCAGAAATCCTTCGGCGTTCAGCTTTGGCACATCCGCCTTTGCCACTGAAGTGGAATACATGTAGTCATAAATAATGTAGGGCTTGCGGGCGATTTCCCGGGTGTACTCAAAGCCGCCCATCCAGGCAAGGCCCACCGCCAGCATCACCCACACCGCAACGCGGTAAAAGGATTTCGGCAGAGCCATCAGGGTCAGCAGACCCGCCACAAACAGCCCCACGGTTGCAACCACAAGTATCTGAATAAACAGTCCCGCCTCCGGGTTATAGCGCAGAATATTCTGCACAGTGGCTTCCGGAGCCGCAGCCATATACCACCATCCGCTGAGAATCAGCAGCACCAGGGGCAGAATCATCCAGCGGGCAAGGTAGCGGTACAGGGTGGCCTTCACCTGGCTGTTTTTGGAAAAGGCGGCGGTCACCAAACCAAAGAGTCCGGCGATAATCAGGCTGATGGCGGTGCGGAACACCAGCGACGGCCACATGGTGGGATTGAAAAAACCGTCCCAGAAATCACCGCTTTGCAGCCATTGTCCCGGGGTCAGCATAAAGGTGAGTATGCCGTTGATGACAAACAGGCTCAGCCATGCGGCGGCAAAATAGATCCAACCGATCATCATGTGGGTTTTGCCATCCATGCGGTCGAAATAATAGTGGTAAATCAGCAGCGCCACGATCTCCACAATAAAGAACACCCATTCAATGGCCCAGCCAAACACAAAGGCATGAATCAGCGAAGATGTCGCCGACGGATGCACCAGGGAAATAATAAACCAGATACCCACGCCGCTGATGCCGCCAAAGACCATGGTCAACAGCAGAAAAAACCAGGTGTGGCGTTTGACGTAATCCAGAAGGTCTGCATCGTTTTCTTTTCTGGCCTTGTGTTCCGTCCATACCAGGAACAATCCGCCGCCCACCGCCAGATGGGAAATGTACACATGCAACACTGCGATAATGGCGATCAACAGACCGCCGCCAATTGTCGGTAACTGCCACAGGGGATAATTCATGATGCACCTCCCTGCTCTTCAGCATGCCAAAGCCGGACAATCATCCAGTACAAAACTCCCAGACCAAGGACAAACACCGCCAAAAAGGCGATCAGGGGGCTAAGCTGCGGCTGCACCGGCAGTGCGCTCACGTCCATGACTTCCGCCAGATAGCCGGTACGCACAAAGTCCCGCATAAAGACCATCACCACCATGGTGGCAAGCAGCGACACCGTGGTAAGCCCTACCTTTTCCTTTAACGCCGCCACCAGAGTCACCACCGTAAGGATAATCCCCAGCATCAAAAACACGGTGTACAGCATGTTGCCGCCCATAAAGAGCATCATCACTGGTTTGGGCAACGCCATGAGAAACCACAGACCTATAATGATCTGCACCATGGTGGCATAGGCAAAGGTGCTCAGCCCCCCCTTGATAAGGGGCCGGTAGTCGGTGCGACTGCGATGCTGCCGGACCGCATGATAGATGGCGGAACCAAGGCCCGCCACTGCCACGGCGCCGATGACAAAGTGCAGATAGCGCGGGTAGATGGAGGGATCTCCCAAATGCAGCAGGGTGCCGCCGGGATTGTCGCTGTATGCCGCCCAGGCTTCCGGCTGCAACATAAAGGTCATGTTGGAGGTAAACAGAAACCCGATGACCAGCAGAATCAAACTGTTAAGAACCAGGGCCACGGTCCCCAGGGGGGAGTCTGTCTTGTGGACAAACACATAGGCCGCGTAATAGGCAACGATAAGCACCGGCACAACGCTGATCCAGTACACCGCCATAAGCACGGAGCTACTGTACAGCAGGTGCCCGAAGAGCACCTGCATAAAAAGCAGCGGCGGCACGCCCAGGTTTACCGTCAGAGCAATAAGAGTTGGCAGACCCTTGCTTTCCGGGGCCATGGGCTGGCCCTGAATCCGCCGCCACAGGGCGATCAGGCTGCCGCCCAGCATGAAGTTCATAAGCAGCAGATGCAGCACAAAGGTCAACAGCAGTAACCCCTGAAACCACATCCAGTGTACCGAAAGAGCGTCCGGCGCGGGAATAACCAGCCCGTTGGCCATGGCAACCTCCATTTAATGTTGCAGATCCTTAGCAATCCATCTCACTGTATTTCCACAGTAAAAAAATACTAGCAAAGACCGTCGGCATTGCAAGACTTTTGACATTTAAAATTGTAATGATTCCTATTCCTGTTTAAATCTGATTTGCTTTTCCCGGCCTGCGGGGGCATACTGTGCCCGGTCATTCCTTCGAAAGGCCTTCAGACTTCGCTGGAATATGCATCCACGGAGGTAGTCATGCGCGAAGTACTTGTCATTATGGTTGCCGGGGCCATGGGAAGCGCCAGTCGTTATGGCGTTAGCTCTCTGGTTCACCGCATGTTCGGCGACAAATTTGCCGTGGGAACCCTGGCGGTCAACCTTATCGGCTGCCTGCTGCTGGGCTTTATCATTGAACTTGGCACCGAAACCCAACTGTGGAGCCGCACCACCCAGATGGCGCTCACCGTGGGATTTCTGGGTGCCTTCACAACTTTTTCCACCTTTGGCCACGAAACGGTGCGCTTTATCGAAAGCGGTTCCTGGGGCCTTGCAGTGCTGAACGTCACCGCCAATGTTTTGCTGGGACTTTTGGGAGCCACCGCAGGCATCATGCTTGGCCGGGCTGTGGCCTGAGCTCTGCAACGACTTTCGGACGCCGCATATATCCATCATAACATTTATTTACCGCCAAAATATTGCAATTGAAATACAGGACTTTTTAGCCCTGTATTATCCCCTTGCATATCTGTTTTCGGGCCCGGCAAAAAAAGCCGTTTATCATGTAATTAATCCCGAGAAATAATTGCATAAATTGACTTTTGGAATATACTTCTTACCTTAATGCTCGGGACATATTGTGTGCCCGTGTTTTTATACGTGTATAAACAGCTCAACAAGGAGTATATCGCTATGGGCCGTGGAGACAGAAGAAATTCCCGCAAGATGAGAAACCGCAAGTCCGCTGCATCCAAAAAAGTGCGCGAAGCCAACAAGGCGCAGGGTAAGCCGACTCATACCAAGACATCCGTCGACGACTAATCAGCACAGATTCCACACACCAGTCAGGTTTCCAGAAGATACACCCCCCATTCCTGCTGGCGACATGTACAGCCACGGAGTAGGTAGTGAGCACACCTGAGTTCAGCCGCGCCGTTGAAGAGGTAAAAGAACGAACACCTCTTTCAGACGTTGTCGGCAGATATGTTGGATTAAAACGGGCAGGACGCCGCATGGTGGGCCTGTGTCCGTTTCACGAAGACAGCCAGCCGTCGTTTTACGTTGATGACGAGCGTGGTTTCTACCACTGCTTCGGATGTGGCGCCGGCGGAGATGTGATACATTTCGTTATGGAGATGGACGGTCTTTCCTTTATGGATGCCGTCACGGAACTGGCCCGGCAATGCGGCGTGGAACTTCCCAAGGCCGGACCCGGACCCAGAGACAGCGACAGCAACCGCCGGACCATAGACCGGCTTGCGGAGATCAATCGCCTGGCTGCCCGGTTCTTTCACAAATCATTGCTACAGGACCCTGCATGCATCAAGGGCCGGAACTACCTGCGCAAACGCGACATCAGCGATGAAGACATCACCCGCTTTGGTCTTGGCTGCGTACCGGATTCATGGGACAGCCTGCTGTCGTTTCTGAAGGCCAAAGGCTATACGGCTGAAGAAACGGAAAAAGCGGGACTGGCCATACCGGGCAATCGCGGTCATTACGACCGCTTCCGCAACCGGCTGATGTTCCCCATCCTGATGCGTGAAGGTCAGGTGCTTGGATTTTCCGGACGTACCCTGTCCTCTGACGATAAAGAGGCCAAGTACATCAACACCCCGGAGACGCCCCTGTACCACAAAAGCAAGGTTCTGTTCGGCCATCATCTGGCCCGCGAAGCCATACGGAAAAGCGGTGTCATGCTGATGGTGGAAGGCAATGTTGACGTGCTGCGGATGCACGCCGCCGGGTTCACCAATACCGTGGCCCCCTGCGGCACCGCAACCAGTGAAGAACAAATCCGCATGATCAAGCGGATGCGCTGTTCGCTGGTATTGATATTTGACGGCGACGCCGCCGGTCGCAAAGCGGCCTGGCGGGTGGTGCCCATGGCCATGGCGCAGATGCAACCCACAAAGGTTGTGTTTCTGCCCGATGGACAGGATCCCGACGACCTGCTGGTGCAGCAGGGAGCCGATGCCATGACCGCGCTCATTGACAATGCCGGAGATCTGTTCCCCGCGTGGATCAATGCCCGTATGCAGGAATTGCAGGGCAATACCGAAGCCATTGCCGGATTCATCCACGAGGTTGCCGATGTCCTTGCAGCCATTCCCGATGCACCGGCCCGGGCGCTGTACATACCCAAGGCAGGATACCTGCTGGGTATTGACGAAGGCGTGCTGCGGGATGCGGTGCGGGATACGGGCAGACGACAGCAGGCACGGGCGAATATCGCCTCCGGGCAGCAGGAACCGACGCGGCAGCCCCAGGCAGAAAGTGCCCCGGCATCGCAACTGGAAGTGCAGCTTCTGGCGGCACTGGCTACCGGTCCCGAGGTGCTTGCACAGCCGGATATCCGGCAGCGCCTTGAATTGATAAGCATGGTTCCGTCTTTCAGCACATCCCTTAATCCGGCAGTATGCGCCGCATTAAAAGATGTGTTGAAGGAGTCGGACAGGGCCACTGCCCTGCTGACGAACGGACCTTTGAGTACACAGATACGCGGATGGTTGATGGAAAACGGTGGCGACCAGGCCATTGAAGACGCCGCAGAAGAAACAGGCTTCTTACTGACAAACCTGGAGATGAACGCCATCGATGGTGAAATAGACAGGCTCGGCATCAAGATCAAGCGCATGGAGCACGCGGGCCAGAAAGAACAGTTGCGAGCCCTGCTTATGGAGCGAAGGGCATTATCTGTCCGCCGGGTCGAACTGAAACGTTCCCTGGCAAGGAGTGAGATTTATGGGCGCTAAAAAAACCAGTGCAAAGCCTGCCAAAAGCAAAAAAGCTTCCACCGCCAAAAAGAGCAGTGCGAAGTCGACATCCAAGAGCGCATCAAAATCGAAAGCCACATCCACGAAAAGCTCCGGCACCACCACCAAAAAGAAAACCACTGCAAAGAAATCCGAAGCCGCAAAGAAGCCTGCGGCCAAAAAGACTGCCGCCAAAACCACGGCCGCAAAGAAGCCTGCGGCCAAAAAGGCAGCGACTAAAACCACTGCCGCAAAGAAACCCGCAGCCAAAAAGGCAGCCGCCAAAACCACTGCGGCTAAAAAACCTGCGGCTAAAAAAGCTGCCACTAAAACCACTGCAGCCAAGAAACCTGCTACTAAAAAGGCTGCCGCAAAGACCACTGCAGCCAAGAAACCTGCTGCCAAAAAAGCTGCCGCAAAGACCACTGCAGCCAAGAAACCCGCTGCAAAAAAAGCTGCCGCTAAAACCACAGCAGCCAAAAAACCTGCTTCCAAAAAATCTGCCGCAAAGACCACTGCAGCTAAGAAACCAGCTGCTAAAAAAGCTGCCGCTAAAACCACAGCAGCTAAAAAATCTGTAGCCAAAAAGGCGGCCGCAAAAAAAACAACAACACCGAAACCGGTGAAAAAAGCGACCAAAACCAAACCTGCTGTACGAGCCAAAACATCAACAACCGTACGAGCACCAAAGGACGAGCAGAAAATCAAGGTGGAAACGAAAAAGAAAAAAACAACTAAAGGGGAAAAGAAGCCTGTCGCAAAACAGGTGAAAAAGACGGCAAAAGCCGACACTAAAACTCAGAAAGCAAGCGCTGAGAAGAAAAAGACTGCAAAGAAAGCCACCCTGAAAGCAAAAGAAACCAAACCCGTAAAGACCGCTGCCCAAAAGAAAAAAGCAACCAAAGAAACATCATCTAAAAAGAAGGCAGGTGCCAAAAAGAAAGCCGGATCCGGTAAAGCAGCGTCTGCTGAAACCAAAGATCCCCGCCTGATGCTCAAGGAGAAGACGGACAAGGAAACCCTGCAAAAGTTCCTTGAACACGGCAAAGACAAGGGCTTTGTCACCCTGGACGAGCTTAACGATGTGCTAAGCGATGACATTACCTCTGTGGAAATGGATGAAATGATCGATTACCTCGACGGTATCGACATTTCCGTTGTGGGCGATGACGGCGCACCCATCACTTCAAAAGGCAGCGAGGCCGGAGAGAGCGAAACCAAGGAAGCCTACAAAGAGGATGCAGATACCGGCAAGGCAAGCGATCCGGTGCGCCTGTATCTGAAGCGTATGGGCGCTGTGCCCCTTTTGGACCGCGAAGGCGAAGTGGTTATTGCCAAGCGCATTGAAGCGGGCCAGAAAAAAATGCTGGACGTAATTCTGGACACCGCCTTTGCCATCCGTGAAATCATCGAGCTTGGCGAAAAGGTGAAGGACGGAAAAGTCCATCTTAAGGATATCCTCCGGGAAGAAGAAGAGGATATCATGGCCATGGGTTCCGTTGAGATCCAGACGGAACGCTTCCTGAATCATGTGGATAAAATCCGCAATCTGCACGAGCGCCGCATGCGTATGATCGAACGCTTCAAGGCAAAGGAATCCAGCACCCGGCGTCAGGAACGAGACTTCCACCGCCGCCTGGAAACCCGCAACCAGGAATTGCGCGATCTGCTCAAGGACATTGTGTTTGACAAAAAACAGATCGAGTCCATTGTTGGCAAGATCGAAGCCATGCTGAATCAGGCCCGGGAAAACGAACGGCTTATTGCCCGGCTGCTGCGCCGCATGGAAATTAAAGATCTGGAAGAATTCGACTCCCTGGCCACAAGCTACCAGCGTTCTCCCCGCAGCGCCCGCCGGGTACTGCAGCGTCTGAGCACCGAGCGTGATCTGTTCGAGAACCTTATGGGCACCATTGGCGCCGCCCGGGACCGAACCTCTTCCATCGAAGATACCACCTCCCTTACCATGGAAGAACTGAAGAACACCTACCATCAGATTCTTTCCGGCAAAGTGGAAGCCGAAGGAGCCAAAACCGAACTGGTGGAAGCCAACCTCCGTCTGGTGGTCAGCATTGCCAAAAAATACACCAACCGTGGCCTGCAGTTTCTGGACCTGATTCAGGAAGGCAACATCGGCCTGATGAAGGCGGTGGACAAGTTCGAGTACCAGCGCGGCTACAAGTTCTCTACCTATGCAACCTGGTGGATCCGCCAGGCCATTACCCGCGCCATCGCGGACCAGGCCCGCACCATCCGTATTCCGGTGCATATGATAGAGACCATCAACAAGCTCATCC
>Ga0209475_10002052_pt1 | contig 21851 bp, 9 predicted proteins | sample tdDd471_FD_187128 | JGI IMG/M metagenome (GOLD analysis project Ga0209475, IMG submission 187128) | Marine sediment microbial communities from the Atlantic coast under amendment with organic carbon and nitrate - tdDd47.1 (SPAdes)... | ecosystem: Environmental > Aquatic > Marine > Coastal >... | reverse complement strand
TTACAAGGCTCTTGTCACCAGCAGGGGTATACATTGCGAAAGTTCCGTCTGTTCTGTAACGAACCAGGAACATATCAAAGTCGACATCATCGCCACGATCCCAGGTCAACTCTACGTGAATCTTTCGAGATGGCCTGACTCTGATATCCATGGTTGACCATGTGTTGCAATTTGGGCATTTCGAATTAGGTCCACTCACCTGCCCTGTGGCATCTTTGACCTTTAGCCTGATTTTGTAATTGCCAGCTATTGGAAAAAAGATTTTCGGTTTTGATTCATTCGTCCATTTACCCATAATTGAAACCGGGTTATCAAAATGACCATCCTCTGCTATTAGAACTGAATCAACAGCGTGCGCAGGCTTACCATCCGGAGCCCATTCCCACCAATATTGAAGTGGTAAATACGATTCACCAAGAGGACTGGAAGATTTACCTGCATCAAGATGTATAACATCCAATGGTTCGGGATTTTCATATTCATCCGGAATTTCAGCTACTGGTGTTGGTGGATCTAATGCACTTCCTGCAATCAAATCGGGTACATTTATAATTTCGCAAGAATCCACAGAGCTTATTTCGTAACCCCCAATACTCATCTGGCCACCAGATAAAAACATATTGCCATTATCCAGTTTCACCATGCTCATGTATGAACGACCGCCTGAAGCAAGCTTCGAAAGCAAAAATGGTGTCGGGATCTGAATATCAGCATCATACAAGGCAACTTTATCGAAACTTATGTCGTCACCATTTCCTGCAAATTTTATTAATTCGATCCAGTGACTGTAACTGTTTGGATTGTTACTTTGTCCCCCTGCGACAAGAATAGTATTATCAGAATTACCGACATATTCCCATGCAGAATCCACTGCGGTATTGTAGCTATTATCTCTATACATTGCTTCCATGTAGCCTCGATCAGGCGTCCATACAGAAGTATTCACTTTGCCTTGATAATCCACAAAGGCAACGACTACTGTGTTTTCACTTGTATTATAATAATATGGACCGCGATCTGCATCCTCCTCTGTCCATCTGTAGCCACCGTATATCGCTACCCTGTATTGACTTACATCCTGCTCGTTAGACTTCATGCTTGTATTTCTGTCCCAGATGGGAATGGCGATATGTCCCATTCTGGAAACTGTCGCGCTACTATCGGTTTCGTCATTTGCATAAGTGTACTGACTAAACGTTCCAGTTTCAGGATGATACACTTCAACCACATCTGTGGTGTATCCATTGTTGCTTTTACCACCCACGACTACAACATTACCATTGGGCATCAAGGTTGCTGTGTGCCCATAGCGTGCCGTTGCTAATTGTCCTGCTGTTGGAGTAAGTGTCTTGGTATCAATATCCAGAATATATGAATCAGATATTACACTGTATTCTGATAGACCACCAACAATTAGAATTTTGCCATCACTTAATTTTGTTGCAGTATGATTTGAAACAGGAGTGCTTAATGAGGGCAGCAATTCAAAGGCAAGTTCCTCGGTTTCATTATTGTAGCTTCCAAGATAAATTTCGTTATACATACCCTGTGATGATTTGCCCCCGCTAATTACGAAACGTATTTCATTGATACTCTCTTCTGGCAAATCTGAATCAAGTTCAAGCAGATTGAAATGTGAGCGTCCACCTGCCCAGCCAGATATGGATATTTCACTAAACTCATTTGTTGCCGGATCAAACAATTCACCAGTTGGAGGAAAAGTGCTATACGAATTCTGCATAGTCTCACCTCCGATAATCAGCACTTTTCCTTCAGGCAATGCGATAGACTGATGACCTGTGCGGGGCTGATTCATTTTTATAACTCTGTTGTCTTTGGTTGACAACACCGATGATGAAGCTTCAGGAAAAAGCATGATTTCGATGCTATCATCGCCAGTATATTTAAAAACCGATGATGTCGCCTTTAAAACGACATTATCACTAAGAGAAACCCCACACAGCTGTATATTGTATTTATTTGTGCTGCAAATCCAGCCATCCTGACAATCAGACTGATTATTGCATGAGGTATTTGAGAAGACAAAGTCATCACCAAAAGCTTCAACCTTGTATAAATAACTCTCCCCTTTTTCAAGACTCAGGTTTTCCAGATAATATTGGTCGTCCCGTTTTTTACTGGAGAATATTGGATAATTCATCAAAGATGCAGAGTTGGAATTCGAACTTGTCATTGCATCAAAATCGTACACCTGAATTTCTTCAAGAGTATCAGCCGAGGAACTATATATACTCAGTTTATAATTATTCACGTTCTCAAACAGGTCAAAATAATCATTAGAAACAGATGGATAGGTAATAATGTTAAATCCATCCGGTTTATTCTCTCCCGGCGTGTAACATTTGCCAATTTGAAGACTTTCGTTACATCCCGATATATTGAACAAGAACATTAAAAACAAGGCAACACAGAAAAACAGTTTATGTGTATTTTTATTAATTTTCATTTTAGATTCTCCATACCTTTAACATTTCAGAGTGCTTCGCTTGAATAAGTTACGAAATCAAATTATGTAATTGAATCCGAAAAAGTAATCCAATCCAGAAAATGTCTCGTTTGTGGAAGGCACCTTCTTGAAATTCTGCCTCCACCCTGCTCCAAATCTGAAATTCCATTCCGGAGTTATTATTACGGAAAATCCTGTTTCCATTACAACGCCACCAGTATGTTCTTTTGCTTCCACATCTTTACTGTCCTTACTGTACACAAATGTATATGAGCCACCTAAACCGATAAACCAGTTCAAACGATTGGCAACATATATTTCAGGCTCCAGCATTGCATAGGCATTCGTCAACACTAGATGCGTATCGCAAGGTTGCCTGTAATAAGAACTTATTGATGTTTTTAGCCAGAAGTCGTTAAAAGTAAATTGGGTCAGATCAAATCCCACATCAATTGATGGCCCCCACATGTTGAATTTCGATTCATAAGTAAACATTCCCGCAGGTTTAAGTCCTATGGATACGCCTATAAGAGGAACTTCTTCCATTCTAGAACCTTGAGGGGCATCATCTATTCGCCATGAAAGTTCGGAAGGCATAGCCTTACCTTCGCTTCCGCCAGGACCAATGGCTACCACTTTTCCATAGCCTAACACCTCAGAATCTTTTGCGCCTTTTTTAGGTAGTGCACGATACCAGTGTCCTTTTGAGACTCCTTCTTTCTCACCGAGACTAATGGCAGGAATATTGAAATCGTATCCTGTAATCATCAGGGGAGCAAACAGTTTCCAACCTTCAATTTTCTTTGCACTTTTTTGCAAAAGTCGAGTAGTGTTTTCCATTTTCTGCCTTAGTGTACAGGCAGCAATAGATTGCATACTATTTACATTTCCAATTAGCGGAGTCTGGCAATATTTGCTATTGCTTTGCCCCATACCTGCCAAACCTACAGGATCCGGGATACTCTCGACATCACCAAAACAAGTATCTATCTGAGCTTTCCCTAAAACCCCCTGATCAGGAATTTCACAATCACCATTAGGCATCGGACTTATGTAATCAAGATGCGATTTGAATATTTCTGCCAGTGCATTACCACCATCCTGCAAAGCATTGCCGACATTGACTTTTTGAAGAATGGCTCCTCCTAAAGCAGTTGCAAAATCAAAAAGCCCACCACCACGCTCTTCAATCGTTGAATAAAGCGTGAATTTGTCACCATTTCTTTTGTAAACTTTTAGTTTTACGTTTACAGCAATGTCAAGAACCCAGACAATTTTTTCATATGTGGTTCCATCTTTCGCAGTTACCTTCTTTTTCTTTTTCTGCCAGGTTGCCCTATATCCACTTATTTCAGGTATGGCCATATAAGCCGAGCAATATAGCGAGTAGCTTATAAAACTTCCATCAGGATTATCACTGTCCAGTATTATCTCAGACAGCTCGTCGAGACTTACAGCATTTGATATTTTGAAGGGGAATGATTCCTTAGACAATACTGTGTTAAATCTTTTCATCGGAAAGGTGGATAAGAACACCTCTTTAACATGTTTTGCTGCTCCAACATGCTTCAACACATGCTTTGTACCAATAATATTTCCCTTTTCATCTAAAACCTTTTCTCCCTGTTCAACAAGCTTGCTGTTTGATGGAGAAAATAAAACCAGGCTGGATCTGGAAAAAGTATCTGAATCCTGTTGTTCTTTGAGTGTGCAAAAATCAATCACCCTCAAACCGTCTTGTTGAGCCGGAATGATTGGTCTTGTGAATTCGGATGAGCCAACCAGCGTTTTTTCTGTATCCTCATCGTTTCTGAGATCATCCTCATCTTCAAGATCATCCTCGTCCTCAAAATCTTCATCATCTTCAGAATATTTTTTTACATTCTTTTCAGAATCACCGGACTCGCCATATAAAAAGCTGCTACCTTTAGTTTTTGCATTGGCCACTGTTTCAAACATTGAAAATGTTGAAAAACAACAAAACATAAATACTACCAGTAAGCAAAACAAGACTCGCAAGACCATTTGTCTCTTCATAATTCTATTCCCTGATTTGTAATTGATAATTGTTACTGCTATAAATTGAATATATTCCTAAAATATTGAAAGTCAACAGTAAAGTGGTTTTACGAAAATTAAATCAGGTATGATAGACAGCAAGCAAACGAAACAGTAAAACGATAGGTAAACTTGCCACGTCGCTCTGCTGAAGAAAAGATTCTGTTTTTTCTGACAAGTACGATTATAGCCAATGCGCAACACTTGCAATAGTATTCAACACTCAACAAAATGCAGGAAAAGAAAGCATACAAAATTCAGTGGAATAATATTTTTTATACACATAACTTTTTAATCAAAAGACATCTTGGTTAACACCCTTGCCTCTGACATATCACCATGCCATGATATTGAAGAACTTCGCCCCCAACAATCTTCTATTTCTATATCTGCGAATATAATACCACCGGGTGAAATTTTACGATAGCAGTTGTCATGAAGTTTTGCCGTATGGGCCTTAACAATAGCTTTATTATTTTTTCCAGTTGCAGAACCTTGGAATTTTCCTGATATAAACCTGTATGTTTTTGCAGAATCCAACACACCTACAACAGAATTTAATTCATTCTTCTCCACACCACGAATACGAGCATCAATTCTTAATATATCACAGGGATGATCAATATCAAGTTTAATTTCTATGGAATCCGGTTCGTGCCTTTTCCCAAGTTTGATAAGCAGTCCTTTAACCTTGAAATCAGGGTCTTCACTACAGGAATTGTAGAATTTATTTTTGCTGTCTATGAATTCCCCATCGTATCCAAAGGCTTTTGCAACAACTCTAATATTTATGTTTGACGAGTTTTGTGTAAACAATGTTTTAAATGACACTCTAAAAGTATCGGGCATAGAATTACTTTCAAGCGCACTGAGATTTTTCTTAATATCACCTGCTTTACGTTCTTTAATAGGATGGATAGTGATTTCAAATTCCACTCTCGAGCATCCAGAATTTTTATGACATACCGCCTGTAAAGAATATCGCTTAGAATGTTCGTAGTGCAATATTATATCACGAATACCCTTTTCACCACGACACATTGGCTCTGGTGCCTGAACACCAGCAGCAACCAGTATTTTATCAGCCACAACACTTGTTTTGTCAGTCTGATTAAAATATGGATTCTGTTTTATCATCTTGGCAAGTTCAACGACCCTTTCGTCCGCCTGATTGATGTAGTAAAGTGTGGTTAGCAATTCTTGTACCAGATGTAATTTTTCGTTCGGTCGTTCATTGGAACTTTTTTGCAGTTCTACAGAGAGCAAAATATTTCTCAATTTTTTAGAAACAAAGGGTATAGCGGGACCAGCCTTGTTTCCATATTTACAAAGCATGTGTAACGCATTCATATTAATGCTCTGGTCTTTGGAGAAATCTTCCAGATAATTGACAATTTCAGTAACCACATTCTCAGGAGCAAATCGGTCCGGGGCAATCATGGCAAACAGTTTGTCACTTAAATTACGATATCTCTTTCTGATCATCAACTTTACTATTTTCTGCTGGGTCTCATTGTCAAGTGTTAGGGCATTAAGTTTACCAAGCACCAGTGGCAGAGTTTTCCTGGCCGCAGTTTTTTTGGCAAGATGGATATACAAATCAGCTTTTTCACTGTTTGAAGCCATAAGCCTATCTGCAATATCAATACCGATCTCAAATATTTCATCTTTTCTTTCGTATTCCAATGCTTTTTCAAAATATGTCAATGAGTTTTTTATAGGCTGGTCGATTTCACTCAAAGCATCATATGCATTTTTACGATTGACATCATAGCTATCGTTTATTGCCATTAATAGGCATTCTGTTCCTGCTTCTCCAAATTTCGCCAAATATTGAAGAAGTTCGGGATTTAATTTTTCTTTAACCGAGATGTTTTCCTTCTTCTTTCTTATCAGCTCTTCAAGTTTTTTCTCGTTGTCCTTGTAGTTTAAATTTTTTTCCAAAGATACAACAGTCTGTTTATGCTTTAGGCGATATTCATGAAGTGTCTTAAAAGTAGTTCTCATTGTTTCACACTTGGATCCACAGGTATCTAATATATCCAGAACTTTCTCGCCAAACTTTATGCGAACAGGCTTGAACTTCCCTTCCTTTTCAAGCATCTTGCAGGCTTCCTGATGACCCAAAGAACAACCTACCTTGTAATAGTTGGTAGCATCCTCATATCTGGCTTCCATCATTGCAGTGTGACCAAGCGTGTAACAAAAACCGGCATTACCATTTTTGCATTCATCCTGCATCAATTTATCGCGCATTGGCTTACCATCAACGGCATTTTGAAAAGAATAGGTGTAAACCGTACACCAATTTTCATCCTGTTTGTCACAACGGCTCTTAACATATTTAACAATTTTTTCAGTGTTGGGGTTAACTACAGGAATAGTTTGTCCGTATTCCTGACAGGCCATAACATCTCCGCTAAGACAAACTTTAGCGAGGGTTTCTGCATATTGCTCTTTTGTCTTTTTGAAGCTTGCCAAAGTAAGGCAGGAATCTCTGATGTTCATTTTGCATAATTTTTCATACATTTTACACAAGTCTTGTTTCAGCCCTACATTTTTGGCTTCAAGCCTTTCCAGGTCTTGCTTTAATGAATGACTTTCTCCAAAATAGCTTAACCTAGTTATTTTGTATTTGTATTTTGCTTTGGCCACTTCTGCTTTCATAAAACAGCTATTCATATGGCCTGACTCACAACTTAAATCCAGAATGTTAACAATTTTACTCTTAAATTTTTTGCCATCTAATGCAAGAAGTTCCATAAACCAATGGCAACCTTGAATATGACCATCAACGCATGATTGCTCTAACAATACTTTCGCTTGGTCGATTTCCTGATTGTCCTTCAAATGACAGGCATAATCCTCGCAGGCAAACGGGTGCCCGGTTTCACAAATTTTTGCAAGTATACTGGCGCCAATTTTCCCTTTTCCCGGAAGTTGTCTTAATTTCATTGCATAATAAGCGCTACCAGTAGGCTCCCCTAGTTCATAAGCTTTTTTAAGATAGGATAAATCTGTACCACTTTCACGATCCTTGTCGTTGATAATTCCCAAAAAAGTACAGGCCAATGCAATGTTGTTTTCACATCTTTTTATAAGACGCTCTTTTGCAGGCTGAAAATCCCCGAATTCCCGCTCAACCATGAAAAAGTCCAAGGCGTCACAAGGTGCAGGAGATGGTTTGCAGCCAAACTTTTGGGGAGTAACCCAGCTTTTATCAGGCTTTATCTCCATTGCATACCACTTGCGTAGATTATCATATGGATAAGGAGCCTGATAAATGTATGACACAGCTTTCTTAAATTCTTTATTTTTGTATGCCTCGATTGCCTTTGTCATCATCAAGGAATAGTGAGATGCTTTTTCCTCTGAAGAATCATCAGCACAGCCTGACATGGTGGAGATTAACAAAATGCAGACCAAGAACATGAAGCATATTTTAACTCTGTTAATCATTTGACTTCCTTCTTTGCAGATTTTTCAATATTCTGCTTCGCTGGCACCTTATCTGAAGCTTTATTTTCAATTACGAAAAGCTCTCTTGTAAGAGGTTCATCCTGCGCATTGTAGGGGAAAACCGCAGCCTGAATCTTACTTTTGTTAAATTTTTCATCCGAAAGTGAAAAACTTTTTTCGAAGGTATAGACATTATTCTCAAATTTCATCTCTTTTTGATGAGCTATTTTTTTCGTTCCACCATAGGGAATGACTATCATAAGATCAAGATCTACAGCTTTTGTCTTGGCTACAGGTTTGTATATAACCTTAACAGCAATCTTTCCATCATCAACTTTGGAAGTTTTAATTTCAATTTGCTTTGAATTTTTATTTAAAAACAGATCTGCTCTGACATCTATCTGTTGGGCAGATTTCTGATTTTGTACTTCTTGGCTTTCTGATTTTTCAATTTGAATTGCAGCTGATATTTCAGTTTCAGACTCAGGCTCTGATGTGGCAATTTCTTCAAATTTGCTTGCAACTGAATCAGGAATTCTTTTCAAAGTTTTATCCAGAGTTTTTTTCTGGTATGCCAGTATTCGTTCGATTATGGTTCGATCCCTCTCTGAACTGGTTTCCAGCATGTTAAGCAAGACCCCTCGTGCAGGTAGTGATCTTTCTTTTAGATCTTCCAAACATCGAAAAGCTAAACCACGATCTTCTCTATCTAAAACACCAATCATATCAGCAATAGCTAAAGCTGATGATTCGTTGCAGAGCTTACTCCAATCTGAAAAATGATTCACATCTCGTTCTGAACGCTCATCAAAAGCGCGCCTTAAAAACAACTGCTGAACCTCTGTATCCTTTGGAGCTATTTTTTTCAGTGCTCTTATTGCAGCAGTATATAAAGAGAAATCAAAACTTCTTGTACTATTCTGTAGTTCTTTGACTTTCTCAGAATCTTTGTTTTCGTCTTGCTTTAATTGATTCAACTCCCCTATTTGATAAAGATAGTGTCGATAATCTTCGTCGTCTAAAATTGAAAGCAATGCTTCTCTTACAGAACTGTTGTTCAGTTTAGATTCAGAAATTGCATATAGGGCAGCCTTGCGAACTCCCTTGTCAGAATCCAGCTTTGCCATCTGGACCAGAGCCAATAGTGCCGATTCTTCCTCTATGGCAATCTTCTGAAGTGTTCTAATGACCGCTTTCCGAAATTTTATATTTTCGCGCAGAATTCCTTTTGCTATATTATCCACGATACTCGAATAAACAAATTTATTGGAATGCAGATTATTTAAAACAACATCATTAGCTTTGATAATAATTTCCTCTTTGCCTTCCGAGTAAACACTAGTAATGCTCATCATCAGCTGTGTGATCTTGTTTTCAAGATAGCTATTTAAAGCTCTTGTCTGCATAAGCCTGGCATTTGTCCAAACAATGATGTCTGAATATTTTTGCTTATTCCTTAAACATTTTTCTACACACTCTGCATCATCACATCTTTTACTATCATTGCAATTAGAATGTTTTTTTAAGAACCCGAGAGATTTTTTTAAATCCTTTTCATGGTATTGAATTTGATAAACTGCTGTACTGTTCATTCCTACACTTATCGTAAGTAATTTTTTCAGCACATTAAGTGCAGAATTACGTTGTGATTCGATTTCACTAAAAAGTAAACCTTGAAGTTCTTCTACTGTTTCATTTCGCAATTCATCAATTATCTCCACTTTTTCTGATCTCGCAATTTTATTGGCAAGCAACATTATGTTTTTATGCTGTAAAGGATAACTCCTTATGTCGGGGAGGGTTTTACTGAGTAATTCGAAGATCTCATCGGATTTATCCCCTTCCGTATTTTTGATGGAATCAATCTCTTTTAATTCTGACTCTGCAGCTTGTGAAACAAGTCTCATTTTCTTGGCAACGACATCCTGAAATCTGCCTTTGACTCTTTTCAGATCCTCAGCCAAGGCACTTCTCAAAAGCCATTTAATGGAATTTATCTGAGGTTTTTCTGTATGAATTAAAGTTTGTTTAAGAGAGGCAATTTCATTTTTATATTTTTCCGGTTTTTTCATAGCTTTTACAAGTTGTTTACGTACATATGGAGCAGCAACTTCTGCCCTTGTTCCGCAACTTCGTAATACCTGTAAAATCTGATTGTGAGCTTCGCTATTCTTTATGCGTAATTTTTTTGCCAAAGCTTTAGCATCGGATTCTTTTGAAAAACACAAATTTTTCATAGCTCCCAAAAGCTGCTGTTTGTTTTTATCCTTCTCTCTGAAAAACATTTTTATCAAAGGCTGAACATATGCGCTTGCCTTTTTATCTGCTTTACTAAATATGCGATATATGGCCAGCCGATTTTCTTTGCTTTGCTTCCTTAATTTTTTTGAGAGGTATTTAAAACTGACATTGTCAGATTGTGCAAGATATTTAATGGCTGTATCTTTCACATCTCGATCTTTAGTAGTAGTTAATAATTTAAAAATCACTTTTGTAATTTTCAAATCATGATAATCAATTTCTTTCAGCAGGTATATAACTCGTCTTTTATCAGCATCTTTTTTTCTAAGATATGGCACCAAATACGGCGCAATTTCTTTACCAAAGGTATCCATAGCACTTGTTTTATATTTTAATTTCTTACTGTAAGCTTTAACTAATTTTTTGCCATATAAATCTATAGCAGGCTTTCCCAGTTTAGCCAGATGTCGCATGGTAGCTTCTACAACGCTATTTTTTTTATGATTCAATCCTTTGGCAATGCATTTGAGTGAAGTTTTATCATTTTGCCTTAATTCAGCAAGTGCCTCAGCATAATAGGAATAAACAGCTTCATCATCTTTCTTGCACATTGCATGAAGCAATTTCACATATTCACTTTTATCATCTTTGTTCTTAAATATTTCAGTTAAGGCAGTCATCAGGGAAAACAATTTACTGCGATAACTTTTAACCTTCTCATCTTTTTTCCTTACCATATCTACTTTTAAAGTATTTAACAGTTCCGCAAAGAATGGTTCGAGATGCGATTTTAAACACTTTATTAAAGAATAGACTCTGAACATTTTTTTTGAATCGGGATTGTTCAGATTCTGTTTTATCAGGGCAAAAACAGTCTCAAGATCAGCCAGTGCCAAATGTTCAAAGTAAGCAGGATATTTTTCATTAGTTAAAAAGTTTTCAAATTCACTTTTAATAAAAGATTTCTCCGGATTGAGTCTGGCTATCAGCTTTGCAGATTTCTGCCTGACATTACTTGATTTCGATAGCAGAAGGGTTTGTGCAATTGGCAAAAGAGCTTTGTTTTTGGATTCAATCCTCAACAGCAGACTTAACATGGAACTCTGGTCTTCGTCATCCAGGCCTGGTAGTATCAAGATCATGTCTGGCACTTCGGAAAGCCCAATACCCTCGATCATTTTGTCAAGAATCCTGCTTACAAGAATATTCTGGGTTTTGTGACTAAATATTTGTCTTAGCAGGGCAGGAGTATAAGCAACTTTTATTTCCTCAAGATCATAACTTTTATATTCATAATCCCATTCTTTCATCAGAATAAAAAAATCTTTTTCGGTAATAACATGTTTAGCAGACAGCTTTTTAATCACATAGAATCTTAAATCTAGATTAAGATCCAGATCTAAAGCTCTGACAAGGTATTCTTTTCCAGGATCTCCAATAGCAGCGAAAATATCTATTATTTTGTTTACTATCCTGCCCTTCTTGATTTTCTGTTTTAGCAAATCTTCAAGCATTGGTGCTGTAATGGCTGCATCAGCTTCCATGCTAACCAGTAAATCCAGTGGAACTGATATATTCTCACCGTATGCCAACTCATACATTATTCTTGGCAAAGTCTTTTTGCCGAATTTCTTTAAGATTTCAATTTTTCTTTCTTTGCTTCGGCTGCTCCTATCAAGTCGATCGAATAAAATTTCTATTGCAAAACTGTTCGACTTTAGAATTTCTTCTTCAGCCTTCTTCCACAAATTGGAATCATCACCTTCCAGAGCCCAGATTGACATGTAAATTTTGGTAAGATCCTCGTCTGAGATATTTGCTATTGCAGGCTCTTTGACTTCTGTTGTTAATTCTGATGTCTCTAAGGAAACAGGTAAGGTTGAAGTATTAGCATCATACACATTAACACCCGACTGGCCAATATCAAATACACTCATGTTGGCAGTCTCGGTAATTGCCTCATCAAGTTCTTGCAATTTCTGTGTACTGCAAGAAATAGTTAGAGTCTGACAAACAATGATAAACATCAAACAGAAATAGTAGTACATCCGCATACTAAGACTCCCTCAAAAATCAGTTAATGATTCTAATAGTTTATATTTGGGTGTTTTCTCATGATGAACTTGGAAAAATGACAAGTAAAATATGTATCATCCAGTCAAAACTATCATTATCTTCAATTTTTTTCAAATTTTTTATTTTCCCTAAAGGATTCCTGCTTATGAGGGTAGATAAATTCTTAATATCTTTCTGGATACTAGTTAATTTTGGAGATATCAACCGTTTCAAAACGAAAATTTACCAATACTGTTTAAAGGGCATTGCCTTAGTGTATAAGTACCTGCATTTTCAGGCTACAATTCGCACGCCAATGCTTATTTAATGATTCCGATAAAGCCCGTGAAGAAAACACACTTTATTTCATTCTTTTTAAAGAAAACTAAACTGCTGATTTCGCTATACTTTAAGGAAATGTTATCAACAAAATATTTTTAGGAATGTCTTTCTCTGTTATTTCAGCTACTTTACAAAATGTCTTGTTTTCAGCTTTTTACAAAACCCCTGTTTAATCTTACTCATCTTTTACTAACCTTTTGACTTTAAACCAATTTTCGGCAATTATATAGAGGAATTATATTGACACTCAAAAGGCACTGATATAGCTTCTACAGGGTTAATTTTTAATTGTTTCCGAATTGGACGACAAAATGACATATTCTGTGCGTAACATATTGATTTATATGATAGTTTTGCTGATGTCCGCATCATTTGCCTGCGGATGCATCTCACAAAAACCGGGTGTCGATGCCCCGGATGATATTATCCACTTCCCAATCGGGGTGGCAATTCATCCTTCAGGACACTATGCAGCGGTGGTAAATTCAGATTTCAACCAGGCCTACAAGAACGGTTCTCTGGTCATTATTGACCTCACCAACTATAAAATTGTAGCTAACTGGACGGTTCCAGTGGGTATTTTTGCCGGTGAAGTTATCTTCAACCATGCAGGCACAAGGTTATTTGTTACCGTGAGAGGTGAAATGCTTCCACAGGACGGTCTGGACTATGAAGCAGCAGACTCCATTGTGGCCTATGACGTCAACCTTTCAGTAGCCTCTAATCCAGTACCGGAAAATACTCTGGATAACCAGTTTCTGGTTCGCTCTTCAAGAGATTCCATACAAATATCACCAGACCCGTTTGGCATTGAAATAGATGCCGACGACCGCTACATTTATGTGGCTCATATTTCAAACGGTGAATTGACGATTTTGCAGGACAAAAACGGAGTTTTCACTGAATCCAATGAAGAAAGTGACAGACTGGACGGAATCGTCAGCAAACGCTGCACACCAGACATTCAATCTTGCTCAAGTCAGATTGCTGATGGCGAGTTGTGCGGAAATTGCCAGAGCAACACCGACTGCAAAACCACAGAAGTCGTTTTAGCCGGCAGTGTGGGAGGTGTCCCTTTTTCGGCAAACAACTCATGCCTGCTGGATCCCAGAAACCCGGAAAGAAATTTTTGCGCCAGCTACTGCGAAGTTGATGTTACCGAGCTCAATGAAGCTGGTGAAACAGTGAGAATAGGCTGCCCGGATGGCTACCGTTGTGAAGAAATTCAACCTTTGCATGTCGTCACTGAAAGAAAGTTCTCTACCGGTGGAAATCAGCTTGCCATATCACCAACTAGCGGAAGCCTGTACATTAGCTATCGCGATGACAATGTAATCGGTGTTTTACGCCCATTCTATAAGGATGGCACAGGATATCAAACCAATGCAGAGCAAATCGGCTTTACTTTGGGCATCGACTTGCGCGGCATGGCCTTTAATGCAACTGGCTCCAAATTATTTGTGGCAGCCAGAAACGAAACAACCGATGCCAACCCGACTCCTGGAATTCTGGTAATTGACACCACCTTAAAAAGCAATGGCTGCGATAACGATCAGTTTGTTAAAAATACAACAAGTTGCGAAAACAATGAGCTGGTAGATTTCATTGAAGTTGATTATCAGCCGGCCAATGTCGCCATGTATGAAGATTTCCTCTACACAGTAATTTATGGCAGAGACCAGATTTATGCAATCGACACCAGAACCAGAAAAGTTACCTCAATTATAGATCTGGCACCGGAATACTTCATCGAGGAACCCGGCATCTTCAGAGAAGATGCCAGTCCATACGACATAAGTATCTATACTAACAGTACCGGAGTATGGGCTCTGGTTTCAAATTTCACCGCACATGAAATTGCAGTTGTGCATCTTTTTGATAAAAACGGCAATTCAATAAATCGTGTCGAAAGAAAAATAGAAAATCGGGCAAAATTGTATGAAGACGATCAATTCTAAAATGATGAAATTATGGACTGTATTTGCATTCCTGATAATACTGCTTACCGCTTGCACAGACGACAGTACAAGCAACTACGCGGTCTCGACTCTTACCCGTCCGGTGGCAATGTCGATTGCTGTCATTGACTGGGTACCATCAGAATCTGATGAGCAATACGCTGATTATTTCGAAGATTATGAGGATGATGACTACTGGAGTGGCTTCTGGTCGGAATGCCTGACAAAAAACAAGCGAGCCTTTGGCTTTGTGGCCAATTCAGGAAACAACTCCGTTGCTAGAATAGACCTTTGTACCGGAGAAGTGCAAAACACGCACATTAAAGGTAATCCTTTTGTAGTAAGCCACATTGCTGTAGGAAAATTCCCTGTTGATTTGGCTACATCCATCGATGAGGGACAAACCCGGCTGTTCGTCTCCAATGGCGGAGAAGACACACTTTCGATTATCATGACCAAAGAGGCCATAACCTTGCAGGACAAGGTAGAATTAAGCTCCAGACCTTCTGCACTGGCAGTTGTTCCCTCAGACATTAACGAAGAAGGTGATGTTTACGTGGCCATGGCAGAAATCGGAAAGCTGGCCAAAGTAAGCAAATATGAAATAAATGGCGATGAAGTCTGGCTGGAAACCTCTTTTGCCACACTTAAAACTCAACTGACCCCAGATCCTCTGCCTGGTGGAATGGTGGTAGACCCCAACGGAAAATACCTCTATGTTTCAGACATGAATTCCAATTATTTCCACATTGTCGATCTTGACAACCCGGAATTCCCCGCTGTGGTTAAAAACGTATTTAGTCCGCAGAGAAATTGTGACATATCACCCGACGGACGTTTTCTGTATCTTCCAAAAATGGATAGCAGAAAGATAGCGGTATATGACCTTGTAGAAGACAAATACATCGACACCAACAGCGAGTTGCCAAGTCACCTGAACTCTCCTACTCCCTCGGAACTTATTGACTACGACATCCAATTACAGTCTATTCCAAAAGCAGCCGTTTTTGTGGATGTTTCAAAAGTACGCCGATCTGAAGTTGATGGTGATGAAGACCTTGACACGGAAGACGAAGCAGAGATTTCTGATGGCGATTCTGACGAAGAAATTGAAACAGAGACTGATGTCGAGGATGAATCTGAAGTTGAATCAGATAGTGAAGAGGAAAACGAGGCAGAAGAATCTGCCGGAAAATTCAAAGCCGATGGCGATCTCGATGAAGAACTTGAAGACGATGCAGAAGAAAATGAAACTGAAGTAAGCTATCTGGAAAAGAATCTCTATGCCTACTCTATCGGTTTTAATGGCAGTATTCAGGTGATTGATGTGCATAACAACTTGCACAAACTCTATGACACCAATCCGCAAAATGGTGCAGAATTGGCCCTTTTGGGTAACGATGAGCTGGAAGTGGACAACGGTCTCTGCCTTGCTGATATTGATGTAGAACTATACACAGGAGTGACACTAGATGCTCTGTGGGAAGTCTTTTACAACGGAGTGATTCCACAAAGTGACATCACGGTTTCCGGTCGTTTTGAATTTGACAAATCTCACTTTATCGACAGCAACATGGACTTTTCCTCATTGGAAGAAATCCATCCCAGACCTGCCGACTACAACCCGGAAGATCCGGAAAGTTTAAAGGGCGACTGGCTTGAAATAACTACTCAACCAATTTCACCAGTAAACGGACAAGGCTGCTTCGAAACAGTGATTGACGAAGAAGGACAGTCCACCCTAAAGCAATTGACATTGGTCAAACTGGAGATCCTGGAAGTTACACCGGAATATATCAAATACGATGATCGTGGCATCAACCTTGAGAACTGCTTTAACACCGCAGTCACCTACCAGATCAGATCCAATGAAAACTACCTGGTTTACATGACCAGACTGGATGCCAGCGGAAGCCGTATTGGCACCAGAGAATATCAGGGTCGCGCGATCAATACGGAATTCTCCCCCAGTACCGTTATCAGCAGCGAAGAACAGTATGAAACGCTGGTTTTCGAGCACGAAGACTGGCAGGATTTTGTTTGCACCATCGAAAACACAAACGAAGACGGTTCTACGTATAACGAATACAAATTCCGCCAGAACATGAATCTTGTCGGCAGTGACGAACCTGTAAAAGGCATGAGCTGTCTAAGTGGTCTAAATTCCAACGACTTGCCAATCAGTTTTGAAAACGAATTTATCAGGTTTTCCATTTGTCAGGATATAGACGACAAAAATATTAAACTTAAAAGACAAGATACTTTCCTCTACTCCTTCAGAACCTATAGCGGTATCAATGAAATCCTTCAGGTAGTAGAGGATGAAGACGGACTAGAAGAAGAAGCCTACGACCGCTTTGTGGGCTCGGTTCTTGAGGATGCAGTTTACACAGATTTATACGACGGCTACCCCTACCTTTTCGTGGTGGACTCAGCCGAAGAATTAGTTTATGTCATCGACCTTTCACTCGACGAGGTTGTAAGAATTATCCAGTAACCTCTTTTTTGCTCTGGAGGACAGTATGGATCTCAAAAAAATCAAGGCTCCCCATGGTAGCAAGCTACATTGTAAAGGCTGGTTGCAAGAGGCTGCCTACCGTATGCTATTGAATAATCTCGATGCAGAAGTTGCAGAAAAACCGGAGGAACTGATCGTATATGGGGGATACGGCAAAGCTGCCAGAAACCCCGAAGCACTTGAACTGATTCTTGAGAGTTTGCAAAAACTTGAAAATGATCAAACTCTGCTTGTTCAATCCGGCAAACCCGTGGGTGTACTTCAGACACATGAAAACGCACCGAGGGTAATGATTGCCAATGCCAATCTGGTGCCACATTGGGCCACCTGGGAAAACTTTCTGGAGCTTGATAAAAAAGGTCTGATGATGTTCGGCCAGATGACTGCCGGAAGCTGGATCTATATTGGTACACAGGGTATTTTGCAGGGCACCTATGAAACGTTCATGGAGATGGCCAGACAGCACTTCAATGACAACCTTGAAGGACGCATAATCCTCACAGCCGGTCTCGGTGGTATGGGTGGGGCACAACCGCTTTCCGTCACCATGGCTGGTGGCGTGGCAATCTGTATTGAGATCGACCCGGACAGGATTCAACGTAGAATAGATCACAGATATCTCGACTGGTCAACCGACAGCCTGGATCTCGCTCTTGAGAAAGCCAAAGAGAAGCAGGCTGCCAAAGAAGCTTACTCGATTGGTCTTTTGGGCAATGCCGCAGATCTTTTACCGGAAATAGTCAAACGTGGTTTTGTGCCTGACGGACTGACAGACCAAACCTCGGCCCACGACCTGCTCTATGGCTATGTCCCGGCTAAAATGACATACACCGAAGCTCTTGCTTTGAGAAAATCAGACCCTGATAAATACATCAAACTGGCAAAAGACTCTTGTGTAAAACATGTACAGGCCATGCTTGATCTGCAAAAAGCAGGTGCCCACACATTTGATTACGGCAACAACATCAGGCAGGTAGCCTTTGAAGAAGGGCTGGAACGCGCCTTCGATTTCCCGGGCTTTGTTCCAGCTTACATCCGCCCGCTCTTTTGTGAGGGCAAAGGGCCCTTCCGCTGGGTAGCACTCTCAGGTGACCCGGAAGACATCTATACCACTGACCGCGCCTTGATGGAGCTCTTCCCCGAAAACAAGGGACTGATTCGCTGGCTGAAAATGGCCGGAGAAAAAGTACATTTCCAGGGCTTGCCTTCACGCATCTGCTGGCTGGGTTACGGAGAGAGAGCCAAAGCCGGCAAGATGTTCAACGAATTGGTCAGAAGCGGTAAAGTTAAGGCACCAATCGTAATAGGTCGCGACCACCTCGACAGCGGTTCGGTAGCTTCACCTAATCGTGAAACCGAAGCCATGAAAGACGGCAGCGATGCTGTAGCCGACTGGCCCGTCTTAAACCTGCTTTCCAATGCTGTAAACGGTGCCACCTGGGTCAGCTATCATCATGGTGGCGGTGTTGGTATTGGATATGCCCTGCACGCTGGCATGGTTATTGTCGCCGATGGAACCGACGAAGCCGAAGTAAGACTGGAAAGAGTATTAACCGGCGATCCGGGAACCGGTGTAATTCGTCATGCAGATGCCGGATACGAACTGGCTCTCGACGTAGCCAAGGAACGTGGAGTAAAAATCCCCGGCAAAACATGGTAAAATGAAAAATTACGATCTTGTAATCAGCAACATTAAAACGCTTGTGACCTGTGACGGGTCACAAGCGTCTTCCGATAATCCTCTCGGTATAATTCATAATGCAGCCATAGCAATAAACGGGGAACAGATTGCCTTTGCAGGGTCTGCCAGTGAATTTTCCGGCAAAGCAAAGCATACTGTTTCAGCAAGGAATGCAGTGGTTTTTCCGGGACTGGTGGACAGCCACACTCACCTTGTTTTTGGTGGCAGCAGAGAAGAAGAGTTTGCCAGGCGTGTCTCTGGCGTGCCTTATATGCAGATCGCCAAGGAAGGTGGAGGTATTAATTATACCGTCCGCAAGACGCGGGAAAGTGGCGAAGAAGAACTCTACAATAGAGCCTATGCGTGGCTGGATGAAATGCTTGCAAACGGTGTAACGACTATAGAAGCCAAAAGTGGCTATGGTCTGGATACTGAAACCGAACTGAAACAACTGCGGGTAATCGAACGTTTGAATAACAATCACCCCATAGAAATAGTACCAACTTTTTTAGGGGCCCATGAATTTCCACCGGAATACAAAGAAAAAAGGGAAGATTACGTAAATCTGGTTATCGACGAAATGCTTCCAGCGGTAAAACAGCAGGGCATTGCCAAGTTCTGTGACGTTTTCTGTGAAGAAGGTGTTTTTACCATAGAGCAAAGCAGGCGCATTTTACAGGCTGCCAAGGATTTGGGCTTTAAAATTCGTTTTCATGCCGACGAATTCGTTGATACCTCTGGCGCAGCTCTTGCAGCTGAACTTGAGGCAAAAAGTGCAGACCACTTAATGGCTGCCTCTATTGAGAACATAAAAAAGATGGCCAGTAAAAATGTTTATGCAGCTCTTTTACCGGGCACCTCATACTTTTTGGGTAACGGTAAATACGCCGAGGCCCGCCAGTTTATTGAGGCCGGAGCAAAAACCGTTTTGGCAACAGACTTCAACCCGGGTTCTTCGGTAATCTGCAATTTGCCCTTTATTGCCAACCTTGCAGCAACACAAATGAAGATGACATTCGAAGAAATCATCCCTTCCATTACCATCAACGCCGCAGATTCTCTTTCAATTGGAGAGCAAACAGGAAATATAGCAAAAGGCAAGCAGGCAGATTTGCTGCTGCTGGACATGCCAAAACCTGAGTATTTCATTTATCATGCAGCCAGAAACCACACCCAGATGGTGTTCAAGAAAGGCAAGCTGGTATTTGAAAATCCCCGCAAAGATGTATTTCTGAATTCGCTATAAATAGCTGTAATTTAACAATCAGATTTTTGCTGCCAACTCCAAAGCATAGTGATCGGTCATTCCGGCGATGTTGTCACAAAGTTCATGATATCCATGTTTGTCACCCTCTTGAAGTTTACGAACTTCAACTTCGTGAGCAAACAAATTTTTAAGCGCAGCCGATCCTTCCAGAGTGGTAGATTTCAGATTGGCATCGTGATACATATATTTTTTCAAAAACGCGTTTAACTGAAAATACTCTCTACTTATTGGTTCAGACAAACCAAAGGCATGAATAGCCTCTGATGTTTTAGTGTTTACACCCTGCATCTGTTCCAGATTTTTCCTGCTATTTTGTATCATATCTGTAACAAGAGTAGAAACCATATTTCGAACACACATACTGACAGCAATCCTGACATCGCTAACATCTATCGGCACACAACGCTGCACCAGATCAAGTTCCATCCCGGTGAGATCTTCCAGAGTCAAGTCGTGATAGCGTGCAAAATCATCAAAGTCTGTTGCGGTATAAGCCAAGTCATCGGCAAGGTCAGCAATTTTGGCCTCGCAGGTTTTAGGCCCCTGCTCTTCTGGCAAGTTATAAAGAGTTGAAATAAATTTACGCGCCTCAGCTCCTTTGGCAATGCCAAACATGGTTTCGTATGTCAGGTTCAATCCTTTATACTGATCCGATTTTATTTCCAGCATGGTTACAATGCGAATGTTTTGCAGATTATGGTCGAAACCACCGTAGGACTTCATCAGAGAGTCAAGCACATACTCACCCTGATGACCGAAGGGAGGGTGCCCCAGATCATGGGCTAAAGCAATTACTTCTGCCAGATCTTCATTCAGCCCCAACTCCATTGAAGCCACTCTGGCAATTTGAGCCGTCTCCAGTGTGTGCGTAAGGCGATTCCGATAGTGGTCACCCTGGGAAGGAGAAAAAACCTGCGTTTTAAAAGCCAGCCTTCTAAATGCCTTGCTATACAACACTCGCCCAATGTCACGTCTGAAATCCGAGCGATATTCATCTGCGGGCGTAGTAAAATGTCTGCCAACGGTTTTTTTTACAGCATACTCCGGCCATTCGCGCTTCAGCATAATCTATTCTCTCCTGCCACTAAGTACCAAATATCCTAGACCGGAAACACCGCTTAAAAAAGTGGTAACACCGATAAGACCTGAAATACCGAACGAGTCGGAACCTTGTGTCATTCCAAGCGTAATAGCCCCACCAGCGGTTAAAATAGCGAAGGTAATGCGCCAGATTTCTCGCTTGAACAGCTTGACGGTTTCTTTTTCGCGAATTTTCACATCTATTCCGAGGTTACCGGATTCGGCCTGCCTTAAAACTCCCGAAAGCTGACTGGGCATATCTCGCCCAAGGTCTGCCAGATCGCGCAACACACCAACCAGATCAACCAGCAAGCGTTCAGGGCGATAGCGGTCGATTACCACATTTTTTGCAAATTTCGAAGCAGCGGCAATGGCATCGAATTCAGGATCAAGTTCTCGCCCGATTGCCTCCAATGAGATTATCGCCCTGAAAAGCAGCAATAATTCCTGTGGCACCTGCAAGCGATGTTTCTGGGCAATACCAGCCAGATTCAACATCAACTCACTTGAATCAATTTTGCTTAATTCCAAACCCATTATAGGTTCGATAATTCTTTGCAGATCACGCGCCAGAGCCTCTGGCGAAATGGAGTCGCGTTTTAAAATAGTCATCCGCAGATAACTTCGGGACATGGCCCTGAAATCACGCATTACAAGTGCAATAAATAACGAAGCGATTTCTTCAAGCAACCTGTCATCTAAACGACCGGCCAAACCGAAGTCGA
>Ga0209475_10002047_pt1 | contig 21909 bp, 23 predicted proteins | sample tdDd471_FD_187128 | JGI IMG/M metagenome (GOLD analysis project Ga0209475, IMG submission 187128) | Marine sediment microbial communities from the Atlantic coast under amendment with organic carbon and nitrate - tdDd47.1 (SPAdes)... | ecosystem: Environmental > Aquatic > Marine > Coastal >... | reverse complement strand
ACCGTAATGGGCCGCCCCGATGGCTCGTTTGTGCCATGGCGTGGCTAGCGCCACCGCCGCCGCCGCCGTACAATAAACCACCCCGTGCTCGCCATACTCTCTATTTTTCTATGTGCTACACAACAGTGCGACGTGCCGCCTGTTCATCGCCGCTGCCGCCGCTGCCGCCAATGTCACAAGTGATTGCGCCGCCGCGCGTAACAGCGCCGTCCCCGCCGCGCACCGACACTGGTTACATGACGCGCTACGTGTACCCGTCGGTGCACGAAGCGATTGCGCCGCACAACCTCGTTGCTATGCGGCAACGATGGCAACGCCTCGACGCGCACCTGTATCCCCGTCACACGCTGCGTGCCATGTCGACAGTGTCTGCGTCGCCAATCGAGCCACCAGCCTTCCTGCCATCGCTGTTTTCGCCACTGCGCGTCGTGGAACTTGAACCCGACGTGTACGCACAACAGAACCTCGCCGCCCTGCGCGCCATGTTTTCACAGCCGTCTGTCAACTACGTGCTGCTCGTAGACGAGCGCAACCGCGTCTTTACAGTCTATCACATCAAGACGCGACAGTATGCCATGTAATGTGTAAGAAGAATGACGTAACATTGCGTCTGTCCCTGGGCAGTGCATTTCAGGCATACCATGTAACTAGACGACTTTGTAGATTGGCACTCATGGCAGAGACAACAGCCGCAGAGACACGCGTTGCGCCCCGCGGCGGTGGTGACGGTAGTGTCGGCGGCGGCGGCGGCGGCGGCGGGTTGCGATTTCTTGATCCGTGGGCGTTGAGTGTTTCTCCGTCACAGAGATTGGTAGATCGCGTGAACGACTACAACTGGAGGGTGATGCCGTTTATTGGATCCGCTGGCACGCACTACACCACGTAGCGCGCACGGATAAGACTATAAATTTTCCAATCTACGTCGAGAGTAACACACACAATGACGTCAAACGACGATGCAGAATGTGCCATTTGTCTAAGCGTCATGTCGACCGACGACAACGAGCGCTGCACACTGGGATGCAAACATTCGTTTCACAGGCGCTGCATCGTAGAGGCGCTGTTACATCGCCAAGTGTGTCCTCTTTGCCGACGCGAGGCAACGACAGAGCCTGTCGCCGCCACCACCGACGCGTCCCTGCCCGAGGCGTTTCACACGGCAGTCGAGTGCATCGGCGAGCCGTCAGACGTACGGCGCGTGCGCGACCAGGGTAACGACGAGAGCGCCGACCGATACATGGCGTTTCTCCGCGACCTGTTGAACAGCGGCGCGGCCGACGGTCTCATCCGGTACTTTTTTTCGCAGTCCGTGCGCCGCAGCCGCGCCGACGCGCAGCCCATGGACTCGGCAGCCATCGAACGGGCACTTGTCGACGCGCTTGATCCGTCGAGCATAGGGCCGCTTATGTCGGCGATGAAACGCAGTCGCGCGCGTCTGCTCGACGGTGACCTGGACCACTTTGCTGCGCCGCCGCCGCCGCCGCCGCCGCCGCCATCCGCCACAGTACCTCAGTCGTCGTAAACAGGCCGATGCCTCGGGTCACGCAATACATACCATACACGCGCCCATCACGCTGTTGGCGGCGCAACGATCATGCCAGCGTCTCTTTTCATCTGCGGCGTGACCCGCCACGCACGGGAGCACGTGTCGCATTCTGCCTGGTGCTCTTCAAACTCGTGCACCGTAAGGTAGCGTGCCGCCATTACAATCTCGGCCCCTGTGTCGTCGTCGTCGTCGTCCATGCGCCGAAACGCGAGGAACAGGCGATAGATACACCTGTAGCCGTCGTGGCACGCTTCGTACACGTTTTCGCGGATCATCGACCGCCAGAACAGTGCCAGCGCAACACCCAGTGCGAGTGTTTGATCCCATGCGGCGGCGTCGGCGCTCTCCGACGCCATTGTCGCGCGCTGCTGACTGTTGCAATACATTTTTTTCGACTGGGAACGGGGTGTGTGTGGGGTTGTTATGTTATGTTTTATGCGCCGGTGGCGGCAGTAGGCTCGTGCGGCTGGCTACTACTCGTTGCACTGGACAAAGCGCTCCGGGTCCTCAGAGCACTCGAGCGGCAACAGGCCCGGCTGCCCGTGGTCAGGGACAATCTCGCCCTCGGCGTTGCGCTTGTAGCACTCTTGCAGGTCGGGCACCGACTTGATGGCCGCCTCGGCGAGCGTCGCGCCGAGGATGTAGTCGGTGCGGAGGATACGGAACGCCGTGTACTTTGCAATGTCAAACTGGCAGCAGCGGCCCGTGCCCTTCGAGTCGCACGGCACAAACTCGGTGAGGAACTGGATGAGCGCCAGGTTGGTCGTGAGGCCGGCGGCGTACGACGTCTGTTGCATCGGGTGGCCAATGAAGCGGATGTGAAAGTCGGCCGAGTCGCCAAACGGGATGTTCGACACGGTGCGGAACTGCTGCACCATCTTGGCAAAGGTCCATGCCTGCGCCGAGTAGTTCATGCCAATGGCACACGTCTGGCGCGCCGCGACACGCGAGAGCGAGATGATGCCCGACAGTGCCGACAGCGGGTTGAGGAACGGCACGAGTGCCAGCGGCGCCGGGTCCTCGAGCCACACCGTCGCGTCGTTGCGCAACACGCAGTAGTACTGGTTGAAGATACCGTACAACTCGCCGTACGTCGCCCAGCCCTCGGCGAGCGCCGCGTAGCCCGGCGGCAGGTACTCGATGAGACCAAAGTTGCCCTCGTGCTCCATGTTCAAACCCGACGTGTTCCAGCCCGGCTGCGGCTCGTCGCGCAGGCTCTTCACGTTGTTGGGCACATCGTCAAAGCCGTGGCCGAGCGCACCCTCGTGCAGCAGCAGGCCGACGAGGTTGGCAAAGCCGACGCCGATACGCACCGGGTCGCGCGTCGGCAGGTTGATGACCTGCTGAATGACCTTGCTCGGACGGAACAGGATGCCGCCGCCCGACGACGCCGAGCCGCCCGCCGAGTCGACGACGCGGAAGAAGATCTTGATCTCGCCCTCGCGGTTCTCCGCCCAGTCGGGCTCGTCGTACGTGTTGACGAGGTACGGCCGGTAAAACTCCTCGAGAAAGTCGGTCGGCAACAGTTGCTTGGACGGCAGGTCGGCCGTGTCGATGATGAACTTGGTCAGGCGCTGCAGCATGTTGTCGCCGCGGAAGCGGAAGAACGTGCCCTGGAGGCCGTCGAACACGTCAAACTCGTCGACCACTGCAGCCTGGTTGTACGCATCGTCGTCGGGCGTCAGCGGCTCGTCGGCGCGCGCGGGGTCGCGGTCGTTGCCCACCGCCAACGGCGCGTCCGGGTCAACCTCGTAGTGCTGGCGGTACACGTAGTCAAACTGCTTGCGCGAGTCGACAGTGCCGGCCTCTGAGCCGGCGGCCGGCGCAGCAAAGTTGTAGTGAAGCGACTCGCCACCGACGTTCCACTCGTAGTAGTCCGAGTCGTCGCCCGTGTGCAGGAACGTCTTGACACCGGCGGCCGTGTAGCCGTAGTGGCGGCCGAGTTCCTGAAGGTCCGAGCGGTTACCGCCGGGCCAGTTGAGCGGGCCCGCGTTCGGGTCCGGCTGCGGCTGCGCCGAGGTGCTCGTGTTAATCGACTCGGCGGCCGCCTCGTCCGACACCTCCTGGATGGTCTTGCCGTCGGCGCGCCACGTCGGCTGCCAGATCGTCGCCAGGTAGCCCTTGAGGTCGTCAAAGAACAGCACCAGGTTGGCACCCGACAGCGACACGAGGATCTCGATCGGCGCCTTGCCCGCAATCGGCTCGCCTGGCGTAAACTCTGCCGGCTCACCAGCCGGCAGCACAATGTAGTTGAGGCCCTTGTAGTTGGCGACGATGGCCTGTGCCGACGCGTACGGCGTCTGGTCGCCGTGGTAGCCAAACGACAGGTCGGCCTTCTGCACGGCGAGGAACTCGTCGCCGACAGTCGTGCCCAGCGCCATGTACAGCGTCGACGTCAGCCACTCCTCCATCTCGGCGATGCCAGCCTGCGCCGACTCGAAGAACGACTGCACAATCGCAGCCTGCTCGTCGGCGGGGATGTCAGGGTTGTCGAGCGACTGGTCGGCGTACTGCGGCAGTTCGTTGTCGGCGGCAAGGCGCGGCACGTTGATCAGCGTGTCGTACGGGTGCGGCACCTCCGTCTCGTCTTCGTCGTCCAGCACCTCGATCCAAACACCGGCGATGCGCGTCTTAAACGACAACATCACACCGAGCACGCCCGGAAGCGCGTCGGGAGCCAGCGGCGCGCGCTCGACCGACTTGACGGTCGGCACCTTGGCGCGCCACGCACCGGCGTACGCGTCGTCGTGCGAGTCTGCCTGGCGCTGTTGCCAGCGTGCGTAGACACGCTTGAGCGCCGGGAGAACCTCGTGCTCGTAGATGTCGCGCGTGACAGCAAACACGTGCTCTGCCTCCTTCTGCGTCACCGGGTTGGGCGGCGACTCAAACTCGCCCGACATGAGGTACTTCAACTGCGTCTCAAAGCCCGAGATGACCTTGATCGGCTGGCCGGCAGCGTTGCGGTCCGGGTCGTCCTCAAGGTTGACCAACTCGTCGCCCTTCTGGTACTTGTCACGCGGCACCGAGCGGCGCGGACCGATGATCGGCGACGACACGAGCGCCTGGTCCCACGACTGGTCAATCTGCTCGCCACTCGCCAACGTGCGCACGACCCACGGCTTAAACGCCGTCGAGTCCATCGAGGTGCCAGGCTGGTTGTACAGGCTGACGACGGCAGCGGCGGCCTGGGCAGGCGTGTAGTCGGGCGGGATGGTGCCGTTGGCCACAGCCTCGTCGACGATCGCCTTGAGGTTGAAACCGTCGGGGTCGTCCTCGAGCGGGTTGTTGAGGATGGTCGACACGTTCGGGTCGAGCGCGATGCGCGGCCACTTGTAGTCGTCACCGGCCAAGTCGTCCTGCACCGCGTCGTCGACGACGCGCGCAAATCGCTTCGTCACCAGCGGCATCAGGCGCGCGCTCGGCGGCGACGGGTCCTTCTTGCCCAAGTCGTTCACCCACACAAGGAACAGGATCGGGTCGAGGGCCGCACGCAGCGGGAAGATGGGCCACTCCCAGCCCTCGCCGTAGAACGGGAAGCCGCCGACGGCGTCAAAGTTGACGATGCCGTTGTAGAAGCGATGCTTGAGACCCGAGTAGTCTTGCGAGAAGCCAGAGAAGTAGTCCCACTTGTCGTTCTTGTAGCGCTCGACAGCAATCTGAAGATGCGTCAGCATCAGGCGCATGGCAAGGATGCGCGCAAACGTAAAGTCCTCCTTGGCGCGCTCCGCCGCGGCGGGGTCGACGTGGTCGCCGGCGGGGATCGGGTCAAACTTGAAAAAGTCAAACGCCTCGTTCTCGGTCAGCGCAAACACCTGTTGCAACAGCGCCTGGAACAGTCGGGCCTTGGTGGCCTCGCTGCCCGACCGCAGAAGCGGCAGGTCACGCACGTCGCGCGGGATCTCATAGCCGCTGCCCATGCGCAGTAACTGCGACAGTTCACGCCACAGGAACAGCGAGCCCGCGATCAGGCGCTCGATCACCTGTGCGCCCGTAAGCGCCTTGGCGTCCAACTGAATTGCCGGGTTGGGACGCTCGAGCGTGCGCTGCGTCGTCACGTACTGGCCGTTCTCCTCGGGCACGTTGTCCCACGCAAGCGACGGCACGGTGACCAACTCGGGCACGTACAGCGGACCCTGGGGGTCGGGCTCGGAGGCCGGGTCGCCACGAAGGATGCGCACAACGTGGTGCGCCGCCCACGCCGACGACATGCGCTGCAGGTCGGCAACGAGGCCGTGGACCGGGAAGTCGCTGTCAAAGGTGCCGCTCACGTCGACGCCCAGCGACACAAAGCCGTTGGTAATGTCGCCGCGCGACAAGAGGCCGCCGTTTGCGCCGATGCGCTTCGAGAACGAAGTGTCGCACATCGTTAGTAGTCGAGAGTAGTGTCAAGTGTGTGTCGTCACGCGTCACGCACCCCCGGTTCCTGATTGCTGACAAAGAAAAAATTTCACGTTCTGAACCGAAGAGTTTTACACAGAGCAACAACGCCGCCGCCAATAACACCAGTAACACCAACACCACCCCCCCGCGTCACTGACGATTCTCAATGTCGACAATCACGTTGCTCACAACAGCCACGTTGAGCCGATTGCGATCGTAATCGCGGTCTTGCACCGGGTACGCCACTCGCTCTTCACGCACCACGCGGATGACACCCCTCGTGTACAGTCGCCGTGCCTCTGGTAGTGTCTTTCCGATCAACTCTTGTTTCAGTCGCTCAGTCTCTGCGTCAAAGTACGAAGGTTTGACTTCCTTTTGCCACGGTTTCGTCCCGGCACTACTGGCACCGCCATGATACGCCATCACGACACCGCCGTCGTCGTCGTCGTCGCGTCGCCGTCGCCGTCGCGGTCCACTCACGTAGACTGCCGGCCGACCGCTGCCGCTGCTGATCACACGTCCTCGCCTGTGCGCATAGAAAATTTTGACTTTATGCGCCGCGCACCGTTTCTGTTACCAGCAGCCGGACGCCCTCTGACATTGGCAGTGCCAGAAGCCAACTCAGTAACACCACCCCGAATAGGACAACAAGGGCCGGTACAGCCGGGGGCATCGCGTTCCTCGTCGTGTAACGGGGTTTTTTTTACGCTGCACATGACAAGAAGACACAGAGTGTCAGGTTTACCAGGCATCGTCGCGCAACACGCACGCGCGCACACACACACACACACACACACACACATGCCCCCCAAAAGTGAAAATGCCGCCGCTGCAAGCAAGTTACATCGCAAAGACTTCCCTGCTGCACAGTCTAGTCGGGGCAAACTTCTAGTCGACGATGGCAACGTAAAGTACATGTCACGTAGCACGCGTGCAGGCTGGGTATGGATGCCGGTGAGCGACAGTGTCGCCAGCACCGATCCAACACTGGTCGTGCAAACAGACGCGCTGGCACCCATGTTGCGCTGTGTCCGACAGTGTCTAGTATCACAGGCGTCGGCATCAATGTGGTTTGACGTGCAAACACCAGTGTGGCGGACACGTGTCAACCGCTTGCTCAAGTTGGCGTATCACACGACGGTCGACGGCGACAACGATGTACCGCCGACACACGAGAAGTACTACCGCCACGCATTGCGCATCCTCGCCCACGACCCCCCGTGTGTCGTCGACGTGTCTGACACGGAGCGCACGCAACAACTCGCCGAGGCCATCGACCTGGCGACACTGATCACCAACGAGGGACTGCAGCGACAAGATGCTGCCGTCGCCGCAGCCCGTCGCCAGTAGAGTATGCAAAAATATACACTGGTACTACTGTTGTCGTCGTCGTCGTCGTCGTCGTCGTCGTCGTACCAATCCAATCTCCTCTGCCACGCATGATGTCGCTGTTGGCTGCCGTGCTATTGGTAGCAACCCTGGTGTGGTTTGCCGTGTACGCGCACTGTCCAGACCATCACGATCACGACGGCATGTCATCGTCGACAATAACACGGTGCCGATGCATCGTGCTTGGAGTGGCACTGCTGTCGGCGTTGACCGTGCTCGGCAGTGTCGGCGCCACGCTCATTGTTGCCACCCATGGTGGGCATATTTTGTCTGTCGATTGACAGTGCCATGTCCTCGATGAATCCACGGGACCAAACGAACAGAGTCCTCCCCGTGCCGGGAAGAGCCGCGGTCACAGTCACCTCCTTGACACGTACCGGCTGCCCCGTCCGTACGCGCCCTCTGTCACAAGCGTCACCGGCAACAGCAGCACCCCCAGCCCGCGCGCGCGCTGTTACGTCGTCGTCGTCGTCGTCGTCGTCGTCGTCACCATTCTATAGAGGCTGGGATGTACACGCGTATACCCGGGCGCTACGCGAGCAACTCGACGCGTACCCCGTGCCGTGCGTGTACACGCCCAGTGTGTTTGCCGACGCTGTAGCGCAGGTAAGAACACGGTACGCATGCTCGCCCGCGGCGCTCGTCGGTGTTGCTAACATTGTGCGTCGCCACGACGTGCGTGCAGGTGGCTTCTTCGACCCCGACTTGCGTAACATGAATGGCGCAAACCTTTTTATTGCACTGTGGCACGAGGTGCAAGCGGTCGGCTTGTACGACGCGTTTGCCGAGTGCCTCGCAGACGTTGCAAGCACGTGCATGCAGGGTGTTACACATCGTATGTTTTCGTATTGGATCGTGTTGCAACAGGACAGGCACAACTCTGTTGTTGCTGCTGCTGCTGCTGCTACTACTACTACTACTTTGGCAACGCATGAACGAGAAAGGTGTACGTAACACCGAGTGGCGATACTGCGCACAAGGTGAGACGGTCGCGTCCATCTACGTGACTACCGGCGTCGCGCGGATGCACCCATTCGGCGTGTCCGATCACTGGGTGTGGTGGGCGCAGCACGCGAACGGCTTGGTCTGCGGGGAGTAACACGTGCGACTCGTGCATAAAGAACGTCATATCGTTCACCATGGTCATGTAAGGCTGCTTTGGCAGAACTGGCGCCTTGCACACGCAACACAACGCGTCGCCAGTATCAAAACACTCTGCGCTTGCCACCTTGCGCTTCCCCGGCAATCCCAGTTCACGTCGCAGTTTGTCGATTGGTGCCGTAACAGGCGGTGCCGTCGCGACGGCAGATGGGTCGCCGCCAGCAGCAGCGTCTTGGCCGGTGGTAACAGCAGGCGTCGACGCCGCCACGGCTTGCTGTTGTAACTCCATAAACCTCCGTCCGTCTGCACTCGCGTAAAACTCACGCAGCCGTGCGGGCCGGCTGTCACCGCGTTCTGCCATCACTGCACTGTGGCGTGCGGATAGTTGCTCGAGTTCGGCTTCCCATTCGGGGCGCCGCTTTGACTCGCTGGCGCGCGCAGCGGCCGCGCGTTGTTCGGCGCGAAACACTGTCGTGCGCCATGCGTTGTGCAGCACAAGGCGCATCATCTCAGACCATTGTTGTGCGATTTTGCCAAATGTTGCCTCGTCTACGACAAACTGCGTCTGCGTGAAGCGACGCCACTGACAGGCTTGATAGTGGCGGCGATACTCGGCGGCAAACGCAGTGTTTGAAAAACGCGCCGAGTCTCCAGTGTCCATGTCGCTTGGTTGATTGTGGCCGCCGCCGCCGCCGCCGCCGCCGCCGATAGTGGCGCTGCTCATTTCGATACGGATGTTTGTGTGGTGGCAGCGGCGATGCTAAAAATCAAAATCCTTGTGCGACTTGTGTGTGTAATAACATAACATAAATCACAGTCGATCAAATGCGGCCATCACACTTTGTTCGTAAGACACGTCAGCGTGATTGTCGACGCAGCCCGACGACAACGACGTGTTTGCTTGTATCTCTGGACGAAGCGCAAGGCTTTTCGTAAACACCATCGCCGGTGCCGCCGTCACGGTGTCTCCTGGGTGTTGGCGCTCGGCAATTCTGAGAGGCGGACGCAGCCGAGCGCACGTTGCGTACTCGGCGCGATACACCCCTACAGAGTATAACACGTTGCGCACGTGCTCAACCACCTCGTCGTCGTCGAGTGTCGATGCGCCGCCACCCATAGTCATACGAGTGACTGCTGTAACACTCATCTGCAGAGCACAGTCAAGGCGATCGAGTCTCGGTACGCTACGAAACTCGCGCCGGTGCTCAGATGCGGGTAACGGCTGTGTGTACTCGAGCGTCTCGAGAAACCGAGCGGTTCTGCGCGCAAACACGCGCGGCGCCGACACAGACAATGGGCGACGGCCTCGTGCGAGAAACGCAGGGAGTAGTAACATACTGGCCGCCACGTCGTCGTGTATGTCGGGATGATTGATGCACGACAAGTGCTCGGCGGCAGTTGCCAGTCGTCGCATGTCGTTATCATCGTCTCGAACCGCTTCGATGTAGTTTTCAAACAACATTGCCCCGACATGCGACGCTTCCGATGGGTCAAAATGAAACGTATCGCTGTGCCCCCCGCCATGTTGCCACTCCAATCGGTCCAACAGGCGTGCCACGGTCTCTTCGAGAGGCATCGACTCGTCGGTTCGTGTGCGTTTGACGAATTGCTCAAGTCTACGCCGGCGTTCGGTGACAGAGACACCCAGTGTAGGAAGGTTTCCAAGGCGACGCTGATGCGCCACCTCGTCGACGAGGTGACCAAGACGGTGTAGATCGCCGTTGCACGCACGGGTTAGGATGCGCGTCGTGTCCAGGTCTATGCGCGTCGGGTGTAGAATCGAGTGGAGTTGGACGAGACTGGGGCGCTCGACAAATGCCATGGTCGACATCGTGCCGAGGCGCGCCACGATCGGATGACACGCGTCGATACACGTGACTACAACGGGCACCATGGACGCCTTGAGTGCCCGTGTTACTTGCATCATTACGGCTGCACCGTCGTTGGACGAGTACGCATCAATGTCTTCAATGAGTACCAGTCGTCGCCGCAACGCCGTGGCGGCGGTGGCGACACCCTTGCTCGTGACCTCCCCCATGTTGACGAACAGGTCTGAGGACGTGACGTCCACGGTGGTCGTACCGAGTGTGGGGCGCAGTGTCGTGGCGACAAAGTTCTTCTCGAACAGCATCGATGCGTCGAGGACGAGCGCGTCGTGTCCGGTTTCGCTGGCGATTTGACACACACCTGTGCTCTTGCCTACCCCAGTCTTGCCCGCTACGAGAAGTACTGGTGTGCGTGACGCTGACGACAACGAGTACCACTCGGCCATCCACTGGCGAACTATACACCAGTCGCCGTCGACACGAGGCAACGTGCTCATCGCAGCCGCCGTGTTAATGGGCCTCGTGGAAACGTGTCGTACGCGCGCCATCAGACGGGCAAGCCCAGTAACGCTATCGGTGCCCGTGTGTTGTGGTCGTCGTTTTGGTTGTCGTCGGTCGTTGCTGCGCGGGTCTCGCGTGCGGACGCGCTCTCTCGACAATAGCAACAGCCCGCGGCACCATCGTCTAAGAACGTGACGGCGGCGACGACGGTGTGCTAATGCCGTGCAATGCTGTTGCAACCGTCTGCGTCTCTGCCGTGTTGACTCTAACGCGCGGTAAAGGAGTGCACGCAACGGCGATGGCATGGCAACTCCTCTTCCGCGCGCGACACTGTAACAACACGTACACACACACACACACACACACCTTTCCCCTCGACGGTGTACTGGCATGGCGGTGTAATTTATCGCGAAGACGACGAGGACGACACGGCGGCGGCGGCGGCGGCGGCGGCGGCGGTGCATCGCGCGCAGACATGATCATGTCCCATGGTGGCACATGGGGCGCCGTGTGATAGACACAATGTACGCCCACACGGAGGACACGAAAACAGGTGATTGACGCACACCGGCACGTGGCACATGGCACACCAATTCGACGACACGTCGCGTGTGCACTCGATACACACGATGCCGGTGCACTCTCGATCGTCCCCGTCGTCCCCGTCGTTGCCACAGTCGGCCATGACGTGAACGTGACAACGCGAGAATGGGCGTGTTGCACAGATGGTGCAAACATAATTGTCGCACATGCCAATCGAGCCGCTCGAGCACTTGAGTGCGCCCCCCATGTCGCGCGTAAAGCACGTTGCACACCGTCGTCGCTCGCACTCGGCCATCGGGGGCGATCCTGTCGTGATAACACGAAAGGAAAAATCATAGCCATTCCCCGTGTGCCAGGGGGGGGTCGACAGTGTCGCTCGCTCGCTGCGCTTCTTGGTCGCCGCGTGCCCGTTTCACGCGCGTCGTGCACACACGACAACGACATGTCTTTGTCCTATGATCGACTTCACGGCGAGGAAACCCGCCACGGTGGTGTGCCTCAGACTGTTCCGTTGTCCCGTTGCCTGTACGATGCGACACGGGCATTGGATCTCAAAACTGTCCAAAGGTTGTTGGCACTCGGCGCCGATCCGCTCGTCGAGTATCGCGGCAGGTGTGCGTTACAGGAGGCGTTGGAGACGTCGCGTCATTGTTTTCGCAACAATTCGGGTCATCTCGCGAGGGTGGAGGCGATTACAGACTGTTTGATGAGCGCTATCGAACGCAATCGCAAACACAAGCACGGCGACGACAGCAACAACAAAGGGAGCAACGAGCCACCAAAGTATGACGCCGTGACCACCACCGAGTTTATGCCATCGTATAGCGATGTGACGTCGTGCGTGGTCATCACGGGTGATGGCTCCTATCTATCGAGTGAGGACAGGGCGCGTAAAATTTGTGTTGCATAAAGTACGGTCGTACCGGTGTCGTCGTCACATCATGGCAGTATCACAAGGTGGCAGAGGAGATGGCGATGGCAGCGACGAGATGAACGTGCATACTACTGCTCCACCGCCACCGCCGTCGTCCAGTGTAGTAGTAGACCGGGCGGGGGCCTGTTTCAACACGTTTCCAGACAAGGGTGGCCACCGTCTTGACGAGAAGGTTCTACCACACGGGGGCGTGGGTGTCGTACGCAAGTCGTGTCTAAACACCAATTGCCCCCTGGCGGTTAGGTTTATCTCGTACACCAAGGACACGGAAGCAGGAGTTGCGAGACTGATAGCAGACACTACCAAACTGGCAGAGCACAACATCGGGCCGACATACAAGGGCTGGAAGAACTGTGCAGACCTGGGCGTCGTCGCGCTTATCACAGACCTGTGGGACGAGTTTCCGTTGCAGCCAAACGAAAAGGTACCAGTACAGGTTGTCGAGAATCTGATACTACAGATTGAGACGATCCACCACTTGAAGCGCGTACACACTGCGATACTCAAGCATAACGTATTGGTGCGCCGAGACCAAAACGGCGGCATTACAGAGGCAACAGTGGCAAACTTCGAACACATGCAATCGACTGCAGTGGAATGGAGCCGCGAGTTTGCAATACGACTTCTCCTGTACTATGACCAATACGAGTACCTGCGTTCGTTCTTTGCCACGTTATACGACAGGCTCCGGGGAGTAGAAGAGGACTCACGGGGTGCCCGATTGAAGTTCATCGACAAACTGGTACAAAACCCACAGTATTTCGACTATGCGCTCGTGTGGTCGCTACTGGGAGAAGACGCAACAGACGCGGACCTCCACATCACAACACCACATGCGCCGCGTTCTGTAAGCAAGTCATAAAATGTACCAGAACTGTTACCGAGAGAGATGGCCGCCGCCGCCGCCGCCGCCGCCGTGCGTATTCAGGTATGCGTCGAGTTTGGCAACCCAGAAAGCAAGTTGCCCACACGGGTTGCCGTTACACGCGTGGGCGATGGCAGCAGTAGCCACGACGCAACAACGTATCTCGCCGACGGGAGCCAACTCGCGTCGCGCCTGGTGACCAACCTGTTCGAGCGTATATTTGTCGTTGATCACGACGTGCACTGTCATGTCACCGGCACGTGGTGGCGCAAGTATCACTGCAACGACGAGGTGTGGTTGGCGCTGCTGACGAGTGTTTTAGCCACCGCGTCCGACAATGTCGTGATGCGCGACGCCGAAAGCACATTTGTGCACCTGGCAAAGGAGGCCCATGCGTGTACTGGCTCTGGCGACCTGTCGTTGCAGCGAACATGCGAGTACATTGCTCGCTCGATGATCCTATGCGCAGCAGTTGCGTTTGAAACAGAAGAAGACGCCGGCGGCGGCGACAGCGGCACTCAGCGTCGGCTGCGACAGCGGTGGTGTGAATTGTTGTTGGTGCACGCAGCACGACAACACGATGCAAAGTGCTGCTGGCGCCTGCTGTTGCGCAATGTACCGTTTCTTGACGGCGCCATTGAGTACGCGCTCAGCAAAGCGCTAGACTGGTACCTGGATGACATGATGTCAGAGATGGAGGCAGAGGACGGCGGAAATGTTGCAAACGACGACGACGCGCATCGCATGGTGCTCGTCTGGCGTGTTATGGACGCGATGCGTGCAAGTGTGAAAGACGATGGCCAAAATGGTGCCCTACGCGCGGCAGCAACGTTAGACCCCGAGTGGCAGGGCGTCATTGCGGTGTTACGGGCCCTATGTCGCACGCCCGTGCAGAGGAAACAGTTGCAGGACTATTACCTGTCGTAACGTCGTCGTCGTCGTCGTCGTCGTCGTCGTCGTCGTCGTCGTCCATAGTAAACAAGCATATTCAAAAAAAATATCGTCCATACAACAAGAGGGCTGCGCAGAGACACACACACACACACACACACACACACACACACACAACACGCACGTGCACATGGCGTCGTCTTCTGTCATTGAATGTCGCGACCGACCGCAAGCATGCGACATGTTGCATTTTGACGGAAGCGCATGGCGCAGCGCAAGTCGCGACGCACTCAAGGTTGGCACCATGACGCAAGTGTGTGCCGGCAAGGGTATCCTCATGTTTGACAAGCAGGGCCGACGTGTAGAAAACATCACACGCGCAGGCACGATTGCCGCGGCGGGCGTAAACTCTCCGCCTGGTACGTATTGCCCGGCGCGTGTTACCGTAGACGAGTGCCGTCAAATCACAGAGGTTGGTACGTGCGACATGTGTCTCGAGGACCTGGACAACGTACAGCGGTACGACCCCCTGCCGGTCGAGGTTGGACAGGTGCTTTGTGTTGTGAGGGTGAACGACGACGAGGACGGCGTGTGTAAGGCCGAGTGGGCAGCACGGTCCATTACGAGTGAGAAGGGCGGAACCGTCACTCATGTGTATGGTGGTCGGTGCATCGAAGCGACGCCCAGTCCGATTACAAAGATTGGAACGATTGGCTTGGCAAAGCAGTTTCCCGGCAGCGTGGAGATTGACTGTACTCAGTCGTTTACTGTCAATGAATGCGGCTTGGTAGTCGACGTAGCACCGTGTGCCCCAGTGCCGCCGTCTCCTTGGTGCGTCGAGCAAACTTGGCAGCAAATGTCAAAACTTCTCCTCGTCCCGTCGGTCCCCGAGAACGTGACGCTGTTTACACCCGGGACCGAGGACCTCATCCCAAACTCGTCCCGAGCGGGCTGGCGGTTGCGTTCAGACGCGCGCGTGCAGTTGACCACGACGTTCCCCCGTGGGGGCGACTACTTTGAGGTGGAAGATTGCTTTCACGTTATCGTGTCCAACACAACCAGCGAGGAGGTAACGGTTGCCCGGGGCTTCACGGTGCCCTATGAAGTTACCGGGTGCGACGGGGCGTCTGTTTTCCCCCCTTCTGCCAACGCCATCGTGCAGGCAACAGTGGCGCCCCGAGCGAACGTAGCAGTGTGCACGTCTGCTGTTACCGGTGCGGACCTGGGCGAAAAGTCGCTCATCCAGTCGCTGTTGATCCCGTTTGGCGGCGAACCCATACCGGACGGTGTTACACTTCACCTGGTCGCCCGCACACTGTGTCTGAACACGGCTAGCCCGTGTCGACCACGGTTCAGTGGCGAAAGTCTCCGGGTGTCAGTTGACCCTGGAGTGTTCACGCCCGCAAACGTCAGTAGCATGTTGACGAACGTCAGCGCCGCCACGGTGTACACGTCAAGTAACATGCCTCTCGGACTTACGCTCGCCGCGGACGGAACGTTCGGAGGCACACCAGACCCCGGAAACCCGCAGATCTCGTGTGCCACCATCACCGCCACAAACCCAGGCGGCGAGCCAGAGTGCGCAGTGTCGTTTGTAGTCAAGTTGATCACGTAAGCGCCACCACACCCCCCCCCCCCCCCCCCCCCGCGGTAGAACATGCCCCCTCTGTTTGTGTCGCCAGATGTGACAGCAGGCAGGGATGGCGACCGCAACTGTCACGCAGTCGACGACCGCCGTACCACGGCCACAGCATCAGCCGCGCTTCCAATACAAGTTCAGGAGCGAATGTAACATTGGTCAGCGCGACCCCGAGCGATTCTGGTCGCTACGCGAGTTGGCGCTTACACAGAGTCACCAGCCACGCGAGGCAGACGCGGGGGGACGCTGGTGCAACGTGCGCTACCTCCTCGAAGACCGGTGCGGCATGTTCCGCCTCGCGCAGCGCAAGGCAAATCTCGAACGGCAGTTCCTGCGGGGCTTCTTTCTAGAGTCACTCGACAGGCCCATTGGCGAAGACGAGATTATACCAGACGGCGCACGCGTCGTCCTCACACGCCACCCAGTCCCCGCAAATCTAAAACAGTACGTGCCGCCGAGGTATCGCGAAGAGTTTCAAAAGGAACTTCCGCCAAATCCAACAGAGGAGGACTATCGACTGCTGGAGGTGACCAAGTTCTCGGCACAACATCGTCCCCATCTCTACCACCACCACCACCATCACCACCACCACCACCACCACCACCACCAATGGCTACAACACGCAGCGGCCGTGGCGTCAAGCGACGTGCATCCCTCGCTGTTTGACACGTCTGCTGCTAGACGACCAATCGTCTGTAGTAACAGCGTCGCGCCCCCCGCCAGTGCCGACGTTACCGGTGGCGGTGGTACGAGAAGTACCGAATCACAAACGCACAATGAGCACCGCCGTGAAACGCTATTGCGTCCCCCCATGAACGTCGCACGTCGCCGCCGCGTGCCCCGTGGCATTCCGATCGATCAACTTCGTGAGCCACGGACTGACGAGGAGCACCGACGCGCATATGTAGACAAGGCGGGGGCCTTACGTGTCGTGGACTTGGACCAAGGCAATCGCAAACGCCAAAGACGCAGTCGTTGTGACGGCGACGCGTTTGACACGACACTGCTCGGCGCAGCACGTGTTCCTTGGAGTAAAAATGTCTGAGACTTGTGTAAGACACCCGTTGCAACATGACGACGGCGGGTATGCGCTGCGCTGCTATCACACAGTCGGGCACCCGATGCAGACGTCGCTGCAACTCCACGTTGTGTACTCAACACGCCACGTCGTCTCCGATCGGCGCAGCACGTGCATCCTTGCTGCCATTGAAGCGTCTCAAGTTTCGAAAGAGCAGTGGTGCTGCAAAGAGAAAGACAGTGTCTAAGGGCGGCGGCGGCGGCGGCGGCGGCGGCGGCGGCGGCGACCATCTGCAGCAGTGGCAAGACTGCAGAAGCGCCGGCCACTCTGAGGCAATGTGTCGTCCGCACTATGCAGCGTTTGAGCAAGCAAGATTGTCGGGCGCTTCGGCGTCATCGGCACGGAGAGGCGCATGTAACTGTCGCCCATAGTACTCGCGCGTACCCTGTGCCAACTGGAAAGCAAGACGGAGCGACAATGTGGCTACTGACAATAGAAATAGCGACGACGACAAATGCGTTTCCTTTGGTTTTTACTCGCCGAGACACCCGGCGCCGGTAAACTACGACACACACACACACACACACACACACATGCACGCACGCAACGTGTCATCCAAACGCCGGGTGGCTACCGTCATCGACTACCCATCACGTTTCCGACGCCCTGTCTTGTCGCAAGCGAAAACTATGTACCAAAACGTACGACAGTGCAAGCGACGCGGCGTATGACGTGTTGAACAGGTACAGTGCACCAATTGCCATGTACCAGTGTCGTATGCACCCCATAGACCATGTTACACGGCGGATGCGCGCCGTCGTCGCTGATGGTGGATGCGCGAGTGTCATGGGGTTGGGCGAAATGTGCAGCGCCACGGTGCGCGAAACGTGCAGCGTGTAGGCAAGGTGGGCAGATAGAAGCGCCACGTCCACGGCGGACGCACCGTGGGCCGGGAAGTAAGACAGTAGCACAGAGAGGTAAAACGAATCCTCGACCTCGAAACCGCGTGCCGAGCCGTATGTCCAGATGCAGATCCAGGTAAACGCAAAGAGACGACCCAGTTCCACACCATGGCACAACAGGTCGGGCAGGTCTGTCATTGCAGGCGCCAACCAGCCGGTCGTCAGCGACAGTAACAGGAGCACTGTGGTTACAAACTCGGGAACTAGTGCATGTGGTGCCATCGTCCTTAATCTACTGCAGTTTGCCGGCACCGGCGACAACAGCACTGGCGCCCAGGCGCTGAGTGTACCAACGAGCAACGTCATTTTGCGGTAAGCATCGACAGACGCGCCGAGTGTGCTCATCCACACTGCCATCGCCAACACGCGCGTTGCCGCCACCAGCGCCGTGTTAACTACCACGGACAGATGCAACACGTGTAGGTCGATAACTACGAGCGCATAGGCTGGCATAAGAGTGACTAGTAACAGCGGCAGGTGGAGATGCAAGTCAAGGTATGTCAACGCGGCCCCCGCCGCCACCAAGCACGCCGTGGCAAAGACAGGGCGCAGGGCAGAAACACATGCGTTGTTCATGGCGTTGCGTGTTGATGATGCTGGCGAGGGTGTGTGTTGTCGGCGGTGTCGGTGTAAAGAAGCCACGATGCATTGATCATTTTACGATGACCAAACTTGCAAAAAATCGTCTCCAAAAGAAAGAGTGCACCACCGCCGGCAACGATGGCGACGTCGACGTCGCTGCCCGTGTCACCGTTGCTTCTCGTCGTACTTGTCGTTGTCGCAATCTTGATTGGAGGGGCCGTTGTTGGTGGGTTGATCTATGCGCTGCGGGACCAGGATGGGCTCAACGAAGCCACTCGTCTCGTGAGCGAGGATGAAGGCGACACGGGCGTCCACAGTGAGAACGGTGTCTACGGCGACGACGACGACGACGACGACGACGACGACGACGACGACGACGACGAGTTTCCCACAGCACCAATCCCGATGCCAATCCTCCCTACGGTGGGACCACCGCCACCGATGCCCATGGCCCCACTGGATCACGACGACTACGACGGCGACGATGGGGACATAGACGATGTCTTGTCGCGCGTCATTGGTCGCGAGCCCAGCGACGTTATCGTAGCGCGACACACACAGCCGAGTACATCAGGCGCCGGTGTGACTGCCAAGACCCCTGCCTCGTCGACGTTGGGTAACCGCGGGGTTGTGGTGTTGCGAAAGGGAGAGGGCTCTGGTGCCGTGTCACTCGGTGACTTTTTGCGCCCGGCTCCGACAGTGCCGTCACAACAGATTACGCAACCCGCGCGTCCATCCATAGTCACGCGCCATCGTCCCACCTCGCCGCTGCCAGGGCGCCTGGCAACGGGAACGTTGACACCACGTGATGCCGAACAGCCTATCGTCACCCCCACTCACACTCCCGCTCCCACTCCCGCTACCTCCCCCGCTCCTGCTGCCACCGCCGACGCGGTTTCCAGCGGTGGTGGTGGCGGCGCTGCCAGTGACTGGGAGCAGCAGATGCTCGACGAGCACAATCTTGCTCGGCGCGCAAAGGGGTTGCCACCCATGTCGTGGGACGAGAGTTTGAGAGACGTCGCGCGCGAGTGGGTACAGAGACATGCGTCGGCGCCAAACATGATCCCCCATCGCAGCGGCACACACAGCAAGCCCAACGTCGGCGAGAACATTGCGTGGGCCTGGTCGAGCCGACCTGGGTCCGCCGATGGCTCGGCTCGTCGTGTGGTGGGCGACTGGGTGTCCGAGGAGAAGGACTACAACTACGCGACCAACACGTGCCGTGGCGTGTGTGGACACTACACGCAGGTTGTGTGGCGTGACACAAGCCGTGTAGGCTGTGCACAGGTCCAAACACCCGACGGCAAGGTGAAACACACCGTGTGTAACTACTCGCCGGCGGGCAACTATGTGGGCGAAAAGCCATATTAGTGTAGAATGTGAGTGTGTGTTTACTACTCTTTGGGAGTGCTGCTGGTTTCGACGCGCGGACGGGTTCTGTGGCGACGAATGTAGTGAACCTGGTCGCCCCACTTGTTTTGAATGGGTACCAATACACTGTCGTCGCCAACGGCCGGGAGTGGCTCTGGTGGAACCTCGCTGCCGTCGTCTGCTGCCATGCTCTCGCCGCGATAAACACGCACAAACTCAAATCCATCCCTCTGGCGCTGTTCCGACTCTGCGCTCATGAGCACGCGCGCCAAGCCGCGGATGTTCATCGTGCGCTCCATGTCAGCCGCCATCTGTCGCGTGATGATCGACCGGACGTGCACGTACTCTGGTGAGTTTACCTTCTCTGGCGGTGGCGGTCGTCGAACACGATCGGCCCACGTCAGCGGTCGCTCTCTACCAGCGTCTACCGCCGCCTCTGCCGCTGCCGTCATGCGTTCGTCAGCCTCTTCTACTTGCTGCCGGGTCGTGAGGAGTCGCACGGTCACCGTGCCAGACTTTGACGGCACCGCCATGCACTCTCCAGATGACGACATGCCTGCCTGCCTGCCTGCCTGCCTGTGGTGTGTTCGTTCCTGTTCCACCTAGCAACAACGAAAGGGATCTGGCTGTTTTGAACACGTGGTTTTTATCACACAGCCACGCAGACCCGCCACAATGCACGCGCGACAATGTGATTTTTGTATCGACAGTGGCGGTGACGACGATGGCCGTGGCGACAAGCGGCGATGCCGCACCCCCCCTCATGTTCCGATGGACAACACGCGACGTGGGTGCTACGGACGGCGGCGGGTGCCCCGAGGTCATCGTACCATCTCACGACCAAAATCAAAACGATAAGGACTGGGCTACGTACGCATGGGTGGCGCCGATCGAAACTCATGGCCTCGTGCTCGCGCGTCGGCTACCAGATGCGCTGAGACAGGACGTTTACGACTTTCATCTACGGCGTGTAAGCATCCGTTACCCGCTCGTCGTGTTAGCCGAGGGCCTTGTTACCGCGGCGTTGCGCGGCGAGCATCAACAGGCCGTGGCGTTTGCATACTATCTGTTACGCGAGGACACGATGACAGCACTGCGTGCGCTTGTGCACACGTCGCTTCAGATAGTCGAGCGCACGCAGTCCTTTTCGCGCGTGGTTTGGTTGTGCATTGCACGAGCGCTAGGGTACGTACTGACTGTAACAGACGTGCGCGCCGCGTGTCGGTGCGCCTATGAACTTGCTGCGTGTCCGGTGGCCAAGGTGCGGAGTGAGCCACGGGCGAGTGACGAGCCTCCCGGAGTGGTGACTCTCGGCGACGACGCGGTGCATGCAATGCGCACCCTTCCGCCCGTGGCGGTACCTGTTGACGAGGCACTGTTCGAGCGTGCCTACGAGCAGCGGCAGTGGCCCCTGCCGGTGACGATTGTCGGTGTCAACGAGCGCTCGTTCCCACATGCTTTCAGGCGCTTTACTTTGCAAAAATTCACGACGCCCCTCCGAGGTCACGTGTCTGGTGCCGAGGTGCTTCACCTGATGTTCTCGCGACACACTGACAAGTACGCTGCCTCTCAGAAGCAACAAGCGGCCATGGTCGCACGCCGTGCACTGTACGAGTCTTTCTGGCAGTCGATGCGCTCTGAGGTTCTGAACCTGTCGAGAACGCTGTGGTTGAGTATTCGTCGCGGCGAAGAACGCAAGGATGGCGACGATCTTGCCGATGCCATTACAGCCGATCAGGGCACGACGGCGAGCGGTGGCAGTGCGCCAAAGCGCAAAAAAAGTGCAACGACGGGGCAGATGACCATTTCCGACTTTTACAGAGTCTAGCCGCGTCGCCACATCTGTCGGACCCCTCGGTTCTCGAGATAATACCGCGCGTAATACGGGTGCGTATAGTCACGCAGGTTGCGTGGCGTCATCGTAGGAGGCCACGGGGACGTCGTTGCTACGTCACCGAGTCGCGCGTCATACGCGTAGCCCCACATGCCGTAGGGTCCAACAAACTCGTCGTACACGGGGGGCATCGATCGGGCTTGCGAAACTCGACGTTCCACGTTTCGACTCGCCATTACTTGCACTCGTGGGCTCGCACTGTGATCATAACAGGTGCGCAGACAATTGTACAGATGGGGGGGAGACATGTTACAACAACCGCACGTTTAGCGCGCGCGCGTCAGACAGTGCATAAACGCATTCTGTGCAATGATCAACCGCACAACACCCCGTGACGGTGTGCCGTGCACAATGACGTCACAGAGTTTGCAGCCCCGTCAGCAAGCACAGCACGAGACGATGTATCACCAGCAGCACCAACAGCAGCAGCACCAACAGCAGCAGCACCAACAGCAGCAGCACCAACA
>Ga0209475_10002046_pt1 | contig 21913 bp, 15 predicted proteins | sample tdDd471_FD_187128 | JGI IMG/M metagenome (GOLD analysis project Ga0209475, IMG submission 187128) | Marine sediment microbial communities from the Atlantic coast under amendment with organic carbon and nitrate - tdDd47.1 (SPAdes)... | ecosystem: Environmental > Aquatic > Marine > Coastal >... | reverse complement strand
CACCCTTCCTGCTGGCCGCACCGGAATCTGTGGAGATCGAAAGCAGTGGAGAAGAAGAACCGGAGCGGTTCTCCTGGCGCGGGCGCTGGCATGAGGTCGGCCGGGTGACGGGGCCGGAGAGGCTGTCGCCCGAATGGTGGCTGCCGGCGGAGGCTGCGCGGGTGCGCGACTATTACCGTGTCGAAAGCCTTACCGGGCAGCGGTTCTGGATGTACCGCAGCTTGCCCCAAGGCAGGGGCGGTACCGCCGGGGAGGATTGGTTCATGCATGGTCTGTTCGGGTGACGGCGATGGAGGGTGATCCGGCCTATGCGGAACTGCAATGCCTGACCAATTTTTCCTTCCTGGAGGGCGCGAGCCATCCGGACGAATTGGTCGTTCAAGCCGCCGCCCTGGGCCTTTCCGCCATCGGCATCGCCGATCGCAACAGCCTGGCCGGGGTGGTGCGGGCGCATGTGGCGGCGAAGCGGCACGGCATCAAGCTGCTGGTGGGGGCGCGGCTGGACCTTGCCGACGGGGCGTCGGTCATCGTCTACCCCACGGACAAGGAGGCCTATGCCCGGCTGAGCCGCCTGATCACGCTCGGCCGCCGCCGGGCGGAAAAGGGAAGCTGCCTTCTCCGCCGGGAGGACGTGACGGAATACGGCGCGGGCATGGTGCTGATCGTCCTGCCGCCCGCCGTTGCCGGGGCGGCGCTGATGCAGGAGGTCGCGCTCTATCGGGATGCTTTTCCGGGCGCGGTCTATCTGGCGGCCAGCCACGGGCTTTCCGGCGACGACGCGGCGCGGATCGCGGCGCTTGCCGTCCTGGCGTCGCAAGCCGGGGTGCCGATGGTCGCGACCAACGATGTGCTGATGCATGCGCCGGCCCGGCGGCCGCTCGCCGATGTGCTGACCTGCATCCGCGAGAAATGCGTGATCGACGATGCCGGCTGGCGCGCCCAGCGCAACGCCGAACGCCACCTCAAGGCGCCGGAAGAGATGGCGGCGCTTTTCGCCGGGCATGAGGACGCCCTCGCGGCCACGCTGGAGATTGCGGAGAGGTGCCGCTTCTCCCTCGACGAACTGGCCTATGCCTATCCCGACGAGGTGTTGGAACCCGGGTTGAGCGCCCAGGAATCCCTGGAAAAGCTGACCTGGCTGGGGGCGAAGCAGCGCTATCCGGGCGGTCTGCCGGCCAAGGTGCGTCAGCAGGTGGAATATGAGTTGAAGCTGATCGGGGAACTCAACTACGCCGCCTATTTCCTCACCGTTTACGACATGGTGCGCTTCGCCCGGTCGCAGGACATCCTCTGCCAGGGGCGCGGGTCGGCGGCCAACTCCGCGGTCTGCTACTGCCTGGGCGTCACAGCGGTGGACCCCGCCCGGCTGGACCTGCTGTTCGAACGTTTCGTCTCCGCCGAGCGCGGCGAACCGCCCGATATCGATATCGATTTCGAGCATGAGCGCCGTGAGGAGGTGATCCAGTATATCTATGCCAAATACGGCCGGCATCGGGCCGGGCTGGCGGCGACGGTGATCTGCTATCGGGCGCGCGGCGCGGTCCGCGAGGTCGGCAAGGCGATGGGGCTCAGCGAGGATACGGTCGCCCTGCTGGCATCGCGCATCTGGGGTTGGTCGACCGACGATATCGCCGACGAGCATCTGACGGAAGTCGGGCTGGATCCGCGCGACAAGCGCCTGCGCCAGACCATCGCGCTGGTGAACGAGATCATCGGATTTCCACGCCATCTATCGCAGCATGTCGGCGGCTTCGTCATCACCCGCGGGCGGCTGGACGAATTGTGCCCGATCGAGAACGCCGCCATGGCCGACCGCACCGTCGTCGAATGGGACAAGGACGATCTGGACGCGCTCGGCATCCTGAAGGTCGACGTGCTGGCGCTCGGCATGCTGACCTGCCTGCGCAAGGCCTTCCAGCTGCTGCGCAACCATTATGGCCGGAATTACGATCTGGCGAGCCTGCCGCCGGCCGACAAGGCGACCTATGACATGCTGTGCCGGGCGGATTCGCTGGGTGTCTTCCAGGTCGAAAGCCGGGCGCAGATGGCCTTTCTGCCGCGCATGAAGCCGCGCGATTTCTACGACCTGGTGATCGAGGTGGCGATCGTCCGGCCCGGTCCGATCCAGGGCGACATGGTGCATCCCTATCTGCGCCGCCGGAACGGGGAGGAGACGGTGTCCTTCCCCTCCAGGGAGTTGGAGGAGGTGCTGGGCAAGACGCTGGGCGTGCCGCTGTTCCAGGAACAGGCGATGAAGATCGCCATCGTCGCCGCCGGCTTCGCCCCATCGGAAGCGGATCAGCTGCGCCGCGCCATGGCGACATTCCGCAAGACCGGGAAAATACATGAGTTCCATGAGAAGATGGTCGAGGGGATGGCCGCGCGGGGCTATGAGCGGGATTTCGCGGAGCGCTGCTTCCGGCAGATAGAAGGGTTCGGGGAATACGGCTTTCCGGAATCCCACGCCGCCAGCTTCGCCTTGCTGGTCTATGTCTCCGCCTGGATCAAATGCCATTATCCGGCGGTTTTCGGGACCGCGCTTCTGAACAGCCAGCCGATGGGCTTCTATGCGCCGGCCCAGATCGTCCGCGACGCGGCGGAGCATGGGGTGGAGATCCGGCCCATCGACGTCAATCATTCGTCCTGGGATCATGTGATGGAGGCCGCGCCGGAACACCAATCCAAGGGCGGCTATGCCATCCGCCTCGGCTTCCGGCAGATCAAGGGCCTGTCGCAGGAGGACGGCGACTGGATCGTCGCGGCGCGCGGCAACGGCTATGCCCAGCCGCTGGACCTGTGGCGGCGGGCCGGGCTGAAGAAGCGGGCCCTGCAGGCCTTGGCCAGGGCGGATGCGTTCGGATCGCTGCAGATGAGCCGCCGGCAGGCGCTTTGGGCGGTGCAGGCGGTCGGCGGTGACAAACCGCTGCCGCTGTTCGAGGCGATGGGCGAGGAGGAACAGGGCGAGGAACCGGCGGTCCATCTGCCCGAACCGACATTGGGCGAGGAAGTGGTGCAGGACTATTCCCATCTTCGCCTTTCCCTGAAGGCCCATCCCTGCGCCCTGCTGCGCCCGGCGCTTGCGGGGGAGACATTGGCGGAAGACCTGCTGACCCTGCCGAACGGCGCGACGGTCACGGTTTCCGGGCTGGTCCTGGTGCGGCAGCGGCCCGGCAGCGCAAGGGGGGTCGTCTTCACCACGCTGGAGGACGAGACGGGATGGTCCAATATCGTCATCTGGCAGGACATGTTCAAAAAGTTCCGGCGGCAGATATTGTCCGCCCGTCTGATGCGCGTGACGGGGGAGTTGCAGCGGCAGGGCATCGTCACGCACGTGATTTCAAAAAAAATTGAAGACGTGTCCCATCTGCTCGACGGGCTTGCCGTCGGGGCGACCGGCGATCCGGCGGCCAGGTTCGCGGATGTTTCGGCGCCGACCGATGAAGTGAAGCGCCCGCTCTATTCCCCGGCGGCTGCCAGACACGCCACGGAAGGGGAGGTCATCGCGCCCGACCCCCATCGCGGCGCGGGTTACCGCCCGATGAAGGTGGTGCCGCAGCAACCGCAACCAGCCCCGGTCAAACCGGTCCCGAGAGCGCGCCATCCGCGCGATCAGGCGAAGGTGTTGTTCCCCAGCCGGGACTTTCACTAGGCTCGCCCCATATTAAATCCCCACGGCCGGTTTCGGCATGTGCTTCCCCATCACGGCAACCGACAGCCGGAGTAAAGCAATGTCCTTTGTGCGTCCCAATCTGGATACTTTGACACTCGACACCCCGCGCACGCGGATGCGGCCCCACCGGCTGGAGGATTTCGACGGGGTGCACGCCCTATGGTCCGACCCGGCAGTGACCCGTTTCATTGGCGGGCAACCCCTGACGCGGGAGGAAACCTGGTACCGGTTCCTGCGCGGGCTGGGCCATTGGCAAGCCTTTTCCTGCGGGTTCTGGCTGGTCGAGGATCGGAAGACGGGCGAGGTTCTGGGCGAGGTGGGGTTCGCGGATTTCAAACGGGAAATGGAACCCTCCCATGCAGGGCAACCCGAAATGGGATGGGTCTTGAGCGGCAAGGTCCATGGCCAAGGTTATGCCAGCGAGACGGTGACGGCCGCGCTCGACTGGGGGAAAAGGAACCTTACCGCCGACAAGGCCTTCTGCATCATCGACGCACAGAACGCGGATTCCATCCGGATCGCGGACCGGTTCGGGTTCCGGGAAACGGCGCAGACGCTCTACAAGGGAAAGCCGATCATCGTTTACGAACGAAGCTTTACCTGACGGGAGCGGGCAAAGGGATTAGACTGCCGGTTATGAAACGGAAGCGCCGAACAACTCCCTGGAACGACTCCCGGAACCAGCGCTGTCATGAGCGCTGATCTCCCTTCCGCCCTGGCGGCACTGCAGGCGAACCCGCAGGACCTGGCCGCTTGGAAGACATTGGGTCTGATGATCATCGCGCAGGGAACGCCGAACCACCTGGCCGTCTTCGAGCAGCGCGAAAAGATGGCCGGCGATTCAGTCTCCCTGCTGTTCCAGGCCCTCTTCAATGACGAACTGGTCCATAATGCGCCCCTGCGCGAGCGGCTGGTTCAGTTCGGCGACGCCATGTCGTGGGAAAACCCGCTGGGCGTGGTCGTGCATTTCTTCGCCGCCTGCGCCCGGCTCTATGACGGCGACCGGGACGGGCCCCAGGCGTTCCGCGATGTCGCCGATGCAATTGCGCGAAGCCAGGAGTTTTTCGCGGGCGTTCCCCATCTGGCGCGCGCGCCCAGTTTCTCGCGATTGATTACATCATCCACGGAAACGCGCATATTCTGGTCGGAATGGGGTCAATTGCCGCCGCAGGAAATTGTCTGGCCGGATGATCCTGCGCCCCCTCCAGGACCCGATCCGCTGATTTTCGCCGCCTGCGACGGGGGATATTTCGACAGGTTCGGCGGGCGTTTTCTGCGAGTGGTCACCGGGCTGGGGCCGGTCCATATCCATATCGTGAATCCCAGGCCCGGGCAGATCGCCTCATTCCGTGCGACGGCCGGGCCGGATGTCTTCCTGTCGCACGAAACCGTGTCGAAGGACCGAAGCAACAGCCCCTATTATGCCTGTGCGCGCTTCTTCGCCGCCGAAGCGGTGATGCAGCGGTATGGCTGCGACATGCTGATGCTGGACATCGATCTGGAGCGGCTGGCAAACCTGGACACATTGTTCGCGAAGATCGGAAATGCGGATATCGCCTATTTCGCCATGCCGACCTTGATGCCCTGGCTGCGCCATCACGCGGCTTTCATCCATCTCCGCCACCGGCCCGAGGTCCGAACCTTCCTGACCCGTTTCGCCAATCTGCTGTCGCATCAACTGCCGGGCGCGGTCTGGTATGTGGACCAACTCTGTCTGGCATCCGTGGTTTCCGCCTACAGGGACGAGCCCAAGGAATTGGCGATCATGGCGTTGGAGCAGACGGATGGTTTTCCCTTCGCCCATTTCGTCATCCCGGCGGGGGAGGATGCAGAGAAGGAACAGCTGCGCCGGGAAGGCACGGCCTAAACTTCACGGAGATCCGGTTTGACGGCGGGGCCCGCCACGCGGGCGGGATTCCCGAACGCGACCATGCCGGCGGGCACGTCGCGGCTGACCAGCGACCCGGACCCGACGATGGCGTCCGCCCCGATCGTGACGCCGGGCAACACCGTCACATTCGCCCCGATCCAGGCGCGCGCGCCGATCGTGATCGGCCTGCCCCATTCCATGCCGGCGGCGCGGCGCTGCGGGTCGCGGTCGTGATCCGTACAGGCCAGCACCGTGTTGGGCCCGATCATGGCGTCGTCGCCCAGCCGGATCGGGGCGGTATCGATCAACACACCATTGACGTTGATGAAGGCATTGCGGCCGATATGGATGTTGAAGCCGTAGAAGCAGCGGAACGGCGCTTCTATGAAGAAATCGCCGTCCGCCGAACCGAACAGGTCACGCAGAATGTCAGGCGTTCCGTCAGCTTCCATGGGTTCGGATGCGTTGAAGGCGTTGCAGGCCCGCCTCGCCGCGTCCCGCAATCGGCTCAAGTCCGGGTCGAACAGGCAATAGGCCTCACCGCGGCGCATTTTCTCAAGTTCGGTCATTGCCGGGCATTCCCGCCGGTTGTCGCGTGCGCCGTCCCTTGACGGCGGCGGTTGGAAAGACAGCATAATGCGTCCGTCTCCCCACCAATATGGAATTCTCCGCATGTCGAAAACCCTGGCCGATGTCCTGACCGAACAACTTGCCGAGATGGGCGTCCGCCGCATGTTCGGCGTGCCCGGCGGCGGCAGCAGCCTAGATATCATCGATGCGGGGGCGCGAAACGGTATCGAGTTCATCTTGAGCCAAACCGAAACCGCCGGCGCGATCATGGCGGCGGTGACCGGTGAATTGACGGGGGTGCCGGGCGTCGTCCTGACCGGTGTGGGGCCGGGGGCGGCAAGCGTGGTCAATGGGACGGCCTATGCGTCGCTGGAGAAGTCGCCGCTCGTCGTGTTCACCGATCAGGTCGAAGGGACGAATGCGGGCGGCATCCATCAGAAATACGATCAGCAGGCGATGTTCGCGCCGCTGGTCCGGGGCGGCGCCGCGCTGGATGCGGAAACCGGGCCCGACATTTTCGCCGATCTGTTGCGCAAAGCCATATCCCCGCCTTTCGGACCGGTTCATGTGGACTTGTCGTCCGGCCAGGCATCCAGGCCCGCTCAACCGCCGCGCGCCGAAACGATGCGCGGCGGGAATGGCGAATTTTCTGAAGTTCCCGCCGTGGCGGCGGATCTGATCACGAAAAGCCGGCGGCCGGTTCTGCTCGTCGGATTGGAAGCCCGGGCCGAACAGGTCGCCAACGCGGTTCGGTATATGGCGCGGCGGCTCGCCTGCCCGGTCCTGACGACCTACAAGGCGAAAGGCGTCGTTCCCGATGACGACCCTGCCCTGATCGGGCATGTCACCGGCGGGACGGCGGAAGCCGCCGTTCTGCATGCCGCCGATTTGATCCTGGCGGTCGGGCTGGACCCGATCGAGGTGATCAACCAGCCCTGGCCCTATGCGGCGCCGGTCATCGATATCGCCGATGCGGCGCATGAGGTCGGACCGTTTCGTCCTGTCGCCCATTTGACCGGCGATCCGGCGGTGATCCTTGCCGCCTTGATGGCCCGTGGGATGCAGAGCGTCTGGTCGCCGGAAGACGTCAAGGATTTGAAGACCGCCCAGCAGGCCCGGCTGATGCCGGCGGACAAGGACTGGGACAGGTACCCGAACGATCCGCGCCCCCTTGTGCAAGCTGTACAGCGGGCGGCGCCCGACGCGCGGCTGACGGTCGATTCCGGGGCGCATATGTTTCCGGCCATGGCGCTGTGGCGGGCGGACCGCCCCTTCGGCGCGTTGAAGTCCAACGGGCTGTCTACCATGGGGTTTGCGGTTCCGGCCGGCATTGCCGCCGCCCTGCATGACCCGGACCGGTCCGTTGTCGCGATCACCGGGGATGGCGGCATGTCCATGTGCCTGACGGAACTGGCGACGGCGGCGCGTTTGGACGTGAACCTCGTCACCGTCGTCTTCAACGATGCCGCCCTGTCGCTGATCGACATCAAGCAGCAGGCGCAGCAGCGGCCGTCGCTGGGCGTGCGCTACCCGACGATCGACTATGCGGCGGCGGCCGAGGCAATGAACGTGACCGGCTGCCGGGTCCAGGGTGCGGATCAGCTTTCCGCCGCTGTGGGCGAGGCGCTGGCGCGCGGCGGTCCGTCCTTGATCGAGGTGACGGTCGATCCGTCCGGTTATCCGGATATGCTCTCGGCGCTTCGCAAGTAAGGACCTTGGATGGCATTGTCGGAACAGATACCTGCCCCGGCGCCCCTGGCCGCGGGAGAGGGGAAGGCGCTGCTGGGCATTTCGCTGGTTATCCTGGCGGTGTTCTTCTTCGCCTGCCTGGAACTTTCCGCGAAACTGGCCAGCGCCTATATGCCGCCGGTGCAGGCGGTTTGGGCCCGTTACATGGTCCACCTCCTGATCATGGTGATTTTCCTGGGGCCGACCTTGGGCCGGAAGTTGTTTCGGACCCAGCGACTGCGCCTGCAGGTAACGCGATCCGTCCTGCTGGCGCTGACGACGATGTGCCAGTTCACCGGTCTGAAATATCTGCAAATGGCGGAACTGACCGTCATCAACTTCGCGGCACCCTTCATGGTCGCCGCTTTGGCCGGCGTGATGTTGGGGGAAAGACCGGGTCTTCACCGCTGGGGCGCCATCATTGTCGGTTTCCTTGGCGTGCTTGTCGTGATCCGGCCGGGCATCGTGGACATCCACTGGGCCTATTTCGTCGTCCTGGCGGGCACCGTGGGGATCGCGCTGTATCTGCTGACCACGCGGATGGTGTCCAGGGTCGATGGGGCGATAACCTCCCTGTTCTTCACGGCCCTGATCGGCGCTATCGTCTTGTCCATGGCGCTTCCCTTCGTTTGGCAAACGCCGAGCGAGCCGGAGGGGTGGCTGTTGATGCTGGCGGTGGGGGTCTTCGGTGCGGTCGGACATTTCATCTTCATCCTGGGAACGAAATACGCCCAGGGGTCGCTGCTCGCGCCCTTCATGTATGTGCAGATCGTCTGGTCCGTTCTCTTCGGGTTCATCGTCTTCGGCGACTTGCCGGATATCTACACCTGGACCGGGGCGGCCGTGGTGATCGCCAGCGGCATCTATCTGGCTTGGCGCGAATATCTGGCGGTCCGCCGCCGGCGTGCCGCAGCCCGAACCGGATAGAAGGCGGGCCGCGCCTTGACCGATCGCATCGACACGCCGGACAGGCCCTTGCGCGGCATCGTGCTGATGATGGCGGCGGCGCTGTTCATCGCCGGGCAGGAAACAATCGCCAAGCACCTGACGGAAACCGGGCTTCCGCTGTCGCAGGTCATCTGGGCGCGCTACGCGTCCCACCTCGCTCTGATGCTCGTATTCCTGCTGCCGCGGGATGGGTTGAGGGCGTTCCGGTCCGCGCGCCCGGCGGCCCAGGTCGGGCGGTCCATGCTGCTGCTGGTCGATACCGTTCTGTATTTCCTGGCGCTGACCTTCCTGCCCTTGGTGGAAGTGACGGCCATCGTCTTCATCGCGCCGATCATGGTGGTTCTATTGGCCAAGCCGCTGCTGGGGGAAGCGCTGACCGCCCGGCGGTTGATCGCCGCCATCGTCGGCTTTGCAGGGGTGCTGATCATCGTGCGGCCGGGTTTTGACGGGTTGAGCTGGCCGGCGCTGCTGGTGATCGGCTCGGCAATCTGCATCGCCCTGTTCAACCTGGCGACCCGCAGGATGCGCTCCGTCGATCCCAGCCGGGTGACGATGCTCTACACGGCCCTTGTCGGGACGCTGGCCGCCTCCCTTTGGGCGCCGTTCGAATGGGTCGCGCCGACCGGCGGGCAATGGGGGCTGATGGTCGCGATCGGTCTTCTGGGCGGCACCGGTCACGGGTTGTTGATCGTTGCCCATCAGGACGCGCCGGCTTCCACCGTGGCCCCCTTCATGTATATCCAGATCCTCTGGGCGCTGGGGCTCGGCTGGATGGTCTTCGGCGATTGGCCGGATGCGGCGACCTTCATCGGCGCCGCGGTGATCATTGTCGGCGGGCTCGCCGTGTTGACCGGTGAAGCCCGCCGCAACAATCGCTGATCGACAGGATCAGGTAATGCTCAGCACGTCGCCGTCGACGCTGATGACCTGCCCGGACACTTTCTGGGCCAGGTCGGACGACAGGAACAGCGCCATGTTGGCGATGTCGTAGGGCGACACGCTGGTGCGCATGGCGACGCCCGAGACCAGTTTCTCCCGCATTTCGTCGAAGGAGATATCCATTGCCTTCGCCTTCGCGTCGATCACCCGGTCGATCCGCTCGCCGTCGACGATGCCCGGCAGGATCGCGTTGCTGCGGATGTTGTCGGGGCCAAGTTCGGCGGCAAGCGTCTTGGTGAACCCGACAACCGCCCATTTGGACGCCGCATAGGGCAGACGCAGGGGGAAGCCCAGGCGGCCCGCCACGGAGGACAGGTTGATGACGACGCCCTTCTGGTTGGCCTTCAGCATCGGCGTCGCCAGCTTGGTGCAGTAGAAATGCGCGGTGATGTTGACGTCGAGCGTGCGCTGCCAGTCCTCCAACTCGATATCCTCGACCCGTGCCGTCGGCCCGGCGATCCCCACATTGTTGACCAGCACGTCCAGCCCGCCGAGCGTCTTCTGAACGTCCTTGAACATCTCGGCGACGGCTTCGTAATCCGCGCAGTCGCAGTTCACCGCCGTGACGGTGGGGAATTTGGCGCGCAGCGCTTCCAGCGAGTCATCGACCACATCGCAGGTATAGACGCGCGCATTCGCCTTCACGAATGTTTCGACCATGGCGCGCCCGATGCCGGACGCCCCGGCCGAAATGAAAACCCTCGATCCCTTCAGATCTATCGACATCTTGTTTCCTCCATCACTGTATTCTGGTTGCCTTGGGTTCAGTTCTCGCCGCGCAGCATGGTTTCGTAAAGGGCCAATGTCTGCCCCGTGATCACGGGTTCGGCGAATTCCGTTTCGGCGGCCCGTCTTGCGGCCGCACCGTATCGTTTGCGAAGCGCCGCGTCTTCCGCCAGGCGCGCCAGCGCGTCGGCCAGCGGCTTCGCCTGCCTGACCGGGACCAGCAGGCCCGTTTCCCCATCGCGGCAGACTTCCCGGCAGCCGGGAACATCGGTGGCGACCATGGGCAATCCGCAGGCGGCGGCCTCGAGCAGGGATTTGGGAAGCCCCTCGCGATAGGAGGGCAGGACCGCGATATGGCTGGCCGCGTAGACGCCGGCGACATCCGTGGTCGGCCCGGCGATGTCGACGACGCCTTCGGCCCGCCACTTTTCCAGCGTCTCCACCGGGATCGAGGCCGGGTTGTCATCGGTGGGGCCGACGAGGCGCACGACGATGTCGGTGCCGTTCTGCCGCAACATCCGCGCCGCTTCCACCAGTTCGCCGATCCCCTTGTCCCACAACATCCGGCTGACGCAACTGGCGACAACCGGTCCCGCCGGCTCGGGCGAGGGTGCGAAGGCATCGGTGTCCACGCCCGATCCCCGGATGATGGCTATCCTGTCCGGGTGTATGCCGATCCGGGATTGGAACAGTGCGCTGTCATCCCCGTTTTGCAGGATCAAGCGGCTCCGTTCGCGGTTGAGCAGGATCCTGAACGCGGCGGCCAGGACAGGGCGCAAAAGCGACGCGAAAAGGCCGCTGCTGATGAAGACGAAGCCCAGCCCCGCCATGGCGTTCACCACATGCGGCACGCCGGCGAGCCATGCGGCGATCGACCCGTACAGGACGGGTTTCACGGCGACCTGATGGACGATGTCGGGCCGGACTTGGCGGTACAGTTTCCGCAGGGCCATGATCGTGGCGATATCGGCCAAGGGATTCCGCCCGCTGCGGTTCAACCCGATGGGGTGGAGGTCGAACCCTTCCTTGCGGATGATCGTGCCATGATCGCGGACCCGGCAGGCGACGGCGACGCGGGCGCCGGCGTCGCGTGCGGCCCGGGCGATCGGCAGGCGGTGGGAACAGAAGTACCAGTCCTCGCTAACCAGGAAGAGAAGGGTTTTCCCGTCAAGCTGTGAGGTCGCGGAGGGCATGATACCGGCGGCCGGCTCAGGTCGAGGGAGACCAGCGGTCCATCCAGCTTTGCAGCATCAGGATGTTCCACAGGGCCTCGGCGTGGTTGCCGTCGCCTTTCAGGTGGTCGCGGAAGGCGCGCAGGATCGGTTCCGGCTTCAAACCGGTCTGGTCGCGCAAACGTTCCACGGACAGCATCTCGAAGGCCCATTCCTTCAGCGGTCCGCGCAACCAGTCGGCCAGCGGCACGGCGAAGCCGGCCTTCGGGCGGTCGACCAACTCCTTCGGCACATAGTGGTAGAGAATCTGCCTCAGCGGCCATTTGCCGACGCCGTCGCGGATCTTGATCTCCTTCGGCAGGGTCCAGGCATACTCGACGACCCGGTGGTCCAACAGCGGCACGCGCGCTTCCAGGCTGCACGCCATGCTGGCCCGGTCCACCTTGGTCAGGATATCCCCCGGCAGATAGCTCAGCGTGTCGTAATAGGCCATGCGTTCGGTGAAATCGGACAGCGCCGCGCCGCCGCGCCACATCGCCAGTTCCGGTTCCTCGAACCCGGTCAGGTCCGACGGTTTGTCCCAGTGGCTGACCAGGGCGCGGTAGGCGTCGTCCTCGCTGCCGCTGCCCAACAGATCCGCCAGTTTGTGCATCTTGTCGCCGACCATGCGGGGGCGCTTGCCGCTGGGTATGAGGGCGGATAGGGAATCCCATGTCCCGGTGGGCAGCGCCCGCAATCCGCCGGCTGCGATTGATCGGACCGATCCCGGCACGACCTTCGCCTTGCCCCAGGCGGTGGCGGCGGCGCGGTAGCGGTTGTAGCCGAAAAAGACCTCGTCCCCGCCATCCCCAGAAAGCGCGACCGTGACATGGTCACGCGCCAGTTTGGAGACCAGCCAGGTCGGCATGGCCGAGGAATCTGCGAAAGGCTCGTCATGCCATTCCGGCATTTGTGGGATAAGGTTGCGGGCATCCTCGGATGTCAGGGTCAGTTCGGTATGATCCGTGCCCAAATGTTCCGCGACGGCGCGCGCCTGATCCGCCTCGTTATAGCCTTCGTTGTCGAAGCCGATGGTGAAACTCTTGATCGGCCGCGACGAGCAATCCTGCATCAGGGCCGCGACGAGGCTGCTGTCCACGCCGCCGGACAGCAGCACGCCCAGCGGCACGTCGGCCACCATACGCCGTTCGACGGCATCGCGCAGCAAGGGCTCCAGCCTCTCGATCGCGACGGCTGGGTCGGGGGCGGCGCGGCCGCCCATGATGGCGTCGTCAAGATTCCAGAAGCGTTCGATCCGCGGTTGGGTATCGATGCCGGGCCGATAGCGCAGGATGCATCCGGGCTCCAGCTTGAAGATGCCGTCATAGATGGTGAGCGGGGACGGGACATAGTTGTAGCGCAGATACTGCGTCATCGCGGCCCGGTTCAACCGCGCCGTCCAGCCGGTTTTCGCGCGCAGGGCTTTCAGTTCGGACCCGTAGATGAACATGCCGTCCTGCAGACCGAAATAGAGCGGCTTGATGCCCAGCCGGTCGCGGATCAACGTCAATTCGCGTTTTTTCTTGTCCCAGAGCGCGACGGCGAACATGCCGATCATGCGTTCGAGGGTTTCGTCGACGCCCCAGGCCGAGAACCCTTCCAGCATCACTTCCGTATCCGATTGTCCGCGCAGGCGACGGCCTTCGGTTTCCAGCACCTGGCGCAATGACTGATAGTTATAGATCTCGCCGTTATAGGTGATGACGTAGCGGTCGCAGCTGGACGTCATCGGCTGATTGCCGGATGTCGAGAGGTCGATGATCGCGAGCCGGCGGAAACCCATGCCGACCCCGGCTTCTGAACTCAGCCAATAACCGCCGCTATCGGGGCCGCGATGCAGCATGGCGTCGGTCATCGCGTTGACCTCGGCCAGCAACTCCTTCGGACCCTTTTCGGCTTTTGCTTCGATGAAACCGGCTATCCCGCACATGTTCCGGAACCTAAGGCGTTTTCACCCGATAGGACAGATCGAAAATAACGGATTTTGCCTGCCCTCACGGCGACGGCACGGGCAGGCCTTCGCCCTCCTTCACCGCCTCCATCACGACATAGGTGGAGGTGGAGGCGATTCCCGGGAGGTTGTTGATGGTTTCCCCTAGGAAGGTTCGGAAGGCGTCCATATCCGCGGTTCGCACCTTCAGGATATAGTCGAATCCGCCCGCGACCATGTGACATTCGACGATCTCGTCTATGCCGCTGACGGAGGCCTTGAACTTCTCGAAGACGTCGCTGGTGGTCTTGTCGAGCGTCACCTGAACGAAGACGGCAAGGCCCAGATGCAGTTTCGACGGGTCCAGCCGGGCGGAATATCCGCGGATGAAACCGTCCTTCTCCAGCCGTCGCACCCGCTCCAGGCAGGGCGTCGGGGATAGATTGATCCGCCGGGCCAGTTCGACATTCGAAAGGCGTCCGTCGGTTTGCAGCATCCGCAGTATCGAACGGTCGATGCGATCGGGTGATTTTCTCATGGCAGTATAATTCACTGCAGTTTGATCAAAAGACCAGAGGAAATAGCGAAAAAATTCGAAGTTTAGAAGCACATTTGGGAAGGTTCATCCTATCATCCGCCTACCGTGATATGAACGGTTTCGTCATTCTCCAAATGCAGGGTGCCCGTCATGCTGTTTTCCGATACCGATTTCCGCGATCTCACCTCCACGAGCCAGGAACGCAAGGCGGTCCGCGCCGCCTACCGGATGGACGAGGAGGCATGCCTCGCCGAGCGCCTGAAACAGGCGAGCCTTCCGGCCGACGCCATCGACCGGATAGAGGAGCGGGCACGGAACCTGGTGCGGCGGGTGCGGGAAGACCGGGTGAAGTCATCCGGCATCGACGCCTTCATGCACGAATACGAACTCTCCAGCCAGGAAGGCGTCGTCCTGATGTGCCTGGCGGAAGCCTTGCTGCGGATTCCCGATGCGGAAACCGCCGATGCGCTGATCAAGGACAAGATCGGCGGCGGTAACTGGGAAGCCCATCTGGGACATTCGGAATCCCTCTTCGTCAACGCGTCCACCTGGGGCCTGATGCTGACCGGGAAACTGGTCAAGCTGGAAGACGTGAAGCCCGATCTGGACTGGCGGTCCATCCTGAACCGCATGGTCCACCGGTCGGGCGAACCGGTGATCCGCCAGGCCGTGACGCAGGCGATGCGGGTCATGGGCCGCCAGTTCGTGATGGGCCGCACCATCGAGGAAGCGACGGACCGGGCCAAGCCCGCCGAGAAGGCCGGTTACCGCCATTCCTATGACATGCTGGGCGAAGCGGCGCGCACGATGGCGGACGCCGAGAGGTATTTCAAATCCTATGCCCATGCGATCGACGTGATCGGCAAGAAGGCCAAGGGGCGCGGGCCGATCGACTCCCCCGGGGTTTCGATCAAGCTTTCCGCCCTGCATCCGCGCTATGAATTCGTTCAGCGCGACCGCGTGATGACGGAACTTTTTCCCAAGCTGATGGATCTCGCCCAGATGGCGAAGGCGCAAGATATCGGCCTATGCGTCGATGCGGAGGAAGCCGACCGGCTGGACATCTCCATGGACGTCATCAAGGCGGCCTGCGGCGATGCCTCGCTGAAGGGCTGGGACGGATTCGGTCTGGCGGTGCAGGCCTATCAGAAACGCGCCGCGCCGCTGATCGACTGGCTGCAGGACATCGCGGGGCGGACCAACCGGCGCCTGATGGTGCGGCTGGTCAAGGGCGCCTATTGGGACACCGAAGTGAAACGCGCCCAGGAAATGGGGGAGGACGGCTACCCGGTCTTCACCCGGAAAGTGTCGACCGACGTTTCCTACCTCGCCTGCGCGCGGAAATTGCTGGAGGGCGGCAAAGCCTTCTATCCCTGTTTCGCGACCCATAACGCGCATTCCGTCGCGGCCGTGATCGAAATGGCGGGAAACCGAAACGACTACGAATTTCAGCGCCTGCACGGCATGGGCGATGCGCTCTACGAGCAGATCGTCGGCAAGGACAAGCTCGGCCTGAACTGCCGGGTCTATGCGCCGGTCGGCAGCCATGAAGATCTGCTGGCCTATCTGGTGCGGCGCCTGCTGGAAAACGGCGCCAACACCTCCTTCGTGAACCGTATCGTCGATGAGAAGCAGCCGCTGGCCGCCATCGTCGCGGACCCGATCGCGGCGGCCCGGTCCCTGCGCCAGGCGCCGCATCCGGCGATACCCGTGCCGCGCCGCTTGTATGGCGACAGCCGCGCCAATGCCAAGGGGATGGACGTAACCGATGTGGTGAAGCTGGACCCCTTGCGGGCCGCCATGCTGGCGACGGAGGAAGAGAATTGGTGGGCCGGCCCCATCGTCGGCGGCCGCCCGCGGGACGTGCTGACGGGACGTGTGGTCTTTGGTCCGGCCGACAGCGGCAAGCCGATCGGCCGCGTGCTGGACGCGACGGAAGAGGACGCGACGACGGCGCTGGACCGCGCCCACAGGGCGCGCTATGCCTGGGACCGCACGCTGGCGAAACAGCGCGCGGATATCCTGCGGCGCATCGCGGATCTGTACGAGGAGAACATGCCGCGCCTCATGGCATTCGCCGTGCGGGAAGCGGGCAAGTCCATTCCCGACGCGATCGCGGAAGTGCGCGAGGCGGTCGATTTCCTGCGCTACTACGCGGACAGGGCCGAGGAGGATTTCTCATCGCCGACCGTCCTGCCGGGCCCGACGGGGGAGTCGAACAGCATCGCCCTGCACGGGCGGGGCGTGTTCCTGTGCATCTCACCTTGGAACTTCCCGCTGGCGATCTTCACCGGCCAGGTGGCCGCCGCCTTGGCGGCAGGCAACTGCGTGCTGGCGAAACCGGCGGAACAGACGCCGATCATCGCCTATGAGGCGGTCCGCCTGATGCATCGGGCGGGCTTGCCGGACGATGTCCTGTCTCTCCTGCCGGGTGACGGGCCGACCATCGGCAACGCCCTGCTGCCGGATCCGCGCATCGCGGGCGTCGCCTTCACCGGATCGACGGAAACGGCGCGCATCATCAACAAGGCGCTCGCCAACCGGGAGGGGCCGATTGCGCCGCTGATCGCCGAGACGGGCGGTCAGAACGCCATGATCGTCGATTCTTCCGCCCTGCCGGAACAGGTCACCCGGGATGTGCTGATTTCGGCCTTCCAAAGCGCGGGGCAGCGCTGTTCCGCCCTGCGGGTCCTTTTCGTGCAAAAGGACATCGCCGACAAACTGACCAATATGATCGCCGGCGCGATGAAGGAATTGCGGGTCGGCGACCCGTCGCTGCTGGCGACCGATGTGGGTCCGGTCATCGATACGGACGCGCGGTCGATGCTGACCGCCCATGCGGAACGGATGGACCGGGAGGCAAAACTGATCTTCCGCACGCCGATGCCGGAAAGCTGCGCGGCGGGCACGTTCTTCGCGCCCTGCGCCTATGAAATCCCGAGCCTGGATGTGTTGGAGCGGGAGGTTTTCGGCCCTGTCCTGCATGTGGTCCGGTACAAGGCGTCGGAACTGGACAAGGTGATCGACGCGATCAACGGCACCGGCTACGGCCTGACCGCGGCGGTGCACAGCCGGGTCGAATCGACGGTCAATCACATCATCGACCGGCTGGAAGTCGGCAACGCCTATGTGAACCGGAACCAGATCGGTGCGATCGTCGGGGTCCAGCCCTTCGGGGGCGAGGGCCTGTCCGGCACCGGTCCGAAGGCGGGCGGGCCGCGTTACCTGCATCGTTTCGCGACGGAGCGGACGGTCAGCGTCGATACGACGGCGGCCGGCGGCAACGCGTCCCTGATGTCGATGGAGGATGAATAGGTCTGGAGCAAGCCGTCGCGGCGATTCCCTTATCGGCCTTCCTGGCATAGATAAGGGATATGAAACGGGTTAGCTTTTTCACAGCCGTGCTCCTGCTTTTGTCCGGTATGGCGCCGGCCCAGGCGCAGGAAACCTACCTGCGCGCCCTGCCCGGGGCGGCGATGGACGAAACGCCCGAATTGCGGGACGGACGACGCCTCTTCAATCTGCATTTCCTGGACAGGCCCGCGGCGGGGGAGTCGGGCGGCGGGCTCGGCCCGCTCTTCAACAGGAATGCGTGCTCCACCTGCCATCCCAGCGGCGGCCGCGGGTCCGCACCCGACGGACCGGATGAGCCCCTGTTGACGGCCCTGGTGCGGTTGAGCGTGCCGGGGAAGGCGGAGACCGGCGGCCCCCTGCCGCATCCGCGGTACGGCGGGCAGTTGAATACGCGCGGCATTCGCGGTGTCCCGGCGGAAGCGCGGGTGGAGATTTCCTACGAGATCATCGAGGGCCGGTACGGCGACGGCGCGGAATACAATTTGCGGCGGCCGCGGCTTGCCTTTGCCGAAACCGCCTATGGGTCTTTGGGGGATGCGCTGACCTCGCTGCGGATCGGGCAGCCGGTCTATGGGCTGGGCTTGCTCGAAGCGGTCGCGGGATCGGAGATCGCGGCCTGGGCGGATCCGGAAGACCGGGACGGCGACGGCATATCCGGCCGATTGAATCTGGTCTGGAATGCGGCGGCCGGCGGTGCCGTACCCGGCCGCTTCGGCTGGAAGGCGAACGAGCCGGACCTGATGCAACAGACGGCGGCGGCCTTCCTGGGCGATCTCGGCCTCACCTCTTCCTTCTTTCCGGAACACGATTGCGGCGCCGGGCAGGATGCGTGTCTGGATGCGAACCGGGAGCAGCCGGAACTGCAGGACGGGGATATCGCGAAACTCGTCGCTTATCTCAGAACCATCGCGCCCCCGGCGCGGCGGGACGCCGATGCAAACCGGCTTGGCGAGGATTTGTTCACGCAAGCCGGTTGCGCCAAATGCCACCGGCCGTCCTTCGGGCCGGTCACGTCCGACAAGCCATACCTGGATGGCCTGCCGGTGCCCGCCTTTACGGACCTTCTTCTCCACGACATGGGCGAGGGGTTGGCGGACGGACGCCCCGATTTCGAAGCGGACGGCACTGAATGGCGGACCCCGCCGCTATGGGGGCTTGGGCTTGCCGAAACCGTGCATGGCCGTTTCGCGCTTCTTCATGACGGCCGCGCCCGCAGCATCGAAGAGGCTATCTTGTGGCATGGCGGGGAAGCTGAAGCGTCGCGGGAGAGGTTTCGCACTCTTGACTTGGATCAACGTGCCGCATTGGTCGCCTTCCTAAAATCCCTGTAGGTCGTGGAAATGTGATCGGCGCGTAAAAATGCAAGTGCGAATGACTTGCAGCGTTCTTTCATTCGCGATACATCTTGCATGCGAACGCGTCGCATTTGCCTATGGCGGTTGTTGCCGCAAGCGGATACCGGCGCGGAAAAAGAATTCAACAGTGGGACGAGAATGAACATGCAGTGGAAATCGAGCTTTGCAGCCGCAATCGTCATGACCGGCATGGCCGCGGCAGCGGGGACGGCCTTGGCCGAGGAAGTGAACGTCTATTCCTATCGGCAGCCTTTCCTGATCGAACCGATGTTCGAGGAATTCACCAAGGAAACAGGCATCGCGGTCAATGTCGTCTTCGCCAAGGAAGGCTTGGTGGAACGCTTGAAGCAGGAAGGCGCCAACAGCCCAGCCGACCTTCTTCTGACCGTCGATATATCCCGCCTCGCTGCCATCAAGACGACCGGCGCGACCCAGGCGGTTTCGAGCGACGTGCTGAACAGCGCAATCCCCGCGAACCTGCGGGACGAGGACGGGCACTGGTTCGGCCTGACGACCCGCGCGCGTATCATCTATGCATCCAAGGACCGTGTTCCGGAAGGGACGGTCACCAGCTACGACGACCTGACCAAGCCGGAATGGAAGGGCAAGGTCTGCACGCGCAGTGGATCGCATGTCTACAACATCGCGCTTCTGGCGTCGAAGATCGCGCATGACGGCGCGGACAAGGCGAAGGCGTGGCTGGCCGGCGTGAAGGAAAACCTGGCCCGCAAGCCCGAAGGCAACGACCGCGCCCAGGTCAAGGCGATCAAGGAAGGCGAATGCGATCTGGCGCTCGGCAACCACTATTACATGGGCGCCATGCTGTCGAACCCGGAACAGAAGGAATGGGCCGAAAGCGCCTATATCATCTTCCCGGATCAGGGCGGCCGCGGCACGCATGTCAACGTCTCCGGCATCGCGCTGACCAAAGCCGCGCCGAACAAGGCGAACGCCATCAAGCTGATGGAGTTCCTGGCAGGTGAAAAAGCACAGGAAATGTATGCCGACCTGAACAACGAATATCCGGTCCGTCCGGGTGTCGAATGGTCGCCGCTGCTGAAGTCCTGGGGCGACTTCAAGACCGATGAGTTGAGCTTGTCCGCCATCGCGGAACTGGCGCCGAAGGCACAGAAACTGGTGGACGAAGTCGGCTACAACGAGTAGGCGTCCCGTTCGCCCTTTTCGGGGCCAGGGATAAGAAACTCGGATCGTAATGACGGATATCGTCGAACCGACAGGCGATCTATTGATGGAGCCTTCCCGGCCCGCGTCCTCTGCAGGACGCGGGCGCTGGGTTTTTGGGGCTTTGTTCGTTACCGGGCTGGTCCTTCTTCCCGTGCTTTCGATTGTCTGGATCGCGTTCAACCCGGTCGAGAACATCTGGCCGCATCTGCTGTCGACCGTGTTGCCGCGTTATGTGAGCAATACGCTGACGCTGATGGTCGGCGTGGGCATCGGCACGACGGTCGGCGGCATCACCACGGCCTGGCTGGTCACGATGTGCCGGTTCCCGGGCAAGCGGTTCTTCGAATGGGCCTTGATCCTGCCATTGGCCATGCCGGCCTATGTGGTCGCCTATGTCTATACCGACCTGCTGGAATATGCCGGTCCCGTCCAATCCGCCCTGCGCGACCTGATGGGGTGGAAGCTGAAATCGGACTACTGGTTCCCGGCAATCCGCAGCCATGGCGGGGCCATCGTCGTGCTCTCCCTGGTGCTGTATCCCTATGTCTACATGATGGCGCGGGCCGCCTTCCTGCAGCAATCTGTCTGCGTGCTGGAGGCCGGGCGCGTGCTGGGCCGCAGCCCGTGGCGATGCTTCTGGACCATCGGTTTGCCGCTGGCGCGGCCGGCCGTCGTTGCCGGGGTCGCCCTGGCGATGATGGAAACCCTGAACGATTTCGGCACGATCGATTTCTTCGGCGTCCATACGCTGACGGCCGGCGTCTTCGATGTCTGGCTGAACATGGGCAATGCGGGCGGGGCGGCGCAAATCGCCCTGGTGATGCTGGTTTTCGTGATCGGGCTGCTTTGGATCGAACGTCAGTCGCGCCGTCGCCAGCGCTTCCATCAGACGACGAACCGGTATCAGGCCCTGCCGGGCTATGCATTGCGCCCGTTGTTCAAAGTCGGGGCGGTCGCCATGTGCGCGATGCCGATCCTGCTCGGCTTCCTCCTTCCGGCGCTCATCCTGCTCGAATATGCGTTCCTGAACTTCGAGGACTCCTTCTCGGTCAAGTATTTCGGCTATGCCCGGAACAGCCTGCTGCTGGCGGGAACCTCCGCATTCGTGGCGGTGATGGTCGGATTGTTCCTGGCCTATGCGATGCGCATCGGCGGCGGCAAGGTCTTGAACACCGCGGCACGGCTGGCCAGCGTGGGATATGCGGTACCCGGCGCGGTGCTTGCGGTCGGCGTTCTGGTTCCCTTCGCCCGGTTCGACAACGGGGTCGACGCCATCATGCGCAGCACGTTCGATGTCTCCACCGGATTGTTGCTCTCGGGGACGGTCTTCGCCCTGGTCTTCGCCTATGTGGTCCGCTTCCTGGCGGTCGGCATGGGCGGCGTGGAGGCGAGCCTCGCCAAGGTCACGAAGAACATGGACGACGCGGCGCGCACCTTGGGCCACGGTCCCTGGGCGACGCTTCGGCGCGTCCATCTGCCGATGATCCGCAGCGGCATTCTGGGCGGCGCGGTGCTGGTCTTCGTGGACACGATGAAGGAACTGCCGGCGACCTTGATCCTGCGGCCCTTCAACTTCGATACCTTGGCGACCTTCGTCTACCAGTATGCGAGCGACGAGCGCCTGGCCGAAAGCGCGCTGGGGGCGTTGACCATCGTCGCGGCCGGAATCGTGCCGGTGCTGATGTTGAGCCGGGCAATCGGCAATGCCCGTCCGGGGCATGCATCGGGCGGGAATTAGGCGGCCCTACCGTCCGTCATCGTCCAGCGGGAAGACCTCCGCGCTTTCGGGAATGTCGTAGTAGTCCCCTTTGAAATCGGCGAAGACATGCCGGTCCATGCGCAGTCCGTGGCTGTGGTCGAGCGACCCGGCCCCGACCGCGACCCGGCCG
>Ga0209475_10002045_pt1 | contig 21942 bp, 13 predicted proteins | sample tdDd471_FD_187128 | JGI IMG/M metagenome (GOLD analysis project Ga0209475, IMG submission 187128) | Marine sediment microbial communities from the Atlantic coast under amendment with organic carbon and nitrate - tdDd47.1 (SPAdes)... | ecosystem: Environmental > Aquatic > Marine > Coastal >... | reverse complement strand
TACTGACTACTGACTACTGACTACTGACTACTGACTACTGACTACTGACTACTGACTACTGACTACTGACTACTGACTACTGACTACTGACTACTGACTACTGACTACTGACTACTGACTACTGACTTTTATGAATATAGCCATTATTGCTCCCAGCCCTGTCCCTTATACCATCGGTGGTGCCGAGAAATTTTGGTGGGGCTTGCATAAAGCCATAAATCAATATTCCATCCATCAGGCTGAGTTAATAAAGTTGCCCTCACCAGAAAATAAATTTTTAGATTTGATGGATAGCTATTACAAATTTAGTCAGCTGGATCTGTCTCATTTTGATATGGTGGTTTCTTCCAAATATCCGGCCTGGATGGTCGAACACCCCAATCATCATTGCTATATGGTACACAGGCTAAGGGGGCTCTATGACACTTACCATTTTACCGGTCTGCCACTTGAAATTGAAAATTGTCATCCTGAACTGACAACGTTACAGGTATTATTGGAAAGTACTCAGTATCAACGTTCAGAGTTGGACTTGTTCTGGAATGAATGGCAAAAAATAAAAGAATTAATAGAGAAAGGTATAGTTCCCGAAGACCAGTTTGCTTTCCCCGGACCTTTAACCCGAAAAATTATACACTTTCTGGATAATATTGCTCTTAGCTCAACGGCCATTCAACGCTTTAGCGCAATTTCCCACAACCTGGTTAAACGAACTGATTACTTTCCGGAAAACTCAACGGTTCACGTAATCCATCCCCCTTCTGATGTGGAAAACTTTAAATCGGATGGAAAGACTGAGCGGGATTATATTTTTACCATAAGCCGTCTGGATCAGCCCAAACGTATCGACCTGTTGATAGAAGCTTTCAAGCAAACGTCTGTTGATATTGATTTTCGTATTGCCGGCTCGGGACCGCAGGAGCAACGATTAAGAAAGCTGGCAGAAGGTGACGAACGAATTAAGTTCCTTGGTCGAATAACCGATGACCAGGCTCTGGAAGAATATGCCGGTGCTCTTTTTATTCCTTTTATACCCTATGATGAAGATTATGGTTTGATAACCATTGAATCCATGAAATCCCGAAAAGCGGTCTTAACCACGACTGATGCCGGAGGGGTTAATGAATTTGTTGAAAATGGAGTAAGTGGTTATAGTGTGGAACCAAGTGTTGCAGCATTAGCTTCGTCGATGGACAATCTCTTTGCCAATCCTGATAACACTCGTCAGATGGGAATAAACGCCTTAGATAAAGTGGCCCATGTTAATTGGCCGACAGTTGTTAAACATTTATTGGAGGATAGTCATTCTGCGGAAAAAAGTCTGCCGGAAAATCAAGAAAAGAAACCTCTTTTAAATCGTAAAAAAATAGTGGTGGTCTTAACATTTTCCGTGTATCCGCCACGAGGAGGCGGCCAGAGTCGTGCCTACAATATCTATCGAGAAATAGCACGGGAGCATGATGTTACTCTGGTAATATTGACGGATCAGGAAAAACAGAAAAAAGAACAACAGCAAAATATCCAATACCAGGAATTGTTGATTGCACCCAATATGCGGGAAATCCGGGTATCAAAATCAAAGCGGCAGCTTATCTATGAACACAACCTGTTTAAACAATTGGGCACGCCGGTCGAAGATATTGCCTGTATTGAAGGTTATAAATTAACACCGCAATTCGCGGAGGTGTTGAGCCAAACTTGCCAAAACGCCGATTTGGTGATTAGTTGTCACCCCTTCCTTTTTTATACCATCCAGGAAGTTTGGAATGGGCCTGTTTGGTATGAAGCACAAGATGTAGAAGTGGATGTCAAACAAGCCATTATTGGTGATCATCCCGCGGCAGGACCTTGGATTGAAAAAACCCGAAAGATAGAAGCAGATTGCTGCCTGTTTTCTGAAAAAATCTTCACCTGCAGTGAAAAAGACGCCCAACGCATTACCGAAATTTATCAACAACCGGAAAATAAACTGAAGGTTATTGCAAACGGCGTAGATATGCGGATTGAGGATGAGATCTCTGACCAACCAAAAAATCTATTGGAAGATATCAAATCATTAAACTTTATAGGAAATAAGTGGATTGTGCTGTTTATGGGGAGCTGGCATGGCCCTAACATTGAAGCGATGGAACACATCAAATCCATGGCTCCAAATTGCCCCCAAGCGACTTTTATCTTGCTTGGTAGCGTATGTGAACACCCCAGTTGCCGTGATTTGCCGGAAAATGTAATCAGCCTGGGAATGGTCCCAGAAACGGAAAAAAACTTATATCTCCAACTTGCTGATTTAGCGCTGAATCCCATTGTGTCCGGTTCAGGGACCAACCTTAAAATGCTGGATTATACAGCAAAAAAACTTCCGGTATTATCTACACCATTTGGCCTAAGAGGATTAACCTTTATTCCAGACCAAGAAGTTTTTAGTGCCGAAATAGAAAATTTTCAAATGATTATTAATAAATTTAGCGATAGCAATGATTCGAATCAGCTTAGGGAAATGGCAGAAAAAGCCTACAATCGAACGCAGAATGAATACTCATGGGAAGTGATCGCAAAAGATTTACTGCTTGAATTGAAATAAGTCGAAAGTCGAAAGTCGAAAGTCGAAAGTCGAAAGTCGAATAAAGTTTTGGGCTGGCTTGTATTTGTGTCAAGAGGTTTTTCACAATAATTTGGACTGAATACGGCTAGTCGTTTTTCTATTTTTGCGGTATACTTTTTGTATATAGCAACTATTTGAGGTGAACTATGTCTACGGGGTCTGTTTTTGTCAATAATCGTACCCAAGCTGTTCGTCTACCAGCAGATTCTAGATTTCCTGAAAACGTAAAAAAAGTAAATGTGCGGGTCGTTGGCCAGGAACGAGTATTATCTCCTATAGGCAATACCTGGGATTCTTTTTTCCTTTCAGATGAAAGGGTAACTGATGACTTTATGGAAAACCGAGCATCGTAAGAACAACCAGAAAGAGAGTCGCTCTGATGCTCAAATATATGCTGGATACCAATATTGTTATCTATGTAATTAAACGACGCCCCATCGAGGTTTTAAAAACATTTAATCTACATACAGGACAAATGTGTATCAGCATGATAACTTTAGCCGAATTATTGCTCGGCGCAGAAAAGAGCACTAATCCTGAACATAATCTTCGTCAGGTTGAAGATTTTTATTCTCGTTTAGAAGTTTTGGAATATGGAAATAAAGCCTCTGCACATTATGCTAATATCAGAGCAGTTCTAGAACGAAATGGTGAAATTATTGGTGTTAATGACATGCATATTGCCGGACATGCCAGAAGTGAGGGGCTAGCCCTTGTCAGTAATAATCTGAGGGAGTTTGAAAGAGTTGAAGCTTTAAGATTAGAGAATTGGGTTTAATGGTTTAAGAACGGCACTCGACGCTCTCGAGGCCTTTTTCAAAAAAAATTTGAATTTTTTTGAATCTTCACTGTCAAATGGATTAAGCATTTAGACTATATTGTTTATATTCGTAAAATTTGCTCAAGTTTTTTTGAACTAGATAACACATTTCATGTCAAATTGATGTACAATACAGAATGTGTTGTTTTTACGCAACCATTGGGAAAAAAACAACACGAGAGCAATGGGTTATTGTAGTTTTTAAGTCTCTTAGTTTGAAAATTTTGCATTTTTACAAAAACTTAAACTAAGAAATTTTCAAAAAAACAACAAAAACTGTTTGACAATAAAGGGATTTGCGTATAAATTTACGTGTATTGTTTATGTTGCTGTCCGTTTGGTCGGTGACAGCAAAGGAATGACTTTTCAGGGGCGGCTGTAAGTTACCTGTAATTAATAGTCTAAAGATATTAAAAATAAATATTATGATATTTAGGAGTTTATAAAGATGGCAGCATCAGAAAGTTCGAAAACAAAAATTCAACAAATGTACGTCGCGTACTACGGTCGCCCTGGTGATCCAGCAGGTATTGAGTACTGGGGTAGCGTCTTAGACGTTGCAGAAGCAAGCGGTGGTAGCATTGATTCTATTATCAGTGCTTTCGGTGATTCTGACGAATATACCACCGGTATTGGTACTGGTTCTACTTCTGAGCAAGTAACTACATTATACCAGCAAATGTTTAATCGTGACCCAGAAGCTGATGGTTTGGCTTTTTGGGTAAATGAAGTTGATAGTGGTGCAAGAACTCTAGGCGAAGTTGCATTAGCAATTGCAGAATCTGCACAAAATGATGATGCCACTACTTTAGCTAATAAAGTTGTAGCGGCTAACTACTATACAGAGCAAGTTACAGCTACGGGTGCAACATACGACTCAGCTGACATCGCTGCTGCTAAGGCAATTATTGGTGATGTAACCAGCGACGCAGTAACTGTGGTTAATTCATACTCTGCTACTGATGCCGCACTGGCTTCTCAAGGTGGTACTACTGATGGCGCAAGCTTCACATTGACTTCAAGCATCGATACTGTTACAGGTACCGGTGGTGATGACACTATTATTGGTGATAATGCCACTACTAGTGCTGCTGACCAAGTTATCGGTGGTGACGGTAATGACTTAATCAAGTTGTTTGCTACCAACACAGTGCCTCAGTTAACTTCTGTTGAAAGCATGTACTTTAATGCTCCGGGTGGTAATGTTAATGTGTCAACTCAAAGTGGTGTAACTGATGTTGAGTTAGATAGCGCAGCCACTGGTCGTACTGTTACCGTTACATCCGGTCAGGACGTCACTCTTGATAGTATCACTGCTGGTGGTACAACCACGATTGCAGGGAATACTCCAACATCTTTGAACTTAACTTTAGATGGAACGGGTGTAGCCACTTCTACCAATACTCTGGCATTAACTGGTTCCGGCTTAACTACTTTAAATGTTACTGGTGCTAATAACGCGAGTTATATCGGCTCTTTAACCAACACCGGTGCTAAGCTTGCTACCATCAATATAATGGGTGACCAGACTATTGCAATTACCCATGCGTTAACTACCGTTAAAACAATTGATGGAAGTTCTTCGACAGGTAATACTCTTATCAATGGCGTTGGTGCATCCAGCCTGACATTTACCGGTGGTACTGGTAACGATAAAATCACCATGGGCGCCACCTTGACTTCAGCGGATACGCTAAACGGTGGTGACGGTACTGATACGCTTTCAGTAAGTGCTGCTTATACTACCGCAACAACTACTAATGTAAGTAACTTCGAAACTATTCAATTAGCTGGTGCTAGTCTTACCCAGAACCTGGCTTTGTTAAATAGTAATAACACTTTGACCGGTCTTATCATGTCCGGTGGTACTACTGCAACTGTTACTGGAATTAACGACGCTACTGCAACTAACATGACCATGACAGCTGACCACACTGCAGTATCTTTAACTGCTAGCTCTCATGTAGCTGGTGGTACCAGTGATGCAGCCACGCTAACGTTGAATGATTCTGCTACAAATGGTACTGGTGTAGATATTACAACCAGTTTAACTATGGCTAACGTCGATGACCTTACTATTAGCAACGTAAGTGATGGTTCACCAGCAACATCAGAAGCAAACAGCATCGCCTCCTTAGTTGCTACCGATATGGACAAGTTAACCATTACTGGTGACCAAAGTGTGAGTATCACTACTGCAGCGAGTACTTTAGCATTGACAGAAGTAGATGCTTCTGGTCTGACTGTAGAAAGCGGTGGTACTTTCACATTTAACTCTTCTGCCGGTGTTGGTATCTCTTCTATCTTGGTTAGAGGTACTTCTGGTAACGATACAATCGATATCTCTGCAAACGGTACAGCCGGTACAATCTACACCGGTGGTGGTACTGATGCATTGACTATCGATACCGGACAGGCGACTTCTTTACAATTCACTACCGACACTTTAGGTTCTGGTGATTTGAAAGCCGGTACTGTCATTACTGTCGCGACTGCAGTAGCAGCTGGTGATATTGTGTTGAATATGAGTACTGGAGTTGAAGCTGCCCTGAACTTCGGCGGTGTAAACCTAGGCGGTAGTGCTGCGAACGTAACAGTTAACGCGGGTATTAGCGCAACTAATAATATTGGTTATACTGAGTCTGGTGGTAACAGTGTCATTCAAATCGATTTGAATGGTGACGGTGCTTATAACGCCTCTGACGACGTACAAATCACTATCACAGGTGGTGCCGCAGGCCTTGCAGGATTGCAATACACTGCAGCTAGCGATACCTTCGTTACTGTATAATCTTATAGTAAAAGAAGGTACGAAGAATTTAATTCTTCATAAGTAATATAGGAAGCCCTTAATTAGGAAACTGATTAAGGGCTTTTTTTATGCGAAATACTCTTTCAAATTAAATATTTTTCAGTCAGTTTAATTTGAACATTCGAAGGTAATATATGCCTTATTTTCGACAGTTAACTATTGATAATGCGATATCTCTTGCAAAGAAAGCTGTTAAGCAGGGTAATATTGATGGGGCTGAACAACTTTATAAGGCTATTTTGTCGCAGAATTCAAATCATCCTATAGCCAAAAAAGGCTTACGTAGAATAGAAAAGAATAAGCTGCATAGAAAAAAAACAGTGGATAATAGCAGTTTTCCCTCTCAAGAACAGATTCATATACTTCTGAGTTTATATAACACTGGACAATTGGTTCAAGCAGAATCTGCATGTGTTGAGCTTTTAATCGCTTATCCTAAGTCATTATTTATCCATAATTTATTAGGGGCGATTTATAACGGATTAGGGCGTTTAACTGATTCCCTTAGCGCTTTTGAGAGAGTTATCCGACTTGACTCGGACAATGCCGAAGCTTATTTCAATCATGCGAATGTGTTACAAGCAAAAGGTGAGTTTGAAAAAGCGTCGATTAGTTATAAAAAAGCGATTAGTTTAAAACCACATTATATTGAGGCACTTAACAATTTAGGTGTTGCCTTGCAAAATCTCGGTAGATTTGATGAGGCCATTGAATCATATAATCGGGTGATTATTTTAGAACCTAGTTATATTGATGCTTTCTTTAATCGGGGTGTAACATACCAAGCAATAGGGCAGCAGAAAAAAGCTATAGCCAATTTTAACAGGGTTATTGAATTAAGACCTGACTATATCGAGGCCCATTATAAGCGTATAGAAATATTAAAAGGACAAGGAAATTTTATAGGCGCGCTTGAAATTTTTGATGAAGCAATCCTTTTAATACCTGAGGCTACTGAACTCTATATTAATCGTGGAAATCTTTGTTTTTCCATGAAGTCATATCAAGAAGCTTTAGATAATTTTGAAAAAGCTATTTCACTTAAGTCTGATTCCGTTGAAGCAAATTTTAATCGTGGTATATGTCTTCAGTTTCTTGGCCGCTTTGAAGAGGCTATTAAATGTTATGATAGGGTATTACTTTTAAATCCCGATTTTGAAGAAGCCTATTACAACAAAGGATTAATCTACTATCAACAAGGGAAACCGGACCAGGCAATTAAAAAATTTAACCAAGCAATAAGACTCAAGCCTGAATATAGCGAAGCCTACAATAATCGTGGTAATGCCTTTAAAGAAATGGGTGACAGTAATGAGGCACTTAAAAATTTCAATACGGCGATTGAATTGCAGCCAGAATTTGCCGAGGCCTATAATAACCGTGGTTTTTTATTACAGGAACTGGGACTGCTTGAAGAGGCCGTTATTAACTATAATAAGTCACTGGAAATAAATCCTCAAATAGCGGAAGTTTATAATAATCGTGGTAATGCTCTTTTACAGCAAGGGGTATTATCTGATGCTGTTAGGAGTTTTGAAAGGGCTTTACATTTGAAACCGGATTTTATCGAGGCATATAGTAATTACTGTATGACCCTTAATTATATTCCAGACTTGAAACAATCTGAGCTATTCGATGTACATAAGGGATATGAAAAAAGATTTTTTCCCAATATCCCTGAAGAAAATAAAAGACACTCCAAGGGTTATAGAAAAAATTCAAGATTAAGAATCGGTTACGTGTCTGCCGATTTTCGAAAACATTCGGTTGCCTATTTCTTTGAGCCTTTATTAAAGTCACATAATAACAATTCTGTAGAAGTATATTGTTATTATAATAACAGCATAGTCGATGAAGTTACTCATGCTCTTAGGAAATATAAGGCTCACTGGCGTTTTATTAATGGAAAAGAAACAGCAGAGGTTGTTGAGTTAATCCATAATGATAACATCGATATCCTGGTTGATTTGGCAGGACATACCGCCAAAAACCGACTACCGGTTTTTGCTTATAAAGCTGCGCCGGTGCAGGTGACTTGGTTGGGATATCCTTGTACAACGGGCTTAACTTCAATTGACTATCGTTTTACTGATGAAATAGCAGATCCCGTAGGTCTTTCAGACCAACTACATAGTGAACAATTACTCCGTTTAGCTAATGGTTTTCTGTGCTATCAAGGTGACGAAAATATTCCATTGAACGCTGTGCTTTCATGCAAAGAAAAAGGTTATATTACTTTTGGTAGTTTTAATAATCTTTCTAAAGTGACACCTCAAGTCATTCAATGCTGGTCTAAAATATTGCTGGCAATACCGGATGCTCATCTGTTATTAAAATCTAAACAACTTGCAGATGCTGAGGTGAGGTTAAGGTATTTAAGGCTATTTGAGCAAGAAGGGGTATCCGGTGACCGCATCGAATTATATTCGCATCTTGCTAAAAATGACGAGCACCTAACGCTATACCATTCTATAGATATTGGTCTTGATCCGTTTCCTTACAATGGCACCACTACGACCTGTGAAGCGCTATGGATGGGGGTTCCCATCATTACTTTGAACGGAGATCATCATTCTAGCCGGGTTGGTGCAAGTATTATGACGCATGTTAATTTGGAGGAATTTATCGCAAAAGATATGTCGGAGTATATCGAATTAGCGATTAATTTTTCAAATAGACAAGACTATCTTGCAGAGCTTAGGGGAAAACTAAGAGGGCTGATGTTAGAGGCTGAGTTATGCAATGCTAAGCTGTTTACCAAAAATGTGGAAAAAAACTACCATGCTATATGGCATAACTATATTAATACGCATTGAGGTGGATAAATAGAATGTCCCAGACTCATCAGCTAACGATTGAAAGTGCAATTTCCAAGGCAAAGAAAGCCTTTAAACAGGGTAAACTAGAAGAGGCTCAGCAACTTTATCATGCGGTGCTACAAAAACAACCTTCGCACCCGGTTGCTAAAAAAGCATTGCGTAAATTGGAAAAAACTTTTTCACGAAATAAAGTTTCCAATAAATCACAGGTTCCTCAACATCAGCTCGACGATTTAATAAGCTTATATGAGTCAGGGAGTTTGACCGAAGCTGCGTTATCATGTGAAAAATTATTGCGGATTTATCCGCAGTCGATCATTGTACTTAATATTCTAGGTGCAGTTCTGAAAAATTGCGGTAAATTACAGCAAGCAGCCCGTACCTTTGAAAAAATTATACAGCTTAATCCTGGTTATGCTGAGGCATACAATAATCGAGGAGTTGTGTTTAAAGCTTTAGGTCGTTATAAAGATGCACTAGCTGACTACGATAAGGCTATACTTCTTAATCCTAAATATGCAGAAGCATATGGTAACCAGGGGGTGGTATATAAAGAATTAGGGCAATATGAAGATGCTTTAGCCAGCTTTGATAAAGCTATAGTGCTTAAACCTGATTACGTCGAATCATATAATAATCGCGGCAACACCCTTAAAGAGCTACGGCGATTAGAGGAGGCGATAAAGAGTTATGATGAAGCTATTGTATTAAAGTCTGATTTTGCAGTGGCTTATGGAAATCGAGCGATTACTCTTCATCTGCTTGGGAAAGCAAAAGAAGCGATTCAAAGTTATAACATGGCGATTCAGCTACAACTGGATTATGCTGAAGCTTATAGCAATCGAGGTCTTGCCCTTAAGGATGTCGGATTATTGGAAGAAGCTCTTAGTAGTTGTGCTAAAGCAATAATGCTTAATGTTGATTATGCCGAGGCTTATTGTAATTTAGGTGTAGTGCTCAAAGATCTCGGACGGTTGGAGGAAGCACTGGTAAATTATGACAAAGCGATTCAATTAAAACATAATTACATTGAGGCATATAACAACCGGGGGGTAGCTCTCGTCGAAATGGGGCAATATAAAGAAGCGATTAGTTGCTATGATAGTGCAATACAGTTAGGAAAGGATTTTACAGAAGCTTATAGCAATCGGTATTTTGCCCTTAATTATTGTTCTGACATAGATCAACACTACATTTTTGAGGAGCACCTTAAATTCGAAAAGCTTTTAAGGAGAATAATTCCTGCCGATGCAAAAATTCACCATTCCCATAAATTAAAAAACACTCGATTAAGGATTGGATATGTTTCTCCTGACTTTAATTATCACCCGGTAGCCTGTTTTTTTGAACCATTATTGAAGTCTCATGACAAGAATGCTATCGAGGTTTATTGTTATTATAACCATACCAAATTTGATAATATCACAAAACGTCTGATGAATATCACCGAACACTGGCGTTATATTAGCGGAATAGGTGATAAAGAAGTAGTTGAACTTATCAAAAAAGATAATATTGATATACTTGTTGATTTGACAGGTCATACTGCAAATAATAGGTTACCGGTCTTTTTCTATAAACCGGCTCCTATACAGGTCAGTTGGCTCGGATACCCGAATACTACAGGCCTTAGTAGTATCGATTATCGTTTTACCGATGAGATTTCGGATCCTATCGGTACTCTAGATGATCTGCACAGTGAAAAGCTACTTCGGTTACCCGATGGGTTTCTCTGTTATCAGGGGGATGATTCAGTGCAAATCAGCGATTATTTACCATGCTCTAGAAATGGTTATATTACTTTTGGGAGTTTTAATAACCTTTCTAAAGTTACCTCTCAGGTAGTTAGACTTTGGGCAAAAATTTTAAAAGCGGTGCCTGATTCTCATTTATTGTTAAAAGCCAAGCAACTAGCAGATGCAAGCACAAGAAAAAGACTATTGAATTTGTTTGAGGAAGAAGGGGTTTCTCATGAGCGTATAGAGTTTTTTTCTCGGTTATCGGCAATTGAAGATCATCTAAACTTATATAATTCGATAGATATTGCGCTTGATCCATTTCCTTATAATGGCACTACAACGACCTGTGAAGCTCTCTGGATGGGCGTTCCTGTGATCACAATGTTAGGGGATCGTCATTCAAGTCGAGTTAGTGCTAGTATATTAACCCGTATCGGGTTTTCTCAATTTATTGGAAATAGTGAAAAGGAATATTTGGAATTAGCCATTCAATTTACTAACGATACTAAGATATTAGAAGGCTTAAGAAATTCCTTGCGGGATAAAATGAAACATTCAGATCTTACTAATTCGCGTTTATTTGCCAAAAATATTGAAAAGGCTTTAAACGACATGTGGATAAAATATCAAAGCTCACTAAAAAAATGAAATTATTGGGCTGCTGAATAACACATTTTAATGAGTTGATGGCGCCTTTTCATCTCTTCACTCATAAAACCCAAACCAGTTAATTTTTCAAACAACGGCAGGGTTTTCTCTTGAGTAAAATAGGTGGAATAAGCATGACGTTTAATATATTGTTCAATAATTGATGAACAGAGCCATTTATTTATATTCCCATTGGTTGGGAGTTGTTCATATAGCTTACATGCAGGGAAAAAAGTTTCATTTATATTAAAGGAGTCTTTTGGGATAATTCTGTCAATGATAAAAATAAGGATATTGACACAGAGATTACGTTCTCCTGCGTCAAGAGCAATTCTCGAATAAGTACTTAAACGGTGTATACGGCTTTCTCCTTTTTCTAACGCCTTCTTTACTCCTGCTAAAGCATTCATCAAATGCTCTAATCGTTCCTCTATTTTTACTTCGATACAACGAGACATAACATAACTGGCAAAAATATTTTGATAATGATTGCTGTTACATTCTTTTTCATTTTGATTGACTATGATATTAAGGTATGGAAGCCTGTCTATATAGTTATTGATTAGGTTCCCATCTATTTTTACTTCTGCGGTTGTTTTTGTTGCAATAATTCCATTTTCCTGAAGCTGTTTAACTTTATCTTTTTTGCAGCAAAATAAGTTTAAAAGAAATGAATCAAAAGGAACCTTTTGGTCGAATTTTACGAGTAAATTTAAGCTTGGGATAAGTTTGAAACATGAGTAGCCTAAAGAGGCAAATTTTTTAATAAGAAATGTATTGATCTCTTTTTTATGTTTTAACTCAAACATCACTAAAGGCGATTGCTCAGTAAAAAATTTTTTTGATTTACTTAAAATTTTATTTTCTTCTCCTTCAGCGTCAATCTTTAAAAAGTCAATATTTCGCCATTTGTAGTGTTTATAGCAGTGATCTAAAGTCGATAGATTTATCGTTTCATACTGTTCGCTATCGGTGGAAGCTTTAGATAGTGTATTAAGTTCAGAATTAGAGCTTAAATAAAGTTTTGCTTTTCCTCGTTTATTAGAAAGAGCGGAATGAATGAGTGTAATATTCTTAAAGTTGTTGGCTTCTATACTGGAATGCAAGCAATTATGTGTAAACGTGGTTGGTTCAAAGGCCCAAATATGCCCCTGATTTTTTAGGCAAGATGCAGCACTGAGTGTATATAAACCGTAGTTTGCACCTATATCGATGATATACATACCTGGTTTAATAAATTTGCGTAAAAATTTAATTTCATCTTCGAACCAGTCATTTTGCTCGGTCAGTATATACGTGGTGAGAAATTTTGCATTGTTGGGTACTGTAACGCTAATGTTATTAACTATCCTGATACGAGTTGCATTTATTTTTGTCATATAGAGGCGAAAATTTAGTTTGAGATTAGGTCATTATAAAAGATATTTTGATTTTCTGTTAACTTGGTTGAAAGTTGTATATTTTTCCAAATATTGTCCCTTATAAAAAAGGTAGTTGAAAAATTTCCGTTTAATGATGCCATTTAGACCTTTGAAATGAGATAATTTGATTAGTGGCAACTGACCTAATTGACGTCTGCTTCTAACAGCTTGTTTTTCCACACGTATGGCTCGGATGTATTGAAAATGAAAAAAAACTATCATGCTCGACAATTTACCATTGAGCAATGTCTTTCGTTGGCAAAAAAATCCGTTAAACGTGGAGATTTTGATGGTGCGCGTCAGTTATACCGTTCTATATTACAACAGCAGCCAGAACATCCTGTTGCAAAAAAAGGATTGCAGAGACTACAAAAAAAATTATCTTCTGCTCAACACAAAACTAATCTATTAAAGCCCCCTTCAGAAACTCAGATTAATGATTTGGTAAACCTTTATCGATCTGGAAAGATGAGAGAATCAGAACTAGCGTGTAAGGCATTGCTAAAATCTTATCAGCAAGAGATAGTAGTGCACAACGTATTAGGCGCTTCACTTAAAGGACAAGGTAAACTAGAAGAAGCCATAAAGGCATTCGATTCACTCATACGGCTAAAACCCGATTATTCCGAGGCTTATTATAACCGTGCTGTTATCTATCAAGACTTAGGTCAACTAGAAGCATCTTTAAAAGATTATAATGTGGCTATACAGCTTAAATCTGATTATGCTGATGCGTATTACAATAAGGCAAACATACTTAGAGAGCAGGGAGAGTTTGAAAGTGCCTTGGAGAGTTATGAGAAAACTATAGATGTTAATCCTGAACATATTGATGCACACATTAACCGTGGCATTACTCTTAGAGAGCTTGGCCAACTAAAAGAGGCAATACAGAGCTTTGATCAAGTGGTAAAGCTTAAGCCTGATTTCGCAGAAGTTTATTATAATAGAGCAAATATCTTGAAAGAACTTGGCCGTCTTGAAGAGGCCGTGGAGAGCTATGATAAAGCCTTGGCTCTTAAACCCGGATTTGCCGAATCTTATAATAATAGTGGCATTGCTATGAAAAATCTCGGTTTGAGTAAAGAGGCTGAAATAAGATTTGATGCGGCGATAAGACTTAAGCCGAATTATGCAGAAGCTTATACTAATCGAGGTGTTTTATTTCAAGAGTTAGGGCAGTTGGAATTGGCAATAAAGGACTATAAAAAGGCCATTTATTTAAAGCCGGACTATTTAGAAGCATATTACAACCTTAGTATTGCATTGCAATCTATAGGGCTAAAAGATATGGCCTTAACATGTTGTGAAAAAATTCTCCAACTCAAGCCTGATTATTCTGAAATACATCGCAATATAAGCCTGTTAAAAACCTATAAGCCGGATGATCAACAACTTAAATATATGGCCGATCTGTTTTCGGATACTCATCTAAGTAAACCGGACAGATGCAATCTTTGCTTTGCCTTGGCAAAAGCTTTTGATGATCTGGGTGAGATGGAGACCAGTTTTAATTATTTAAAAAAGGGCAATAGTCTTCGTAAAAATGAACTGGGCTATAACATTAATGAAGACAAAAAACTGTTTCTCAAAATCAAAGATATTTTTAATGACGGAAGTGATACCTTTAATACTGACTTGTGTGAAACAACGTCACCAATTCAATTGGTGTTTATTGTGGGAATGCCTCGTTCTGGCACTTCTCTTGTAGAGCAAATTTTGGCCAGCCATGATGAAGTATATGGAGCTGGTGAATTAGAAAAAATTAACCGAATCGTGACTCCAATTTTTTCCAAACTTGATAAACAAGATTCTGCCCAATTATCAGAAAGTGTTATCAAAGAACTTGGCACTGCTTATATTGAGGATCTTACTCGATTGAATATGAAAGAACGTATGGTTACAGATAAAATGCCGCTTAATTTTCGTTGGATCGGATTTATCCTGTCAGCCTTCCCAAAGGCAAAAATAATTAATTTAAACAGAGATCCAAGAGCAACTTGTTGGTCAAATTACAAGCATTATTTTTCTGGAAATGGTAATGGTTATGCTTATGATTTAGAAGACCTCGTTGAATTTTATAATCAATACACTGCTTTGATGTCATTTTGGAGAGAGAGATATGCATCCAATATTTATGAAGTCTGTTATGAAGATTTAACAGAAAACCAAGAAGAAGAGACTCGTAAGTTATTAGAGTATTGCGGTTTGTCGTGGGAGAAAGAGTGTCTTGATTTTTATAAAACTGAACGAGTAATCAAAACAGCAAGTGCCCATCAGGTACGCCAAAAAATGTATAAGGGGAGCTCTGATGCATGGAAAATATACAAGAAACAGATAGCTCCATTGCTTAAGAGGCTGGGTGGTTAGTAGGGACTCTGATTGTAAAATGACCACACATAAAGGCTCCCGATGAGTAAGTGTTTTTTCAATGGGTATTGAGTTTTATTTAAAATAGTCGATATTGTTTATGGTGAGTTAATCATATTTTTTATAGCCGCCTGAAAATCGGTACAGAATTGTTCCCAATTTAAAAAAGATGAATTTCGAACTTTTTGTCGTATTTCGTCTCGTTTTATAGCGGTGATATTTTGGGATAAGTTTACCGCTTTGTCGACGTAATCTTGGGCCGAAAAAGTGATTCCTTGTTTCATATCGATATTGTTTAAAACTGAATTACCAATCCTTTGGTGGAGGGCTTCTCCGCATAAAGACACCGTTGGGACGCCCATCCATGCGGCTTCAATTATGGTCAAGCCGGAATTAACAGGATAGGAGTCTAAATTAATATCAACCTGATTATGTATAGCTAGATGATTGCTGGAAATATCATTATTGAATCTTATTTGCCAAGGGGATACATTGTGTTTCGAAAACTCTTTGTGCAGATTATTTTGAATGACTTTATTGCTGTAGTCCGGACGAGAGAATAAAATTTCGCTATCGTTAGTTTTGTTCAAAATTTCGGACCATAATTGAATTTGTTTTGGCCTGATTTTATCCGCAGAAACCATTACACTAAAAGTCACCAGGTTTGATGATTGCCGTTTCAGGTCCAAATCCGGCAACTGATTTATTGTTGTCCAGACTCTGGGTAGGATGACAGGTTGTGGGCCTAACTGGGAATCATGGACTAAAAATGGATCGAGAATTTGTCCGTCTACCTCAGTGAACATACAAGGAGTGGGGATTCCGGCCCAAATTAGTTGAAGTGGGGCCGGTCGCCAGGCAAAGGCTCCGACTCGACTTTTGGGTTGTTGCATTCCATTCAGATCGATCAGTACATCGAGATCATGTTGAGCGATAATTTTTGCCGTGTCTTGATCATTAAGAGAAAAAATTGGGATAAATTGGGAAAGATTACCTTTAAAAGCGTTTGCCACTTGTTGTTGTTCATCGTCGTTTACGGATACATTGAAAAGGATAACTGGGTTCCCTAAATCGATTAAGCTTTTAAAAAATGGTGCTAATATTTCGGCTAATTTGGGAATGGACAACACGCTTAAAAAACCGAATTTTATTGTGTTTTTGGGGACATGAGGCGGATACGTTATATTTTTAGCAACTGCAAATGGAGATTTTAGTGCTTCTCGTTTGGTTAACTCTCCCCAACGGGCTTGTTGTTCTAAATAATGAGATAAACCATCTGGAGTATCGGTCAGTGACCTGATGGATAATTGACAGATTGAATTGGCAATCATATCTCTCTTATTAATCACACTGAGTTTTTTTAATGGCTCCGGTAGTTGTAGGAGCGATTCAAAATCGCATAGTTTTGATGCTGTATTCAATAATTGTAAGGCCAACTCAGCTTCTTTAAAATTACCAATTTGAATAAATTGGCGTAAATAGTCCTGAGAGCTACCCATATTTTCTTGAAAATAATGGCTCATACATAACATCGCCAGTGGGAAAGTGTTTTCAGCATCATGGTCAAGCATTTTTAAAGCCAGTGATTCCACTTTTTCATATTTTTTACATGCGAAATAACAACGCAGCAGTGTTTCCTGGATGGATTTATCGTCAGTGTGTTTTAATTTAGCTTCCAGTAAAGGTATGGCTAGAAGAGGTTTTCCTTGTATCAATAATAAACTAATATAATTTTCCCATCCTGGATCGTGTTCTGGATTGCTTTCAAGCAACCTTGCATAAGCAGAAATTGCCTGATCCGAATTTCCGCTTACCTCCAATAAAGCGGCATTGGCGTATAGTAGTTGATTGTGAGAGTTAAAATAGGGTATGGCAAAATGAGACAGTGAAATAGCATCGTTAATTTTACCTTGATTATTTAAATCTTCTAATAATTTGAGGTAGGTATGTAATTCATCCCAGGCTGTCGAGTTAATTAGTTCAGCTTTATCCAGCTCGATATATAAGACCTGGCCTAGATAGCAAAGTGCTTTGGGATTATTTTTGTTTGAGTTTAAAATTTGAAAAAGTTGATTTTTTGCTTGTTCAGTATGACCTTGTTTAATTTTATTATTGACTTCTTTTTCCCAATTGAAATTATCTGATTGTTTTTCCGTCATTATTTTGTTCTTTTGGCCAAAGTTTATCTCATATTATCATAGTGTCCGGGCGATCAAAATATAATTGCCGTTCATCAAATAAAATTCCTGATTTCTAGATTATTTTTCGGTAAAATCGAACTACTGTTTTTACTCTCGTTGAAATATGCAAATTCTATTCATTCACCATGCTTTTCCTGGGCAATTTAAATTTATTGCCCCTTTATTGGCAGTCAAAGGGCATGAAGTTGTTGCTTTGACACATGAAAAACCGGTTTACCCTACTCCAAAAATAAAAATTATTCAATTTAATAAAGCCTCTCCCCATAAAGGCCTCGATTTGTGGGCTCAGGTTATGTTGGATAAGTTCTGGTGTGGCCAGCAGGTTTTGGAAACTTCGGAAAAATTAAAAGACGATGGTTTTTTGCCTCAAGTTGTCTATTGTCATCCCGATTGGGGAGAGTCGCTGTTTTTACGTGAAGCTTTTCCAGATGCTAAGATTTTGACCTACGTAGAACATTATTATAGTGATATTAATTATGATAGTTTATTTGATAAAGAATTTGTCGATAGTTCATTGGAAATTCATAGTAAGGCAAAAAGCTTTAATGCATTACGTTTAATGAGTCTAGAGTATTGTGATAAAGGCATATGCCCGACTGAGTTTCAAAAACAAAATCAACCCATTGCTTACCAGGATAAAATTATTCAAGTTCATGATGGCATTCAGACCAACCAGCTCGTTAGAAATGATTCAGCATCGATTACAATAAAAAACAAAGGCATTACTTTGTCCCGCCAAGATGAAGTAATAACTTTTGCAAATCGAGGTTTGGAGCCTCGACGTGGGTTTCATGTGTTTATGCGGGCAATCCCTGAAATTCAAAGACAACGACCAAACGCCGAAATTGTTATTCTAGGTAAGGATGTTATTGTCTACGGTAATTATAAAAAACTACCGAATGATAATAGTTTTAAGCAGCACATGCTGGAAGAATTAGCCGGAAAGATTAATCTGGATAAAGTGCATTTTGTCGATTGGGTCGATTATCAGACTTATAAAAATATAATTCAGGTGTCAAAAGTTCATGTGTATTTGACTATGCCATTTGTATTATCCTGGAGTTTATTAGAAATAATGAGTGTACAAGGGTGTGTAATTGGTTCAAATACGGAACCGGTGAGAGAAGTGATTGAAGATGAAGTGCACGGACTATTGGTTGAGTTTTCTGACACTCAAGATATTGCTGATAAAATAACTCGAGTTCTTAATGACGATGTATTAAGAGAAAGGTTAGGTCTAAATGCCAGGAAGTTGGTGATTAATAACTATGATTTGAACAGCATCTGTTTGCCCAAGCAAGTTGATATTATCGAAAGCATGGGGTTGCAATGAGGATTAAAAATTTTTTATTATGAAAAGAGAAAGTAAAGTTCCACGTAATAATACGAAAATTCTATTAAATGTTGGGGCTGGTCATCCTGATAGTGGCGCTAAGCTCCCAAAATATTTTATTTCAGAGGGATGGCGGGAAGTTCGCTTGGATATTGAGCCTGAATACCAACCAGACATTCTCGGCAGTATGTTAGATATGTCTCTGGTAGCCGATTTAAGCGTAGACGCGATCTATTCTTCGCATAACATAGAGCATCTTTACTTTAATGAAATCAGTATTGCCTTAAAAGAATTTAGACGGGTGTTAAAGCCTGGAGGATTTGTAGTAATAACCTGTCCGGATATACAGGCAGCAGCAGAGATGATTGCCGAGGATAATTTATTTGCCACAGCATATAACTCTCCCTTGGGGCCTGTAACTCCTTTCGATATCGTTTTCTCCCATCGTAAGCTGACCTCAAGAGAGCAGCCCTATATGGCCCACCATTGTGGCTTTACATTAAGTGTTTTAGTAAATACGTTAAAGATAAATGGATTTGCTTTTTCTATCGGCAAAAGACGAAAGGAAGCATTTGATTTATGGGTTCTTGCTACCCATACTCCAATTTCAGATGATGAATTAACCGATTTAGGAAAAAAAATATTACCATGACAGTATTCGGAACCAGTGAATATAGGGTAAATATAGCAACTAAAGTTTAGAGTTTCACGCCCCCAATAAAAGGAGAACAAAAAAATTAAAAATTTGTAATAAAACAGTTGACAAAAAATTAGCGGTATCGTTGCCGCGCCTTATCAAGACCTTCTTGAAAAAATAAAAGAGCTTGATAAGGCGTGGCCTCTAGAAAGTTATTCGACGACTTCTGGAGGCCGCTATGAACACCAAAAGATACGGCAATATCCCCGATGAACTGTTCTATTACATCACATTTTTGGCCCGAGCCATACCTGCTCGAAGCATAAAAACTTTTATTGAGTTATTGATTGGATGTTGTCTAACCCAATCGGGTTTTGTCACCAGTGCCTGGTGGATATTGGACATGCACAACCAATGGTTCAGTTACCATAAATGGTTAGAAACGGGTCAATGGTCTTATTTGGTCTTAATGAGACAATGGAATAGGCTGTTTATCACCCTGTTTGGTGATAAACGGATTTATCTGCTCGTTGATGATACGGTGGTGCTACGTGCGTCGAAAAAAGCACCGATGAGTTAAATCCATCATCAGCATGGCAATAAGCCGAATTTGTCCCAATATGTTCGTGGCCAATGTTGGGTCGGCTTAGCAGCAGCCGTGAACCGCTTGGGACAGAATACCGCCTTACCCTTGTTGTTCAGGCTGACGCCGGAAACGGGGAACCGGAGTAAACTGCAGGTAGCGAAAACCTTAATTCGCTCGGTCAGCCAACAGTTTAAAGATAAAGCGGTGACGGTATTGGTGGATAGCTGGTATATGCGACGCTGTTTTATTCAGGCCCCAGTAAATAAAGGTTTTACGATTATCGGTCAAGTGAGAATTGATACGGTCTTTCATCAACCGCCGGTAGCCTATCCAGGTAGAGGAAGGCCCAGAATATATGGAACCCGATTAACGAAAAAGGCCATGATGGATTTACCGGTTGAAACGACCACACAGACACTTTATGGTCGGGAACAAACACTGCATTACCGGACTCAAGTCGCACAGGCTCGGTTTTTAAAAGGACAATTGATACGGTTTGTCTGGTGTGAGTTTGAAGACGATAAAGGAAAAAAAAGACCCCGATTATTATTATCAACCGATACCAATTTAAGCGGCCTGGATATTATTTTGGCTTATGAAAAACGTTGTTGTATCGAGCCGATGTTTAATCAGCTGAAAAATGCTTGGGGCATGAAGCAAGCATGGCAACAAAAGCGGCAAGTTTTGCATCGATGGGTACATTTGATCGCATTGGGTTATATTTTGCCTCAATTATTAGCCATCCAATGTAGCGATAAAGTGCAGCCGTTATTAAAACATGCGCCTTGGCAAATGAATACCGATACCACGGCAGGAAGAATTCGGCAGGGACTGATAAAACATTTTTCGCACCTTAGGGTCAGAGACTGGTGGTGCATGAAGTCCCGAAAATTCCAGCCACCAGACTCGAACAAATTGATGGAATTTGAAGCATTTTTATAAAAGTACCTCAAATTTCACTGGTTACTAACAAATTGTTAAGGAACAAGTGAGTGAAAGAAGTCACTCAAGATATCTCTGACACTCTAAACTTTAGTTAAGTTAAAGAAATCAAAAAATATTAAAGAACTGATAATCAAACATCATGGGCTAGGTGAATGGGGCTATATCAATCCGAGCTGGGAAATCAAAGAAGACACCATACAACTTCAAGGATGGGACAAAGCCAGACGAGTGGCAATTGTTCGTCAACGTGTGGTGAATAATAGACGGGACAGTATTATTGGCCTTGAGTATGAGCAAGATGGGCAAAGTAAATTAGCCTTTGTTGATAATATGGATGACTTCAATGCGTATGAATATTCCGTATTAGTCACTGATTTAGAGGCTGATTTGCTCAGCCTGTTTTATCATTATCGTGATCGAGCAGATTGTGAAAATAATTTTGATGAACTCAAGAATCAATGGGGCTGGGGCGGTTATACCACACAGGAAATTAAATCCTGCCAATTCATGTCACGGATTATAGCGCTAATATACAATTGGTGGAACCTATTTGTTCGCCTGGCTATACCTGAAAAACATCATGAAGCCATTACTTCTCGTCCTTTGTTACTCAGCAGTATTGGTAAATTAACCGAACATAGTCGTCAGAAAAAGATGACCATTACCAGTACCCACGGTGATACGACATTGATTAAAAAGGCATATTCTCGTATCAATACTTTTTTTAATGAACTGAAGTTGATTGCGCCGCAGTTGACGATTCAACAATCTTGGAATCTGATTTTAGCGAAAGCGATGGAAATATTCCGGGTGAAAATTGATGATAATAATCAAAATGAACTGCCAGTGTACACTTAAAAGTAATATAGTCAGGGCGAGATCTATAATACTCCCCAAAATTTGGACCACTAGTTAAGATATAATTCCTTGTATAAATCAAGGGAAAAGAAATGGGAACCATTAGAAAAAAACACAGTACTCAAATCAAAATGAAAGTGGCTCTGGAGGC
>Ga0209475_10002034_pt1 | contig 22022 bp, 17 predicted proteins | sample tdDd471_FD_187128 | JGI IMG/M metagenome (GOLD analysis project Ga0209475, IMG submission 187128) | Marine sediment microbial communities from the Atlantic coast under amendment with organic carbon and nitrate - tdDd47.1 (SPAdes)... | ecosystem: Environmental > Aquatic > Marine > Coastal >... | reverse complement strand
CGCCGTGCTCCATAAACTCTTCGCCGTGGTCCGAGAGGACGGCGACCACCGTGTCGTCAGCCAAGCCCCGGTCGCGCAGACCGGCCAGAAGTCGGCCGATGGCGGCGTCGTTGTAGTGGACGGAGGCATCGTACTTGTCGATGACCCATTGCAACGTGGGGGAATCCAGCGGGCGGCGGCCCCAATTCACGTCGTTGACCATGTTGTACATGCTGGACTTGTTGTGGGCCGTGTCCAGCGTTTCGGCCAGAGGGAGTAACTGCTCCAGGAGGGTCGGGGCGACCTGGTCGGTGGTCCCGTCATCAAACGGACTGATGCGGTCGTCGGGCAGCCGGAAGGGCATGTGAGGTCCGTCGTAGTGGACAAAGAGGCAGAAGGGCTGCTCCGCGCCGGCCTGCTGGTCCAGCCAGGCCAGGGACGAATCCGTCACGTCCATGGGCAGATTCTTGCTGAAGTTGAAGCTGCGCGTGTCGGTGACGGCCTCGATGTCGCCCCAGATATCCTTCAGCAGGTTCTTGAAAAATCGAAAGGCCACCACACCGCCGCAGTTGACCTGGTTGGCCTTGAGCAGGTCGTAGAGGTCGGAATGCTTGGCCTGGGCGGTGAAGTCAAAGATCCCGTGGTGATGCGGGTAACGCCCCGTGAATAACGATGTGAAGGCCGGGGCCGTGAAATTGGAGGCGGACCAGAGCGACTGCAGGACGTGACTCCGGGCGGCCAGGGCGTCCAGATTGGGGGACGTGGGGCGGTCGTACCCGTAGCACCCCAGATGGTCGGGCCGCAGGGTGTCCACCACGATGAGCAGGATGTTCTTCACGCGCGTCCGCCTCCGCCTACCGGTAGATTGCGCGCAGGGACCCGAAGGAGGTCGCCTCGCCCGCCACGTTGCTCTGGCCCCGGAACTCCAGCGAGAATGCGCCGGCGAACTCGTCGGTGACCGTCCGGGTACTGTCGACGGCCAGATAGAAAGTCAGCGGGACGTCCGTGGTGTTGGCCACCGTCAGTTCCTCCCCGATGCCGGCCAGATACTGGTCCGAGAAGGCCAGACATTCGGCCTCGGGCCCGCACTCGGCGAAGGCCCAGAGGGCCACGTCCAGGGTACTGGGGACGAAGGTGAGGCCGGCCGTGACTTCGTGGAAGGCCGGCACGGTGACCTCGTACCAGACCTCGCCGCCCCGCTCCAGGATGGAGCTGCAGTCGTAGGACTGAACGTGGTTGGGCTGGTCGAACAGGGTGTCCTCGACGGCCAGGGTGTCGGCGGCGCTTGAGATCTGGTTGTCCGGGGGGACCACGCAGGCGGCGTCGGGAATCCCGGGCCAGCGGCAGGTGAGATCCAGGGTGTAGGGGCCGAAACTGGTTTTGGGGTCGTTGGCCGCGGGCTTGAAACCATCCACCACCAGGTAGTAGGTCCCGACGGGCAGGTACCCCCCGATTTCCATGTTGCCGATGGCCAGGCAGGAATCGGTGTCGCAGGCGTCGAGCAGGATGAGATCAAGGTCGGCGCCGTTCAGGTCGCTGAGCCCGGCCCACAAGACCAGGTCCTGATCCACCTCAAGCCGATAGACGTGCTCCGGATAGCTGAAATCCCAGGTCCGGCAACCGTAGGAATCCAGGCGACTGACGATGCCGACGGTGTCGGTGGCGTCGGCGAAGTTGAGCACCACATCCGGGACCAGACTGAAGGTGTCGCGGGCGGTGCAGTCGAAGACGATCGCCGTGCTGGGCGGGACCGGGGAGTCGGGCCGGTCGGGCAGGTCGCCGATGACACGGGGTTGAACACCGAGGGCGACCGCCGGCAGGCAGAGCAGCATCAGCAGGAACAGAGGGGTATATCTGCAGGTCATCACGGATGGCACAGCCGTTTCCACTTCCGGTTCCGGGAATGTCGGGCAGGGGTTCATTGCCTATTTTAGCACAACCGGCCCGAGGGTGCGAGTCCTGCGGGCCGGTTGATTCATGGTGTCAGTCGACCAGAGCCGACACCCGATCCGGGCGGGACCCCGGAGATCCGGTCATGAAGTCGGGACCCATTTGCTCAATGATGACCCGGGCCACCAAGTCGGACGTGGCCGGGTCCCAGTGGTAGTTGTCCTTGAAATTCAGGAGACGTCCCGTGGCTGAAAACTCCTGCCAGAAAGGATCGGACAGGTCCACCAACCGAACGTTGTGCCGGGGACAGACTTCCTCCAGGATCAAACTGGTGAGCAGTCGCGTCGGGGGTTTGTGGGTGCTGTACATGGCCGCCCGGTCGGCATCGCAGACCAGGACGATATTGGCTTCGGGTGCATCGGCCCGCATGCCCGCCAAAACATGATCGGCCACCCGGGTCAGATACGCCCGGTCCGAATCGTCGACGATTTCGCCCTCCACGTTCCTGGCCACCGCCACTTTCTGGCCGCGTCCGAAGGTCAGTTTGGCATTGTAGAACAGGTAGCGGATGGTGGCGCTGTAGGCCAGGTAGCGCCGGTTCCGGTTGACCACCATGGGACTGGGGCCCACTTCCTTGAATCCGCTGCCCTCGGTTACGACCTGTTCGGCATAGGGGACGAAACCCAGGTCGCGGGAACTGGCCTTGAGGGAACTGAATCCGACGAACACCACGTAGGTGCTGGGCTGGAAATTGTCCCGGGCGTAGCGGATGACCCGTCGCCCCTGGGACAGGGGCATGCCCGAAGTGGCGAAGTTGTAGACTTCCACCTGGTTGTCCAAATGGGACTGCAGGAGGCCGGCCATGTGTTCTTCCACGTCGCTGTAGAAGCCTTCCACATAGGAGTGTCCCACCACGGCCACGCAGGGTTTGTCGCGTTCGGTTGCGGATTTGTATTCCCAGGCGCTGTTGAAGCCGGCGTCGTTGACCTGCCAACGGAAGCGGGGCTGGGCCAGGCGACCGATGGTATGCAGCCCAGACCGGGGATTGGAAACTTCGAGATGCTTGATCCCATAGGCCTCGTTCTGGGCGCCCCGGGGCATTTGCGATGCCGGGACAAGGGTCCGGAACAGGACCTCCAGGGCCACGGTGACCACGAGGAGGAACAGGGTGAGGCGTTTCAAAAATTTCAGCATGGCCGGTCCTAGAACTGGAAGTAGATGAATTCCTGGGCGCCGAATTTGCCGAACACGAGAATGCCGGCGATAACCAGGACGTAAAGAGCCCACCGAACGGGCGCCGGGTACTCGGGCACGTCCAACCCGAATTGCTTGGTGCGATGTCCCCATTCCCAGATCAGGGGCACGAAGGCAATGAGGATGGGTTCGTAGTAGGGGGAGTAGTCCAGGCCTCGGAAGGGGTGGAAGATGATCTGTCCGAGGATCTGGAAGGCGTGGGTCATGGACTCCCCGCGGAAGAAAATGAACGAGAACAACATCAGCCCGAAAGTTCCGACCATGGCCAGGAATTCCCGCGGTCCCGGCAGAAGTTTGCCTTCGGCCGGGGTTTCAGGAAACGGGCTGGGCCTGTCGCGCAGCATGAGGGGCATGTAGTAGAGACCATGCAGGGCGCCCCAGAAGACCAGGGACCAGTCGGCTCCATGCCAGAATCCACTTACGGTGAAGGTGATGAGGATGTTCAGGGCCCGGCGCTGCTTGGTACACCGGCTGCCGCCCAGAGGAATGAACAGATAATCCCGGAACCAGGTGGACAGGGAGATGTGCCACCGCCGCCAGAATTCCCCGATGTCCCGGGAATAGTAGGGGAAGGCAAAGTTCTGCATGAGATTGAATCCGAAGAGCCGGGCCGTGCCGATGGCGATGTCAGAGTAGCCGGAAAAATCCCCGTACACCTGCAGAGCGAAGAAGAAGGTCCCGATCAGGTAGGTCAGCCCGTCCTGCTGGGGCGTGTTGGCAAAGATGGATTCCACGTGCGGTGCGAGAGTGTCCGCCACGACCATCTTCTTGAAGAATCCCCAGAGAATCTGACGCAAGCCGCTGCGGGCCTTGTCCGGGTCGAAGGAACGGTCCTTTTGGAACTGTGGCAGCAGGGCCTTGGCCCGCTCGATGGGGCCGGCGACCAGCTGGGGGAAGAAACTCACGAAGGCAAAAAAGGCGATGGGATCCTTAACCGTGGGAATCTGCCGACGGTAGACATCGATGGAATAGCTCAGGGTCTGGAAAGTGTAGAAACTGATGCCGACAGGCAGGATGATGCGCAGGGCCGGCATGTTGGCCTGAAGGCCCAGCGAGGTCACCAACAGGGCAAAGGAGTCGACGAAAAAATTGAAGTACTTGAAGAAGCCCAGGATGCCCAGGTTGAAGACCAGGCTGCAGACCAGCAGCGTTTTGCGCCGGGATTGTTCCTCGGTTTTGCCCAGGCCGAGGCCGATAAGGAAATCAACCAGTGAACTGGCGGCGATCAGCAGCAGGAATCGCCAGTCCCACCAGCCGTAGAAAATATAGCTGGCGATGATCAGCAGGATGTTCTGCAACTGCCGCCGGCGGGGGCCCAGCAACCAGTAGACGGCAAAAACCAACGGCAGAAATATGGCGAAGGGGATTGAATTGAAAAGCATGGGTACCCGGGTTGTTGAGCTGGTGAAGTGGGAAATTCAACTAAGTGTTGTAATTATAACAGAAATGAAGGTGCAGTCCCATCCTCAAAATGCGGGTTATTCGTGAAATGGGATTTTGCTTGTCCTTGTATAAAGCCCTTAACCCCAAAGAAACATTGACGATGAATTCCAGGTGATGATATTTGGCGGACGGGCACTACTCGCCTGTTCGGCCCGGACCACAGCGCTAATTCTCTGCAAGGAGCCAGGAAATGAAAGTCAACTTCGTGGATCTCAAAGCCCAGTATGCCACCATCAAGGACGAGGTGAACGAGGCCATCGGCGGCGTGCTGCAAAGCTGCGCCTTCGTCAATTCCCGGTCTTTCGAAAAGGATTTCGCTGACTACATCGGCACCGACTACTGCGTTGGCGTGGGCAACGGCACCGACGCCCTGTTTATGGCCATGAAGGCCATGGGGTTCGGCCCCGGTGATGAACTGATCACGGCCGCCAACACCTTCATCGCCACGGCCGAAGGTATTGGCTGGACCGGCGCTACGCCCGTGTTCGTGGACTGCGACGCCCTCTACAACATCGACGTGACCAAGATCGAAGCGGCCATTACCGACAAGACCAAAGCCATCGTGCCGGTGCACCTGTACGGGCAACCCGCCGACATGGACGCCGTCATGGACATCGCCAAACGCCATAACCTGAAGGTGATCGAGGACTGCGCCCAGGCCCACGGCGCCACCTACAAGGGCCGCAAGGTCGGCACCTTCGGCGACGCGGCCTGCTTCAGTTTCTACCCCGGCAAGAACCTGGGCGCCTACGGCGATGCCGGGGCCGTCGTGACCAACGACGAGGCTCTGGCCACCGATATCCGAAAACTGGGCGACCACGGCAGCAACGTGAAGTACCAGCATGACTTCGAGGGTATGAACAGCCGCCTGGACGGGATCCAGGGGGCCGTGCTTTCGGTAAAACTGCGTCATTTGGACAAGTGGTCGGACCGGCGGATCGAAGTGGCCAAGCGCTACTGCGAGGGCCTGAAGGACGTGTGTGTGGTTCCCGAAACCATGGACGACGTGCGCCACGTGTGGCACCTGTTCGTCATCCAGGTAAACAACCGGGAAGAGCTGATGAACCACCTGCAGGCCGAGGATATCGCCAGCGGGATCCACTATCCTGTGCCTCTGCCCAAGACGCCGGCTTACGCCTCCCTGGGCTACGAGGCGGACCAGTTCCCGGTGGCCTACGGGACGGCGGATAAGATCGTCAGTCTGCCCATGCATGGGGATCTGACGGACGAGGACGTGGATTTGGTCATCCAGGAAGTCCGCAAGGTTGTAAAATAGCCCGAATTTTGTTATAATTAGAGCAACGGAGAGGTCCCGCCTCTCCGTTGCCTTTGAGGGAGGGCACAGCTGGCCCCCGGGAATGCCACACCAGAGTTGATGTTGACAGGTTACCCGGGGTTGCTTAATTATCTAATTCCAGCGGAATCAACGGATTGCCACAGGAGCATCAATCGAAAATTGGTAAAGTCTGATCCTGAGGGATCGATACCTAAGCAGTGACGGTCAGGTGTGTCATCACCAAGGAAATCTTAATCCTGACTGTAACTTGCGGCGATGTCCGTCATATGGGTTGACCCCAGTGTCGATTGAGGAATGGCAATGTCCAAGATTTTTGACGCATACAAGAAGCGGGTGGGAGAGTCCCCCGACCTCATCATGGAGGTCGGACGGGCGGGAACGCAGGTCCTGTTCCAGGGGCCTGACGACCGCCAGAGGGACGAGTTCAGTCGCCTTGCCTCCCGGCTCATCGGACTCAGGACCGAGTCCCGCGGCGCCGTGCTGGCCTTTGCCTCATGCGCGCCGGGTGAAGGGTCCAGTTTCGTTTCCTACCACGCCGCCAATGTTCTGGCCCATGCCTACCAGATGAAGGTGGCCTGGGTGGATTGTAATTTCCTGTCCCCCCAGCGCCAGCTGCAGGGCCAGGAAGGGGCGACCTTCAGCTCTCTCCTGCAGGATCCCGAGCGCCTCGAGAACCTCAGGACGCCCGAAGCCCTGACCCTGATTCCCGGCGGGGAGAATCTGATGGGGGCCAGGGGGTTGTTTGCGGATGATCGGTTTGCGGAGCTCGTGCAAGGGCTCTCCCGCCGCTTCGACTTCACCATCCTGGACCTTCCACCCATTTTGAATTCCACCGATGCGGCCCTGCTGGCTGCCGGGACCGACGGTCTGTTGATGGTCATTGAACAGAAGTTCCTGAAGCGGGAAGTAATTGAACACGGATTGCATATCCTGGAGGACAAAGGTGTCAAGACGCTGGGGTCTGTGATCAACCGGCGGACCTTCGAGTTGCCGAAAATCGTTTACGACCGCCTGTAGGTCGAAGGAGTCTGTTTTGGGTTCCATCAAGTCATTTCGTTTCCTGAGCGTTTTCCTCGGCCTGGGCCTGTTGATCCTGGTCTTGACCGGATGCGGTGGTACGGCGCCCATGACCCGCTCGGAATTCGTCGAATTCACGCCCGAGCAGCAGCAGGAGATCCAGGCCGGCGAGGCCAAGGAGTACATGATCCAGGAAGGCGACATCCTCAAGGTCGCCTTTTCCTATCAACCCGAATTGAATCAGAACGGCGTTGTCGTCCTGACGGATGGCTCCATCAACCTCATCGGGATTGACCGCGTTGAAGTGGCCGGCATGACGATGACCGAGGCTGACCGGGTTATTACCGATGCCTATAGCCAGGAATACCGCGATCCCACCCTGAGCTTGATTATCCAGGAAACCCAGGGCCGCAAGGTCTACGTCATGGGCGAAGTCAAAACTCCCGGCCTGCACCCGGTCCCCATGGGCGGGTTGGACATGATGAGCGCGATCGCCCGTGCGGGAGGCTTCAACGAGAATGCCGCCCGCGAAGGCGTCATCCTGATCCGGGTAACGCAGGAGGGGTATTCCCTTCAGGAAATAAATATGAGGGATCTCCACAGCATCGAGGCCAGCCAGTACGCGACACTGAGGCTTGAGCCTCTTGATGTGATCTATGTACCGCGCTCACGGGTTGGAGACTTCTACTACTTTTCACGGACAGTGCTGGCCGGCATAGTCAGTGTTACGCGAATTGCCACGGACTTGAAGTATCTGTCCGGCGGTGGAATCGGGAGGTTCTAGCTCATGTTGGATCTCATGCCTGAAACCCGCCCGGTCAAGACGGTGGGCAGCAAGGGGACAACCCTGCGCGACATGGTCTATGTGCTGTTCCGCCGCCGCTGGATCATCCTGGGCGTGGCCCTGCCCATTATCCTGGTGGGTGGGTTGAGCCTGTTTCGCCAGACCGGTTCCTACACGGCGGCCTCCCGGATCGTGGTCGAACTCACCAAGGTGGATCTGCCCCAGTGGAACACCAACGGCCGGAATCTGGACTATGACCGTGAACTCAGCACCCTTTTCACCATCGCCATGAGCGTGCCGGTGGGGGAGAAGGCCGCCGCCGCCCTGGAGGACAGTATTCCTGTCATCCGGACCCTGGACCAGAATCTGGCCGGGATGGAAACCCTGGGCGATCTGCAGGAACTTCTGATCGGTGGGCTGGACGTTTCCGTGGTGGGTGAATCCTCCATTCTGGAATTCCGCTTCTCGTCGGCTCATCCGAGGATCAGCCTTATGGCCGTGGGGGCACTGCGGGACGCCTTTGTGGAATACCAGGTCCATGGCCGGAAGAATCCGCGCGCCATGGCCTACTATTCGGAACAGATGACGGCCATTCGCTCGGACGTCGATTCCCTGCTCGGGGTGCGCGGCCAAATCCTGAACGACTCGGGTTACTCGAGCCTGAACGACGAACTTCGTTACAAGTCGGGTCAGCTTTCCGAACTCGAGAGTCAATTGCTGAAGGCTGTCACCGTCCGACGCTCTCTGGAACTGCAGTATGAAACGCTCAAGGGATATCTCGACGATGATCCCCGGGACTTTCCCATGGGCCAGGACGAGAACCGCAGCCATACCCTGGTCTACTGGCGAAATACCGTCAGCAAGTATGACGACCAGTTGAATAGCATTCTCTCCATTCATACCGACGACAGTATTCCCGTTCGTCGCCACCGGCGGAAGCTTGACGGAGCGGTGGAGAGTCTGAAAAACGAAGCCAGGGCCTATGTGGAGAGCATCGGCATGTCCCTGACGACGGCCCAGCAGCGTGAACAGGTTTTGCAGGACCAGGTTGCGGACCTCCGGTCCAGCAACAGAGAGGGCCCCACCCTCTACCACAAGATCAGCCTGATTGATGTGGAGATCAAATCCCTGAGGGACCTGCTGGACGCCCTGCAGGGCAAGTGGGGCGAAGTGCGGCTCAACCAGCTGGCGGATGAGAGAGTCAGTTCGGTGGTGGCCCTGACGGAACCCGAATTGACCATGGTGATCTCCGGCGGGAAGACCGTTGTCTACTTCATCATGATTGCCTTCCTGGCCCTGGCCCTGGGCGTCGTGGTCGCCTTCGTTCTGGATAATTTTGATCATCGCATCTACGGACCAGTCGATGTCGAGGAGAACTTGAAGCTGCCGGTTTTTGCCAGCGTAACCAGGTCAGACTGACATGGCCAAGGGGCACCGTTTTCTGCCCGATATGGGTGATTTCGGCAGCACCCGGTTTTCGTCCGGTTTCTTTTCCACCGCCGGGGTCTTTGTGGCGGCGGTCATATCCCTGGGCGTCAGCCATGTGATGGTTTCCCGCTTCGGGCTGGAGTTTTTCGTCATTGCCCTGACGGGCATCTTTGTCGGCACGGTCTATACGGCCGCCTCCTTCCGCAACCTGATGTTTCCCTTTATCGTTTGGTTGCTGACAATCGGCGGTTTCCGGTTTCTCTGGTCCATCCGGACCCCCCTGCTTCCGGATCTTTTTCTCGACCGTCTCATGATGATCTGGCTGACGGGCGTCTTCATGGTGAAGTTCGTGGCGGAGCGCCGTCCGTTTCGGGGGCCTCACAAGCTGGACCTCCTGATGGCCGTCTATGCCATGTACCTTTTCATCAGGATCTACCTGCAGGGCATGGACTTCCTGAATCCCTGGACCCAAAGTACGTTGATCCCCTATGCTGCCTATTTTTTCGCCAAGAACATCATCACGGACTACAAACGCATTAAAGCGCTGTTATTCGTGCTCCTGGCCCTGTTGACCTATTACTGCATTACCTCCATCGGGGAAAAGTTCGTTCTCAGCTGGTTGGTCTTTCCCAAGTCCATCCTCACGGAGCGTACCGGATTTGCCGGCCGGTCTGTTGGGCCCTTCATGCAGGCGCCCCTGTTTGGAACGATCATCGGCATGCTCCTGCCAGTCTTTCTCTACTTCATTGCCCAGGCGCGTGACGGCGTGACCCGGTTTTTCCTGCTCCTTGGGCTGGCGGCCGGTTTTGCCGGACTCTATTTCACCTATACCCGTGGGTCCTGGCTGGCTGGCGTCATGGCCATGGTGACGGTGACCGTCCTGAACCCCCGCAAGTACCTCAAGATCTTTGCGCCCATGGTCATTCTTGTGCCCCTGCTGGCGGTTTCATTCCTGGGGCTGGGCCAGGACAAGTTTATGAAGGAGCGTGTGGAGAATGACGACACCCTGGGCTCCCGCTTCGGGACGGCCGCCACCGCCCTGAGGATTTTCAAGGACAACCCCGTGATCGGGGTCGGGTATTTTCAGTTTCGCCAGGCGCGCGAGGACTATATCCAGCCCGTGGATGTCCCGGGACTCGGCACCATCCGCTTCGTGCAGTTCCGGCACAATCATATTCATGACATCTACCTGGGTCCCCTGGCGGAGAACGGTCTGGTGGGCGCCCTGCTTCAGGGTGGCATCTATTTTTTGATTCTCCAGACCTTCATTCGTAAATTCCGGTGGAGAAGCCGAGGAGATCCGGTCGCCTACTATGTCCTACCTGTCTTTGCAGGTGTCTTTGTGGGATACTTGGCGGGCGGGCTTGCCATCGACTACAGATTCTTTGCCTTCACGGACACACTTTTCTACATGTGTGCCGGCATTCTTTACGGTTACCAGGGTCCGGAGCAGCAACATGTATCTTGAGCATTTTGACCTGAATACCAATCCGTTCAGCCTGTCGCCCAAACTCGACTTTCTCTACAAGTCCCAACCGTTCGAGGAGAGCGTCGCCCACCTGCTCTACGGCCTGGACAACAGTGAAGCCATCATTCTGATCACCGGCGCCATCGGCACCGGCAAGACCATGGCCATCCAGTCCTTTCTGACCCACCTGGGCGAGCATTTCACCTTTGCCCTGGTCACCAATACGCGTGTGGACGCCAAGGAACTCCTTAAGCTGGTCCTGGAGGACCTGGGGGAGTCCCTGTCCCCGGGTATGGACAAATCCGACCTGCTGATTCTCTTCAAGGACTACCTGATCCGGGCCGGGCGCGAGGGGAAGCGGGTTTTGATCGTCATCGACGAGGCCCAGAATCTGGATCACGGAGGCCTGGAGGAAATCCGGCTGTTGACGAACCTGGGCCAGGGGGATGCCCAGCCGGTTCAGATCGTCCTGTTGGGTCAGCCGGAACTGGTGGACATCGTCAATCAGGACAACCTGGCTCAGCTGCGACAGCGTATCCGGGTGCACTACCACCTGGACCATTTGACGCGTCAGGAAGTTGAGGGGTACGTCCAGCATCGCATGCGGGTGGCCGGTTGCGACCGCAACGTGTTTTCCAGCCAGGCCCTGGACCGCGTGTACGAATTGAGCAACGGCGTGCCGCGCGTGGTGAACACCCTGGCAGGGGAGGCCCTCCTGTCGGCCTTTGTCGATGGTCGCAAGGAAGTCCAACCCCACGATGTGGGCGACGAGACTCATGATGGGCGCAAGGGGCTGGTCCGTCCCCAGTCCGGTGGCGTTCAGGTGCCACCGTTGGCGGTTCCCGAAGTGACGGAAAAACCGGTTGTCATCCCGGAAGAAAGGCCTGCCGAGCCCGTTCCCGAAGTGGAAGCACCGGTCATGGCCACCCGCACCGCTCCGGCACGTAGGCGTGAGCAGGGCGGGTCCCGGAAACGTGGCTTTGGTTGGATCTGGGCCGTGGTTCTTTTGCTGGCGACGGCGGGGGCTCTTTATGCCACCGGGGCCCTGGATGGAGTTTTGAGTCATAATTCGCCGGCCGGACCTCCGGCGAAACAGGCCATGCCCACGACCGTTCCGGCGGAACAACCCTCTGATCCGGCGGCGGATGAATTGACCGTGGAGGTGCCCCCGGAGCCTGTGGAGACGCCCGGGACCGCAGGGGAGACCCCCACGGCCGTGGTCTCGACCGTGGCCGACACCGTTGCCGCGCCTCCGGTGATAACCGAGGCGGCCCCAGCTCCCGAGCCTGTGGTTCAGGCGATCGTGCCGGCGGGAACCCACTACGGAATCCATGTCAGCTCCTTCCACGAGCAGGAGCGGGCCGCCGCCCTGGTCACCCGTTGGATGGGGGAGGGTTATCCGGCGTTCATCCGGACCCGTCTGGTGGACGGGTCGGACTGGCACCGGGTCTATCTGGGACCCTTTGCCACAGCTGAAGAGGCCCGCGCCGCCGCCAGAGACCTCAAGTCCGAGGGCCGGATCGCCTACTATATGGTTTCCACCTTCCAGCACTGATCCAGGCCCGGGAGGGGGACCCCTTGCGCATCGCCCAAATGGTGCAAACCCTGGATACCGGCGGGGCCGAAAGGCTGGCCGCCGGAATCGCCGCCGCCCTGGCGCGACGCGGACATGATTCCCATTTGATCGTTATGAGTGGACCGGGCACGAACCCTGCCCTGGAGTCGGCGGGGGGCAATTATCATTCGCTGGGACTGCCACGCGACGACCGCCCGCTGGGGCCAGCCAGTCTGGGACGGCTCTGGGGATTGCTGCGCCGCTTGAATGGTGTGATGGCCCGCCGGGACATCCAGATCCTGCAGACCCATCTGCCTCTGGCCAATTTTTTGGGTCTGGGTATCAGCCTGCAACGCAAGGTTGCCTTCTTTCCAACCCTTCACAACAACCAGGAATTTGCCTACGGAGACCAGGGCGCCTTTTTGAGGTCCCGGTTTCGCCGCGGGGCCTACCGGGAAATGGTGCAGCGGGCCAATCGGATGGTGGCCGTGTCGGATGCGGTGCGGGAAGCCATGTGTCATGAACTGGATCTGTCCGCGGAAGCCTCCCGCCGCCTTGTGGTGGTGACCAACGGGGTGCCCGTGCCCGAGGTGCCCGGGCCTGAGGCCAGGGCCAGCGCCCGGGCGGCGTTCAACCTGTCCCCCGAGACCCGGGTGTTGGCGGCTGTGGGGAGATTGAGCCCCCAGAAAAACTTCCAGGAACTGATCGCGGGACTCGCCGGTCTTGGGCCGGAACAGAAGGATTGGCTGTGCCTCATCGCGGGCGAGGGTCCCGAGCGGGAGGCTCTGGAAAACCACCTTGGCCAGGCCGGACTTAAGGGCAAAGTGAGGCTGCTGGGACAGGTGGACCGGGTGGATGCGTTGCTGTCCGCGGCCGACATTTTCTGTCTGACATCCTCCTGGGAAGGGTTGCCCCTGGCCCTGCTCGAAGGCATGGCGGCTGGTCTTCCTGTGGCGGCGGCGGCCATTGACGGGGTTGTGGAAGTGGTGCCCAACGGAAAGGCGGGCCTGCTCCATACACCGGGGGACGAAGTGGAGCTGACCGCAAACCTGAGCCGATTGCTGGCGGATGAGGGCCTGCGCCGGACCCTGGGCGGGGCGGCCAGAGAGCACGTTGTCGCCGCCTATGACTTCGAGAAAACCGTCGATGCCCTGGAGACACTCTACGGGGCCCGGCAGGATCAACAGGAGCTGTCCGGATGAGTCGTCCCGCGTACCCTGCCTCCACCGTCGTGACCCCGGTCCATGTCGTCCATATCCTGGGAGCCCTGCAGACCGGAGGGGCGGAAATGGCCCTGGTCAATTACCTGCGCGCGGCCGACAGGACCGCCTTTCGCCACAGCGTGGTTTGTCTGACCCGCGAAGGGGATTTGGCCGACCTGGTACGGGACATGGGAATCCCGGTGCATCTGCGCCGGGTTCGCACCCGGAACATGCCGCGGGATCTGGTCGCCCTGTCCCGCTGGATGAAAACCGAGAACGTTGGCGTGGTTCATACCCACATGTTTTCCGCGGCTTTCTGGGGACGCATGGCCGGCCTGATGGCCCGGGTTCCTGTTCTGGTCACCACTGAGCACGGCAAGGAGCCCTGGAAAAAGTGGTGGCACATTCTGGCTGACCGGTGGCTGGGACGGCGCACGTTCCGTCAGATTGCCGTTTCCGAGGACGTGCGGGCCATCCGGATGCAGCGTGACCACGCACCCGCGGAGCGCCTGATACTGGTCCCCAATGGGGTTCCCATTCCGGACCAGATCCAGGATCCGGTGTCGCGGAAACGAATCAGGGAAGAGTTCGGTCTGGCGGAAGATCAGCCGGTTATCGGCACCGTGGGACGGATCGTGGAGGCCAAGGCGTATCCGGTCCTGGTGGAGGCCATGGCCCTGCTCAAGGACCGGGTTCCCGGGGTCCACTGGCTTCAGGTGGGGGACGGCCCCGACGGTGACCGGCTGGCGGGTCTGGTGACCGGGCGGGGCTTGGGGGACGTGATCACGCTGGCGGGCCGTCGTACGGATATCGGCGACATTCTTCAGGCTTTGGATGTTTGGGTCATGAGCAGCATCCGGGAGGGACTGCCTGTGGCTCTTCTTGAGGCGATGGCCGCGGCGCGACCCATCGTGGCCACCGATGTGGGGGGCATTCCCGACGCGGTGACGGACGGAGAAAGCGCCTATCTCGTGCCCGCCGCGGATCCCGAAGCTTTGGCCCAGGGCATCGCGGCCCTTCTGGCGGACACGGAACTGGCCGCCCGCCTGGGAGGCGCGGCCCGGCAGCGGGTGGTCCGGGACTACGGAAATGATGCGGTGGCCGAACTCATCGAGAGTATCTACCGGACGGGCCTCGAAGCCAAGGGACTCAGGTTTTAAGCGGTGAGAAGCCGGCCTTGGTGGCGGTCCAGAGTTTCAGGAGCTTGACGCGCCACCCCAGTCCGGGGACCCCCCGCTCCATCTCGCAGTTCAAATGCATGAAGGATGGCGAATCCGTCAGGAACTTCCCGAACGGCGTAAAGACCAGATCCCCGCTGCCGATGCGCCGCACCAGGGCCGGGTCGTCGTCGTTCCAGCGCGGCCGGTCACGGCGGGAAACGCAAATGGTGGTGTGGCCGGCCTCCGCGGCCAGGGGCCAGCTTTCGTCGCAGTAGGCGCCACCGGGCCAGCAGAAGTGTCGCACCTCTTCCCCGATGATCTCTTCCAGGAACGCTTTGCCCCCGAAGATCTCCTCCCGGAACCGGGCCATCATGTCCGCATCCGTTTCGAAGGCGCCCTGGCCGGTCTCCCCGGGTAGGGCGGCCTCCAGTTGTGCACGCCAATCGGGGGTGTCGAAGAACGCGGCGCCGCCCCGGTCGGCCACGAAGGCGGTGGCGGCTGCGGAGATTTCAGGCGCCGGAAAGTACCGGCGGATGCCCAGGGACCGGCCATTCTCATGGATCGGGGTTCCCCAGGGCACCAGGTCGTCCTGGTTTTCGGTGAGATAGGCGTGTTTGCGGTCGGGCCTTGAGTTCCAGGCCAGCCAGGGGGTGCTCAGGCCCGGGCGGTGGAAGTCCACGATGGCGGGCCCGGTGGCATACCAGGTGTGGCTGTTGGAGTGGGAGCCGATGGTCATGACGCCGGAGGCCTGCAGCAGGCGAAGCTCCGCCCGGTTGAGAAACCCGTGAGCGGACAGGTCCGACATGGCCAGTTTTCCGGACCAGACGTCCTCAAGGGTGGGCCGCGGCGTTTCACCCGGGTCCACGAAATCCGGGTTCACATAGATGGTGCCCTGCCAACCGAGTTTCTTCAGAACAGGGTAGGCAAAGACCCAGTTGTCCAGGTACCCGTCGTCAAAGGTCAGGACCACCTCGCGCTTCTGTCCAGCCTGGCCGGCTTCCTGGCGCTCGCGAAAGTCGTCGAGGGAGAGGCAGTCGTAGCCATTCCGGTCCAGGAGCGTCAGCTGTTTTTCGAACAGATCCACGCGGGTAATGAGGTGGTTCCACAGCCAGCCCTGGAGGGGCTGCCCGATGCCGTGATACATGACGACAGGAAGACGCGGAATGACAGCCATGGAAAACCTCAGCGTGAAAACGGGGAAACCCGGGAAATGGTAAACGGATACTTGCCCGATGGGGCCGGCGGTATTTCATCGACAAGGGAAATGGTCAGGTTGATGTCACCGAGCAGCCCGGTCATGCGGGCGATCAGACTGGCCCGACTTTCCTCGGTCCACCTGTCGTCGGGCACGATGCGGATCTCGATCTCCGCCAGGGTATCCTGGATGAGTTGCATCTGGCCGATGCCGGGAATATCCGCCCCGAAGAGGCGGGGGCTCTGACAGGAGTAGTACTTCCCGTTCCGGCCCACGATCAACTCGCTGGTGCGCCCCTCCACGGCCTCCAGCAAGGGGAAGCCCCGTCCGCAGGAGCAGGGGGCGGCCTGGATGCGCCCCAGGTCGCCAGTCCGGTAACGGATAAAGGGCATGACCCGGTTCTCCAGGTCGGTGATGACGATTTCCCCGCGTTCCCCGGGATCGCAGGCGGACCCGTCGGGCCGCAGGATTTCCACGTGGACCCGGTCGGTGAAGATGTGGAGCCCGGCCACCTGCTCACACTGGTGAGCGATGTCGGCAAACTCCCGCGACCCGTAGCGGTTGAGGAGCCGGCACCCGAAATACCCTTCGATGGAGGCGCGATGTTCGTCGGTCAGGGTTTCGGCGCTGCTGATGATGCCCCGGGGCGCGGGCACATCCACCCCTTCCCGGGTGAGGTAGTCCGCGAGAAAGGCCAGGGCGGACGCGTACCCTCGAATCATGACCGGTTTCCAGGCCTTCAAGCGCCGGGCGTAATCGGCCAGGACCGCGTCATCCATGTCGTAGGCGTTCAGGTTCACGGACCGGTGGACCAGGGAGGCCATCAGGCGGCCGCGCAGGGAATGGGTGGTCTTGTTGTCGCGCGGGTGTCCCCACAGAACGGCTTGTTTTTCACCGGGCTTCCAGCCGGCCCAGACCATGCCGCGCATGGCGTTGGCCGTGCGCCGCTCCACACTGGACCGATCCACGAAAAAATTGAACCAGACGCCGGAGGAGCCTCCGGTGGCGTTGGGCACCCGGTCGGTGGCGGCGGCATTCCCGGCGAAGAACCGTGCCTGGTCCTCCATGAGGTCGGTTTTGGTAAGACGCGGGAAGTGGTCCAGGTCGTCGGCGGTCACGGTGGACGGGTCCAGGCCGGCCTCGGAGCAGACCTGTCCGTAGTAGGGGACCTGCTGCGCGGCATGGCGGAGCAGGGCCGTCAGATTGTCCCGGCTGAGGGTGGCGAGGTCGTCGGCGGGAAGCCATTGGGCGGCTTCCAGAAGTTTGAAATGCCGCATCCGGTCAGGGCGGCGCATTTGAAGAAGCGTGCGGGAGGCGAGTCCGATCACGGCATGATCCAATCGGCGAACCGCTGCAGGCCGTCGTCAAGGGTAACGGTGGGGGCGAAGCCGATGCCTCGGATCTTGTCGATGCCGGCCACCAGGCGGGTGATGTCTCCCGGCCAACTTTGGCCCGTGTAGTTGATTTCGGTGTCGGTCAAGGCGAGGGTCTTGAGAATCATGTCCACCAGCTCGCGAATGCTCACGGGTGAGCCCCCGGCGATGTTGAACACCTCACCGGCCATCTCAGGTTTCAGGGCCAGATCCAGAAAGGCCCCCACGGTATCCGTGACGTAGCAGTAATCCCGAATCTGTTCGCCGGTGCCCAGCACCTCAAGTTGCCGCGGGTTCTTCTGGATCTTTCGGAAAAGATCGTGGATCACGTAGCGGGGCTGGCGGGGGCCGTAGGTGTTGAATATGCGGATGGCCGTGAACGGCAGCCCGTAAGTGTGATGCCAGGCCATACCCAGGGCCTCGGCGCCCAGCTTGGAGGCCCCGTAGGGCGAGATGGGGGCGAGGGGATGGGCCTCGTCCATGGGCGTGTACACAGGTTCTCCATAGACGGCGGCCGTGGAGGCCTGTAAAACCCGCTCCACCTCATGTTTGCGGCAGCCCAGGTACACGTTGTGGGCACCCAGGGCGTTGGTGCGAAAATCCAGGTCGGGTTCCTTCACCGAACGCGGCACGTCGGCATTGGCAGCCAGGTTGAAGACCAGGCGGCGGCCCTGGCAAACACGGTTCACCAGTTCAGCATCCTCTACGGATCCCTCGACGAACTCGATGTGGTCCTTGACTCGGGCCAGGTTTTCCAGCCGTCCGGCCGAAAGGTCATCCAGCACGGTCACCTGGGCGCCCTTGTCCACCATCAGGTCGACCAGGTGGCTGGCGATGAAGCCCGCGCCCCCGGTCACGAGGACTTTGTCTCCGTTCAGGGTCATGAGGTCTGTCCTTTTTCGTCCAGAATGCGACGGTAGACTTCGACGCTGGCGGCGGCCGCGGCATCGGGGTGAAAATCCTGTTCGGCCCGGTGTCGGGCGTCGCGGCCCATGTCCGCCCGCAAGGCATCATCGGACAGGACCCGGGTCAGGGCGGTGGCGATGGCGGGAACGTCTCCGTAGGCCACAAGGAAGCCGCTTTTCCCCTCGGCCACCAGGTCGGGTATGCCGCCCACGGCCGAGGCCACCACGGGCTTGCCCAGGGTCATGGCTTCAGCGATGGCCACGGGCGAGCTTTCCTCAACCGAGCACAGGGCGAACACGGAACAGGTGGTGAACTCCCGTTCCAGGTCGGCGTCGGGGATGAAACCGACGAGTTCAACCACGTCTTTCAGGTCCAGTTCCCCGATCCGCTCTCGCAGCAGGTCCGCGTAGTCCGGCAGGAGGATTTTTCCCACCAGCCGCAGTTTCACGCCCGGAACGGTCTTGCGGACTTCGGCCACGGCTTCGATCAATTCGAGCAGGCCCTTGCGCGGCTGGACGGCCGCGACGGACAGGATGGTGAGGGCGGTCTCATCGGTGGGCAAATCGAAAAAGCGTTTGGCAACCGGATTGGCCACCGGGTAGAAGTCGGCGGACGTATGGGGCGCAATGGCCTGTCGCACGTAGTCGGCGATGGTGAAAATGTGCCGGGCCCTCCGCAGCACCCGCTTCTCCAGGGCCACGGTGGTCACGGCCCTCAGCTTGCCCTTGAGCCCGCCGTGCAGGACAACTTCCCGGAAACGGATTCCGTGAACGGTGATGACCGTCGGAAAATCCAGGCCCTGGGCGGCGGCCACGAAGCGGCCGGTGCCGTGGGCGTGAACGATGTCCGGCTGAATCTCCCGGACCCGTTTCCGCAGGCGACGTTGCTCCAGGAAATGATCCGTGAGATGTCCCAGGCGTGACTGGCCGGGCAGGTAATGCACCGTCATCCCGCGGTAGGACACCGTGCGGGCCTCCCGCAGCCCCTGGACACAGGTCACGATGTGCAGATCCAGGTGGGGGAGCTGGGCCTGTGACACGGCCAGGTTGTGGATGACGGCTTCCACGCCGCCGGGAATCCGATCGGGATCGAGGGGGAAGCTGCCGAGGACGGCGACGCGCATTTGGGGTGTCCCTGGCGTCATCGTGGGCCCCCTGACTCCAGGTCCGAGAGAACCGGCTCCGGGTGTGCGGAGCCACTCCCGTAGATTCGCACGAAACGCGGTTGGTTGCCCCATACCGACCCGATGATGGACGCCATGACCTCGGGCGTGAAGTGGTAGGGGTCCTTGAAATTGTCACGGTTCCGAGTGGAGGCGTTGTCCCAGGCGAAATCATAGACCGTGCCCATGACGGCCAGGTCCTGCCGCATCATGCGGTTGGCCTCTTCCAGGTCGTAGGACTGGATCCTGTCCATCAGATCCTTGTGGCTCGGAAAGATAATGAACGAGAGCCGAATGCCCTTTTCCTGACAGAGTTCGGCGATTTCCGTCAATTGGGCCCGGTATAGAACCGGGTCCCGGTAGTTGGCGAAATAGACCCGGGCGGTGACGTCGAGCTGGGTCCGCCAAAACGCGTCCCGGTCACCCACCGGCTGCCCGATCCGCTCGGGTTGTCCGGACACGGCGGACTTCATCAGTTTCCAGGCCGCGATCATGACGGTGTTGTTCGTGATGTAGAGAAAGGGATTGTCCAGGGCGCCCAGCACTTCGCTGACCCGGTCCTTCACATCGGACCCGTTGTAACTGTTCAGGTCGAGGCCGATGGTGAGGCTGTTCAGGGTGGTCTGGTCATCTGCAAAGCGGATGGTGGCAATGGCCTCTTTCAGGCTCCCGCCACCGTAGGCGAAATTATAGAAATCATCGCCGGTCAGGCTGGAAATGGCCTGGGCGTCCATGTCCATCATGCGGGAGTCCCCGAGCAGAAGGTCGGGGTGGGGGGTCTGTCGAAACTCCAACATCTTCCACATGGCGTAATTCAGTTTGAAGGAAATATCCTGCTTTAATTCGTCGCGGACGGGACTGCCCGAGTCAAAATAGTTGAAGGGGTCGATGAAACCGATGACGGCCGAATACAGAACGAACGGAAGAACGAAGATCGCCAGCTTCTTGAGAAATTTTGTAACCTCGACGGACATTCCCGACTCCTAGAACTGGAAATAGATGAACTGCTGGGACATGTTGAAAGCGCCGAAGAAAACGATGGCGGCCACCAGGGAATAGTACACGGCCCACCGCATGAAGACGGGCTTGGTTCCGAGTTGGGCCCGCAGGCTGCCCCTCCTTTGCAGGAGCTGGGCGCCTTCCAGAACCAGGATGGCCAGGATGGCGATGGTCAATTCCTTCTGGGACAGGCCCAGACCTCGCAGCAGCCCCCGCACAACCAGCATATCCCCCGTCAGGACACTCCCGAGGAAGGTGCCGACCCCGTCGAACAGGTGCCGCACCATGTAGAAGGCGTCCTGGACGGTAAGGGCGCGGAAAATAAGGAGGGCAAAGTTGAAGATCGTCATGGTGTAGAACAGCCCAAGGGCCCGATAGACGATATTATCGGGCCCCATCCGCAGGCCACCGAAGAACCGCTGCCGGGATTTGGCGGTCATGAGTTCAAGGGCCATGAACACCCCGTGCACGGATCCCCACAGGACATAGGTCCAGGCCGCCCCGTGCCACAGTCCGCTGACGAAGAAGATCATGAATACGTTGAAATAGGTTCGGACCACACCCTTCCGGCTGCCACCCAGGGGAATGTAGAGGTAGTCCCGGAACCAGGTGGAGAGGGAAATGTGCCAGCGTTGCCAGAGTTCGGCCAGCGAGATGGCGTGGAAGGGTCGCCGAAAGTTGGTCATGAGCTTGATGCCGAAGATCTGGGCAGTGCCGATGGCGATGTCCGAGTATCCGGAAAAGTCGCAATAAACCTGATAGGCGAAAAGTGATGCACCGAGAATGTATTCCACCCCGGAGTACTGGTGCGGATTGTTGAAAATGGTCGCCACCATAACGCCGATCCGGTCGGCAATGACCACCTTCTTGAACAGGCCCCAGACGATCAGTTTCAGCCCGTCGGCCGTATTCCGGTAGGTGAAGGAGGTTTCCTTGTAGAACTGGGGCAGCAGGTTGGTCGACCGTTCGATGGGGCCGGCCACCAACTGGGGAAAGAAGGACACATAGAGGGCGAAAATCCCGAGGTGGGTTTCGGGTTTTTGCTTTCCCCGGTAAACCTCGATGGTGTAGCTGAGGGTCTGGAAGGTATAGAATGAAATCCCCACCGGGAGCAGGACATCGAAATAGGGAATGTTATAGGTCAAATCAAAGTAGGCGAACGTGGCCCGGGCGGATTCATTGAAAAAGTTGAAATATTTGAACGCGAAAAGAATACCCAGATTTGAGATCAGGCTCAGGACCAGGAATTTCTTTCGTTTGGCTTTTTCCTCGGTGCGGCCCATGGCCAGGCCGGCGTAGTAATCGACCAGGGTGGAGATAACGATCAGGACGATATACTCCATCTTCCAGCACATGTAGAAGTAGTAACTGGCCGCCAGCAGGAACATCCATCGCCGGCGGGCTGGAATGAGGAAATAGAGCCCGACAACGAGCGGCAGGAACAGAGCGTAATGGAGCGAATTAAAGAACATCCGCCGGTGGCCTCCAGTAACTTCAGGTGCAAAAAATATGTTATCGGCCAGGGCCCGGTCCGCTTGATCCCGGGAGGGGCAGGTCCAGCCGGATTGCGCAAAAAAAAGCCTTTCGCGGCAGGAGGGCCAGGGTGACGGCGCTTCGACCTTGGGAAAGTCTTGAATCCAAAACGATTATATCAGATTTGGGCCTTCATTTACAGGGGGAATGCTCCAGGGGCGGACCGTGTGGAGGGCACAGATTGACCCCGGGCCTTCCTCCCTTTATGTTCCTTGCCAGCAGAATCGCCCACTTTCGCCCGGAGGCTGCCCTTGAAGATCTGGTTCGACGCCGACAACGGCCCTCATGTCTTGATCATGCGCCCCCTGGTGGCGGAACTTGAAGCCCGCGGCCATGAGGTGGTTTTCACCGCCCGGGACCGGACCAGCACCTGTGAA
>Ga0209475_10002033_pt1 | contig 22027 bp, 15 predicted proteins | sample tdDd471_FD_187128 | JGI IMG/M metagenome (GOLD analysis project Ga0209475, IMG submission 187128) | Marine sediment microbial communities from the Atlantic coast under amendment with organic carbon and nitrate - tdDd47.1 (SPAdes)... | ecosystem: Environmental > Aquatic > Marine > Coastal >... | reverse complement strand
GGGGGCAGCACCGGCAGACGGGATCAGTGGGCCAGAACGGCCAGCAGCAGCAACGCGATGATGTTGGTGATCTTGATCATCGGGTTGACGGCCGGACCGGCGGTGTCCTTGTAGGGATCGCCGACGGTATCACCGGTGACGGAAGCCTTGTGCGGCTCGGAACCCTTGCCGCCGTGGTTGCCGTCCTCGATGTACTTCTTGGCATTGTCCCAGGCACCACCACCAACGGTCATGGAGATGGCGACGAACAGGCCCGTGGCAATCACGCCCAGCAGCATCGCGCCAAGGGCAGCCAGAGCGGACGCCTTGTCGGACACGGCCAGGATGACGAAGTACATCACGATCGGGGCCAGGACCGGCAGCATCGAGGGGATGATCATCTCCTTGATGGCGGACTTGGTCAGCAGATCGACCGCACGGCTGTACTCCGGCTTGGAGGTGCCGGCCATGATGCCCTTGTCTTCGCGGAACTGGCGACGCACTTCCTCGACCACGGAACCGGCTGCACGACCCACGGCGGTCATGGACATGGCACCGAACAGGAACGGCAGCAGGCCGCCCATGATCAGGCCAACCACGACGAACGGGTTGGACAACGCGAAATCGGGAACCACACCCTCGAAGTACGGATACAGGTCGGGCCTGGAAGCGAAGTACAGCAGGTCCTGCGTATAGGCGGCGAACAGCACCAGCGCACCCAGACCGGCGGAACCAATGGCATAGCCCTTGGTGACGGCCTTGGTGGTGTTGCCGACGGCGTCCAGCGCATCAGTGGTGTTGCGCACTGAATCTTCCAGTTCCGACATCTCCGCGATGCCACCGGCGTTGTCCGTCACCGGGCCGTAGGCGTCGAGGGCCACAACCATGCCGGCCAGCGCCAGCATGGCGGTAACCGCGATGGCGATGCCGAACAGGCCCGCCAGGCTGTAGGTGATGATGATACCGGCGGAAATGATGACTGCGGGGATCGCGGTCGATTCCATGCCGATGGCAAGACCCTGGATGATGTTGGTCGCATGACCGGTCTCGGAGGCCGCGGCCACCGAACGCACCGGGCGATACTCGGTCGAGGTGTAGTACTCGGTCACCCAGATGAGCAGGCCGGTGATCACCAGGCCGGTGAGTGCACACCAGAACAGGTCCATGCCGGTGAAGGCAGCGCCTTCGATGGCACCGGTACCCAGAATGAACTCGGTCACCGGGTAGAAGGCGATTGCCGACAGCACGGCCGAGACGATGAAGCCCTTGTAGAGCGCGCCCATGATGTTGTTGGACGAACCCAGACGGACAAAGAAGGTCCCGATGATCGACGCCGGAATGGCGACGGCACCGATGGCCAGCGGGTACATCATGGCGGCTTCCGCCGTCGAGCCGATGAACAGGATCGAGGCCAGGACCATGGTCGCGACAATGGTCACGGCATAGGTCTCGAACAGGTCAGCGGCCATGCCGGCGCAGTCGCCGACATTGTCACCGACGTTGTCGGCGATCACCGCCGGGTTGCGGGGGTCATCCTCGGGGATGCCAGCCTCCACCTTGCCGACCAGATCGGCACCGACGTCCGCACCCTTGGTGAAGATGCCGCCGCCGAGACGGGCGAAGATGGAGATCAGGGACGCACCGAAGCCCAGCGCGATCAGGCTGTCGATCAGTGCACGGCCTTCGATGCCCATGCTCAGCAGCACACCGTAGTAACCGGCGCAGGCCAGCAGGGCCAGGCCAGCAACCAGCATGCCGGTGACGGCACCGGCGCGGAACGCAACGGACAGGCCGGCACCCAGGCTCTTGCGGGCAGCTTCGGTGGTGCGGACATTGGCGCGAACGGAAACGTTCATGCCGATGAAGCCGGTGGCACCGGAAAGCACGGCGCCGATGACGAAGCCGATGGCGACGAGCCAGCCCAGCAGCAGGCCGAGCACGATGGTGACGACCACACCGACGATGGCGATGGTCTTGTACTGACGATTGAGGTAGGCGGAGGCGCCTTCCTGGATGGCGCCGGCGATTTCCTGCATCCGGGCATTGCCAGCCGAAGCGGAGAGTACACTCTTCGCCGTGACGATGCCGTAGATCAGCGCCAGCACGCCGCAGCCGATCACGGCCCAAAGCATTGCTGTCATTTTTTCTTGTCCCCTGTGTCCAAGACGCTTGAGAGACCCGGCATGGCGCCGGACCATTGAGAGACTGATGTTCTGGCACCTGGAAGCGCCACCGAATCCGCAACACGGACCCCATCCCGGATCACTTCCGCCAGGTCAGTTGCGCTGGCTTATGCCAAAGTGCGGCGCACCATGCAAGGCAGTGCGGTGAAGGGAGGCCGCATGGCAGATCACCCGCAGGTCCGCATCAGACTCCGGATCAGACTCCGGCGCCCGCCATGCGGCGGCGATGCAGGGTCAGCCAGAGGGTGGCCAGCAGCGCAAGGCTGATCATCGGCAGGGCGGCGGTGGTGACCACGTCCCAGCCAAAGGCGTGCAGCAACTGACCCGAGCTGAGGGAGCTGACCGCGACGACACCGAAGACCATGAAGTCGTTGATGCCCTGGACCCGCGCGGCCTCTGCCGGGGTATGTGCCTCCGCCAGCAGGGTGGTGCCGCCGACGAACATGAAGTTCCAGCCGATGCCCAGCAGGATCAGCGCACTCCAGAAGTGCAGGAACTCGAGACCGGAGTGGGCTGTCGCGATGCAGATCATGTTCAGGATCGCGCCGGCCGCGATGATGCGCAGCACGCCGAATTTCCGGATCAGGATGCCGGTGAAGAAACTGGGGGCGAACATGCCGACCACATGCCACTGGATCACGGTCGCGGAACTGTTGAAGTCATGCCCGCAGGCGACCATCGCCAGCGGCGTGGCGGTCATGATCAGGCTCATGGCCCCGAATCCGGCCATGGCGGAACCGGCAGCAACCCAGAAGACGGGCTGCTTCGCGATCTCCCGGAACGGGCGGCCACGTGTTGCGGCTGTGTGGCGAACCGGCTTGGGAATTCGCAGACCCATCAGGATCAGCGCTGACAGGACCGTCAGGCCGGACGCGGCAACATAGCTGCCCGCGAAGGTGATCGGCTCGATCATGTCCTTGGTCCACTTGGCCAGCTCCGGCCCCAGGAAACCGGCGACGACACCACCGGCCATGACGAGGGAAACAGCCTGGCCGCGCAACAGCGGCGGGGCCATGTCCACGGCAGCATGGCGGTATTGCTGGCCAAAGGCGGAGAACATGCCGACCATGGCGGAGGCGCAGCAGAACAGCCAGAAATTTGCCTGGTACAGCGCCACCACCCCCAGCAGGGTTCCCGCCGTACCGAGCGTCGTGCCGAAGATGAAGCCCGCACGCCGACCGACACGCCCCATCAGCATTGCCGCCGGAATGGTCATCAGCGCGGTGCCTGCGACCACGGCGGTCACGGGCAGGGTCGCCAGTGCCTTGTCCTCCGCCAGACTGAACCCGACCAATCCCCCCAGCGCGATCATGATTGCGGAGGTGGAAGTGAACAGCGCCTGGCAAATCGACAGCAGGATGACGTTGCGGCGGATACTGCTGAAACCGGCGGGGGCTTCAGCCTCTGGTGATGCATTTGTCATGATGGCCGGGAACATACGCAGTCAGCGCCGCCTCCGACAAACCAATTTTGCACAGTTGGGTTGCGTGAAATGATCAAGGCCGAATTGAGCGGGGCGAACTTGATCGGCGCCGACAGAAACTGCGCTCATCGCCGGATTCCGTAACCCTGAGCCGGGCTCAGGGTTACGGAACAGTGTTCATGGCCGGGCATGGATTGGGTAAGGTAAGGAATGGCCAGTACTGAATTTTCGATCGGACAGCTTGCAGCTTTGACCGAATGCAAGCCCGCCACCATTCGATACTACGAGAAAATCGGATTGCTACCGGAGCCCAGGCGATCGCAGGGGAATACCCGGATCTATGATGAAACACATCTCAGTCTGCTGAGCTTCATCAGGAACAGCCGGGAGCTGGGTTTCTCTCAGAAGAGTGTGCGGGAGTTGCTCGATATTGCGGGCCAAACCGATCATTCCTGCGTCGATGTCACCAAGATTGCCAGGCAACATCTGGCGTCAATCGACCAAAGGATAGCGAGACTGGCTGCCTTGAGATCAGAACTTGATGAAGCGATCCAGGCGTGTGACGGCGACCTCGTCGCAAACTGTCGCATCGTGGAGGCTCTGGCGCATTCTCCCCAAAAGGGCCTGATCCGTCATGGCGATGAGAGCGACAGATAAGCCGACTTTTAGCTTGAATCTCTAGTTGCTCGAACCCGCATAGTTCGGGTTGGGAACCGTGCTGCTCAGACAGTTGGGAAGCATGCGGGGCACAGGGAGATTCGACATGTCGAAATCGGAGGAGCTGGCACGCCGCATCGTATCGTTTGCCGGGAACATCGCAGCGTTCGTCTTTCTGCCCGGCCTGGCGCTCACCTCGATTTTTGACATTGCGACGCGGCGCTTCCTTCAACTCGGCTCGACACCTCTTCAGGAACTGACCTGGCACTTCTTTTTCGCCTGCGTGATGTTCGGGATAGGATTTACCTATCTGGTCGACAGGCACGTGCGCGTGGATGTCATACGGCAACGACTTTCGCCAATCTGGCGGGAGCGGACCGAACGCACCTTGCTCGTAGCCCTCCTGATTCCACTTGCACTCATCATCCTATGGTTTGGCGCGCGAATGACTTGGGTTTCCTTTGTTCAGGACGAGGGCTCGCGCGCCGCGTTGGGATTGTCCTCCCGCTGGATTATCAAAGCCGCCTTGCCGGCCGGGGCGTTGTTTCTCTTTCTCGCCACCTGCTGCCGTCTGGCGCAGGTTGATCGGCGAAATGAGAGCGACCAGAAATGATGTTGGTCGACCATCTTCCCATACTGATGCTGGTGACGCTCGCGCTGCTGTTGTTCAGCGGCTTTCCGGTTGGCGGTGTGCTGGCCGGGGTTGGAATTGGATTTGCGCTCCTCGGATTGGCAATCGACGAATTTCCGATCCAGTCGTTCTTCCTGATCCCCTATCGCATCTACAGCGCGATCGGCGAGAACCTGGTGTATCCAGCCGTACCCTTGCTCCTGTTCATGGGGGTAGCGCTGGAAATGAGTGGCGCGGCGCGTGAACTCCTGCTGTGCCTGCAAAAGCTGATCGCCAGAATTCCCGGCAACATGTGCGTTTCGGTCATCATCATCGGCCTCCTGCTGGCGCCGATGGCGGGGGTTGTCGGCGCATCCGTCGCGACGATAGCCCTTGCCGCGCTGCCTACGATGCTGGAGCAGCGCTACAGGCCCGAGATTGCGACCGGAGCGATTGCGGCGGCGGGGACGCTTGGCGTCATCGCCCCCCCGGCAATCATGCTGTTTTTCCTTTCCGACGCACTCGAAGCGACAATCGCATCGGTTTTTCTTGCGCCAATAGTACCGGTGCTCATCCTTGCACTGGTCTTTGCCACCTACTTCGTTGTCATGGATGTGCTGAAACCGCGTTCGATTTCGAACGCAGGAGATGAAGAGCCAGACATCTCCGTCGTCAGATACGTTCTGCGTGGTTTCGTGTTGCCGGTGGGTTTGATCCTGCTGGTCCTCGCCGCAATCATTTCCGGCATCGTTGCGCCTTCTGAGGCGGCAGCGGTAGGTGCCGTAGGCGCGGCCGGATTGATCTTCGTTTATCGCGGCCCGGACTTCTCACTACTCAAGCAGGCGCTTCATCGGACAATGATCCTGACGGCGATGGTGTTTTTTGTCGTGTTGGGTGCCAGCATCTTTTCGCTGGTGTTTCGCTTTTATGGCGGAGATGGCATTGCCGAAGGCTTGTTCGAGGGGCTGGAGATCTCGGATTTTCAGGTACTGTTGGTCGTTCTGTTGATCCTGTTCGTCCTCGGGTTCTTCATCGATTGGATCGAGATCATTCTGGTGTCCCTGCCAATTCTGTATCCGGTGATCAGGGATCTGGATTTCGCGACATATGTCGGCTCGGCACCATTGGCCAAGGTCTGGATTGCGGCGCTGATTGCGCTTGTGCTGCAAACCTCGTTCCTGACACCTCCGTTCGGGTTTGCCCTGTTTTTCCTCAAGGGCGCAGCGCCGCCGGAGATCAGCATCATGCAGATATACCGGGGTGTTGTGCCCCTGGTGGCAATACAGCTTCTGGTAATCGGGCTTGTATTGTTCATGCCACAGATCGTGATCTGGCTGCCCACGGCCTTGCTCAATTAGGTATTGGATGTCGTGCAGGCCGGTGACGCTCAAGTTCCCCAGGAAACTTGTCAGGTGCCTTGCACATCCGTCACACCGTCGCTATGGGCGTCGCCGGGCTGCCGACTGCGCCGGGCAGGCGGAGTGGCGGGGCGGTGAGCAGGAAGCGGTTGCGCCCGTTGGCGCGCAGCCAGTCGGCAAGTTCCGACAGGAACCAGAGTTCCGCCAGCGGCAGGCCGAGCTTGAACAGGCAATGGTGATGCAGCGGCAGGGCAGGGCGTGGCCCCTCCTTCGGCTGGGCCGGAATACCCTCGACGGCATAATTGTCGGCGATCAGGGCGGCGACGCCTGAATCGGTGATCCAGTCGAGCAGTTTCCGGTCACGTCCGTCCAGCACGGCACAACTGTTCTCCAGCCGCTCCTTCGTCGGCTGGCGGTTCATCGACAGGATCTCGTCGGCGAAACCGGTGCGGAACACCAGCATGTCCCCCGGTTCAACGACGACACCGTCATCCTGCATGATCTGCATCAGCCGGTCGTGGCCGATATAGGTGCGTTCACGGCCCACATGTGCCTCCAGATCCACCAGCACGGCGCGGCCCTGGATGCCGTGGTAGGCGAAGTTCTCGATGCCGAGGGACTTGGCGCCGAACAGCTGCGCGTCGCTGTCCTCCCCGTCCCAGGACTTCGGACCGACCACGTGTTCACCGGCACGGAAGCCGTTGTAGTAGACCTTCTCCGCCTCCCCATCGCCATCGGCGTCGAAGAAGGAACCGACGTGGGAAAGCGCGTCCCACTGGGTGGAATACTGCAGGCAGATCGTCACCTGATCATCGCTGACCACATCGGTGTTCTGACCGTCGATGTTCCTCAGCGGGAAGTTGATGTAGGGCTTGTCGCCCAGAAACGTCGGCTGGCGCTGCGGCGGGTGGCGGCGCTCGTTCAGCATGTTGCCGCCGGGATAGTCGAGCGGCAGGCTGAGGCAGAAGGTTCGGCCCTGCTGCACCTCGGCCACGCCCTGGCGCACCTTTTCCGGTGTTATCAGGTTGATGCGCCCCAGCTGGTCATCGTCACCGAAATCGCCCCAGTTCGACCCTTCCGGCCGGTTCTTCCAGCGTGTCGTGCTCATCCGTTCTCTCCCCTGAAGCGATTGACCGAGAGACTGTCGATGGACAGCCCCTGGTCCAGAATGTCTACCGGTACCGGCTTGCCCGCGATCTGTGCTGCCGCGATGCGGCCCATGGCCGGTGATGTCTTGATGCCATAGCCGCCCTGGCCGACCAGCCAGTAGAAACCTTCGACCGCATCGTCAAAACCGTTCACGGGGGAATGGTCGTCCACGAAGCAGCGCAGTCCGGCCCAGCTGCTGGCCAGACGGCGGACCTGCAGGTCGGTGGCGTTCTGGATGCGGTCGACGCAGATGGCGATGTCCATCTCGTCGGGCTGTGCATCGCAGGGGGCGGAGGGTGTCTCGTCGGCGGGGGAGGCAAGGATGCGCCCGGCGTCGGGCTTGAAGTACCAGCCGCCGCCCAGTTCGAACGTCAGCGGCCAAGTGCTGACATCGGTCCCTGCCGCTGGGTCGAAGGTGATCGCCGTGCGCCGCTTCGGCACCAGCCCGACAGGCGCGGCCCCGGCCATGGCGGCCAGATCGTCGCCCCAGGCTCCGGCGGCATTGATGACGATCTCCGCCCGGACCTCGCCCACGGTTGTCTCGATGCGGAAACCATCGCCGCCGCGTTCGATGGCCGTGACCGCCGCGTCGCCGATGATTCGCCCGCCGAGACCCCGGAAGACCCGGACAAAGCCCTGCAGCATGCCGTGGACGTCGATGTCCATGGCCAGCGGCTCATGCACGCCGCCCGAAAGCTGGTCCTGACGCAGCGCCGGGCAGATTTCCTTGCAGCGCGCCGCATCGACACGGCTCAGCACGTCCGGGCGCTGCATCTCCTCCATGAAGGTGTCCAGCCGCTCCGCCTCGCCGCTGTTCGCCACCATCAGCGCGCCGCGCGGGGTCAGCAGCGGATGGTCGGCATAGCGTTCCGCAGGGCTTTCCATGAAACTTCGGCCCGCGCGGACCAGGGCGCGAATGACGTCGTTGCCATAGACCTCCGTGTACATCGCGGCGGAGCGTCCGGTGGTGTGATAGCCGGGCTGCGATTCCCGCTCCAGCACCACGATATCCGCGCCGTTGCCCGCCTCCTCCGCGATCAGGCAGGCGGCAGATGCGCCCGCCATGCCGCCGCCGACAATGGCAATCCTGACGTCAATCATTCGATGCAGCCCCCTTCCACGACAAGGGTGCATTGTCGGACGGCATCGCGTGCGTGACAATGCATCAGCGACGAAGGGCTGGAACCGGAGAGGTGTCGAGATGGCAGATGAACTGATCAGAAAGACAGCAGGCGACCTGGCTGTCGGCTACGAGAAGGGGGAGTTCAGCCCGGTCGAGGTTGCCAGTGCGGTCTTTGACCGGATCGATGCGGTCGATGGTCGACTGAACGCGTTTCGCGTGCTCGACAGGGAAGGGGCCATGGCCGCCGCCGCCCGCTCGACCGAGCGCTGGCTGAAGGGCGCGCCGCTGTCACCGATCGACGGGGTGCCGACCAGCATCAAGGACCTGTTCGCGGTCAAGGGGTTCAGCAACCGCAAGGGCTCCCTGACGACACCGGACAGCCCGGATCCGGAAGATGCCCCGACGGTCGCGCGCCTGCGCAATGCCGGTGCGGTGATTCTGGGCAAGACCAACACACCGGAGTTCGGCTGGAAGGGTGTCACCGACAGCCCGGCGGAAGGCGCCACCCGCAATCCCTGGAACACGGATCGTACACCTGGCGGATCATCGGGGGGTGCTTCTGCTGCCGCGGCGGCTGAGATGGGGGTGCTGCATCTGGGCACCGACGGCGGCGGTTCGATCCGCATTCCGGCGGCCTTCGCCGGGGTCTTCGGTCACAAGCCGTCCTTTGGTCGTGTACCCTATTTCCCGCCCAGCCCGATGGGCACGCTGGCCCACGCAGGGCCGCTGACCCGGACGGTTGCGGATTCCGTTCTGATGCTGAATGTCATGATGGGGGAGGATACGCAGGACTGGTACACGCAGCCTTCCGGCCCGATCCATCTGGCTGCCCTTTCGGGTGGGGTGAAGGGCATGAAGGTCGCCTACAGCCCGGCACTGGGTCACGCGACAGTCGACGGGGATGTGGCGGCCAGTGTTGCCGAGGCCGCGCGGCTGTTCGCCGAGATGGGCGCGGAAGTGGAGGAATGCGATCCGTTCACCGATGATCCGGTGGGCACCTTCAACACGCTCTGGCAGTCGGGTGCCTATGGCGCCCTGCGCAACCTGCCGCCGGACCAGCGTGCGAAGCTTGATCCCGGTCTGTCGAAGGTGCTGGATGACGCCGCCGGGATCAGCCTGGGTGACTACATGGATGCCCAGCGGGACCGCGCCGCCTTCAGTTCGGCAGTGAAGGTCTTCATGTCCAGGTATGACCTGCTGCTGACCCCGACCCTGTCTGTCCCCGCGTTCGGTGTCGACCGGCTGGTGCCGGAGGGCTGGGCGGAGGATGCGCAGAACAGCTGGGTTGCCTGGACGCCGTTCTCCTACCCCTTCAACCTGACGCAACAGCCGGCCTGTTCGGTCCCCTGCGGCTTCACGAAGGAGGGACTGCCCGTTGGCCTGCAGATCGTCGGGCGGATGTTCGACGATGCGACGGTGCTGCGCGCGGCCCAGGCCTACGAGGATGCGAACCCGTTGTACCGGCACCACCGCCCGGAGCTCTGAAATGACACCGCAGAACGCGGAGCCGCTGCTTTCCGTCCGGCAGATGTATGCCGCCGATGCCCATGCCGTCGCGCATGGCGTTTCGGGGGAGGTGCTGATGGAGGCTGCGGGTCGCGGGGCGGCGCTTGCGATCAAGGACCGCTGGACCGCGATGCCCTGTGTCGTCCTGTGCGGGCCGGGTAACAATGGCGGTGACGGTTATGTCATTGCCCGGCATCTGGCTGACGCGGGCTGGCCGGTGCGTGTCGCGGCACTGGGTGATCCGGAGAAGCTGAAGGGTGATGCCGCGATCATGGCCCGGCGCTGGGATGGCGCGGTGGAGCCGCTTCACGCGGGCTGTCTCGGCGTGGCGGAACTGGTTGTCGATGCCCTGTTCGGTGCCGGGCTGACACGTGCGCTGGACGGCATCCCCGCCGAACTGGCGCAAGCCGCGAAGGGCCGCATCGTCGTTGCCGTCGATGTGCCAAGCGGGGTGTCGGGCGACAATGGCCTGGCCGAAGGTGCCTGCTTCGATGCCGACCTGACGGTCACGTTTCACCTGCGCAAGCCGGGACACCTGCTGATGCCGGGGCGGACGCACGCAGGGGAAGTGGTGGTGATCGACATCGGCATACCAGCGACCGCTGCCGAAGAGATCGTTTCCCTGTGCTGGGTCAATGGGCCGGAACTCTGGCACTATTGCCTGCCCGTGCCGTCGGCACAGGGCCACAAGTTCGGGCGCGGTCACGCGCTGGTCGTCGGCGGTGGCATGCTCAGCAGTGGTGCCGCGCGCCTGTCGGCGATAGCCGCCTTGCGGGCCGGTGCCGGTCTGGTGACCGCCGTACCACCGCGCAGCGCCGCGATGGTCTACGCCAATCATCTGACGGCGGTGATGCTGCAATCGGCAGACACACCGCAGGACTGGACCGCGCTGCTGGACGATCCGCGCCGCAACGCCGTGCTGGTCGGGCCGGGCAATGGGGTCAATGCCCGCACGCGGGCCTTCGCGCTGGCGGCTCTGGACCGGGATCGTGCAACAGTCCTCGACGCGGATGCGATCACCGTCTTCGCCGATGATCCGAAGGCCCTGTTCCAGCGCATCACCGCCCCCTGCATCATGACGCCGCACGCCGGAGAGTTCGCCCGGCTGTTCACGGTCACGGGCGACAAGCTGGAGGATGCGCGCGCCGCGGCACGCCGCAGCGGTGCAACAATTGTTTCAAAGGGACCGGATACGGTGATCGCTGCCCCGGACGGGCGTGCCGCGATCAACTGCAATGCGCCGCCGGACCTTGCGACAGCGGGCTCGGGGGACGTGCTGGCCGGCATTGCCGTCGGCCTGCTGGCGCAGGATGTGCCGGCTTTCGAGGCCGCCTGCATGGCGGTGTGGCTGCATGGCGCAGCGGCGACGGTTGCGGGTCCGGGACTGATCGCAGAGGATCTGGCGCCGAGCCTGCCAGCGGTCTGGCGACAGCTGCGGCGACAGGACTGAAACGCACCGTTCGACGGTCGCACAAGCCGGAGGCGAGCACGATGAACAGACCCACCGGAAACTTCTGGTCCCGGACCCTGTCGCGATTGCGCGACTGGCGTGGCGATGCGCTGGCCGGTGTCCGGCCGCTGTCCGTCAGTACCGATCTGGCTGGTGATGATCTCGCGATCATTTCGGCCCAGATCAATGCGTGCCTGGACGGGCGGGGTGGTGCGGTCTCTTCCCGTCTGCGGGCGGCGGAACTCGGTCGTGCCTATCTGAGTCTCGACAGCGACGGGCAACTGCGTTTCTTCCGGCTGCTGGCCGAGAGTTTCGATGTCGATGAAGCTGCTGTGGACAAGGCCGCAACCAGCCTTGGTGAAGCCGATAACGACGCGGATCGGATCAGGGCACGACGGGCGCTGCGCCGGAACCTCGTGACGCCGCGCGTGGACCTGTTCCGGCAGTTCAACAGTCTGGATCGCGGTGTGAAGTTCCTGGTCGACATGCGTGCCGACCTGTTGCGGCTGCTGCGCGACCATCCGGAGCTGCGGGGGGTGGAGGAAGACCTGCAGGACCTGCTGCGCGCCTGGTTCGATGTCGGATTCCTCGAAATGGCGCAGATCAACTTCAACTCCCCGGCGTCCTTGCTGGAGAAGCTGATTGCCTATGAGGCCGTGCACGAGATCCAGTCGTGGGCCGATCTGAAGAACCGGCTGGATTCCGACCGGCGATGCTTCTCCTTCATGCACCCGAACATGCCCGATGAACCGCTGATCTTTGTCGAGGTGGCGCTGGTCAACGGCATCGCGGACAATGTTCATGACCTGCTGGACGAAATGGCCCCCGCCACCGATCCGGAGACGGCGGACACGGCGATCTTCTACTCGATCTCCAACTGTCAGCGCGGCCTGGCAGGGGTGGGTTTCGGCGACTTCCTGATCAAGCGGGTCGTGGACCGCCTGTCCCAGCGGATGCCGAACGTGAAGACTTTCGCCACGCTGTCGCCGATCCCGGGCTTCCGCAAATGGCTGGATCAGCAGCTGGAGGCGGACGCGGAACTGCTGACAGATGCCCAGGCCCGCCTGATCAAGGCAATTGCCCGCACCGGCTCTGCCAACGAGGCATTCCGCAAGCTGATCAGCGACAACAAGTGGCCGAACGATCACGATATCGAGGCGGCGGTGAAGGATCCCCTGATGGCGCTCTGCGCCCGCTATCTGGCGAAGGAAAAGGACAGCCGTGACCGCCCGCTTGATCCGGTGGCGCGGTTCCATCTGAACAATGGCGCGCGCATCGAACGGCTGAACTGGCTGGGTGACCGGTCCTCGTCGGGGCTGCGCCAGTCGGCGGGGATGATGGTCAACTACCTCTACAATCTGGATCATATCGAGCGGAACCACGAGGCCTATCGCGGGGAGGGCCGCATCGCCGCTGCCTCATCCGTGACTCGCCTGGCGAAGTAGGCCGGATGGCGGAAACGCTGGCGCAGGTTCCCTGAAATCCGTGCGCGTTCTGGCGGCGGAAACGCTGGTGTGCGCTTGACGTGTCCCGCGCTCCCGCGTATGGCTCCGCCGCGGCGATGAAGGCATAGGCGGCAGGGGATCGGCCACGGCGCGGTACGGCTCCGCAGGCGCGTGGTTCAAGCGGGCGTGGCGGAACTGGTAGACGCGCCAGGTTTAGGTCCTGGTGACGAAAGTCTTGGGGGTTCGAGTCCCTCCGCCCGCACCATCGCTGCACTTCGGGTTTGCCTGACCGGGTTCCGGTTCCGGGTTGCACCGCGGGAGTGAGGAAATTTGACGCCCCGATCATTCGGACCGGGGCCGGGTACGTGGCCCGCATGACGGGCAGGCAGCACCATCGGGGTGCGGCATGGATAACAAGGGATAAGGTTTCGATGCAGATCGAACAGCTCTCGGCGGAAGGCCTGAAACGCGAGTTCAACATTGTTCTCTCCGCCGCTGAGGTCGAGGAACGGATGGGTGCAAAGCTGGGTGAGCTCGGCAAGCAGGTACAGATGAAGGGGTTCCGCCCCGGCAAGGTGCCGCCGCGGCTGATCCGTCAGCTCTATGGCAAGTCCGTACTGGGCGAGGTGCTGGAGGAAGCGGTCAACGAAAGCAGCCAGAAGGCGCTGGAAGACAATGACCTGCGCCCGGCCGCACAGCCGAAGATCGAGATCAAGAGCTTCGACGAAGGTGCGGACCTGGAATACACGATGGCGGTCGAAGTCATTCCGGAGTTCGAGATCACCGACCTGTCGGCGCTGGAAGTCGAGCGCCTGAAGGCCGAGGTCGATGAGGACAAGGTGACGGAAGCGCTGGAGCGTCTTGCCGCCGACCAGAAGAACTACGAGAAGATCGAGGAGGACCGCCCGGCTGCCGAAGGTGACCAGGCCCTGATCGACTTCCTGGGCAAGCTGGATGGCGAGCCGTTCGAGGGCGGGGCCGGTGAGGATGTGCCGCTGGTGCTGGGCTCCGGCCAGTTCATCCCGGGCTTCGAGGAGCAGCTGATCGGCAAGTCGGTCGGTTACGAGGGCGAAATCAACGTGACCTTCCCGGCGGAGTATGGTGCCGAGCACCTGGCCGGCAAGGAAGCGGTGTTCGAGGTCAAGCTGAAGGAAATCCGCACGGCGGCCGAGGCAAAGATCGACGACACGCTGGCGACCAACCTGGGTCTCGAGAACCTGGAAGCGCTGCAGCAGATCATGCGCGACCGCATTGCCGAGGAATACGGCCAGGTTGCCCGCACTCGCCTGAAGCGGACCGTGCTGGACCTGCTGGCCGACCGGCATGACTTCGGCGTGCCCGAGGGCATGGTCGAGGAGGAGTATGGCCAGATCGTTCGCCAGGCCAAGGCCGAGGACGGTCAGGCTGATGACAGCCAGACCGAGGAAGCGCACGATCACGATCACGATCACGACCACGACCACGACCACGACCACGACCATGACCATGACCACGATCATGCGCATGACGAGAAGCCGGTCGACGAGGGGCTGGACGACGAGAAGAAGGCCGAATATCGCGGCATTGCCGAGCGTCGTGTGCGCCTCGGCCTGGTGCTGGCCGAGGTCGGTCGCCAGAACAAGCTGGAAGTCGGCCCCGAGGAAGTGAACCGCGCCATCATGGAGCAGGCGCGCAACTTCCCCGGTCAGGAGCGGATGGTGATGGAATATTACCAGAAGAACCCTGATGCGATGATGCAGCTGCGCGCGCCGCTGTTCGAGGACAAGGTCATCGACTTCATCGTCGAGATGGCGAAGGTCGAGGAGAAGGCCGTGTCCATCGAGGAGCTGACCAGGGATCCGGACGAAGAGAACGAATCGGCCTGATTGGCGATCGTTTTACGGGGAACCACCAAGGGGGCTTTGCCTTGGCGTGAATCAGCGCCATATAGGGCATCTGTCTTTTTCCCGCAGCGGCGTTCGCGACCTGCCGCTGCGGGCTTTCCAACCTTCGAGGAGCCGAGATGCAGGACCCCCGTGACGTTTACATGAACACCCTTGTCCCGATGGTCGTGGAGCAGACCAACCGGGGCGAGCGGGCCTATGACATCTATTCCCGGCTGCTGAAGGAACGGATCATCTTCATCGTCGGACCGGTGCATGATGGCCTGTCCTCTCTGGTGACGGCGCAGCTGCTGTTCCTGGAGGCGGAGAACCCGACCAAGGAAATCTCCATCTACATCAACTCGCCGGGCGGCATCGTGACCTCCGGCCTGGCGATGTATGACACGATGCAGTACATCCGCCCGAAAGTGGCGACGCTCTGCATCGGACAGGCGGCCTCCATGGGTTCGCTGCTGCTGACGGCGGGGGAGAAGGGCATGCGCTTCAGCCTGCCGAACTCCCGCATCATGATTCATCAGCCTTCTGGCGGGTTCCAGGGCCAGGCATCGGACATCGAGATTCACGCCCGTGAGATCATTGCCCTGCGCAAGCGCCTGAACGAGATCTATGTACATCACACCGGCCAGGACATCGAGACGGTTGAAAATTCGATGGACCGTGACAACTTCATGTCTCCACAGGATGCCGTGAAGTACGGCCTGATCGATGAGGTGGTGGAGCACCGTGAAGTGCCGGCTGACTCGGCGGACAGCTGAATACGGGCTGTTTCGGGGCTGTTAACCGAACCTTGATCCGAACCGGGTTAGTACTGGCGGCAGCCTTGATCACCGTCACCTGCATGGCACCTCGCCGGGATGCAGCGCTTCGGTGGGGTTGAACGGCGGACGAGCGGCTGTCTAGAATGAGGATGGCCTTGAGAAGACTGGAGCTGAAATGACCAAGCTGAGCGGCAGCGACTCGAAGAACACCCTGTATTGCTCCTTCTGCGGGAAGAGCCAGCATGAGGTGCGCAAGCTGATCGCCGGTCCCACCGTCTTCATCTGTGATGAATGCGTGGAACTCTGCATGGATATCATCCGTGAGGAGAACAAGGGATCGCTGGTCAAGACGCGGGACGGCATTCCGACCCCGCAGGAAATCTGCACGGTGCTGGATGACTACGTGATTGGCCAGTTCGTGGCCAAGCGCGTGCTGTCTGTTGCGGTCCACAATCACTACAAGCGCCTGAACCATTCCGGCAAGAACGGTGATGTCGAACTGGCGAAGTCCAACATCCTGCTGATGGGGCCGACGGGTTGCGGCAAGACGCTGCTGGCCCAGACGCTGGCCCGTATCCTGGATGTGCCCTTCACCATGGCCGACGCGACCACGCTGACGGAAGCGGGTTATGTCGGTGAGGATGTGGAGAACATCATCCTGAAGCTGCTGCAGTCAGCCGACTACAATGTCGAACGGGCGCAGCGCGGCATCGTCTACATCGACGAGGTCGACAAGATCAGCCGGAAGTCGGACAACCCGTCCATCACCCGCGACGTGTCGGGCGAAGGCGTGCAGCAGGCGCTGCTGAAGATCATGGAAGGCACGGTTGCCAGCGTTCCGCCGCAGGGTGGACGCAAGCATCCGCAGCAGGAATTCCTGCAGGTCGACACCACCAACATCCTGTTCATCTGCGGCGGGGCATTTGCCGGTCTCGACAAGATCATCTCCGCCCGCGGGCAGGGCACGTCCATCGGTTTTGGTGCCGATGTGCGCAGCCCCGATGACCGCAAGACCGGTGAAGTGCTGGCGGAGGTCGAGCCCGAGGATCTGCTGAAGTTCGGCCTGATCCCGGAATTCGTCGGACGTCTGCCGGTTCTGGCGACCCTGAGTGACCTGGACAACGAAGCGCTGGTGGAGATCCTGACGAAGCCGAAGAATGCGCTGGTGAAGCAGTACGAGAAGCTCTTCGAGATGGAGAGTGTCGGCCTGACCTTCACCGACGATGCCCTGGTCGGCATCGCCAAGAAGGCGATTGCCCGCAAGACGGGTGCGCGTGGGCTGCGGTCGATTCTGGAGAATATCCTGCTCGATTCGATGTACGACCTGCCGTCCATGGATGGCGTCGAACAGGTTGTCGTCAACGGCGAGGTTGTGGAGGGTCGGGCCAAACCCCTGAAACTCTATGCGGATCGCGCCGGAGAGATGGACAACAGCGCCTGATCCGGGTCTGCCATATGCACTGCGCGCGAGCGAGTGCTTGAAGCATGAAACCAATTGCATAGATGATGACGCAGGGACCGCCGCTCCGGTGAGGGCGGTGCGGCCCGCGCGTAAAGGAGAATTGTGTGTCTGACGCAGAGAACATCGTGACGCTGCCGGTCCTTCCGCTCCGTGACATTGTCGTATTCCCGAACATGATCGTGCCGCTGTTCGTCGGTCGCGACCGCTCCGTCCGTGCCCTGGAGGCCGTGATGCAGGGATCCAAGGAGATCCTGCTGGTGGCGCAGAAGGATGCGACCGTCGACGATCCGGGGGAGCGTGACATCTATCGCTACGGTGCGATTTCCACGGTCCTGCAATTGCTGAAGCTGCCTGATGGCACCGTGAAGGTCCTGGTCGAGGGACGCCGTCGCGCGGAACTGACCGACTTCATCGAGAATCCGGAATATTTCGAGGCGACTGCCCGCACCCTGACCGAGGACGAGGGCGATGCCGATACCGTGTCGGCCCTGGGCCGCACGGTGCTGGATCAGTTCGAGCAGTATGTGAAGGTCTCGCGCAAGGTTCCGAACGAGGTGCTGGCAACCGTCCAGCAGATCGAGGAGTCCAGCAAGCTGGCCGACACGGTGGCGCAGCACCTGCAGCTGAAGTTGGCCGACAAGCAGGTCCTTCTGGAGACCCTGCCGGTGGCGGAGCGTCTGGAGAAGATCAGCGGCCTGATGGAAGGCGAGCTGGGGGTGATCCAGGTCGAGAAGAAGATCCGTGGCCGCGTGAAGCGCCAGATGGAGAAGACCCAGCGCGAGTATTACCTGAACGAGCAGATGAAGGCGATCCAGCGGGAGCTGGGCGAGGGCGATGAGGGCGGTGATGAGCTGTCCGAACTGGAGCAGCGGATCGAAGAGACCAAGCTGTCCAAGGAAGCCCGCGAGAAGGCCGATCAGGAGATGAAGAAGCTGCGGGCGATGAGCCCGATGTCAGCCGAGGCCACGGTCGTGCGGAACTATCTCGACTGGCTGCTGTCGATTCCGTGGGGCAAGAAGTCCCGCGTGAAGCGGGATGTGAATGCCGCCGAGATCGTGCTCAACAACGATCACTATGGCCTGGAGAAGGTCAAGGAACGCATTCTGGAATATCTCTCGGTGCAGCAGCGCGCCAAGAAGCTGAAGGGTCCGATCCTTTGCCTCGTGGGTCCGCCGGGTGTCGGCAAGACCTCCCTGGGCAAGTCGATTGCCCGGGCGACGGGCCGGAACTTCGTGCGGCTGTCGCTGGGCGGCGTCCGCGACGAGGCGGAGGTGCGCGGTCATCGTCGTACCTACATCGGATCGATGCCCGGCAAGATCGTGCAGTCGATGAAGAAGGCCAAGACCTCCAACCCGCTGTTCCTGCTGGATGAGGTCGACAAGCTGGGTGCCGATTTCCGTGGTGATCCCTCTTCGGCACTGCTGGAGGTGCTGGATCCGGAACAGAACCACACCTTCGCGGATCACTATCTGGAGGTCGATTACGACCTGTCGGACGTGATGTTCATCTGTACCGCCAACACGCTGCGGATGCCGCAGCCGTTGCTGGACCGCATGGAAGTCATTCGCCTGTCCGGCTACACCGAGGACGAGAAGCTGGAGATCGCGAAGCGGCACCTGCTGCCGAAGCAGATCAAGGACCATGGCCTGCGCAAGGGCGAATGGGACATCACCGACAACGCGATCCGCGATGTCATCCGCTATTACACGCGTGAGGCCGGGGTGCGTAACCTGGAACGCGAGATGGCGAAGCTTGCCCGCAAGTCGGTCAAGGCCATCGTCACGGGTGAGGCGAAGACGGTGAAGATCACCAGTCGCAACCTCGACAAGTATGCCGGCACCCGCCGCTTCCGCTTCGGCGAGATCGAGGAAACGGACATGGTCGGTGTAACCACTGGTCTGGCCTGGACCGAAGTCGGTGGCGAACTGCTGTCGATCGAGGCGGTGATGCTGCCTGGCAAGGGCCGCATGACCATCACCGGCAAGCTGGGTGAGGTGATGCAGGAATCGATTCAGGCGGCGCGCTCGCTCGTCCGGTCCCGTGCCCTGGGCTTCGGCGTCATTCCGCCGACCTTCGACAAGAAGGACATCCACATCCACGTGCCGGAGGGGGCGACGCCGAAGGATGGCCCGTCCGCCGGTATCGCCATGGTGACCTCCATTGTCTCGGTGCTGACGAACGTGCCGGTGCGGCGCGACATTGCCATGACGGGAGAGGTGACCCTGCGTGGTCGCGTGCTGCCCATCGGCGGCCTGAAGGAAAAGCTGCTGGCGGCACATCGTGCCGGCATCAAGACCGTGCTGATCCCGAAGGACAACGAGAAGGATCTGGACGATATCCCTGCCAACGTGAAGAAGGACATGGAGATTGTTCCGGTCGGGACCATCGACGATGTGCTGCCGCGTGCACTGACCGAACCGCTGAGTGCGGTGGAATGGGATGAGGCCGCCTACGAGGCCGAACAGCTTGCCGCCCGCCGTGGTGATCCGGATCGGGAAGGTGTCGTCACCCACTGATTCGATGATCCATCAGCCTGTCATGCAGGCTTGACAGCGGCGCGTGCCGTTGCCCCGTCACAGAAATGCAACGTTAAGTGCATGATTTGCAAAGGCGGAGAATCCTTGGGATTTCTCCGCCTTTCCCTTTGACGGACCAGGGGACCCCGCCTATTCTTGCCGCGGAATCACGACCTGACCGGCAATTGATGAAGGGGACGCCTTGTGAACAAGAATGAGCTGGTAGCAGCAGTCGCGGAAGCGACGGAACTCTCGAAACGCGATGCAGGCAATGCGGTTGACGCGACGCTGGCGGCAATCGAAGGCGCCATGGCAAAGGGCGACGAAGTGCGCCTGGTCGGTTTCGGCACCTTCCTGGTTGCCAAGCGGGCAGCCTCCAAGGGCCGCAACCCGCAGACCGGTGCCGAGATCGATATTCCGGCTTCCAACCAGCCCAAGTTCAAGGCTGGCAAGGCACTGAAGGACGCGGTCAACTGATCCTGTCCTGAATGACGACGACGGCGCGCCGACCCTTTCCCTTGTATGGTGAAAGTGGTCGGCGTTGTCTTTCCGGGGCATCTGGTCCCGAACCCGGCGATTGCCTGCCGGAGCGTGTTCCCCCTCCCGGGGAATCGGAGCGTCCTGCGGGGTGAATTGAGGGGCGGTTAGCTCAGCTGGTAGAGCATCTCGTTTACACCGAGAGGGTCGGCAGTTCGAACCTGTCACCGCCCACCACCACATCCTGCACCTGATAATGCTCCAAACCGCTGAATATTGCGGTTTTGTGGGCCGCGGCGGCTTGCCCCGAGCGTCTTCACAGGGTAATAAATCCCTGTAACAGAACAAGATTCACAGCCCCGTGCGGCCCGCCAGTCGGGCATCGTCGAAACACCAACCCGATCAAGGGTGTGGACACGCTCCGGGCGATCCTGAGGACCTATTTCTTGGCAACCGAACAGGGCACTCCTCCGCCGGAATTTCCGTCGGACATTTCCGGAATCACGATCGAGGAGGAGATGCGCCGCTCCTACCTCGACTATGCGATGAGCGTCATCGTCTCCCGCGCGCTGCCAGATGCGCGCGACGGCCTGAAACCGGTACACCGGCGCATCCTGCATTCGATGAACGAGAACGGTTTCACCTCCGACAAGGCCTACCGCAAGTCCGCCCGCGTGGTGGGTGAGGTCATGGGTCGTTATCACCCGCACGGTGACCAGGCGATCTATGACGCGATGGTGCGCATGGCGCAGGACTTTTCCATGCGTCTGCCGCTGCTGGACGGCCAGGGCAACTTCGGCTCCATGGACAATGATCCGCCCGCAGCCATGCGGTACACGGAGATCCGCCTGGACAAGGCGGGGGAGGCGATGCTGCAGGATATCGACCTGGATACGGTCGATTATCAGGAGAACTACGACGGCACGACGAAGGAACCCATCGTGCTGCCGTCACGCATTCCGAACCTGCTGGTCAATGGTGCGGGCGGTATCGCTGTCGGCATGGCCACCAACATTCCGCCGCACAATCTGGGCGAGGTCATCGACGCCTGCCTGGCGTTCGCCGCGAATCCCGCGCTGACCGCCGAGGAACTGATGGAGTTCGTGCAGGCACCGGACTTTCCGACGGGCGGCCAGATTCTCGGCCGTGCGGGCAGCCGGTCGGCACTGACCGAGGGACGGGGCTCCGTCATCATGCGCGGACGCAGCACGGTCGAGGAGATCCGCAAGGACCGTGAGGCGATCATCGTCACCGAGATCCCCTATCAGGTGAACAAGGCGTCGATGATCCAGAAGATCTCCGAGGCCGTGAAGGCCAAGCGGGTCGAGGGAATTTCGGAACTGCGCGACGAGTCGGATCGTGACGGCGTCCGGGTCGTCATCGAACTGCGCCGCGATGCGATCCCCGAGGTCGTGCTGAACCAGCTCTATCGCTTCACGCCGCTGCAGACGAGTTTCCCGGTGAACAGCCTGGCGCTGCTGGCCGGTCGCCCGGAAGTCATGAACCTGCGGGACATGATCGAGGCATTCGTCCGGTTCCGTGAAGTGGTCATTGCCCGCCGCACCCGCCATCTGCTGGGCAAGGCCCGTGACCGCGCCCATGTGCTGGTCGGTCTGGCCATCGCGGTGGCGAACATCGACGAGATGATCCGCATCATCCGCGCCGCGCCGGATCCTGCGTCTGCGCGCGATGAACTGATGGATCGCGTCTGGCCGGCGGAGGACGTCCGCGCACTGGTCGAGCTGATCGACGATCCGAGCCACAAGGTCGTCGATGGCAAGTACCGTCTGTCGGAAACCCAGGCCCGCGCCATCCTGGACCTGCGGCTGAATCGTCTGACCGCGCTTGGCCAGGACGAGATCGGCGACGAACTCAAGGGGCTGGGCGACAAGATCGCTGACTATCTGGACATCCTCTCCAGCCGGGCGCGCCTGATGGACATCCTGCGGGACGAACTGGCGGACGTGCGCGAACGCTTTGCCACGCCGCGCCGGACCGAGATCCTGGATATCGAGTTCGAACATGACGAGGAAGACCTGATCCAGCGC
>Ga0209475_10002031_pt1 | contig 22041 bp, 16 predicted proteins | sample tdDd471_FD_187128 | JGI IMG/M metagenome (GOLD analysis project Ga0209475, IMG submission 187128) | Marine sediment microbial communities from the Atlantic coast under amendment with organic carbon and nitrate - tdDd47.1 (SPAdes)... | ecosystem: Environmental > Aquatic > Marine > Coastal >... | reverse complement strand
CCTGCTTGTTTTTCGCTGCTCATAATCAGCGTCCTTTCTATTCCCAGTTCAGCAGGGTGCGGCTGCCTTCCAGCGCCCGAATGCCGGTGACATCCTGCATGACTTCCAGGCAACCCTGATACACCTTTTGCTCGTCACGAATAGCAAAATAGCGAATGTGCAGAAACTTTCCGCCCAGCTCCAGCCAGAACTCCGCTACATCCTTGCTGCCGTCACGGAAGCTTTCCAGAATCCGTTGCACCGTGGCCACGCTTTTGGGCGGATGGCAGTTTGCCACATCGCGACCAATGACACCGGGGCTTCTGGGGAAAATCCGGTCTTCGCTGCCGGTATAGTAGCGTACTTTGTCTTCGGCGTCCACATAGCTGATATCCACGGGCAACATCTTGAGAATCAGGTTAATTTCCTTGCGGGTAAGCTCTCCCACATCCAATGGAATCGCGCCCTCGGAAACCGTTTTCTCTTCCGGATATTTCGCAACCAAAGCTGCATCGGGCCAGTCATTACCCGGTTCCACCAGGGCATAGCCGATTTCGTGGTCACCCCGGCGGATTTCCAGCCAGTCCTTGTCTTCCAACAGATCAATGGCCATGGGGAAAAGAATATGATCCTCTTTGAAGAACATGTTCTGGATAACCTGCAATGCGCTGGTTCCCGCGCCAAGCACGCCCTTTACATTGCCTTCCAGCAGCATTTTTGCAAATACCTTGAAATATGCCCTCACATCGTCGTGCAATCCCCACATCACCTGGGGAGGACCGGTAACGCCCTTTGCCTCCAGATAGGGGAACAACTGGTTTTCCTTGCGCAGGTAATGCAGCTCAATGTCGCTGAGTTTTTCAAAAACACCGGCAATCTGCTGCTGCATACCCGCAAAGGCGGTTTCATCTTCCCGCAGCATGTCCAGCATCTTTTTCAGTTCGTTGGCCAGCTCTTTTAATGCGGCGTTTTCCGCCTGCATGGTGTGCAGGGGATGCCCCGCAGGCATGTTGACTTCCGGGATTTCCTGTAAAGAGGATTTCATGATTTCAACGTGCATGTCGCACAGGCGCTTGACTTCCTGCTCTTCCACGCCATCGTTGATAACTTCTTTTTCCACCGCCGCAAGCTGCGTCGCCCCCACATCCTGAATCAGCTTATCAAATTTCTGCTTCAGTTCCTCCACATCACCGCCGTCGTGCAGTTCCTTCAGAATCCCTTTTAACCGGGTAGAAGCCTTGTCCATGAAGCACCATCCTTTCGTGTATGGTCACCAGCGCCGTTGGCGCTTTAATCAGTATTCAGATTCTTAATACCCATTAAATCATAAAAAGTCAAGCCCTGTACCGGAGTTTCCGGGGTATTTTCACTGTTTTTTCCACCTTGACAGTACCGCTGCCCATGCCCACCTTATAATAAGAACCACCCATGCAGTAGGCTGTACGTAACCATGGAGGCCATCATGCTGGAAATCGTTCATCCGCTTATTGAAAGTTATCTGGCCAGCCTGCGAACTCCCCGGGATGATATTCTCATTGAAATGGAGCGCATTGCCGAAGAGGAGCAGTTCCCCATCATCGGACCGGATGTAGGAAAACTGCTCTACATTCTTACCAAGTTCGGCGGTGCTCGCCGGGTGCTGGAGCTGGGCAGCGGCTTTGGCTATTCCGCCTACTGGTTTGCCACCGCCCTGCCGGACGACGGCATGGTACACTGCACCGAGTGGTCGGAATTCAACCGTGACCGCGCCATGGCCTTTTTTACCCGGGCCCGACTCAACCACAAGGTACGATTTCACATGGGCAACGCCCTGGAGGCAGCGGTGGATATTCTGGGCCCCTTTGACATTGTATTCTGCGACATTGACAAGGAGGACTACCCGGAAACCATCGATCTGGTGGCTCCGAAAATGCGGCCCGGCGCGTTGCTTATCACCGACAACACCCTGTGGCACGGGCAGGTCACCGACACCGACCGGCTGGACGCTCCCACCCGTGGCGTCATGACCTTTAACGCCGCCATTCACAATCATCCTGATTTTGAAACCGTGCTGATTCCCATGCGGGACGGTATTTCCATCAGCATGAAAACCCGGTAAACGCTCTGGTACTGCGGACAACCGGGCAAAGCGTATTCTCATATATTGACGGGGTGAATTATCAGCCGGAAGCGCTATACATCTAATGATTTTTGCATTACCCCCGCGACTATGCTAATTTTTCATCGGACAATATAGCAGTGTGATTATAAAGGGATTTCCTTTTGCAAAGGGAGTGTGTCATGGTAAATGCAGGCCGTTTGTTGCTTTTGTGTGTGTTGGTTGGGGTATGCAGTATATGGGGCTGTGCATCGGATGATGTGACCAACCCCGGAAGTTCCGACGGCGATATGCTGGCTGACGGTGATGATTTGGCTGAAACCGACGATCTGACCGAAGATGATATTCCTTTGGATGGCGACGACCAGACAGACCGCGAAGAAACCGAAGATGAAGAAGTCACAGTCTGCGATGACGACAATCCCTGCACAGATAATATATTCGACCCGGGAACCGGGCTTTGCTCATACCCGGCAGCCAATGACAACGCCCCATGCGGGATGTGCCAATGGTGCGACACCGGCGCGTGTATCGATATTCCCGGCGAAGCCAATGAAGATCCTGCCGGGGATTGCCCCACCTGCCAGGTCTGCGACGGCCTTGGGGGCTGTCAACCGGCAACCGATAACAGCGATCCCAAGGATGAATGTACCGCAGGCACCTGCATCAGCGACACCTGCACCGCTGGCTCCTGCACCGCAGCCGAGGGCACCCTCTGCGATGATCAGGACAGTTGCACCGAAACGGACCAGTGCAACGACGCCGGTGTGTGTACCTCCAGTCCGATCCCAAACGACTGCCCAACCCTGCGTTGCGGGGATTCCCCCTCGGGTTGCTATGCCTGCACCTGCCCGGACACCTATACCTGCGACACCCAGAGGGGACAGTGCATCTCTCAGGGTTTTGCAGCCATTGACGCCGGTAGCTTCTGGATGGGCTCACCGGACGGTTTGTGCCCCGCTGGCTATCCCGGTGCCTGCATTGACGAGCCCGGACGGCTTACAAACAACGAAGAACTACACGAAGTGACTCTGACCCATAACTTTGAGATGCAGACCCGCGAGCTTACCCAGGGAGAGTTTAACGGATTGCTGAACTGGAACCCCAGTTCATATACCACCTGTGATGGCATTGCAGGAGCCACCTGTCCAGTGGAGCGGGTATCATGGTTTGATGCCCTGGCTTATGCCAACCAACTGTCGCTTGGGGCCGGGCTGACAGCGTGTTATGTGCTTACGGACATTGTCTGCGAGGACGGAACCAACCTTGGCAACAATGCGCAGGGCTGCATGAATGCGACCCAGGGCGGCATAGACACCGCAACCGTTACCCTGACCACCGGAGCCTCAAAACCCCAGGATTGCCAGGGCTATCGCCTGCCAACAGAGGCGGAGTGGGAGTATGCAATTCGCGCCGGAAATCAGTACACCGCCCTGTATCAAAGCGATGGCAACGACGGAACCATCACCTCCACCACCTGCACCCTGGATGATAATCTGGATCAAATCAGTTGGTATTGCGGCAACGCCAACAACACCACCCATCCTGTGGGAGCTAAAGCAGCCAATGCCTGGGGCCTGTATGACATGAGCGGCAACGTGCATGAATGGACCGGGGACTGGTATCAGGACGCGTATCAGACCGATACCGGGACCGATCCCACAGGCCCGGCCTTGGGTACAGAACGGGTCCGGCGGGGAGGCTCGCTTATCAACCCTGCCCGCTATGGTCGATCCGCCAGCCGCACCAGCTACGCCCCCAACAGCCGCTACCTAAATGTTGGCTTTCGCCTGTGCAGGACACTACCCCGTGACTAAGGGTGAACCATATACCCTTTTGGGCTGCCACAAAACGGTGGAATAACAGCAATGCAACCGACCGGCTGGACGCCCCCACCCGCGGGGTCATGACCTTTAACGCCGCCATTCACAATCATCCTGATTTTGAGACCGTGCTGATTCCCATGCGGGACGGCATTTCCATCAGCATGAAAATACGGTAAAAGCACCCGCTAAGCGCAAAACCTTCTGCGACCGCACACCCCACAACCCACGGTCTTCCGGCTGCGGGTGTATTTTTATTCCTTGCATACCCGGCGGGCATCCTTTAATATGTAATAAATAGTAACAGCATTATAATACTATTATGTACAGTATTATCTGTCATGCGGAGGCTATTCCCATGAAGCATGTGTCAATTATTCTGTGTATATCGCTGATGTTGTGGAGCCTGTTATCCGGCTGTAACCTGAAGATTCCGGGAAACTCCGGGAACAGCTGTACACATACCTCGGATTGTGAGGAAGGCCTGCTGTGTATCGATCACGTGTGTAGCCCGGAACAAGGCGATCCCGATGGCGATGCAGACCTCCCCAGGGAGGAAGAAGCAGAGCCGGAAACAACATGCGATTGCTCTGCTGACGATCCCTGCTGCTCCGATGGCTGCCATGTGGATGCCGACGGCGTTCCCTGCAACGATGACAACAACGCCTGCAACGGAGTCAGTACTTGTCTGGCAGGCGCATGTGTCCAGACCACAGACCCGGTGACCTGTACCGCCATGGATGAATGCCACATCCCCGGCACCTGCGATCCGGCAACTGGCCAGTGTTCAAGCCCCGCAGGCAATGAAGGCGCGGTTTGTAACTATGACAACGATGCCTGCAACGGCATCAGCACCTGTCAGGCTGGCTCCTGCGTCCAAACCACGGAACCGGTAACCTGCGCCGCCCTTGATGAATGCCATGTTCCCGGCACCTGTGACCCGGCAACCGGTGAATGCACCAATCCGGTGGGACATGAAGGCGAAATATGTGACGATGATGCAGACGCCTGCAACGGCATAAGCACCTGTATGGAAGGCTCCTGTGTGCAGACAACCCCGCCGGTGGAATGTACTGCCCTTGATGAATGCCATATTCCCGGTGTCTGTTATCCCGCCACCGGTGAATGCTCAAATCCGGTGGGCAATGAAGGAGGCCTGTGCAATGACGACGAAAACGCCTGCAACGGTATAAGTACCTGTCAGGCAGGTGCATGCATCCAAACAACCGATCCGGTAGCCTGCACAGCCCTTGATGAATGCCACGTCCCCGGCACCTGCGACCCGGCCACGGGCCAGTGCTCAAATCCTGTTGGCAATGAAGACGCGGTCTGTAACGATGACAATGATATCTGCAACGGCGTCAGTACTTGTCTGGCAGGCGCATGTGTCCAGACCACAGACCCGGTGACCTGTACCGCCATGGATGAATGCCACATCCCCGGCACCTGCGATCCGGCAACAGGAGAATGCTCCAATCCTGTGGGCAATGAAGACGCGGTCTGTAACGATGACAATGATATCTGCAACGGCGTTAGCACCTGCGTGGAAGGCTCCTGCGTCCAAACCACCGACGCGGTGGAATGCACCGCCATGGATGAATGCCATGCTGTCGGCACCTGCGACCCGACCACGGGCCAGTGCTCAAACCCCGCTGGCAACGAGGGCGAAGCATGCAACGAAGACAACAACATCTGCAACGGCACAAACATCTGTTTTGAAGGCAGGTGCATCCAAATAACCGAACCCATCGTGTGCCAAGCCTCTGATGACTGCCACCTCCCGGGTGAATGCGACCCCGCCACGGGCCAGTGCTCAAATCCCGTTGGCAATGAAGGCGGCATATGCAACGATGACAACGATGACAACGATGCCTGCAACGGCGTAAATACCTGCCGGCAAGGAGCCTGCCTGCGCACCACCGAACCTGTGGTATGCACTGCCATGGATGAGTGCCACCTTGTCGGTGTTTGCGATACCGCCACCGGCCAGTGCACTAATCCCATTGGGAACGAAGGCGGCGTGTGCAACGATGACGGCATTGCCTGCAATGGGGTCAGCACCTGTCAAAACGGTATCTGCGTTGACGATCCCACCCCTGACAATATCTGCGTTATTGACAGCACCTGCTACGAAACCGGGCAGGAAAACCCGGAGAACCAGTGCTATATCTGTGATCCGCAAAGAGACACCGCCGACTGGAGCCTGCGGGGAAACGATGACGGCTGGTGCATCATCATTGCGGAAAACGCGGCGACCTGTTTTGTGGCTGATTTCGGGTTCTGCCCTGAAGAGGTATTCAACGGCACTGATTCCGAATGTCTCACCGGCAGCTGCGGACAATGCGGTCAGGCGTTGATCGGCGGCTGCACACCGGGCATGGCGGATTGCGATGGTTCATTGTTAAACGGCTGTGAAACAGCTCTTGGAACCCTTGAAAACTGCGGCTCATGCGGCGATGAGTGCAGCTTTATAAACAACATGAAATCCATATGCAATGATCAGTCTCAATGCGAATTTGCAGGCTGCGAACATAATTACGCAGACTGCGATAACAATCTGGAAAACGGTTGCGAAGTCTTCCTTCCGGATAATGACCATAACTGCGGAATCTGTAGCCATGACTGCACTGTTATGCCCGACGGAGCGTGTCACAATGGCATGTGCTACAACCAATTCGGCGAGATACCTGCAAGCCGGGGCGACTGCGATCAGAACACCGCCAACGGACAGGAAACCAACCTGGAGTCCAACATCCATAACTGCGGTGAATGCGGATACATCTGCCCCGATGGCACAACCTGTAGATATGGCTATTGTTATACAGAAGATTACAGCCTTGGCGATTGCGACAGAGATCTTGCCAATGGTGCGGAATTTAACCTGCAGATCGATAATGCAGGCAATTGCGGGGGCTGCAATTATGTCTGCCCCGTGGGATCATGGTGCATCGATGGCTTATGTCATAACAACATCCGCACCGATTGCAACCGAAACTACTACCTGATTAACAACCCGGTGGGAACCCTTGACACCTATACCGGCGTTGATACCAGTTGCGGCAACTGCGAGGCACAGGTCGACTGCACCGCCCTTGCCCCTCCCCAGGTATGCGCCGTGGACCCGGAAAACGCAGGCAATCATATCTGCGTGCCCTCTGCCACTCCCCTGCCGCCACGGGAATCCACTACCACCGCAGACACGCAGCCCCAGGACCGCTGCGACGCTCTGGTACAACTGGTTAGCAATGATCCCAAAGACCCCGGTTTCCTGACAACCTTCGCGGCTTCTGACTACGCCGGTAACGAAACCTATGGCGAAACCCTTGTGGGTTATGGCGTGTGCCGGACGCTGCTGGCCGCTGAGACAGACGATTGCACCGTGCTGGAACCCTTGGGAGCCGATGCCGTGGCGGAATGCCGATCCATGGCCCCGGTGTACCGTTTCCTGATCGCCCTGCGGCAGCAGGGGGTGTCACCCAAAACCAAAGACGCGCTTAAAAAACTGGCAAGCGGCAGCATCTCCGCCATGCTCTGGGATATTCTGTTTGAAGTGCAGCAAGGCTCACAAAGCTGCGCCGATATCTTCGATCCCCACAGCGAGGCATACGTCCATTGCCGGGCCGTTACCGAAGACAACAGCGACCTGTGTGAAGACCTGCATCCCCGCAGGCGGATACCCCACTGCCGTGCTTTGGTGGAACTGCTGGGCAATCTGGACAATCCCCGCTGGGATTCCCTTTCCGCCTTTGACAGCGAGTACTTCATGCCCCGCTATATTACCGACTTTGCCAAGGGAAGCATCAACAACTGCGAAGCTCTGCTGACCGACCGCCTGTATGAGCAATGTCAGGCAGAAGAGCCCTAAGCCCCGGTAATCCGGTACATCACAGCATAAAAAAACGGACGCATAGTGCGTCCGTTTTTCTTTGGTATTCTGTGTACTGCGGCTACTTTTTATGCTTGGGGAATTTGAAATTGTGGCAGCCGTTGCACATAATCTCCCGGGGAGCGTGCTCGCCGTGGCATTCCAGGCAGGGCACGTCCTTGCCGTAATGCAGATTGTTATGGGGATTTTGCCACATGTCCTCACCGGTGCGGGCCGTGGACTTCACCAGATCCTCAAGATCATGACATTCCATGCATGCCTTGTCCGAGGGATAGCCTTTGGGCTTCTTGGTTTTATGACAGGCTGCGCAGTTCTTGCCATCGTACAGTTCCTTGTGATAGCTTCTGCCCTTGATTTTCCCGTAGGTTTTTAACGTGGACGCCGCCCAGGCGGTTGCCGCGATTGTTACCAGAACCAGCGCCACCAGCATGCTCAATTTTATATAGCGTTTCATTGCATTCCTCCTTGTCATTCCCGCAGTCCGTTAGCCCTTAACCATGGTCTCGGCGGCAGTCATGCCCATGACCATGCATTCGGGAATGGAGCAGCTTCCCAGACGGCTTACGCCGTGGATGCCGCCGGTGACTTCGCCCGCAGCAAACAGGCCCGGAATCGGTTTCCAGGTGGTGGAATCAATCACCTCGGCCCGCTTGTTGATCTTCACGCCGCCCTGGCAGTAGTGCACCTTGGGCCACAGACGCACCACCATAAAGGGCGCTTTGATATACTTGTCTTTGGCCTTGATCATGGGTTTGCCAAACTGCGTGTCCACCCCGGTTTTCACATAGCCGTTGTACTCTTTGATCTGGGCGTCCAGGGCTTTAAGAGGAATATTGAATTTCTTTGCCAGCTCTTTAAGGGTCTCGAACTTGAAGCCCACCCCGTATTTGAGCACCTTTTTGCAGTTGGGATGCTTGTTGGCGTGCTCGTAGCTGGTGATGAGAATCGGGGGCAGGGGTTTGCCCTGATCGTCACGGCAGGCCAGCTCTGCGTCGGCGCGGGTTTTGCGGTCCGCGATTTCGTTCATAAAGCGCTTGCCGGTTTTGGGAAACACCGCAATAGAATGGGCAAAATTGTAAATGGAGTAGTTGGACACATAGCCAAAGCCGCCCTCGTCCGGGCTTGCCCAGGGCCCCGACTGGATATATGCCATGTGCACCGGCACCGCGCCGTTGCGGAACATTTCCAGCAGGGCCTCACCGGTGGAGCCCTTCTGGTTGGTGCAGCCCACCTCGTTGGTAAGGGTGGGGTCCTGGGCCTGACGCAGCCCGATATCCTGGCTGAATCCGCCGGTGGCCATCAGTACGCCTTTGCGGGCGCGGATGTTCACCGGCCTGCCTTCCTTGCCACGACCAAAGTAATAGTCCTTCATCATCCGCATACCAACCACACGACCTTTTTTGTCGTAAATCAGCTTGTCGAACTTCATGCGGTTGTGCATCTGCACTTTCATTTTTTTGCACATTTTCACCAACGGCTGGGTAATGCCCGCGCCGCAGGCCACGGTAGTCTGATAGGTACGGGGCACCGAGTGACCGCCCAGCTGCTGCAAATAGGGGAAATATTCGCTACCGGCATCAATGGTCAGTTGCAGGGCTTCCCAGGCATGTTTTGCAACATGATGCAGAAGCTCCCGGTCCGCAACGCCGCGACCCGCCTTCAACTGATCCGCCAGCATGGTCTCCGGTGAATCCTTGACCTTTTCTTTTTTCTGCAAAGGGGTTCCCGGGGCCGCAAACAAGCCGCCGTTGATGGCCGAGTTGCCGCCGAACACCGGCATTTTCTCGAAGATGGCCACCTTTTTCACCCCCAGTTTTTTCGCCTGAATGGCCGCCGCCAGCCCGGCAAAACCGGAGCCTACAATGGCAACGTCTACATCCATATCCCATTTTTTGGGCATGGGAGCCGATGTCGCCGCCATTGCCGCCGGACCGGTTGCTGCCACCAGTCCTGCCGCACCCACACCTGCCAGAAACTTCCTGCGATCAACTTTTACACCCTCTTTTTTGGACATAGCTTCCCTCCGTTAAGAAATGACTACCCGTGTCTTTCCTGACTTCCGTGCCCTACATCTAAAATGGATAAGCACCTAAACAATAGTACGGCACGCAAACCGGAGTCAAGCAAATTGTTTACCAGCGAAACAATCCCCTGAAAACGGTGCCGTGGATATGGCTATAAAAGGGCCTCAGCCCTTGAGCTTGTAGTGGGTTTGTCTTCCCCGGCCCAGACGTTCTATGAGCCCCAGCTCCATGAGCTTTCTGAAATCAAGGGTCCGGGTGGCCTTGGCCCGCTCCGTCAAGCCTGCGTAATCCCGGTCCGTGATAAAGCCGTGGCTGCGGATATGCTCCAGTATCAGCCGGTGATGGGCTTTCAAATCCCTTTGGGGCGACATCTCCGCTTTTTCCAGTTCACCCTGCACCCGCAGCAGTTCGTCAATAATGCCATCGCTGAAATACTCCAGCCAGGGGGTAAAATCAACGTCGCGCCCGAGGTCGTAATAATTGCCCGTCACCCCAACCTGTTGCAAATAGCGGCTGATATTGTTGTTGTAAAAATTCTCAAAGCTGAACAGGTAAAAGGTGTCAATGCCCATGGAGGCCAAAAGCAGCTTGGTCACCAGCCGCGCCGTGCGCCCGTTGCCGTCGGTAAAGGGATGGATAATGACAAACTGCCGGTGAAACAATCCCGCCAAAATCACGGGGTCAAGCCGGGCTTGATGTTCCGTGATAAACGCCACCAGCGATTGCATCAGGGGTTCTGCGTCCTTGTGGTCCGGGGGCCAGTAGATGGTTTCCCCGCTGCGGGGGTTGTTGACCACCACCGGCTCCTGCCGCAGCCTGCCGCAGTGATAGGGCTCCAGCAGTCCCGCCATGATGTCCGCGTGTATATCCAGAATCGTCTGTAGCGAAAACGCCAGGCTTCCCTCCCTGAGTCCGCTGTGCATGCGCTGCAAAACCGTATTGTAATTAATGACCTCCCGCTCGCTGTCCCGCAGATGGCCGGGCCGGGTTTTGAGTATCTTTTTCACCTCGGTCAAAGGCAGGGGGTTGCCTTCAATGGCGGTGGAGGTATGGGCCGACAGCGTGGTGGCCCGCTGCTCCAGTTCCACCAGCACCACCTGTGGGATGCTGCGGCGGTTCAGGTCTGCGGAAAGCACTGCGACCTTTTTGATATTTTCCAGCAGTTTCGGACTGATATGATATGTCGGCTGCCACATGAGAGCCTGCCTTTCACCGGTTCTTTCGACTAATATTAGCCTAATTTTAGGCGAAAGGCAAGGGGGGGGGTAATCCGCTCAATACTATTTATCTAGGTACACCATGCTAGCCCATAAAATTTGTTCGTTATATTTTGACATGATAAATATCAAACTAACATATCGCGAAGTGCCTCATGATTCTCAAGTTCGTTCCATCCCGAAAATCGCACGGAGGTTATCCCCACAGAGCGAGCAGCCTCAATATTTACCTTCATATCATCAATAAAAACTATTTTGTTTTCCTTCGCGATATCACCTAGCCAGCGAAAGGATCCAGCATCCCTTTTCAGTTTACCAGTAACGAAGGATAATATAAATTTACTAAAACGACTCAACACTTCATAATTACTTACAACATGTACAAAGTGCAAGGGATCAGTATCAGACATCAACCACAGATGTGTTGATGGATTTACTTTCTTGAAAAAGGCCTCACAACGGCTGCTTGGAGTAAATATATTTTGCCACAACTTAATAAATGGCTCATGAAAATCATCCGACAGATTTAGCCAATCCAATGACAGGTGAATAAATTCCTGCGGTGCAATTATCCCTCGGTCAAAATTATACTTTGTTTCGCTAGTACAAAAATACTCCATAATTTCTTTAGGGCTTCGATCAGTATGCAGGGACAATCTTTTTGCAAAATCATCAAAATGTAGATCAAGAATCACATTACCAAGATCAAACACCATTATCCTCTTCATAATTACTCCTTCCCCATTAATTGATCCCGGAATTTCCATGCAAGCTTTAGACATGCAACACCAGCCGGAAGTGTATTCCCTTTATGGAAAATGCCTACATTATCTTCATTGAATAGCATCCCGTTCAATTCCCGTTTTCCCTCGGCAATCAATTTTCCGAATTCAATTTCACTTTGTAGTCTATATTCGCTACCATTATTCTTAAATATTGTTCGAAAAATCTCTTCATCAAATACACACACTGTAAGAATCTCTGTTTTAAAACTTAATGGGTCTATTCCCAAACCTAAAAAGAAAGGGCGTATCCTTTTTGAGTCCAATCCTTCCTTAAAAACATCAAAAGGTGGATCATTTTCGTAATCAATGCTTATACCGTCCTTTCCCTCATACTCTTCCATTCCTAAGAATTCTTCTGCGTACTCACGCAAGATGTTATGCAGTATATTAAAATCGGCGTCCAAGGCTTTTGCAGTCAAGTTATCTGATGCTGGCTGAAATTCCCCAGCAGGCACAACATGATTTTGCCCCATGGCCGAACCGATTTCATTCTTACTTCTTGTATGCATATAAAAATACAATGCACCACCAGCCCTTATGAGCGTCAATGTGTTTATTCCTGCATTGGAGTGCATTTTATCAAATGAAAAAGGGGTAAGCGATCTTCTTTTACTTAAAACGTTTAGAATCAATTTCCATGACCCTTTAGCCAACTCTTTAACCGCACTCTCATAACAGAGCACCTCACAAGTATCGATATATTTAAAATAACTACTCAGCCCGAACGTGAGTCTAAATACATCCGCGTTTATATACACAGAAATCAGTCTGAAGTGTTTCCTGTTTTTGAATATTTTGGGTTTATCAAGCGCACCAATTGCTTCAGAATAGTTCTCAGCTTTTCTAAGACATGACACAAACGGCATATACCACAGCTGATAGAAAGTTGAATATCTGACATCCTCGTCAGAATCACCATTGGTGTTCCAATGATCTTGGGAGGTTGTAAGAACTACTTTATTAAGGGGTACTGGCTCATCAGGAATCCAATTCTCTCCAGTAACTAAGGGCAAGTTCTCAGTAATGTAACGCTGGTACTTCTCGGCGGCAATGTACGACAGTTGAGATCTGTTAGTTTTTAAGTATTTCCGGCATCTTAAATATTTTTCCTTCGATTTTTTTTGCCAAGCCTTCAAAACTCCCATGCTCGCGAGGCACGCGATACCCCCAAGAACTAATTGCCAGTCGATTGCAAGGAGATCGAGTTCTGGTACCACTTCAACCTCTATTCATTGGTCGTAATTAATCTCACATTTACCCCAATAAGAATACCACTGTACCACAATAAATTTTATTGCCATATTTGATTTTTTGCAATGATTATTTTCTTCGTTACAGTACAAAGGCCCTTGCGGCTCGGGGGCGCTGCATCCCCCTTTCCCGGGCCTTCCCCAACATCGCAAAACAGGTTTACGCCCACCCCCCTTTACCATTATTGATTTACGGGGTAGACTGGGGCCCATGAATACTGCGGAGCATTGCGCTTATACATACATGCTGCGCTGCGCCGACGGCAGCCTTTACACCGGCTGGACCACGGATCTGCAGCGGCGGCTGGCGGCCCACAATGACGGGCGCGGGGCAAAGTACACCCGGTCCCGGCGGCCCGTCAGCCTGGTGTGGTGGCAGGGCTTTGACAACAGCTCCGATGCCCGGCGGCGGGAATACGCCGTCAAACAGCTCTCCCGACAGGAAAAACTCCGGCTTATCAATGAAGGTAATCCCGGGTAAATTCATTCCCGCTCTCTCTATTTATGGAGAGAGTTGGAGTGAGGTTATAATGATTGCCGGGCAAACCCGGTGAAATGCACAGTTTCCCGACACCACCCCACCGTCATTCCCGCAAAAGCGGGAATCCATGCCCGGCCATTGCTGCGGAGCAAAACCCGGTAAACCCCGTAAAGTGCAGGGATTGAGGCTGTTCCCTGGCATGTCGGATTAGAATTTAATCCGACCTCCGGTAGAGCATATCCATAGAAACCGTGTCCCTGAGGAGCCGAAGGCGTCTCGAAGGGCGGTAAAATGCGGGGTTTGAGCCTCCCCCTCCTACATTCGGCCCGAGTGACCCGAAGGGTTGTATCAAAGGCTGGACGGGGATATCCACATCCCTCGATACAGGCCGGGGGCCTTACCCGGGACGAACGTTTGTTGTGAGGTTGGGAGGCTGTGTTGATTATGCAAACCACCACAGGTCATTCCCTGAGGAAGCCGCCGTCCTTCGAGACACAAAACATTGATAATGTTTTGTTCCTCAGGATAGCGGCGGCTGTCTCGAAGGGTGGCCTGTGAAAAAATACTTCCCCCTTTATTGCCCTCCCTTATATCGCATTTCCATGTTTGCCCCATTGGGGTCCATCCGGCCCCCATCTCTGTCCGCCCATTATATTGCAAACATCTTCTCGGCATACCGTACTTTAAACTCTCCTTTGATTTTACCCCGGGCCTCCTCCTCCCATTTCGTCTTAACGCATCGCGTCATCGTCGTTTTAAATGCAGGAAATAATCACCAGAACATCGTATTTGCTTCAAAATCCTCGGGACGCACTTTTTAAAACACGGGCCGCGAAGGGTCAAAAAATCGGGTTTCACGGGCCCGTCTCGGGAAATGACGCAGCCAAAAATGGCCTATTATCTATATAAAAACGATATATAGCAAAAAATCGGCACTTGTGCCCCGTGAAATCGAAATTGCGGCAGGAGAAATCGACCCCTTTGTCCCGAGAAGTTCCCGAGCGTATTTTATCTTATTGTAGCGGTTTTGGCCGTTTTTACTCCCCGTGAATGGCAAAAAACTCCTCCCGCAGGATGTCCATCAGCACCTCGTCCCGCCACTGGCCCGCCACAAAGCGATGGCTGCGAAAACGGCCGATTTCCTTATACCCTACGGCAACATACGCGCGATGGCCCCGTTCGTTATGGTCCCAGTGGCTCAGCCACACCTTGTGCAGATTCAGGGTCTCAAAGGCGTATCGCAGCAGCATAATCATGGCCTCGCGGCCATAGCCCATGCCCCATAAGTCCTTGTTTCCTATGAAGATTCCCATCATGCCGTGGTGGTCCCGGGGGTGAATGTTGTGCAGGCCAATGTTGCCGATAAGCTCGCCGTTTTCCCGGTGCCAGATGCCCAGCATGATGTCTTTGGTGGGGTCGGCCTTGAGCATGCCATCCATGAATTCCAATTCTTTTTCAATAGTTACGGGCAGATGCGCATTAAGGAAGGAAGCGGTTTCCGCATCGTTAAGCCACTGGATGTACCGGGGGGCGTCCATGCGCCGCACCACGCAGAGATCAACGTTTAATCCTTCAATAAAAACAACAGGTTCCGTGGATATACCCATCATGTGAACGCTCCTTTTCCCGGGGGTCGTGCCCGTAAAAAACATTGTAATCCTTAAAAAAACCAGGTCAAGCATTTTACAAAGCTGCCCTTTTAGTGTAGTATACACTTAGTACACTCATCACAGCGCCATCACCGAGGGTTGCCGTACAAACATTATAACCAGCCGTTTTTCATGGAGTTTTACATGCAATCGGATAAGCCGTCCCGCATCAAACCCCTGCTGATAATTATTGTTCTGGCCGCCGCTGTCTGGTTTTTTCAGGGTGATAAAATCATTGGTTCCCTGCGCTATTTTAACGTCCTGCCCCCCAAAGGCATGGCGGAAAACATCATCACCGACACGGTGCCGGCGCATGCACCTCAAATTAACTCAGTAACATTCAATGCTTACATACCGCCTCCACAGCCCGGCGAGCGCATGCCGGTGGTGATTTTTATCGGCGGGTACGGCAGCAACGGCCGGGGGTACATGATGCGCAGCATGGCCAACCGCGCGGATCGCGACCGCTTTGTGATTCTGGCTCCCGCCTTTACCGAAGACGGTGGCGACTTTGGAAAAAAGCAGAGTTATCACTACCCTGCGGCCTGGTCCGGCAAGACTTTGGACCGCATGCTGGAGAAACTTTCCGCCCATGCCGGCGTTAATGCCACAGAAGTCTACATGTACGGCTTTTCCGCCGGGGCTCAGGTCTCTCACCGCTATGCCCTGCTGCGCCCCGATATTGTCAAAGGGGTGGCGGCCCACGCTGCGGGAGGCTTCACCTTCCCAACCCGTAACATACCGACACAATTCAGGATTTCCGTTGGTAAAAACGATTCCCGGCGACTGAAAAACGCCCGCATTTTCGTAAGAAAAGCCCTGGCAAAGGGCATTGCCGTTCATCTGGAAGTATATTCCAACATGAGCCATCATCAGTCAGCAGACCAGTTCGACGACTCCATGCGATTCCTTATGCATCTCAGGCAGATATAGGCAGTGTCCATCCCGGGAATGTAACAACCCGGCGCGTCTTTTTTTTTGCAGTAACAAACTGTTTTTACAGGAGTTTCCATGATTTCCAATTCACAATCCCGCATCAAGCCCCTTTTGATAATTATTGTTCTGGCCGCCGCTGTCTGGTATGTTCAGGGCGAGGACATTGTGTATTCACTTCGGTCCTTTGGCATTTTACCCCCGGAACCCTGGCCGGAAAATGTTATCACCGACCAGGTGACGGTCCTCAGCCATCGGTCAATCACAGCAACATTCCATAGTTACATCCCCTACCCCGAACCCGGAGAAAGCATGCCCGTGCTGATTTGCGTGGGCGGATACATCAGCACCGGCAAGAATTTTATGGGCCGGGGCTGGCGCAAAAACGCGGACAAAGAACGCATGGTTATTCTTGCTCCGACATTTCCCAAAAACGATAACGATTTTAATAACAACCGGAGTTATCACTACCCTAAGGTCTGGTCCGGCAGGGCTTTGGACCGCATGCTGGAGAAACTTTCCGCCTATGAAGGGGTAGACACAAGCCGGGTGTATATGTACGGCTTTTCCGCCGGAGCCCAGGTATCTCACCGCTACGCCCTGATACGGCCCCATCTGGTCAAAGGGGTGGCCATACACGCGCCGGGCAGCTATACCTTTCCTTCCCGTAACATACCGACACAATTCAGGGTTTCCGTTGGGCAACAGGATTCCCGGCGGCTTACACTCGCCCGCACTTTTATCTCCCGTGCCCATGGCCAAAACATTGCCGCCAGGCTGGTGGTATACCCGAATATGGCCCACGAGCAGTCCACGGAGCAAATCGACGAGTCACTTGAATTTCTCTTTGATTTAAGCAAGATATAGGCAGAAAGAAAAAAACGATGGCGGGGATTTGCATTTTTTGCCAATCGCTGGCAGAATGCGCCAAAGGACAGAAGTATACCAGCACGTTTAAACACCCAGGGCCCTGCAGTTTTCATCGGGCGGCAGGACGGTAATATTTTATGCAACGAAATGATATTCCTGTAGTTTTCTATCAGCAACTGTGTGATAGCGTTGACTTTGGCGTCATGGTGCATGACGGCGGCATGGTTCTGGACATTAACCGGGCCTTTGCCAACATGCTTGGGAAGCAACCGGAATCACTGCGCAATAAAGCGGTCGCAGATATTCTGCCGGGCTGGCATCCTGATGATGAACCCCAGGGGGCAGCCGTAATACACAACCACGAAATCACGGTGGAAAAGCCCGACGGCGGCTGTTGCATGCAGATCACCGCGCAGAACATCACCATAGAAGACAAGGCCTTGCAACTGATCACTGCCCGGGATATTACCCAGGAAAAACGTGCAGTTACAGCATTCAGGGACAGCCAGTATCTCTACCGCACCCTGGCGGAAAGTTCCCACGATGCCATCTACATTATCACTGCCGAAGGCTATCTGAAATACATCAATAAAACCGGCGCATCCATGTTCAACGCCACCGCCAATCAGGTGGTGGGCAAACACATCACGGAACTGTTCGGGCATTCCTTTGCAAAACGCTATATGGCGGGGCTTGCCAATGTGCTGGAGCGGGGTGAATCCCTGTACAGCGAAAGCCGGGCCATGTTTCCCCATGGTCCCCTGTGGCTGGACACCTGGCTAACCCCTATTAAAGGCCCTGACGGTCGCTTTGTGTCAGTGCTGGGCATCAGCCGGGATATCAGTGAACGCAAGGCTGCTGAGGCTTCGGTAAAGGAAGCGGCGGGCAATTACCAGACTATTTTCAACGCGGTGAACGACGCCATTATCATGCACGACGCCGCCAGCGGGGAGATTCTGGACGCCAATAAAAAAGCTCTGGAAATGTACCGCTGCAGCCTCGATGACCTGAAAACATACCTGCCTAAGGGCCGCTTTGCGGCTGAACCATCGGAAGATGCCAACTCCCTGGCCATGGAGCTGATTGGCAAAGCCGCCGCCGGAGAAACCCAGATACTGGAGTGGCAGGCAAAGGATAACGAGGGCAATGAGTTTTGGGTGGAGGTCAATCTGCGCAGCGCCACTATTGCCGGACGCCCGGTTGTGCTGGCGGTGGTGCGGGATATTGACGACCGCAAGCAGGAAGAGGAAAAGCTGCGGCGCTCGGAGCTGAGCTTCCGCACGATTTTTCACTCCAGCCGCGACGCAATATTTATTCATGAGCCCGTATCCGGTGTGGTGCTGGAAGTCAATGACATTGCCCTGAGCATGTTCAAAACCACCACCTCGTCGCTGTACGGCGTCACCATTGACGCGTTTTCCAAAACAGATGAGGGCTATACCCTGGAAAAAGCCACGGAACTGATACACCGGGCCGCCGCCGGGGAACATGTCCTTGCAGAGTGGCGTTCGGTTGCCGCTGACGGCACCCCCTTTTGGATTGATGTACGGCTGCACAAGATTGTCATTGACGGCGAAGTACGGGTGCAGGCCACGGTGCGGGATATCGACGCCCGAAAAAAGGCTGAAGAAGAATTGCGACGTAGTGAGGAGCAGTACCGGCAACTGGTTGAAACCAGTCCCGACGCCATTGTCATTGTCGGGCATGAGGTCACCCTTGAAATGGTTAACCGTCAGGCAGCGCTGATGCATGGCTTTGACAGCCCCGGGGACATGATGGAATATCCCGGGGACACCATAGATTTTATCGCTCCTCAAAGCAGGGATATGGCACGGGAGCTTCTGCGTTCCACTGAACCCCGCACCGCCCCTATTGATCAGCCATTGATGCTTGCCAGAAAGGACGGCTCCACATTTCCGGCGGATATCAGGGTTACCCCGCTTCCCGCCCGCAAAGCCACATTGTTTATCGCCCGGGATATTTCCGAGAAACTCAAACTGGAAGAAGAACTCCTGCAAGCCCAAAAACTGGAATCCATCGGAATTCTGGCCGGCGGCATTGCCCACGACTTCAACAACATTCTTACCGCCATATGGGGTAACATAAGTCTGGCCAAACTGCCGTTGCACGAAGATGACGATGCCCATCATCGTCTGAGCGAAGCGGAAAAGGCCCTGACCCGGGCCCGGGATCTTACCACACAATTGCTGACCTTCAGCCGGGGGGGATCACCGGTTAAAAAGACCGCCTCGGTAGCTGAACTGGTAAAGGAATCAACGGAATTTGCCCTGCGGGGTTCAAACATATCCTGCGATTTTGATCTGCAATCCCCCCTGTGGCCTGCCCAAATCGATGAAGGGCAGATCAGCCAGGTGGTCAACAACCTGGTAATCAACGCCAAGCAGGCCATGCCCAGCGGCGGCTCGCTGCATGTTTCCATGCGAAATGCCACCATTCACGGCGAACAGCACTCCCGACTTAATAAGGGCAACTATGTGCGGGTGGCGATCCGGGATACCGGCGTGGGTATCCCCGAAGACATCCTGCCAAAGGTCTTTGATCCCTACTTTACCACCAAACCCATGGGAAGCGGGCTGGGGCTTGCCACCACCTATTCCATCATCGATAAACACGACGGACATATCGAGGTAGAGACCAAATCCGGCAACGGCAGCACATTTACGTTTTATTTGCCTGCGGAGACAAGCCGCACTCAGGATAAAAAACGAAAACAAGGTTCCCTGTGGTACGGGGAAGGCCGCATCTTGCTTATGGACGACGAGGCGGATATCCGGGATGTCACCACTGCCCAGCTTGAACTGCTGGGGTATCAGGTTGATGTAACCGGCGACGGCGCTCAGGCGGTGGAGATGTATTGTCTTTCCCTGGAGCAGAACCAGGCCTATGACGTGGTGATTATGGATCTCACTATTCCCGGCGGCATGGGAGGGAAAGAGGCCATTGCCGCAATACGGAAGCATAATCCCGATGTGAAGGCCATTGTCTTTAGCGGTTATTTCAACGACCCGGTGATGTCCCACTATGCGGAATACGGATTTTCCGGGGTTATCAGCAAGCCCTATCAGCTGGAAGAGCTCAGCCGTCTGATCCATAACCTGACGACAACGGGTAACACCAGGGCACAGGAAGGTTGACGCAATAAGTAGATAAGACATTCAGACGCAATCTATGCGGCGCAGTAAAAGCCTTAACAAGACTATTGAATTATGATTTCCGCGAGTATTCCAAAGGCATGGCTCCCGTGTAGGATCGTGTAACAAAGTCTTGACAATCCCCTTCATATATGCTTAACTTGTTTTCGGACGTTACAGCAGGATATATCAAACACGCAGTAGGTGGTAGAGACGCGCAGGACCCAGGAGGTTCTAATGGCATCCTTAGACAGGCATGCAGGGCGTATTTTGTTGATGGACGATGAAGAGGCCATCCGGGAAGTGATTGGCAAACATCTGCGAACCATGGGCTATGATGTAGCTGTAGCCCGGGAGGGCAATGAAGCCATTGCACTGTACCACGAAGCCAGCCGGGCCGGAGAACCCTTTGTGGCCACCATTCTGGATGTACGGGTTGATCATGGCATGGACGGTCTGGACACTGTTACCCATCTGAAGGCCATTGACCCTTCATGCAGGGCAATCGCTTTTTGTGGCGGAGAAAACGATCCCGTGGGCAGGGAATACCGACAGTATGGGTTTACGGGCATTATGCCCATACCCTACAGCATGCAATCCCTGAGTGAGACCCTGGATTCGATTATTGACGATTGACGGGAATAATCAGAATACGAACTACAGTTCTTCAGTGTAGAACACAATAATGGTGAGACAGTGAAAGGCTTTGTCGCTGCTTTGCAATGTTTCCACGTTATTGATGGTGCGCTCAGGATGTCTGCTGATCCAGTCTGAAACACGCTCCCCCAGTTCCTGGCGGTCCCGGAACATGGTGGCGCTGAAAACTTTCACTCCGTTGTAGGACATACTTCCTCCTGATATCGGTGGCCTGATTTAAGAAATACCAAGCCAGTATGTTTTTTTTAGCACATTTTGGCACCCCATGCAAATGTGTTTACCCCGCACCGACGGTTCTTCCGATAAAAATCCCGTATTGACAAGAGGTTATTGGCATATTAAAAAAGGGCTCTGATATGTTTTTTCGGTACCCTTAACAAAGATTTTATGGAGTGTATCATGCATCGAAACGGTGTAACGGGTGTGGCGCTGGCGATTCTGTTTTCCCTGTGTTTTTTCATTGCCTGCGGCGATGATGGCGATAACACGCCGGTGGATGGCGACAGCAACGAAAACACCTGGGAGGTAAGCCTTACCGTATCGGTGAATGGTCAGGATCACACAATCGACCTTTCCACTCTTGATACCACCACCTTTGAGGATCAGGACGCCATTCGCCTGACACGCATTATCGAGACCGTGGCCCTGGATGCCCCCTGGAACATGCATTACAATTTTGTGGGTAATGACGGCTTCAGTATTCTGGACAACAAACTGGAAGGCGACAAAGGCGGCCTGCCCTATTACGGCGAGATGGAACACGGATTTCTGTATTGGGAAACCGATGACGAAGGCAACACCTATGTGCGTATCGGCTGGGATGACAGCGTTAATTTCCCCAAATTCATGAAGGCCAAGGGCATGGACGGCGGCACCATTGAAGTCAGCCCCATTGCCGACTCCACGGTTATCATGATCGCCGGTGAAATCCGCACCGCCATTGATGTTACGACCCTGGCAACCACTGATGTGGAAGATTACAAGCATCCCGAGGATGGTTTGCAGCCCATGGTTCCCATGACCACCATGTTCGAGGCCGCTGGCATCACCGATGCCGACGCCTACACCTACCGCATCATTGGCAACGATGGATTCGCCAACGGCGACGACAACCTGATGCCTTACGAAAACGCCACCCATACCTGCATGAAACCCGACAACCGCGCCATTGTTTCCGAAGAAGCCTGGGACACCCAGGAATGCTGCTGGCGGGTAAAGGATGTCATCGTGCTGCAGG
>Ga0209475_10002030_pt1 | contig 22042 bp, 17 predicted proteins | sample tdDd471_FD_187128 | JGI IMG/M metagenome (GOLD analysis project Ga0209475, IMG submission 187128) | Marine sediment microbial communities from the Atlantic coast under amendment with organic carbon and nitrate - tdDd47.1 (SPAdes)... | ecosystem: Environmental > Aquatic > Marine > Coastal >... | reverse complement strand
CGGCCTAGCCGGCAATCTCGCCCAAACGACGCGGCCCTTCCTCATATCGAAGAAGGGCCGCTTTTTTTGAGAATTTCGGGCGCGACGACACACCTATTCCCACCATGCCGCGCTTTCTGAAGCGGGCCGGGGCCGGACACCCCGTCGGACGGCGACCTAGCCCTCCCGCTTCCCCCGGTTCTTGCGCCCGTACATGTCGCGGTCGGCGGCATTCAACACTTCGCTCGCCTCATGGCCGCCATGGAAGGTGTAGGCGCCGAACGCCGCGCCGATGGGGATTCGCTGCCCCTGCCAGTCGAGCCCACCGGCCTCGATCGCCGCGACCAGCACCGTGCCCTTCTCCAGCGCCGCGGCTTCGTCCGCGTTGGCGAGAATCACGCCGAACTCGTCGCCCCCCAGCCGGCCGACCATATCCGATTCGCGCACCTGATCGACCAGCGTCTGGGCAACATGGGTCAAGGCGGCATCACCGGCCGCGTGACCGAACCGGTCGTTGATCGCCTTCATATTGTTGATATCGAAATAGAGCAGGCTGCTGGGCGTCCCGTAGCGTTCGGCGAAGGAGATCATCCGCGACAGCTCGCGCACGAATGCGCGCCGGTTGATGGCCGGGACAAGCGAATCCTGGTCCGCGAGCCGTTCGAGATAGGCGATCCGCGACTTGTTCGCTTCCAGTTCCCGGCGCAACCGGTCCACTTCGGCCATCAAGGTGAAGATCGCCTCGCGGACCTTCGGGGTCAGCTCATGCTCGGGGATTCCCAGGACCGAAGCCGTATCGCCAACGGCCCCGGCCGAGACCGGCGCGTGCGATTCGGCGCGACGGGCGGGCGCCGCCCTGGAAAGAGCCGTCGCGCCTCTGAGTCGATCGTTTTCGCCGATCTTCATGCGGTGTCCGCTTCGGATCTCCGTTCGCGCGCCCGGGCGCCCGCGCCTCGGTTCGGCACGGACGTATCGGGAACTCGGGGAAAGCCTACACCGAAGAAGGTTAACGGGTCGTTGCGATGCGGCGACGGCGCGACGACGCGCGCCCGGCCTGCATGCTTGTCAGGCAGACGCTCCAAACTATAATCGGCGCTTTCGCGCCGAGGGGGATTGGGAGACCAAATGGCGAACGAAGGAGCGCCGGTTGCCATCATCATGGGCAGCCAATCCGACTGGGAAACGATGCGCCACGCGGCGGAGACCCTGGACGCGTTGGGCATCGCGCATGACTGCCGGATCGTTTCCGCCCACCGGACCCCGAAACGACTGTACGAATTCGCCGCCTCGGCCCGCGAGCAAGGGTTCAAGGTCGTCATCGCAGGCGCCGGCGGAGCCGCGCATCTGCCGGGCATGACGGCGGCATTGACGCCCCTGCCCGTGTTCGGCGTTCCCGTCGAAAGCAAGGCGTTGCGGGGCGAGGACAGTCTCCTGTCCATCGTTCAGATGCCAGGCGGCGTCCCGGTCGGCACCCTGGCGATCGGCAAGGCCGGCGCCATCAACGCCGCGCTGCTTGCGGCCGCGGTCCTGGCGCTGGGCGACGCCAAGATCGCCCGCGCCCTGGACGAGTGGCGGGCCAAGCAGACCGACGCCGTGGCCCCGCGCCCGGAATAGAACCGCAGAACGGGCTGGACAGGTTGAGCGACGACATCACGCCGCCAGGGTCGCGGATCGGCATTTTGGGAGGCGGCCAGCTGGGCCGAATGACGGCGATCGCGGCCGCGCGCCTGGGATACCATGCGCATATCTTCTGCCCCGAGGCCGACAGCCCGGCGATCGAGGTGGCCGCGGCCGCGACGGTCGCGCCCTATGACGACCGCGCCGCCCTGACGGCCTTCGCCGAGGCGGTCGATCTGGTGACGCTCGAATTCGAGAACGTCCCCGCCGAAACGCTGGCGATCCTGGCCGAGACGGTGCCGGTCCGGCCGGGCCGCGGAGTACTGGAAATCGCCCAGGACAGACGCGCCGAGAAGGCCTTCTTTCGCGGCATCGGCGCCGGCACCGCGCCTTTCGCGGCGGTCGAGTCGCGCGCGGCGCTGGCGGACGCGCTCGCCGAGATCGGCCGCCCGGCGATCCTGAAAGCGGCGCGGCTCGGCTATGACGGCAAGGGGCAACGACGGATCGGCCCCGACGAAGATGCCGACGCCGCCTGGGCGGCGCTCGCCACCGACGCGGCCATTCTGGAAGGGGTCGTCGATTTCGTCTGCGAGATTTCGGTGATCGCCGCGCGCGGCCCCGACGGCGCGCTGGCGATTTACGCGCCGGTCGAGAACGCCCATGTCGACCATATCCTGGACACCACGCGCGCGCCCGCGCGGATTTCCCCCGATCTGGCCGAGGAAGCGGTACGGATCGCGCGCCGATGCGCCGAAGCGCTGGATCTGGTCGGATTGGTGGCCGTCGAAATGTTCGTGACCCGGGACGGCCGTATTCTGGTCAACGAGATCGCGCCCAGGCCCCATAATTCGGGCCATTGGACGCTGGATGCCTGCCCGACGGACCAGTTCGAGCAGCTCGTCCGCGCCGTTTGCGGCCTGCCGCTGGGCGTTACCGAACGCCATTCGGACGCGGTGATGACGAACCTGATCGGCGACGAGGCGAACCGGTGGCCCGAGCTGCTCGCGGAACCGGGGGCGATCCTCCATCTTTACGGCAAGACCGAAATTCGGCCGGGCCGCAAAATGGGTCACGTCACCCGCTTGGCGCCGAAGTCCTAGGCCCGGCGCGCAACCCGCGCAGCAGGCGAAAAGGATCGGGAAGCCCGCACAGGGCCTTCTCAGTGCGGCCGCGCAGGGACTGCAGGGACATCACGTTGGCGATTCGCCGGTCCAGAAAGCCCCAACTCTCGGCAAACCCGTCCGATTCGTCGCCCAGCCAGTACAGCACGGTCGCCGAATAGACGCCGGCCAGAAGCGCGCGCTTGGTGTAGAAATTGAAATCGGTCGCCTCGTCGCCCGCCGCCCGCCACATGGCGTCGACGCTGCGATACAGGCAGCCGGTGGCAAGCGACGCGTTGCCGGGCAAGGCCAGATAGGTCAGCAGGACGCGGACCGCTTCCCGATGCGGCGTCACAACCTCCAAACGGGTCCGCACGGCCGTGGCGATCCGCTCGCGGATCCGCAGGCCGGGCATGTCGACCTTCTCCAGCGCGGCAAGCATGCCGCGATCGCCCCAATCGCAGAAATGACGCGCCATGTCGCGCGCGCCGCCGGGAAAAGCGAGATCCAGGCGCGTTGCCGCGTAACCGGCGTCGCGGGCACCGGCCGCCATCGCCTTGCGCCCCCATCCGTCGAAGGCGACATGGGGCAGCATCCCCAGAAGCAGCGCGTCCTTGATCTTTTCTTCGTCGCTCATTTCCCCTATATAGGCCGCCGTCGCCCCCGGCGCCATGTCTTGTGCCGGGACACGGTGTGCCTGCCTGAGCGCCGCCCCACTGTCCTTCACAGGCCGGACAGGGCGTGTTATAAGGACGGGTTCTGGATTCAGGAAAGCCTCGAAAGGTTCGGAGTAAGGTGGAAGTTCAGGTTCGCGACAACAATGTCGACCAAGCCCTGCGCGCGCTGAAGAAGAAGATGCAGCGCGAGGGTATTTTCCGGGAAATGAAGATGCGCCGGTCCTACGAGAAGCCGTCGCAGCGCCGCGCGCGGGAAAAGGCGGAGGCGATTCGCCGTACCCGCAAGCTGGAGCGCAAGCGCCTGGAACGCGAAGGTTACTAGACCGGCCTTCCGCGCCCCCGAAAGGCGGGCATAAAAAAAGCGGCGCCCCGAAGGGCGCCGTTTTCGTTTGTGGGGCCGGGCGGGATGACCGCCGGGCCGGATGGTCGCGGAACCGCCTACCCCAAGGCCTTGACGATATCGTCGCACATCTTCTTGGCATCGCCGAACAGCATCATGGTGTTGTCGCGATAGAAAAGCTCGTTCTGCACGCCCGCATAGCCGGTGGCCATCGACCGCTTGATGAACAGAACGGTGCCCGCGCGCTCGACATCAAGGATCGGCATGCCGTAGATGGCGCTCGTCGGGTCGGTCTTGGCCGCCGGATTGGTCACGTCGTTGGCGCCGATGACGAAGGCGACGTCGGCGGTGGCGAAATCGCGGTTGATGTCTTCCAGCTCGAAGACCTCGTCATAGGGTACGTTGGCCTCGGCCAGCAACACGTTCATATGACCGGGCATCCGCCCCGCCACCGGGTGGATGGCGTAGCGCACGTCGACATCCTCCTCCTTGAGAAGATCGGCCATCTCGCGCAGGGCGTGCTGGGCCTGGGCGACGGCCATGCCGTACCCCGGAACGATGATGACCTTGCGCGCGTTCTTCATGATAAAGGCGGCGTCGTCGGCGCTGCCGGACTTGACCGGCCGCTCCTCCGCGCCGCCGACCGCCGCCGCGCCCCCCTCGGTCCCGAACCCGCCGAGAATGACATTGACGATCGAGCGGTTCATCCCCTTGCACATGATGTAGCTGAGGATCGCGCCGCTGGCGCCGACCAGGGCGCCGGTAATGATCAGGAGGTTGTTCCCCAAGGTGAAGCCGATCCCGCAGGCGGCCCAGCCCGAATAGGAATTGAGCATCGACACCACCACCGGCATGTCGGCGCCGCCAATGGGCAGGATGAGCAGAAAGCCGAGCGCCAAAGACAGAACGACCAGCAGCCAAAAGGCCGGCGCCGACCCGCCGGACATGGTCAGCCAGACCCCGACCGCGACCACGGCGAGCCCCAGAAGCGCGTTCAGCGGATGCTGGCCGGGAAAGACGAGCGGCGCGCCGGAGACAAGCCCTTGCAGCTTGGCGAAGGCGACGACCGATCCGGTAAAGGTGATCGCCCCGATCGCCGTGCCGAGGGACATCTCGATCAAACTGCTCGCATGGATATCGCCGGCGACGCCGATCCCGTAGGCCGACGGCACGTAAAGCGCCGCCGCCGCCACCAGCACGGCGGCGAGACCCACCAGGCTGTGGAACGCGGCAACGAGCTGCGGCAGCGCGGTCATTTGGATGCGCAGCGCGATCACCGTTCCGATCGCGCCGCCGACCAGAATACCGACGATGATCAGCGGATAGCTGACGACCTCCGGGCCGGCCAGGGTCGTCGCGACCGCGATGACCATGCCGGCGATCCCAAACCGATTCCCGCCGCGCGCGGTTTCCGGCGAGGAAAGGCCGCGCAATGCGAGGATGAAACAGACAGACGCGACCAGATAGGCCAGCGCCGCGATATCGTCGGTCACCTTGCCCGCCTCCCGCCTAGTTCTTTTTCCGGAACATGGCGAGCATGCGCTGGGTCACGATGAACCCGCCGAAAATATTGATCGACGCCAGGACGACGGCCAGGAAGCCCATGACCTTGGCAAAGCTCATCTCGGCCGGCCCGGCGGCGATCAACGCCCCGACGATGATGACGCTCGAGACCGCGTTGGTGACCGCCATCAGCGGCGAATGCAAGGCCGGCGTCACCTTCCAAACCACGTAATAGCCGACGACCGCCGCGAGGACGAAGACGGTGAGCCCCACCACGAACGGGTCGACGCCGCCTCCGTGACCGGCCTGAGCGGCGAGCGCCGCGGCCTTGTCTGCCATCTGCGAAGAGTCCACGTTCAGCCTCCTTCACCCTTCAGCGCCGCATGGACGACGGCGCCGTCGCGGGTCAACAGGGTCCCTTGGATGATTTCGTCCTCCCAATCGATCTTCATGGCCTTGCTCTCGGGATCGATCAGGGGGGTCAGGAAATTGACGAGATTTCGGGCATAGAGCGCGCTCGTATCCGTCGCGATGCGGCTGCCGACATTAGCATGGCCGACAATGGTCACGCCGTGGGCGACGACGATCTCTCCCAGGCTCGACAGCGCGCAATTCCCGCCCTGCTCCACCGCCAGATCGACGATCACCGAGCCGGGCTTCATGTCCTCGACCATCGCCTCGGTAATCAATAGAGGCGCCGGCTTGCCCGGGATGAGCGCGGTAGAGATGGCGATATCGGCCTTCTTGATCTGATTGTGGACCAGTTCGGTTTGACGGCGCTTGTAATCCTCGCCCATCTCCCGAGCATAGCCGCCCGTCGTCTCCGCCGATTCCGATTCCTCCGATTCCACCTCGATAAAGGTGGCGCCCAGGCTCTCGACCTGTTCCTTGGCCACCGGGCGCACGTCGAAGGCGGAAACCACCGCGCCCAGGCGCTTGGCCGTCGCGATCGCCTGAAGGCCCGCGACGCCGGCGCCGAGGATCAGAACCCGCGCCGGCGCGACGGTGCCGGCCGCCGTCATCATCATCGGAAAGGCGCGACCGAATTCCGCCGCGGCGTCGATCACCGCCCGGTAGCCGACCAGGTTGCTCTGCGACGACAGTACGTCCATGCTCTGGGCGCGGGTGATGCGCGGCAGCAATTCCAACGCGAAGGCATCGATCTTCCGTTCGGCATAGGCCGCGGCCTGCCCGGGATTGGACAGGGCGGCGAGATTGCCGATCAGGATCGCGCCTTCCTTCATCAAGGCGATTTCGTCGGCCCCGCCGTCCGCCCCGTCGAGGGGCCGCTGAACCTTGAGAACGATATCGGCGTCCGCCAGCAGCGTCGCCGCGTCCTCCGCAAGAGCCGCCCCGGCTTCGGCATAGGCCTCGTCGGCGAACATGGCGCCGGCGCCGGCACCCCGTTCGACCGCGACGTCGAACCCGAGGCCGATCAGCTTCTTCACCGATTCGGGCGTCGCGGCGACTCGCAGCTCGTCCGGCCGCTGCTCCTTGGGTATGGCGATTTTCATCAGTTTGGTCCGGTTTTGGTCACAAGCCGCCCCGTCTGCAGCTCGCATGGGCGCTGCGAAATGGCGTTCCTATGGCGAGGTTTCGACGCGGCGCCTGATCCCTACCGCATTTGCCGCGGCGGGTAAACTCACCAATGCGCGCCCCGCGCACCCGGTCAAGAAAGCGACTCGATTTCGTCGATCAGGCCGGCGACGACCGCCAACCCGCGTTGCCAGAACGCCGGATCGCCGGCATCGAGGCCGAAGGGTGCGAGCAGTTCGCGATGGCGCCGCGTCCCGCCGGCCCGCAGCATGTCCAGATACCTGTCCTGGAACCCCTCGGCGGCGTCGAGATAGACCGAATAGAGGGAATTCACGAGGCAATCGCCGAACGCGTAGGCATAGACATAGAACGGTGAATGGACGAAATGCGGAATGTAGGTCCAATAGAATCGATAACCGTCGTCGAACCGCAAGGCGGGTCCCAGGCTTTCCCTCTGGACGTCCAGCCAGGTCTCGCAGATCCAATCCAGGGATAGCTCGCCGTTGCGACGTTCGGCATGGACGCGGGTCTCGAAATCGCAGAAGGCGATCTGACGGACGACCGTGTTCAACATGTCCTCGACCTTCTCGGCGAGCAGAATCCGGCGCTTGGCGGGGTCGGTTTCGGCCTCCAGAAGCGCTCGAAAGGTGAGCATCTCGCCGAACACCGACGCCGTTTCGGCCAAGGTCAGCGGCGTGTCGGCCATGAGATGCCCTTGCCCGCCGGCGAGGATCTGGTGCACGCCATGGCCGAGTTCGTGAGCCAGGGTCATGACGTCGCGCGGACGGCCCTGATAATTCATCAGCAGATAGGGATGCGCCGAGGGAACGGTGGGATGGGCGAAGGCGCCCGGATCCTTGCCGGGCCGCGTTTCCGCGTCGATCCAAGGCGATTCGAAGAAACGCCGGCCGATCGCGGCCAGTTCGGGCGAGAATTTGTCGTAGGCGGCGAGCACAGTGTCGCGGGCCTCGGGCCAGGGAATGCCGCGCGTTTCGGCGTCGGGAAGCGGGGCGTTCCGGTCCCAATGATCCAGCGTCTCGCCGCCGAGCCATTCGGCCTTGAGCGCGTAATAGCGATGCGACAGCCGCGGGTAGGCCGCCTTGACCGCCGAGACGAGCGCCGAAACGACCTCGTCTTCGACATGATTGCTCAGATTGCGGGCCGATATGGGCGCCGGATAGTCCCGCCATTTGTCCTCGATCGCCTTGTCCTTGACGATCGTGTTGGTGATCTGGGCGAAAAGCGGCGCATTTTCGCCCAGCACCCCGCCCAACGCCGTCGCCGCCGCGCGGCGCTTCTCCCTGTCGGGATCGGCGAGCAGGTGCAGGGTCTCGGCGCTCGTCAGGTCGCGCCCGCCAACGGGAAAGCGGAGCGCCGCCATGGTTTCGTCGAACAAGCGCATCCAGGCCGCCCGACCCGTTACCGCCTTGTCATGCAGCAACCGCTCCAAGTCGTCGTCCAACTGGTGGGGTCTAAACACCCGTTGATCGCGAATCCAGGGCGCATAGCGGGCGACGCCCGCATCGGCGAGCAACGCCTCGATTCGCGCATCGTCGATGCGATTGAGCTCGAGCACGAAAAACAGGCTATGCGCGGAAATGTCCGTGACCTTCTCGCGCATGCCCTGAAAGAAGCGGCCGGCCGCTGGGTCGCCGACCCGCGCCGCATAATGGAGGCTGGCGAAGCTCATCAGCCGCGACAGAAGCTCGTCGAGTGTTTCGTACGCCTCGATCGCCGTGGCCAGGCCGCCACCGTCCAAGTTGGCGACTTGTCCCGCATACCGCTTGGCGAAGGCACGGGCGGCCCGGTCCGCCCGGTCCAGATCGGCGGCGATGTCCGCGTCATCCGGCCCGTTGTACAGGTCCGACAAATCCCAGGTCGGCGGTCGCGCCTCGTTGGCATCTCCCGTCGAGGCGGCTCGCCTGCTCGCGTCGCTCACACGCAACTCCTTCGTTCGCGGCCCGGGGGCCCGATTTGCAGCATGGCGCCCGATATGCCACAAAATCGGCCGGGGCGGCACTCGGAATTCTGGCCGACCCGGCGACGCGATCGATCGGAGGCGGCACTTGGCGGACCGGGACTGGCAAACGCTCACGACCATGTTTTTCGACCAGGCCGCCCGTCATGGCGACAAGCCGTTCCTGTGGGCGAAGCAGGCTGGCAAGTTCGCGCCGCTGACTTGGCGCGAGGCCGCCGATACCGCGAACCGCTTGGCGCGCGGCTTGCATGCCTTGGGAGTCCGTCCCGGCGACCGGGTCGTCCTCGCCTCGGAAAACCGGCCCGAATGGCTGATCGCCGATATCGCGATCATGGCCGCCGGCGCCATCACGGTCCCGGCGAACACGACCAACACGGTCGGCGATCACCTGCATATCCTCAACAACAGCGGCGCGATGGCGGCCATCGCCTCGTCCCGCCAGATCGCGGATCGAATGATCCCCGCCGCCCAGAAAGCGGCGGCGGCCAGGTTCGTGGTGACCGTGGATGCGTTGTCGACGAATCAGACGACGGTCGACCGGCATGGCTGGGACGAGGTCCTGGCGATGGGGGACGGCGCCCCCGACAATGTCGCGGACACGGTCGCCGAGGCGAAGCGCCGGGACGTCGCCTGCATCATCTATACGTCGGGAACGGGCGGCGCGCCGAAAGGGGTCATGCTCAGCCATGGCGCGATCCTGAGCAATTGCACGGGCGCCTACGATCTGTTGCTTCAACTCGGGTTGGACGAGGAGGTGTTCCTCTCCTTCCTGCCGCTGTCCCACTCCTACGAACACACGGCCGGCCAATTCTTTCCGATCTATATCGGTGCCGAGATCTATTACGCGGAAAGCATCGATCAGCTCATGCCCAACATGGCGGAAGCGCGGCCGACGCTGATGACGGCCGTACCGCGTCTCTACGAAATGGCGCATCTGCGGATTCGCCGCGAGATCGACCGCATCGGCGGGATCAAGGCGAAGCTGTTCAATGCCACCTTGGCACTGGGCCGGAAAAAGGTCCTGGGGGAAGAGCGCCTTTCGCCGCTCGAGCGGATCGAGGACCGCGCGCTCGACCTCTTGGTCCGGCGAAAGATCCGCGCGCGTTTCGGCGGACGCTTGAAGGGGTTCGTGTCGGGCGGCGCCGCGCTCAATCCGGACATCGGGCTGTTCTTCACCAGCCTCGGCGTCAACCTCTATCAGGGCTACGGCCAGACCGAGAGCGCCCCGGTCATCAGCTGCAATCCGCCCGACAAGGTCAAGCTGGAAACCGTCGGGCCGCCGCTCGCCGGGGTGGAGGTGAAAATCGCCGAGGATGGCGAAATCCTGGTCCGCGGCGAATTGGTCATGGACGGATATTGGAACGACGAAGCCGCGACCCGCGAGGCAATCCGCGACGGGTGGCTGCACACCGGCGATGTCGGCTCGGTGGACGAGGAGGGATATATCCGGATCACCGACCGCAAGAAGGACATCATCGTCAATTCGGGCGGCGATTCGATCTCGCCTCAGCGCATCGAGGGCATGCTGACGATGGAGCCGGAAATCGCCCAGGCGATGGTATGCGGGGACGGCAAGCCGCATCTCGTCGCCCTGATCGTCCCGGACCCGGAATTCGTCCATGAATGGGCCCGTAAGACGGGGCGGAAAGGCGCGATGGAGGAGACCGTTCAGGACCCGGCCTTTCGCAAGGCCATCCGTGACGGGGTCGACCGGGTCAATGGACGGCTCGCCGTCATCGAGCGGGTACGGAAATTCGATCTGTTGGCCGAACCTTTCTCGATCGAGAACCGGCTGATGACGGCGACGTTGAAATTGCGTCGCTACAAGATTCTCGCCGCCCATGGCGACCGGATCGCTGCCCTCTATTGACCCTGGACGGCACCTTCTCGCGCGAATCGCGCCCGGGCAGATTGCCTTGCGCAGAGATTGGGCTTAACTGTTGGCCATGACCTTGTCGCACCTATCCGGCACGCAAAGGAAACGGTGATTTGACCCTCGCCGACATCCGCATCGACGATAAGTACGAACTTCGCGCCGGGCGCGCCTTTCTGACCGGCACCCAGGCGCTGGTACGGCTGCCGATGATGCAGCGCTGGCGCGACCGGGCGGCGGGCCTGAACACGGCCTGCTTCATTTCCGGCTATCGCGGATCGCCCTTGGGAGGCGTCGATCTCGAGCTGTGGCGGGCACGAAAGTTCGTCGAGAAGAACGGGGTCTTCTTCAATCCGGGGGTCAACGAGGACCTCGCCGCGACCTCGATCTGGGGCACCCAGCAGGTCGGTCTCGCCGGCGACGCCAAATATGACGGCGTTTTCGCCATGTGGTACGGCAAGGGGCCCGGCGTCGACAGGTCGGGCGACGCCTTCAAGCATGCCAACAATGCCGGCACCGCCAAGCATGGCGGGGTCCTGGTCCTGGCCGGCGACGACCATACGGCCAAATCCTCGACCGCCGCCCATCAAAGCGAATTCGCCTTCATGGACGCCTCGATCCCGGTCCTCAACCCGGCCGGCGTCCAGGACTATCTCGATCTGGGCCTCTATGGCTGGGCGATGTCGCGCTATTCGGGCTGCTGGGTGGGGTTCAAGGCCATATCGGACACGGTCGAAAGCTCGGCGTCGGTCGATATCGGGCTGGACCGGATCGAGATCCTGGCCCCCACCGATTTCGAGATGCCCCCCGGCGGCCTGAACATCCGCTGGCCCGACGCGGTCCTCGCCCAGGAAGCAAGGCTGCACGACTTCAAGCTGGACGCTGTGCGCGCCTTCGCCCGCGCCAACCGGCTGGACCGGGTGATTTTCGGCGGCCCGACGCGGCGGTTCGGGATCGTCACCACCGGCAAGAGCTATCTGGATGTGCGCCAGGCCTTGCACGACATGGGCATCGACGAAAAAGCGGCCCAGGAAATCGGGATCGGCCTCTACAAGGTGGGCATGAGCTGGCCGCTGGAGCCGCAGGGCCTGCGCGCCTTCGCCGAAGGGCTGGAGGAGCTTCTGGTCGTCGAGGAGAAGCGCGGCTTCATCGAGGACCAGATCAAGGCGCAGCTCTTCAACATTCCCGCGGACCGTCGCCCGCTGGTGATCGGAAAGCAAGACGAGACCGGGCGAACGATCCTGCCCTCGGCGGGCGAGCTGACGCCGGGTCGGATCACCCGGGTGATCGCCGACCGGATCGCACGCTGGCACAAATCCGATCGTATCGCGGAACGCCTCGCCTTTCTCGACTCGGCCGACGCGGAACGGGCCGGCCGCGAGGCCTCGGTGGAGCGGATTCCCTATTTCTGCTCCGGCTGCCCGCACAACACCTCCACGCGCGTCCCCGAGGGAAGCCGTGCCTTGGCCGGGATCGGCTGCCACTACATGGCCCAATGGATGGACCGGGATACGGCCACCTTCACCCAGATGGGCGGCGAGGGCGCGACCTGGATCGGCCAAGCCCCCTTCGTCGACACGCCGCATATTTTCCAGAATATCGGCGATGGCACCTATTATCACTCCGGCCTGCTCGCCATTCGCGCGGCGATCGCGGCGAAGGTGAACATCACCTACAAGCTGCTGTTCAACGACGCCGTCGCGATGACCGGCGGCCAGCCGGTCGAGGGCCAGCCGACGGTCCCCGAGATCACCCGTCAATTGGAGGGCGAGGGCGTGCGGCGCATCGCCGTCGTCAGTGACGAGCCCGACAAGTATCCGGTGGGGGCGGGATTCGCCGCCGGCGTTTCCCGTCATCATCGCAGCGAGCTGGACGCGGTTCAGCGCGAGCTGCGCGACTGGCCCGGCGTTTCGGTCCTCATCTACGACCAGACCTGCGCGGCCGAGAAGCGCCGCCGCCGCAAGCGGGGCCTGATGCCCGATCCGCCCCGGCGGGTCTTCATCAACGAAACCGTCTGCGAGGGCTGCGGCGATTGCAGCCTGAAGTCCAACTGCCTCTCGGTCATCCCCGTCGAGACAGCCCTCGGCCGCAAGCGGGCGATCGACCAATCTTCCTGCAACAAGGACTATTCCTGCCTGAACGGCTTCTGCCCGAGCTTCGTCACCGTCGAGGGCGGAACGCCCCGACGCCGCGAACGGCCCGCCGCGGACACCCGCCCAATGGCGGTGCCGCCGCAGCCCGACCTGCCGGCGATCGACGAGCCTTACGGGATCTTCGTCACCGGCATCGGCGGCACCGGCGTGCTCACCATCAGCGCCATCCTCGGCATGGCGGCGCATATCGAAGGGAAAGGGGTCTCGACCCTGGACATGGCCGGCCTGGCCCAAAAGGGCGGCGCGGTCCTTAGCCAGATACAGATCGCCCAGCGCCCCGAGGACATCCACGCGGCGCGGCTGGCCTCGGGCGGCGCGCGCACGATCATCGGCTGCGATCTGGTGGTTACCGGCGGCCAGGAGACCTTGTCGAAGGTGACCCGCGGAACGACGCGGGCCGTCGTCAACACCCACGAGACGATTACCGGCGACTTCACCCGCGACCCCGACCTCGCCTTTCCCGGCGACCGGGTGAGGCAAGGCATTCTAGAGGCGCTGGGCGACAAAGGCGTGGAGTTCGTGGCCGGCACCGAAGCGGCGGTCGGGTTGATGGGCGATTCCATCGCCACCAACCTGTTCATGCTGGGCTATGCCTATCAGAAAGGCTTGGTCCCGCTGGCGTCGGACGCGATCGAGCGCGCCATCGATCTGAACGGTGTCGCCGTCGAGATGAGCCTGCGCACCTTCCGCTGGGGCCGGCAGGCCGCCCACGATCCGGCCGCCATCGAGACGCTTCTGCGCCCAGGCCCCGCGACCGTGGAAGACACCGGTGCCACGCAAGGCCTGGAGGAAACCGTCGACCGGCGCGCGGCATTCCTGACACGGTCTCGCGACAAGGCGACCGCGGCGCGGTATCGCGCCCTCGTCGAGAAATGCCGCGCGGCCGAGACGGCCTTGGGCACCGGTGCCGACGGGCTGGCCGACGCCGTCGCCCAGGGATACTTCAAGCTGCTCGCCTACAAGGACGAATACGAGGTCGCGCGGCTGTTCGCCGACCCCGCCTTTAGCCGCCGCCTGAAGGATCAGTTCGACGGCAAGCTGCGCCTGACATTCCACCTGGCGCCGCCCCTGCTCGCCGACAAGGACCCGAAGACCGGCCATCTTCGGAAAAAGACCTATGGGCCATGGATGATGGGGGCTTTCCGGGTCCTGGCCAGGTTCAAATTCCTGCGCGGCACCCCCGTCGATCCCTTCGGCTGGACCGCCGAACGACGCATGGAAAGGCGATTGATCGGCGAATACGAAGCCGTCGTCGACCGGCTCCTCGCCGGACTGAGCCTCGACAACCACGCCCTCGCCGTCGACATCGCCCGCCTCCCCCTCGATATGCGCGGCTTCGGCCATATCAAGGATGCGAATGTCGCCCGCGCGAAGAAGCGGGAAGCGGAACTGCTCGACGCCTTCGCCTCGCCGAGCGTGACCCGCGGCGCGGCGGAATAGCGGGCGGTTGACAGTCGGGGCTTGGCTGCGTATGGTCCCGCGCCCTTCCGGACAGGCCGGAAAGGGCACATCGCACTATCGAACGGTAAGACGAGATGAAGGTTCTACGCTCGCTGAAATCGGCCAAGAAGCGCCACAAGGACTGCCGCGTCGTTCGCCGGCGCGGCCGGATCTATGTGATCAACAAGACGAATCGCCGCTTCAAGGCGCGCCAAGGCTAGGCGCGCGTCAGAATCGGGTCATCGGCGGCCACGCCCTCGGGGCGTGGCCTTTTTGATTCCACCCTCCCCGTCCCGGGGTGGTCGACCAGGAAGTCCCCCGGTTGGCGTACACGTCGGCGAACCCTCCGGCGGGCTCGAGAAACGGGTCTGGCGGTTTCGGTGAACGACGATGGACGACCGGCTGGCGCGGGGCCTCGGCTCTTTAACTGGCTTCCGATTCGCGCCATACATAGGCGGAACGAACGACCGCGCGAACTGCGTCAAAGATCGTCGCGCCATCAAATGGAAACGTCACCGTCCGGGAGGAATTCAGAATGACTCAGTATGCCTTGACCGAGGAACAACTCCTTCTCAAGGAATCGGTCGCGAAGCTGGCGCGAGATAAGGTCGCGCCCAGAGCGGCCGAGATCGACGCGAAGGCCGAGTATCCGCAAGACATGTTTGACCTCCTAAAGGGCCAAGGCCTGTTCGCGGTTCCCTTTCCGGAAGAATATGGCGGCACCGCCAGCATGCTGTCCGCCTGCCTGGTGATCGAGGAGCTCGGCCGGGTTTGCTACAACACGGCCTACCTGCTGGTCGTCCAATGGGTGCCCTTCGGGGCGTTTCTGGCGGGTGGCACCCCCGACCAGAAGGAATACTACCTGCCACGCCTGGCGGGTGGAGACCTGAAGGCGGCGCTGGCGGTCACCGAGCCGGGGGCCGGGTCCGACGTGGCCGCGATCACGACCCGCGCCGACAAGAAGGACGGCGGCTATGTCCTGAACGGCACCAAGATTTTCAGCACCAACTCGGCGCTTGCGGATTTCGTACTGGTCGCCGCGAAGACCGATGTCGAACAGCGCCACGCCGGCATCAGCCTTTTCATCGTCGACAAGGGAACCCCCGGCTTCACGGTCGCGCGCAACGAATCCAAGCTCGGCTCGCGGGGCGTCCCGTCGTCGGAGCTTCATCTGGAAGACGTCTTTGTTCCGGCGGACAAGGTCCTCGGCGAGGAAGGAAAAGCCTTCAAGCTGGTCATGGAGGCCTTCAACAAGAGCCGCCCGATCATCGGCGCCCGCGGCGTCGGCCTCGCGCAAGGCGCGATCGACCTCGCCGTCAGCTACGCCAAACAGCGCGAGGCCTTCGGCCAGCCCATCGCCCAGTATCAAGGCTTGCAATGGATGATCGCCGACATGGTCATTCAGACCGAAGCGTCGCGGCAACTCGTCTACAAGGCCGCGTCGATGGTCGATGCGGGCGCCACCGGCCTGGATCTCGCGCCCTTCGCCGCCATGTCCAAATGCTTCGCGACGGACACCGCGATGAAGGTCGCCACCGACGCCGTGCAGATCTTCGGTTCGCAGGGTATCTCGAAGGACAATCCCATCGAGCGCTACTTCCGCGACGCCAAGGTCCTGCAGATCATCGAGGGGACCAATCAGATCCAGCGCAACATCGTCGCCCGGCACACGATCAATTCGATCGATTGAGGCGGAAGCTATTCGACCCAGGCGATCCGCAGCACGTTCGTCGCGCCCGGCGTCCCGAAGGGAACGCCGGCGGTGATGACCAGACGCTGACCGGCAACGGCGAACCCGTCGCGGACGGCGATCTCGGCGGCGCGCTCGACCATGCTCTGGAAGTCGGTTACGTCGGCGCAATGGACGCAGTGCACGCCCCAGGCGAGCGACAGGCGCCGGGCCGTCCCAATGGCCGAGGTCAGGCCGATGATCGGTACGTCGGGGCGTTCGCGCGATGCCCGCAGGCTGGTCGAGCCCGATGTGGTGTAGGTCACGATGGCGGCGGCGCCCACCGTATGGGCGACTTGGCGGGCCGCCGCCGAAATCGCGTCCGGCGAGGTCGGTTCGGGAATCGGGCGTTCGGCGTCGATGAACTTCCGATAAAGCGGATCCTGTTCGACCCGGGCGATGATCCGGTTCATCATCGAAGTTGCCTCGACGGGATAGTCACCGGCCGCGGTTTCCGCCGACAGCATGAGGGCGTCGGCGCCGTCATAGACCGCCGTCGCCACGTCGGACGCCTCCGCGCGGGTCGGCGTCGGCGCGTGAATCATCGAATCGAGCATCTGGGTCGCGACGACCACCGGCTTCCCGGCCCTCCTGCAGGCATTGACGATCGCCTTTTGCTGGCCCGGAACGTCTTCGGGCGGCAGTTCGACCCCCAGATCGCCGCGCGCGACCATGATCGCGTCCGAGAGATCGATGATCTCCTCCAGCCGCGTCAAGGCGGCCGGCTTCTCCAGCTTGCTCATGACCGCGGCGCGGCCCGCCACGAGCTTGCGCAGCTCGGCCACATCGTCCGGCCGCTGGACGAATGACAGGGCAACCCAGTCGACGCCGTGATCGAGTCCGAATTGGAGGTCGCGTCGGTCCTTCTCCGTCAACGCGGAGAGCGGCAGAACCGACCCGGGGAGGTTGACCCCCTTGCGGTCCGAAATCGGTCCGCCGGTCTCGACGATCGTTTCCGCGAAATCCGGCCCGACCCGCTCAACCCGCATCCGCACCCGCCCATCGTCCAGAAATATCATCGCCCCGACGGAAAGGGCGGCGAACACCTCTTCATGCGGCAGCGGCGCGCGGGCCTTATCGCCGAGTTCGTCCGACAGATCGAACCGGAATTTCTGTCCGATATCCAACTCGACGCGGCCGCCGCCAATTCGCCCCAGACGGAACTTCGGTCCCTGAAGGTCCATGAGGACGCCGATCGGGCGGTCCATTTCGGCTTCCAGGCGCCTAATCGCGTCGAGGCGCGCCAGATGGTCCTGCGGCTCGCCATGGCTGAAATTCAGGCGAAAAATATCGGCGCCGGCCTCGAAGAGAGAACGGATCCGACGCTCGTCCGAACTTGACGGCCCGAGGGTCGCGACGATCTTGGCGTGGCGGAGGCGCCGCATTCAGAAATCCATCGAGTCGTGCAGGGCGGTTAACCTTGCTCCAATTATATGAAGGCGCAATGAATTTTTGATACAAGAAGGCCCCCTCCAGCCCGTCACACTCCGGGTGTTCGGCAATGGGACCGCCGAGACAGCACAAACCGGCGGCACGAGCAAAAGAGGGGTTGGTCAAACGAATGAATGAACCGCATGCCAGACAGTGCCGCAAATTCCGAGACACCCTGGCCTCTCATCGGCGAGAGCGACCCCCCGCCGGTCGAGATCGTCAATCCGGCGGGCGCCGCGCGGGTCATTCTCGCCTGCGATCATGCCAGCCGCGCCATTCCGTCCGGTCTCGATAGCCTCGGCCTGGGCGATACGGCCCTGCGCCGGCATATTGCCTGGGACATTGGCGCGGCGGAGGTGACCCGCCAGCTCGCAATGATGCTGGACGCGCGGGCGGTACTGGCGGGCTATTCTCGGTTACTTATCGACTGCAATCGGGATTTGGACGATCCGACGCTGATCCCGGTGATCAGCGAAGACGTTGTCGTGCCGGGCAATCGAGACCTCGACCCCACCGCCACCGCCGATCGGGTTGCATCCTTTTACCAGCCCTACCATGACAGGTTGGAGCACATGATTTCGGCGCTTTGCGACGGCGAGACGGTGCCGGCGGTTCTCTTCGTTCATAGCTTCACGCCTATCTATCGGCGGATCGAACGGCCCTGGCATATCGGCATTCTCTGGGATCGGGACCCCCGGCTACCCATGCCGTTGATCGACGCGCTGCGCGACATTCCCGATATTTGTGTCGGCGACAACCAGCCCTATTCCGCCCAGAACGGTCATGATTTCACCAACGAGCGGCACGCGGGAAGGACCGGTCTCGCCCATGCCTTGATCGAGATAAGGCAGGATCTGATCGACACCCATCACGGGGCGCTGAAATGGGCCCGCCTCCTGTACGACATGCTGCGTCCCATTCTCGCCGACGACGGCCTCTATCGGGCCCGGCGCGCCTGATCCGATAGACACTGGTCGCGCGATCCGATCGGAATGCGGATCGCGCCGCTGTCGCTTGCGCGGCCCCGGACCGGCCGTTAAGGTCCGCCGCTCGGCACATCCTTTTGCGGGGCATGCCCGCAAAAGCAAATCACGAGGAGGACCCATGGCGGAAGTCGGCGGGATCGCCGTCGAGCAGCTTCGTTCCTATATCGAGAGGGTGGAGCGGCTGGAAGAGGAAAAGGCGACGTTGCAAACCGACATCTCCGAGGTTTACGCCGAGGCCAAGGCCAACGGCTTCGACGTCGGAACGATGCGGCGGATTGTTCGCATGCGAAAAATGGACGGCGAGAAGCTTGCCGAACAGGAGGCGCTGCTGGACCTCTACCAACGGGCACTCGGAATGGCGTGACGTCGCATTCCGCAAGATCAGATGGAGCGGCCAAGGACGGCCGTTCCACGGCGTGACACTTTTCGGGGCGGGGGTGCGTTTCGATGGATAAGTGGCCTCGATGGCTTCCCGTCGCGGTAATCGCGCTGGTGCTGGGGTTGTTTCTGCTCAGCCTGGGGCAGCGCGACCAACCGCCGACCCGGGACCGAGACGTCTCCTACAGCGAATTCAAGGCCCTTGCGGCGCGGGGCGAGGTTTCCGACGTGACCCTGCGCGGCAACAAGATCGTTGCCACCCTCGGACGCGGCGTCGACCGAGAACAGGATACGGCACAGCGGGTAAGGACGGAGCTGCCGGATTTCGGCGATCCGGCCTTGCTTCCATTGCTCGAGAAGCAAGAGATTACGGTCACCGTGAAATCGCCGGACGAAACCGGTTTGGGACGCGTTTTCCTGGGAATCTTCCCCTGGCTTCTGTTTCTCGCCATCTATATTTGGTTTTGGCGACGGATTTCCGGCAATGTCGCCGGTGGGTTGGGCGGCCGCGGCGGGATCGGCAAGTTTCTCGAAGGGCAGGCCAAGGTCGAAGCCAAAAAACCCCCCGACGTGACCTTCGACGATGTCGCCGGCCAGGAGAACGCCAAGCGCGAGGTCGCGGAACTCGTCGATTTCCTGCGCAAGCCGGAACAATATCGAAAGCTCGGCGCCGAGGTGCCGCACGGCATCCTCCTCATGGGGCCGCCTGGAACCGGGAAGACCCTTCTGGCCCGCGCCTTGGCCGGCGAGGCCAATGTCCCCTTCTTCTCCATATCCGCGTCGGAATTCATCGAAGTCTTCGTCGGCGTCGGCGCCGCCCGCGTGCGGAACATGTTCGCCGAGGCGAAACAACGCGCGCCCAGCATCATTTTCATCGACGAACTCGACAGTATCGGACGGGTGCGCGGCACGGGGCTGGGCGGCGGCCATGACGAGCGCGAACAGACCCTCAACCAGATCCTCGCCGAAATGGACGGCTTTTCAGGCCATGAGGCCGTTATCGTTCTGGCGGCCACGAACCGTCCGGACGTTCTCGATCCGGCGCTGCTCCGCCCCGGTCGGTTCGACAGGCATGTGACGCTGGACCTGCCGGACCTGGCGGCCCGTGAGGCGATCCTCAAGGTCCATACGAAGAATGTCCCGCTTGCCGAGGATATCGATTTCCCGGGCATCGCGGCGGGCACGCCTGGATTTTCGGGCGCCGACCTCAAGAACCTCGTCAATGAAGCGGCCATGCTGGCCAGCCGCGAGGGCTCGGAACGGGTCACGCAAGACCAGTTCGACCAAATGCGCGACAAGATTCTGATGGGGTCGGAACGGGCCATGGCCATCCAACCGGAAGAACATCACCGGCTCGCTGTCCACGAATCCGGCCATGCGACCGTCGCCCACTACCTGCCGCATGCCGACCCGCTCTACAAGGTCACGATCATTCCCCGGGGGCGCGCCTTGGGCGCGACGCAGCAACTGCCGGAGGAAGAGCGCCATACCTTGCCCGAGGAGTATCTGCGCGACCGCTTGTCGGTGATCCTGGGCGGGCGCACGGCGGAGAAACTACTCTTGGGGAGCGTCAGTTCCGGCGCCGACGACGACATTCGGCAAGCGACACAGCTTGCCCGCGCCATGGTCGCGCGGTGGGGAATGTCGGACAAGGTCGGCCCCGTCGATTTGCGGCAAACCGAGGAGCATCCTTTCCTCGGGCGGGAGATCGCCCAGCCGAGACATTTCAGCGAAACCACCGCCCATGAGGTCGATATCGCTATCCGCGGCCTCTTGAACGAGGCGGAGGAGCGGGCGTTGGACGTGCTCCAAGCGCATCGATCCGGCTTGGAGAGCCTGGTCGCCACGCTGGAGGACCGCGAGACCCTCTCCCGCGAGGCCGTCGACGCATGCTTGAAAGCGGGCAAGAGTCAGGTTGCCGGAGACGCACAAGGCTAGTCGACAACAGCGAAGGGTCCGGCGACCCACCGTTTTCGTTGTCGGAACGCCCAACCGAAGGTCCGACGCGCCACGCGGTGTCACAATGGGCCCGTCGAACAGCCGCACCGCTGCGGATACACGACCTGGAAGACCGCGCTCGAGAGGCCCGTGCGCACCGCCGGCCCAAGGATCCGATCAGTTGTTGGCGACCGCGTAAAAGCGATAGACGCGCAGCGATCCGCTCTCCAGGGCCGCATAGCGCCGCACCCAGAGTTCGGCTTCGTCGATCAGGGCTGCGAGGAAAGCGCGATCACCGCCACCGGGGACGAGCGTTTTCGCAAGTTTGTCCCAACCGCGGACCACGAGGGATAGGAATTCCTCGGAAATATCTTCTTGAATTCGGACATCGAGGCCGAGCTTCTTGAGAAGATCGGCCATATCGCCCGGCCGCCAAAGATGAGGACGCGAGGGCTCCAAATTCATCCAATCTCGCAATGAGGCCGATTGGTCGTCCGTATCTTCAAGGACGTAATCGGTAAACAGTATTTGCCCATTCGGCTTCAACGACGCCCTAATATCTTTAAATAGCTTCTTTTTGTCCGAAATTGTGTAGATGTTCTCTTTCGAGAAAAAGCAATCGTAGCGGCGGTTAAGAACGGAGACCTCGGGGTCGAAATGTCGGATCGACGCCTTTTTTGCGAACCCCGCCATTTCGGAGAGCTTCGACCCTCGCTCGATAAGCGTGGCGGCGCTCTCATATCCGGTCACCCACGCGCCGAATTCTTCCGCCATGGTGCGTCCCGCGCCCCCCAAACCGGCGCCCAGATCCGCGATGCTCATGGACGGGTCCAAGGCAAGCGGCTTGGCAAGCTGAAGGATATACTCGGCGCCCCCCGGCGAAATGAAACCCTGACCCCAAAGCTGGGCGCACACATCGATCCGATCGGGCGACCAGGCCCGCAAGCGTTCGGTGCGCGGGCTCGCCTTCGCCGGCGCCTCCTCGCTTTCCTCCCGAGGTTCCCGGTTCTCGTCCGGTATCTCGGCGGACGCTGCGCGGTCACTGTCAGGCAACATGCTCGGCGGCAGGGCCTCGCCATGCCACCACGCGTTTAGCCGTTCGCGAATCGAACTGCTCGGCATCGCCGATTCGGCACCGCTTCGGCGACGAACGACACGCCCCAGTTGAGCCACAAGTCCGACCATCGAATGTCCCGCGCACGCACACGCCCCCTCTTTCAATGCTAGGCGCCCGACCTTAAGGCAGGATTAATTTCCAACGGTGCACCCTGGTGGCGGTCACGGGCGACGGCGCTTGTCGACGGTCCGCGCGCCCGTGTAACCGAGATAGCCGGCGCCAAACAGCCACCAGATATCGTCCGGCAGCGCGGCCAGCCAGCCACGC
>Ga0209475_10002029_pt1 | contig 22043 bp, 12 predicted proteins | sample tdDd471_FD_187128 | JGI IMG/M metagenome (GOLD analysis project Ga0209475, IMG submission 187128) | Marine sediment microbial communities from the Atlantic coast under amendment with organic carbon and nitrate - tdDd47.1 (SPAdes)... | ecosystem: Environmental > Aquatic > Marine > Coastal >... | reverse complement strand
TGATGCCGTTGGTGGCGAAACCGCCCATCGCCTTGAACAGCGCGGCGGGCACGTTGCGCACCCGGAAGGTAATGCTGGTAATCGTCTTGCCGGCCATGGGGTGCGGGATGATGGGGTCGCGGGCCATAATGAGAAACCGCGTCGTGTTGTGCTCGGCGTCTTCGATGTCGGCCCTCAACGAGGTCAGTCCGTAAATTTCTCCGGCCAACTCGGAGGCGATCACCGCTTGGGTAACGTCGCCGCTTTCGGCAATTGCATGGGCCGAACCCGCCGTGTCGACGGCGACCACCGGGGTAATCCCCAACTCGGCGATCAGCTTTTTGCACTGGTTGAGCGCATGGATGTGGCTGTGCACATGGGTAATGTCGGAAATCTTGGCGCCCTTGACCCCCAGCAGGTGATGGTTCACCCGCTGGAAATGCTCGCCAATGATATGAAGCCCCGACTCGGGCAGTAGATGGTGGATATCGGCGACCCGCCCGGCCACCGAATTGTCCACCGGGATCATCGCCAAGCGCGCGATGCCGTCGTGCACGGCGGCGAAGGCGTCTTCGAAAGACCGGCAGGCGAGCGTCGTCATTTCGGGCCGCGCCACCCGGCAGGAAAGATCCGAATAGGCCCCCGGTTCGCCTTGGAAAGCGATGGTGCTGGCCGGGTCCGATGCCGGAACCTTGGCTGTCTTTGTGCCGCCGCCGCCCTCGCCGGAGAGCAGCCAGGACGCCGACACGCCCAGAATGTCGGCCAGCGACTTGAGCTTTTCGGTGGAGGGCAGATTGCGCTCGCTTTCCCAATGCGCCACGGTCGACTGTTCGCACTTGGCTTTCTCGGCCAACCCCTTTTGGGTCATGCCCGCTTCCGAACGCGCCTGTTTAATCCGGCTGCCGATACCCATAACTATACACTCCCAGGGTCAAAATATGATCTTGAGTGATATTTATGAGAAAATATTACACGTGTCTATGAGTTTTTGGCAAAATGGCATGTTCCAGGTCTTTCCTCTGTTGCAATTTTATGACAATAAATAATTCAAAAGCGTCGTGCCCGGACTTGATCCGGGTACCCACGTCTTTAGAGCGGTGGAGCCCAAGTCGTGGATACGCGGGGCAAGCCCGCGCATGACGATAGAGGGGCCGTAAAAAAACCTTACCCCAACATTTCCCGCGCTCGCTCCAGGTCTTCCGGGGTGTCGACGCCCAAGGGCACCGTCTCGACCAAGGCCGCATCGATCCGCATGCCGTTTTCCAAGGCCCGCAACTGCTCCAACCGTTCGCGCTGCTCCAGCACGCCGGGCGCCAGGGTGACGAAGCGGTCGAGCGCCGCCCGGCGGTAGGCGTAAAGCCCGATGTGGTGATAAAGCGGGCCGTCGCCCGTCGGCGCCGTGGCGCGGGTGAAATAAAGCGCCCGGCCCACCGTCGCCCCGCCAGCGAGGCCGACGATCGCCTTGACCACGTTGGGATTGGTCTTCTCGCTCTCTTCGGCGATTGCGCAAATCAAGGTGGCAATATCCACGGTGTCCTTGCCCAAGGGCGCGAAGACCTTGCGGATCACGTCGCCTTCGATGGTCGGCAGATCGCCCTGCACGTTAATTACCGCATCGTGCGCCCCTTTCGGGTCGATATGTTGCAAAGCCTGATGAATGCGGTCCGAGCCCGACGGCAGGTCGGGATCGGTCATCACCGCCAGACCGCCCGCCGCGGTGACCGCGTCGGCCACCTCATGCTCGGCGCAGGCGACCACCACATCGCCGATCTCGGCTTCCTGAGCGCGGCGCATCACATGGACGATCATCGGCTCGCCATGGATATCGGCCAAAGGCTTGCCGGGCAGGCGCGACGAGGCCATACGGGCGGGAATAACGACGATGGGATTTTTCGGCAGGCTCATGATGCTTCTTAACCGGTTGGCAGGGCGTTGTTTCTATGGTGTATTTCCTGGTAACAGGGGTACAGTCAATCACCTACACGATCCGGGGCCAACTTCCAACTGTCTTCAGGCGCACACATGACCGATCAACCGATCCATCAGCCTCATCTCGATCTGGCCCAACGTCTGGCCGACGCGGCGCGGCCCATCGCCAAGAAGTACTTCCGCACCCCTTTGGCGGTCGACGCCAAGGACGACCAGTCGCCGGTCACCATCGCCGACCGGGAGATCGAAACGGAAATGCGCCGCTTGATCGAGGAAACCTTTCCCGACCACGGCATCCTCGGCGAAGAACACGGCACGGTGCGCGGCGACGCCGATTACGTTTGGGTGCTCGACCCCATCGACGGCACCAAGTCGTTCATCACCGGCAAGCCGTTGTTCGGCACCTTGATCGGGCTGGCCCACAAAGGCGAGCCGGTCCTCGGCGTCATCGACCAACCGATCAGCGGCGAACGTTGGTTGGGAGCTAAGGGCCACCCGGCGACGTTCAACGGGAAACCGATTAAAACCCGCGCCTGCAAAACCTTAGGCGATGCGGTGATGTACACAACCTCGCCCTTGCTGTTCCCCACCGAGGGCGGCTTTTTGAACGCCTACCACTACCTGGAGCGCAACGTGAAGCTGCCGATGTTCGGCGGCGATTGTTATTCCTACGGCCTGCTGGCCAGCGGCTTTTGCGACATTGTCTGCGAGACCGGATTGAACCCATACGATTTCGCCGCCCTTATTCCCATCGTCGAAGGGGCGGGCGGCTCGATCACCGATTGGAACGGCAAGCCCCTGACCCTGTCGTCGAAAGGCGACGTGTTGGCGCTCGGCGACCCGGACCTCAAAGCCGCCGCCGTCGAGGCCTTGAAGGCCGGGAGGCCGGTCGCCAAACCGTAAACACCGTCACAAAACCGCCCGAAAGAGCCCCCTAAGATCAGATCATTTCCCCCGGAGAGCCTTCATGCGTTATTTCCTCGCCGCCCTCGCCCTGATTTTGACGACCGCCGGACCGGCCGCCGCGGAGACGGCCAAAACGCTGCACGGCATCGCCATGCACGGCGCGCCGAAATACCCGGCGGGGTTCAAGCATTTCGACTACGTCAATCCGGATGCGCCGAAAGGCGGCACGGTCCGTCAGGCGAGCATCGGCAGCTTCGACAGCCTCAATCCGTTCATCGTCAAAGGGGAATCGGCCGCCGGAATCGGCGCGATTTACGACAGCCTGACCAAGGCCTCGGCCGACGAGCCGTTCACCCGTTACGGCCTGCTGGCCGAAAGTATGGAAATGCCCGAGGACCGTTCCTGGATCGTTTTCAACCTGCGCAAGGAAGCCCGCTGGCACGACGGCAAACCGGTCACCGCCGACGACGTGGTCTTTACCTTTAACATCGTCCGGGAGAAGGGTGCGCCGCAGTTCAAGTTTTACTACTCCGACATCGACAAAGTGGAAAAGCTCGGCGATTACAAGGTCAAATTCTCCTTCAAGGGCGGCGAGAACCGGGAAATGCCGCTGATCGTCGGCGAACAGGCCATTTTGCCCAAGCATTACTGGGAGGGCCGGGCGTTTGACGAAACCAGCCTGGAGCCGCCGTTGGGCAGCGGCGCATACAAGGTCGCCGATTTGGAGCCGGGGCGGCACATCACCTATACGCGCGTTGCCGACTACTGGGGCAAGGACCTGCCGGTCAACGTCGGTTTCGACAACTTCGACACCATCCGTTACGACTATTACCGCGATACCAGCGTGGTCATCGAAGCCTTCAAGGCGGGTGAGTTCGATTTCCGCTCGGAAAATTCGTCCAAGGACTGGGCCACGGCCTACAACGTCGATGAGATCAAAACCGGCGAGATGATTAAGGACGAAATCAAGCACAACCGCTCGGCCGGCATGCAGGGATTTGTCTACAACACCCGCCGCCCGCTGTTCCAGGATCCGAAAGTCCGCGAGGCCCTGGCCTATGCTTTCGATTTCGAGCGCTCCAACAAAACCCTGTTCTACGGCCAGTACGTCCGCACCCGCAGCTACTTCGACAATTCGGAACTGGCGGCCACCGGCCTGCCGTCGAAAGACGAGCTGGCCCTGCTGGAGCCCTTGCGCGACCAGTTGCCGCCCCGGGTCTTCACCGAGGAATACACTCCGCCCACCACCGACGGCACGGGGCGGATCCGTAGCAACCTGCGCCAAGCGGTCAAGCTGCTCAAAGAAGCCGGTTGGACGATCAAGGACGGCAAGCTGGTCAATGGGAAAGGGCAGCCGTTCCAGTTCGAGGTGTTGCTGGTCAGCCCGCTGTTCGAACGGATTACCCTGCCGTTCGGCAAAAACCTCGAGCGCCTGGGCATTGACTTGAAGGTCCGCACCGTCGATGTCGCCCAATACATCAAGCGGCTCGAGACCTACGACTTCGACATGATCGTCACCAGTTGGGGGCAGTCCTTGAGCCCCGGCAACGAGCAGCGGTCCTACTGGACGTCGGAAGCCGCCGGCCATCCGGGTGGGCGCAACTATGCGGGCATCAAAAACCCGGCCATCGACGCGCTGGTCGAAAAAGTGGTGACCGCGCCGGACCGGGAAACCCTGGTCGCCCGCACCCGCGCCCTGGACCGGGCCTTGCAGTGGGGGTTCTACGTCATTCCCAACTGGCATTTGGATTACGACCGCTTGGTCTACTGGAACAAATTCGGCAAGCCCAAGGTGACGCCGTTGAGCGGCGCGCAGTTCGGCGCCTGGTGGGTCGACACGACCCTTGAAGCCAAACTGGCCGGGCGGATAAAGTCGGTGCCGAGGAAATAAGATGGTTGGACGTCAAAAGAGCCCGTCATGCGCGGGCTTGACCCGCGTATCCACGTCTTTACGACGGACACGTAATTCAAAGAAAGTCGTGGATGGCCGGATCAAGTCCGGCCATGACGCGGTTTTAGTAACAAGGGGCTGACTCTTTAATGTTCGCCTATGTGCTTCGCCGTTTGATGCTGATGGTCCCGACGCTGCTCGGGATTATGATCGTCAACTTCATCATCGTCCAGGCCGCGCCCGGCGGGCCGGTCGAGCAGATGATCGCCCAGGTCCAGGGGCTGGGCGTCGAAGCCACAGCAAGAGTCGGCGGCGGCGCGGGCTCGGAGACCGGGGTCAGCCAAAAACCGGCCAAGACCGGATCGGGCGAAACGAGCGGCAAGTACCGCGGCGCACAGGGGCTCGATCCCGCGTTCATTAAGGAAATCGAGAAGCAGTTCGGCTTCGACAAGCCGATGCACGAACGCTTTTTCCTGATGATGGGCAACTACCTGACCTTCGATTTCGGCGAGAGTTTCTTTCGCGACCAAAAGGTCGTCGATCTGGTGATCGATAAAATGCCGGTTTCCATATCGCTCGGTCTCTGGACGACCCTGCTGGTCTATCTGATCTCAATCCCCTTGGGCATCGCCAAGGCGGTGCGCGACGGCTCCAAGTTCGACGCGGCGACCAGCGCCGTGGTGGTGATCGGCAACGCCATTCCCGGCTTTCTGTTCGCCATTTTGCTGATCGTACTGTTCGCCGGGGGGCGCTACTTCGACTGGTTCCCCTTGCGCGGCTTGGTTTCGGAGGATTGGGAGACGCTCGCCTGGCCGGCCCGCATCGCCGATTATTTCTGGCACATCACCCTGCCCATCGTCTCCATGGTGATCGGCGGGTTCGCCAGCCTGACCATGCTGACCAAAAACTCCTTCATGGAGGAGATCAACAAACAATACGTCCTCACCGCGCGGGCCAAGGGTTTGAGCGAACGGCGGGTGCTCTACGGCCATATTTTCCGCAACGCCATGCTGATCGTCATCGCCGGCTTCCCCAGCGCCTTCATCGGCATCCTGTTCACCGGCTCCATGCTGACCGAGATTATTTTCTCGCTCGACGGCTTGGGTCTGCTGGGCTTCGAAGCCCTGATCAAGCGCGACTATCCGGTGATGTTCGGCACCCTCTACGTCTTTACTTTGCTCGGCCTGGTGCTTGGGTTAATCGGCGACCTGATGTACCACGTGATCGACCCGCGCATCGACTTTGAGAAGCGGGAGGTTTGATTATGAAAATCTCCCCGCTTAATCAGCGGCGATGGCAAAACTTCAAGGCGAACCGCCGGGGTTTCTGGTCCCTGTGGATTTTCCTCCTGCTGTTCGTCCTGTCGCTGGGCGCCGAGTTCATCGCCAACGACAAGCCGATCCTGGTGCGCTTCGAGGGTGAGTTCTACGCTCCCATTTTCAAGGAATATCCGGAAACCGTTTTCGGCGGCTTTTTGGAAACCGAGACCGAATACAAGGACCCGGAAGTCCGCGAAATGATCAATGAAGGAGGCTGGATCGTTTGGCCGCTGATCCCCTTTTCCTACGATTCGATCAACTTCGGCCTCAAGGTGCCCGCCCCCGCGCCGCCATCTGAGATCAACTGGCTGGGCACCGACGACCAGGGCCGCGACGTGGTCGCCCGGATGATCTACGGCTTCCGCATTTCCGTGCTGTTCGGGCTGATCCTCACCGTCGCCAGTTCCATCGTCGGCGTCGCCGCCGGGGCCGTACAAGGCTATTTCGGCGGCTGGACCGATTTGTTGTTCCAGCGCTTCATGGAAATCTGGGCCAGCGTGCCGACGCTGTTTTTGCTGATTATTCTGGCCTCGGTGGTCGAGCCCAATTTCTGGTGGCTGCTGTGCCTGATGCTGTTGTTCAGTTGGATGGCGCTGGTCGGCGTGGTGCGCGCCGAGTTCCTACGGGCCCGCAACTTCGAGTTCGTCAACGCGGCCCGGGCGCTGGGCGTCTCCAACGGCGTCATCATGTTCCGCCATATCCTGCCCAACGCCATGGTCGCGACGCTGACCTTCCTGCCGTTTATCCTGAACGGCTCGATCACCACCTTGACCGCCCTCGACTTCCTGGGCTTCGGCCTGCCCGCCGGGTCACCGTCGCTGGGCGAACTGCTCAATCAGGGCAAGGCCAACCTGCAGGCCCCCTGGCTGGGTCTGACCGCGTTTGCCGTGCTCGCCGTCATGTTGAGCCTGTTGATCTTCATCGGCGAAGCGGTGCGCGACGCGCTCGACCCAAGGAAGACCTTCCGATGAGGTATCTTCGATACTTTTCCCTCTCGTCATGCCCGGGCTTGCCCCGGGTATCCACGACTTCAAGCGGCGAGTCGGCGGGACCAAAGTCGTGGGTACCCGCATTCGCGGGCACGACGGGCTGGGGGCGTGACGCATGAGCAAACTCTTGCAAATCAACGACCTAAGGGTCTCGTTCGGCCACGGTGAGTCGGAAGTGCGCGCCGTCAACGGCGTGTCGTTCGATATCGACAAAGGCGAAACGGTGGCCTTGGTCGGCGAAAGCGGCTCGGGCAAGTCGGTCACCGCGCTCTCCATCATGCAATTATTGCCCTATCCCCGGGCCCACCATCCGTCGGGGAGCATTCTCTACAAAGGTCAGGAGGTTATCGGCGGTTCCCGTGCGCTGCTCAAAGACATCCGCGGCGACGAAGTGGGGATGATTTTTCAGGAGCCTTTGACCAGCCTCAACCCGCTTCATTCCATCGAAAAGCAGATTTCCGAAGTGTTGCTGCTGCACCGGGCGATGACGCCCAGCCAAGCTCGCGACCGGGTGGTCGAACTGCTGACCCTGGTCGGCATGGAAAACGCGACGACCCGCTTAAACGATCTGCCGCACCAATTCTCCGGCGGCCAACGCCAGCGGATCATGATCGCCATGGCGCTGGCCAACGAGCCGGATTTGTTGATCGCCGACGAACCGACCACGGCGCTCGACGTCACGGTCCAGGCGCAGATTCTCAAACTGTTGAAAGACCTGCAGGCCGACCTGGGCATGGCCTTGCTGCTGATTACCCACGACTTGGGCATCGTCCGCAAAATGGCCGACCGGGTCTGCGTGATGACCGACGGAGACATGGTCGAGCAGCAAGAAACCGCCAAGCTGTTCGACAATCCGCAACACACCTACACCAAGCATTTGCTGGCCGCCGAGCCGAAAGGCAAGCCGGAGGATTTCGGTAGTACGGATGCGCCGATCCTCATCGGCGAGGACGTTAAGGTCTGGTACCCGATCAAGGGCGGGGTGTTCCGGCGCGTCGTCGATCACGTTAAGGCGGTTGATGGTATCTCGGTTTCCGTCCAGCCGGGCCGTACCCTGGGCATTGTCGGAGAGTCCGGGTCGGGCAAGTCGACCCTCGGGCGGGCCCTGCTGCGGCTGGAAAAATCGCAAGGCGCGATTACCTTCGAAGACAGGCCGCTCCAGGGCTTGGGCTTCAAAGAGCTGCGGCCTTTGCGCTCGGACATGCAGATGGTCTTCCAAGACCCGTTCGGCTCGTTGAGCCCGCGCCTATCGGTCGGCCAGATCGTCGGTGAAGGGTTGGAAGTGCACGCGCCCCAGATGAGCCGCGACGAACGCGACAAGGCCATTGCCGAAGCGCTCGAAGAAGTGGGGCTCGACCCGGAGGCCCGCCACCGTTACCCCCACGAATTTTCGGGCGGCCAGCGCCAGCGCATCTCCATCGCCCGGGCGATTGTTTTAAAACCCAAGGTCATCGTGCTCGACGAACCGACCAGCGCGCTCGACATGTCGGTTCAGGCGCAGATCGTCGATCTGCTGCGCGATCTGCAGAAAAAGCACAACCTCGCCTACCTGTTCATCAGCCACGACTTGAAGGTGGTCCGGGCGCTGTCCCACGACATCATCGTGATGAAAGACGGCAAGGTGGTCGAGGCAGGCCCCGCCGACAAGGTGTTCGACACCCCGCAAGAGCCCTACACCCAAGCGCTGCTGGCCGCCGCATTAGAGATGAAGGCCGACGAAACCGGGATTGTGGCGGGGTAGGCAACAAGGATGAGCAAGCCAGGCTACGTATATATTCTTACGAGTATATTCTTGCGAGCCGAAAAAATGGCACCCTTTATATCGGCGTCACCTCTGATTTGATAAAGCGGATTTACGAACACAAAGAGGGATTGGTTGAAGGATTTTCAAAAAAATACGCCGTGAAAATTTTAGTTTACTACGAGTATTCGGACCAAATTGAAGTCGCTATTGCGAGGGAAAAAGAGCTTAAGAAATGGAAGCGCCAGTGGAAACTGGATTTGATCGAAAAAGATAATCCCCAGTGGTTAGACCTCTACCCAAAAATCCTAGGCAGTTAGACCGGCTTAAGCTTCCCTGGATTCCGGGTTCATGCTGCGCATGCCCCGGAATGACTATTTTTATCTACCGCACTCAAAACAGTGGACTGAGAATCTATTATTTACTTTTCGGGGCCGCACAGCGGAACCCGGAATCCAGGAATGGGTACGATCTGAAAACCTTTGTTACCTTATTGCGCATTGCCCCTGCATCGTAATCGGCGTACAATTTTCTAAATTTTCCAAGCTGTTAGCCGCAATCGGAAGGGGGCGGACGGTATGGACAAGACGCGGGACTGGCTGTTTAAAATCCGCCGGCTGACCAAGGTTTACGAAACCGGCGAGGTGCCGGTCTATGCGCTGCGCGGGGTCGACCTCGACATCAAGGTCGGCGAGGTCGTGGTGCTGCTCGGCCCGTCGGGCTCCGGCAAATCCACCTTTCTCAACATCATCGGCGGCCTCGATCACGCCAGCGAAGGCTCGGTCCATTACGGCGGCCTGGAAATCACCGCGCTCGACGATACGGAACTGACCCGATACCGCCGCGACAATGTGGGCGTGGTGTTTCAGTTCTACAACCTGATCCCCTCGCTCACCGCGCGGGAAAACGTCGCTCTGGTCACCGACATCGCCGCCGACCCCATGGACCCGGCGGATGCCCTCAAGATGGTCGATCTCGGCAACCGGCTCGACCATTTTCCCTCGCAGCTTTCGGGCGGCGAACAGCAACGGGTGGCCATCGCGCGGGCCATCGCCAAGCGTCCCGCCGTGCTGTTTTGCGACGAACCGACCGGCGCGCTCGACAGCAAAACCGGCGTCAAGGTTTTGGAGGCCCTCGACCGGGTCAACAGGGAACTCGGCACCACGACCGTGCTGATTACTCACAACGCCGGGATCGCCGCCTTGGGCGACCGCGTGGTGTCCTTCGCCGACGGAAAAATCGCCGGGATCGCAACCAACCAAACCCGCGTCAACCCGTCGGAGGTGGTTTGGTGATGCGGCCGCTCGACGTCAAACTGCTGCGCGATCTGAAGCGGGTGTGGAGCCAGGCCCTGGCCATTGCCCTGGTCATCGGCTGCGGCGTGGCGACCCTGGTGATGTTTTTGGGCACCAAGTCCTCGCTCGATGCGACCCGCGAGGCCTATTACGACCGCTACCGCTTCGCCGATGTTTTCGCCCCGGTCAAACGCGCGCCCGAGCGCTTGAGAGCCCAGGCCGAAGCGATCCCCGGCGTCGCCTCGGTGGAAACCCGGATCGTCAAAGAGGTCGTCCTCGACCTGCCCGGCCTCGACGAACCGGCGACCGCCCGTCTGGTCTCTCTTCCCGGTCAAGGAGAGCCCCGGCTCAATGGTGTGTATTTACGCAAAGGCCGCTTGCTCACCGGAGCCGGAACCGACGAAGTGCTGATCGACGAAGCCTTCGCCGAGGCCCACGGGTTCAATCCGGGCGACCGGTTCGAGGCGATCTTGAACGGGCGCAAACGGGCGCTGACCGTTATCGGCGTGGTGCTGTCGCCGGAATATATCTTCGCCATGAAGCCGGGCGATCTGGCCCCCGACAACGTGCATTTCGGCGTCATCTGGATGACCCGCACGGCCATGGAGGGAGCCTTCGGTTTCAAAGGCGCGTTCAACGATTTAAGCGTTACTTTGGAGCGTGGGGCCAACAGCCGGGAAGCCATCGACCGGCTCGACGATCTGTTAGAACGCTATGGCGCAACCGGGGCGTACGGGCGCAAGGATCACCAGTCGCACGCCTTCTTAAACGGCGAAATGGAAGCCTTGTCGGCCATGGTCAAGATCGTCCCGCCGATTTTCCTGGCGGTCGCCGCCTTCTTGCTCAATCTGGTGGTGTCGCGCATGGTTGAGACGGAGCGCGAGCAGATCGGCCTGCTGAAAGCCTTCGGGTACCGCTCTCTCGACGTGGGGTGGCACTATGGTAAATTCATTGCGCTGATCACGGTTTTGGGCGTCCTTATGGGCTTTGCCGCCGGGGCCTGGCTGGGCGGCGGACTGACCGGTCTTTACGGGCAATTCTACCGCTTTCCGTTCCTCTACTATTCCCTCGACGGCCAGGCCTTTTTGATCGCCGCCGTTATCAGTCTGCTTGCCGCCGCCGCCGGAGCGTTTCGCGCGGTCAAGATGGCCTTCGCCCTGCCGCCTGCCGAAGCCATGCAGCCCGCGCCGCCTGCGACCTACAGCCGTTCGCTGTTGGAACGGTTAGGATTGTCGGCCCTATTCGCCCAGCCGACCCGGATGATCTTGCGCCATATCCGCCGCTGGCCGTTGCGCGCCGGCCTGACCGGCTTAGGGATTGCCTGCGCCGTGGCGATCCTGGTCGAAGCCTTCTTCTTTTCCGACTCCACCGACCACTTGGCCGACGTGCATTTCAACATGACCAACCGCCAGGACGTTACCTTAACCCTGGTCGAAAAAACGCCGGTGCGGGTGCTCAACGAAATCGCCCATCTGCCGGGGGTGTTGGCCTCCGAGCCGTTCCGCGCGGTGGCGACGAAGATTTCCTTCAAGCACCGGTCTCGGCGTGTTTCCTTGATCGGGCGACAGCCGGACGCGCAGATCAACCGGCTGCTCGACCCGAAACTCGACCCCATACACCTGCCGGCGGAAGGGTTGGTGCTGACCGCCCAGTTGGCAAAAATGATCGGCGCCAACCGGGGCGACCTTTTGACCGTCGAGGTGCTGGAGGACAGCCGCCCAGTCTTGCGCGTGCCGGTCGCCGCCGTGGTCGAAGAATTCGTCGGCTATGCGGCCTACATGAACCTTTCGGCGCTCAACCGGCTGCTCGGCGAAGGCCCGGCGGTCAACGGGGCCTACCTGATGACCGACGGAAAGCAGGAAGCGGTTCTTTATAAGGCCCTGAAGGAAATTCCGGCGGTGGCGGGGGTCGCGCTTCGTTCCGCCGCCTTGGCCAGTTTCGAAAAAACCATGGTCGAAAACGTCACCATCGCCAACACCTTCTATCTGATGTTCGCTGGCCTGATCGCCGTCGGTGTGGTCTACAACGCGGCGCGGATCAGCCTGTCCGAGCGCGGCCGGGAGCTGGCGACGCTTCGGGTGCTGGGATTCAGCCGCTTCGAGGTGTCCTACATTCTGTTGGGTGAGTTGATGTTGCTCACCCTTTTGGCCGTGCCGGTCGGCTGCGGGCTCGGCTATCTGCTCGCTTGGCTGACCACCTTCGCCTTCGATGTGGAGCTTTACCGGATTCCTCTGGTCCTCGAACCTTCAACCTACGGCGCGGCGGCCTTGATTGTCGCCGGGGCCGCCCTTGCCTCGGGCCTGGTGGTCCGGCGGCGGATCGACCGGCTGGATCTGGTCGCGGTCCTGAAAACGCGGGAGTAAGACGCAATGAAAAAACTCAAAGCCCTCAAACCCGTCTTCGGCCTCGCTGTCTTGCTGTTGTTGGCCGGGTTGATCTATCTCTCGTTCAAGCCGAAACCCATCGCCGCCGATCTGGCCCAGGTCGAGCGGGGCCCGCTGGCGGTGACCGTCGGCGACGAAGGGCGGACCCGGGTCCGCGAGGTCTACGTGGTTTCCGCCCCGGTCGGTGGCAAGGTTCAGCGCATCGAAGCCAAGGCGGGCGACCCGGTGGTTAAGGACGACACGGTGCTCGCCACCATTCGCCCGAGCGCGCCGCAGTTCCTCGACGAGCGGGACGAACGCCGGGCAAAGGCCAACGTCAAGGCGGCTCGCGCCGCCCTTTCCCTGGCCGAAGCGACCCTGGCGCGGACCAAGGCGGCGCTCGATTTCGCCGAAACCGAACTGGTCCGGGCGCGCAAACTGACCGCCAAGAAGGCCGCTTCGAAAAAGGAACTGGACGAGGCGGAACTCGACTACAAGACCGCCGGGGCCGAAATGGCCAGCGCACGGGCCGCCATGGATATGCGGCGCTACGAGTTGGAAACCGCCGAAGCCGCCCTGATCCAACCCAACGAATCGCAGGAAACGCCCCCCACCGTCGGCTGCTGCGTCGAGGTGCATGCGCCAATCGTCGGGAGGGTTTTGAAGGTGTTGCGTGAAAGCGAAGCGGTGGTTCAGGCGGGCGAACCGCTGGTCGAGCTGGGCGATCCGACCGATCTGGAGATCGTCGTCGACCTGTTGAGCGAAGACGCGGTGAAGATCGCCCGCGGCGCTGATGCGACGATTGAAAATTGGGGCGGGCCGGGCGCTCTGAAGGGCCGGGTCCGCACCGTCGAACCTTACGGGTTCACCAAAATCTCAGCGCTCGGCGTCGAGGAACAACGGGTCAACGTGGTGATCGATTTGACCGACCCGCGGGGAAAATGGGACCGCCTGGGCCACGGCTACCGGGTCGACGCCAAGGTGACCATCTGGCAGGCCGACAACGCCCTGCAGGTTCCGCTTTCCGCCCTGTTCCGCACCGGCGACACCTGGACGGTGTTTGCCGTTGAAAACAACCGGGCGGTGCTGAAAAAAGTCACCCTCGGCCAGCGCAACCACCGGGTCGCCGAAATCGCCGACGGCCTCAAAGAAGGAGAAACGGTTATTCTCCACCCGTCCGACAAGATCGAGGCGGGCAGCGCGGTGATCGCGCGGGATTAGGGGTATGCGCTCTAGACCGCGCCGCCGCCGTAGGCCAGGGCCAGCAGGGCCGCGCCGAGGATCAGGCGGTAGATGACGAAAGGCGTGAAGGTGGCGCGCTTCAGCCAAGCCATCATTAAAGCAATGGCGATCAATGCTGTGCCGAAAGCCAGGGCGGCGGCCATCATCGCGTCGCCGGTGAGCTGAACGTCACCCAGCTTATAAAGCTCCCAGCCTTTCAACACGCCCGCGCCCAGGATGGTCGGGATCGACAACAGCATGGAAAAGCGCGCCGCATCGGCCCGCTCGAAACCCAGCATCCGGGCCGCCGTGACGGTGATGCCGGACCGGGAGGTGCCGGGGATCAGCGCCAGGCACTGGGCGATACCGATAAACAAAGTGCCGCCGATGGTCATATGCTCGATGCGCCGGATGGTCATGCCGAACTTGTCGGCCAAATAGAGCAGTACCCCGAACCCGAAGGTGGTCCAGCCGATAATCATCAAGCTGCGCAGGCCGTCGGCGTAATATTCGTTCATCAAATATCCCGCCCCGATCACCGGCAGGGTGCCGAGAATCAACAGGCCCAACAAGCGGCTGCCCGGATGGCGTTTGCCTTTAACCATGCTGCCCAGCCCGGCCAGAATCGTGCCGATATCCCGCCAGAAATAGAGCAAAACCGCGCCCAAGGTGCCCACATGGACGGCCACGTCCAACAACAGGCCCTGATCTTGCCATCCCATAAAGATCGGCACCAAGATCAAGTGCCCGGAAGAGCTGATCGGCAGAAATTCGGTAATTCCCTGTACCGCCGCCAAAACCGCTAGATGTAGAAGTGGCAAACCCCGTTCCCCCAAAATATCGTCAGGTTTTTATATCAGACCCGCGCCCTGTTTCGAAAGAGACTGATTTAGTACCATTTTGGTACAATATAAATGTCGCCGCAGGCCGGGAAAGCCATTTTCCGGGTTGTCGGTAAAAACGGAAACGGGCATATAGTTAACTTATACTGACCTTTTAGTTCGATTTCACTGGACATCGCCAACCCGGCGGCTTAAGAAGTGAGCTCCGCCAACGTCACCGACGTCTTTTTGCGCCCGCCCGTTTGCGCGGCGCACCGGTGGCCCAAGCCCTCCGAGCATAAGGGAGGCCAAGGGCGGCTTTTGAGTAGCAGACGATCAGCAAGACGGAAGGGGCGCGGGACCATGTCCAAACCCATGCATCAGTTCACGACTGTCGGCCACGCCATGCCGGAAAAACGCAAACCGGAGGAACGGTCCAAGGATTTCGGCGAAATCTATCAGGGCTATCCGGTGCCCAAGGCCGCCGAACAATCGTCGCGTTGCGAGCAGTGCGGCATTCCGTTCTGCCAGGTCCACTGTCCGCTGCAGAACAATATTCCCGACTGGCTGAAACTGGTCGCCAACGACCGCATGGAAGAAGCCTACGAGGTCAGCAGCGCCACCAACAACTTCCCGGAAATCACCGGCCGCATTTGCCCGCAGGACCGTCTGTGCGAAGGCGGCTGCGTGCTTGAGCAGTCCCGCCACAACACGGTGACCATCGGTTCGGTGGAAAAATTCATTACCGACCACGCCTTCGAGCAGGACTGGGTCAAGCCGATCAAGCCTCGGGTCGAGCGCGCCGAATCGGTCGGCATTATCGGCGCGGGCCCCGGCGGTATGGCGGCGGCCGAACAACTGCGCAAAAAAGGTTATCAAGTGACCGTTTACGACCGTCACGACCGGGTCGGCGGCCTGCTGGTCTACGGCATCCCCAACTTCAAGCTCGACAAAACCATCGTCGAGCGGCGCGCCAAGCTGATGGCAGACAGCGGCGTGACCTTCCGGATGAATTTCGAAGTGGGCCGCGACGCCAGCCTCGCCGACCTGCGCACCGAACACGACGCCCTGCTGATCGCCACCGGCGTCTATAAGGCGACCGATTTGTCCATCCCCGGCAACGACCTCGGAAACGTCGTCCAGGCGCTCGACTATCTGATCGCCTCCAACAAACAGGGCCTGGGCGACACCGTCGAAGCCTTTGACAGCGGCGCACTTAACGCCGAGGGCAAGAACGTCGTGGTGGTCGGCGGCGGCGACACCGCCATGGACTGCGTGCGCACGGCGCTGCGTCAAGGCGCCAAGTCGGTCAAATGCCTCTACCGCCGCGACCGGGCCAACATGCCGGGCTCGGCCCGCGAGGTCCATCACGCCGAAGAGGAGGGAGCCGACTTCGTCTGGCTGGCCAGTCCCTTGGAGTTCAACGGCGACGACGGCGTGGTCGACTCGGTGACTGCGGTGGAGATGCACTTAGGGCTAGCCGACGAATCGGGCCGCCAGACGCCGCAGCCCATCGACGGCTCCGACTACGATTTACCCGCCGACTTGGTGATCAAGGCGCTGGGCTTCGGCCCGGAAAATCTGCCGGAACTGTTCGGCGAGCCGGAACTGGCGGTCGACAAATGGGGCACCCTGCCGGTCGATGCGGCCAAGATGACCAACCTGCCCGGCGTTTTCGCCGCCGGCGACATCGTTCGCGGCGCGTCCCTGGTGGTCTGGGCCATCCGCGACGGGCGCGACGCCGCCGACGGCATTCACCGTTACATCGAAACCAACAAAGTTCAGGCTGCGGAGTAGGATCATGAGCAAGGATTATGAAAAGCAGTTGGCGGACGCCGCCTATTACGCCGAACACGGCCTCTACGACCCGGCCCAGGAACACGACGCCTGCGGCGTCGGCATGATCGCCGCCATCGACGGCAAACCCCGGCGCGAAGTGGTCGAAGCGGGCATCGCCGCTCTCGGCAAATTGTGGCACCGGGGCGCGGTCGACGCCGACGGCAAAACCGGCGACGGCGCGGGCATCCACGTTCAAATTCCGCAGGACTTTTTCAAGGACCACATCGCCCACACCGGCCATAAACCGTTGGGCGGCAAGATCGCCGTCGGGATGATTTTTCTGCCCAAGGCTGATCAGGAGGGCCAGGAAGACTGCCGTTGCATCGTCGAAACCGAAATCCTGCGCTTCGGCTACACCATCTACGGCTGGCGGCAGGTGCCGGTCGACGTCAGCGTGGTCGGCGAGAAAGCCAATACCAGCCGCCCCGAAATCGAACAGATCATGATCGCCAACAACAAGGGCGTCGACGACGATCAGTTCGAAACCGACCTCTACATCATTCGGCGGCGCATCGAAAACAAGGTGCGCGCCGAATCGATCAACGACTTTTACATCTGCTCCCTGTCGGGCCGGTCGATCATCTACAAAGGCATGTTCCTGGCCGAGCAGTTGACCAGCTTTTACCCGGACCTGCTGGACGAACGGTTCGTCTCCAACTTCGCCATTTATCACCAGCGGTATTCGACCAACACCTTCCCGACCTGGAAGCTGGCCCAGCCGTTCCGCACCCTGGCCCACAACGGCGAAATCAATACGGTGTCGGGTAACATCAACTGGACGACCTGCCACGAAGCGCGCATGGAATCCGCCGTCTTCGGTCACTATATCGAAGACCTTAAGCCATTGATCGGTCGTGGTTTTTCAGACTCGGCGGCGCTCGATGCGGTGTTTGAAATCCTGATCCGCGCCGGGCGTCCGGCCCCGGCGGTCAAGGCGCTGATGATCCCCGAATCGACCGCGCAAAACGCCACCATGCCCGACAAGCACCGGGCGTTGTTCAACTACTGCAACGGCGTCATGGAGCCCTGGGACGGTCCGGCGGCGGTTTGCGCCACCGACGGCCGTTGGCTGGTCGCCGGTCTCGACCGCAACGGCCTACGCCCCATGCGCTACACCATCACCGCCGACGGGATCTTGAGCGTCGGGTCGGAAACCGGCCTGCTGGAAGTGCCGGAATCCAACATCAAGGAAAAAGGCCGGGTGTCGCCGGGCGGCATCATCGGCGTCGATTTGGCCGAAGGGAAATTCTACGGCGATACGGAGCTCAAAGACTGGCTGGCCGAACGCAACGACTACAGCGGCTGGCTGACCGGCAACACCAAGATCGACAGCCTGATCAAGGAAGACCGCGACGAATCGCCGCGCCTTGAGAACGACACCTTGCATCGGCGGCAAAAAGCGTTCGCGTTGAGCCGCGAAGACATGGAGCTGATCCTTCACCCCATGGCGGTCGACGGCAAGGAAGCCATCGGCTCGATGGGCGACGACACGCCCCAGGCGGTGCTCTCCGAGCGCTATCGCGGCCTGCACCACTTCTTCAGGCAGATGTTCAGCCAGGTGACCAACCCGCCGATCGACAGCCTGCGCGAAAACCGGGTGATGACCCTGCGCACCCGGCTCGGCAACCTGGGCAACATCCTGGACGAATCGGCGGCCCAGATGGACCATTTGCAGCTCGAATCGCCGGTGCTGACCAATGCCGAGTTCGAAGCCATGCGCGGCTACATGGGCGATACGGCCCGCGAAGTCGACTGCACCTTTACGCCCGAAGAAGGGCTGGAAGCGGCGATTGAGCGGATTTGCCTCGACGCCGAAGACGGCGTGCGCGGCGGCTGCACCCATGTCATTCTCACCGATGAGAACATGGGACAGGACCGTCCGGCCATTCCGATGATTCTGGCCACCGCCGCCGTCCATTCACGGTTGATCGCCGAATCCCTGCGGACCTTCACCTCGTTGAACGTCCGCTCGGCGGAAGCCTTGGACGTGCACTATTTCGCCGTGCTGATCGGCGTCGGCGCGACCACGGTCAACGCGTACTTGGCCCAGGAAGCGATTGCCGAGAGGCATCGCCGCGGCCTGTTCGACGGGCTCGACCTCAAGAGCTGCGTCATCAACTACAAAAAAGCCGTCGAACAGGGGCTGCTGAAAATCATGTCCAAAATGGGCATCGGCGTGGTCAGCTCCTATCGCGGCGGCGCTTGTTTCGAGGCCGTCGGCCTGTCGCGCACCCTGGTCGCCCGCTACTTCCCCAACATGACCTCGCGCATTTCGGGGATCGGCCTGGCCGGGATTCAGGCCAAGGTCCTGGGTCAACATAAGCTGGCCTTCGAAGACGAAAGTTCGGTGCTCGACGTCGGCGGTTTCTACAACTACCGGGCCAGCGGCGAATACCACGGCTTCCAGGGCCCGTTGATCCACAAGCTCCAGGAAGCGGTCAAAACCGGCTCCTACCGGGCCTACAAGGAATACGCCAAAGGCATCTACGCCCGCCCACCGATCCATCTACGCGATCTTCTGGACTTCAAACCGGTCGAAGAAAAGATTTCACAAAACGAGGTGGAATCGATCACCGAAATCCGCAAACGTTTCGTCACGCCGGCCATGTCGCAAGGCGCTCTGTCGCCCAAGGCCCATGAGACCCTGGCCATCGCGATGAACCGGGTCGGCGCCAAGTCCAACTCGGGCGAAGGCGGCGAGGACCCGGCCCGCTTCACCCCTAGAGCCAACGGCGACAACGCCAGTTCGGCGATCAAGCAGGTGGCCTCGGCCCGCTTCGGCGTCACGGCGGAGTATCTGACCAACTGCCGGGAAATCCAGATTAAGGTCGCCCAGGGCGCAAAACCCGGCGAAGGCGGTCAGTTGCCCGGCTTCAAGGTGACGCTGGACATCGCCCGGCTGCGCCATTCGACGCCCGGCGTGACGCTGATTTCGCCGCCGCCGCACCACGATATTTATTCCATCGAAGACTTGGCCCAGCTGATCTATGACTTGAAGCAGATCAACCCGGTCGCCAAGGTTTGCGTCAAGCTGGTGGCGCGCACCGGGGTCGGCACCATCGCCGCCGGGGTCGCCAAAGCCAAGGCCGACGTCATCCTGCTTTCAGGCTACGACGGCGGCACCGGGGCCAGCCCGCAAACCTCGATCAAATTCGCCGGTCTGCCCTGGGAAATGGGGCTGTCCGAAATCAATCAGGTCCTCACCCTCAACCGGCTGCGCGACCGGGTGACGCTGCGCGTCGACGGCGGCATCAAGACGGGCCGCGACGTGGTCGTCGCCGCCATGCTGGGGGCCGAAGAGTTCGGCGTCGGCACCACCTCGTTGATCGCCATGGGCTGCATCATGGTCCGCCAGTGTCACACCAACACCTGCCCGGTCGGCGTTTGCACCCAGGACGAAGCGCTGCGCGGCAAGTTCACCGGCACCCCGGCCAAGGTGGTCAACCTGTTTACCTTCCTGGCCGAGGAAGTACAGGAAATCCTCGCCCGGATCGGCGTCACCAAACTGGAAGACGTGATCGGACGCACCGATCTGCTGGCCCAGGTCAGCCGGGGCGCGGCCCATCTCGACGACCTCGACTTGAACCCGCTGCTCGCCCAGGCCGATCTGGGGGATCGTTCCAGGGTCTGTACGCTCGAAGGCCGCAACCCGGTGCCCGATACGCTCGACGCCCAGATGATCAAAGACGCCCAACCGACCCTGGAGTTGGGCGAAAAAATGCAGCTGACCTATTCGGTGCGCAACACCCACCGGGCGGTCGGCACCGCCTTGTCGTCGGCCATCACCCGGACCTACGGGATGAAAAAGCTGGCGCCGGGCCATCTGCACGTCAAACTGCGCGGCGCAGCCGGGCAGTCCCTGGGCGCGTTCGCCGTGCAAGGGCTGACGCTGGAAGTCTCGGGCGACGCCAACGATTACGTCGGCAAGGGCCTGTCCGGCGGCACGATTATCGTGCGTCCGCCGCGTTCGACCCTGGCCAAACGCAAATCCCAGGACAACACGATCATCGGCAACACGGTGCTCTACGGCGCGACCGCCGGGAAACTGTTCGCCGCCGGTCAGGCCGGAGAACGCTTCTGCGTCCGTAACTCGGGCGCCGAAGCGGTGGTCGAAGGCTGCGGCTCCAACGGTTGCGAATACATGACCAACGGCACGGTGGCGATCCTCGGAACGGTGGGCGACAACTTCGCCGCCGGGATGACCGGCGGCATGGCCTACGTCTACGATCCCGAAGGCGATTTGCCGCGGCGGATCAATCCGGAAACGGTGCTGCACCAGCGCATCGAGGTGGAGCACTGGGAAACCGTCCTGCGCGGTCTGATCGAGGAACACGCCGCGGTAACCGGGTCGCCGTTCGCCGAACAGCTGATCAACGACTGGCGGCGCGAAAAGCACAATTTCTGGCAGATCGTGCCCAAGGAAATGCTGGATAAACTGGAGATTCCAGTCGCCAAGACGAAGATGAAAAAAACCGCTTAGCGGCTCTGTACCCCTCCGGCTCCCCCTAGAAGGGGGAGGGAAAGATGGGTGTTATTTGTTCCTCCCCTTTTAGGGGAGGTTAGGAGGGGTACCTTTCCGGCGTCCGCATCTAAAGAAACGGAAAGGCTCGAATCATTCGGGCCTTTTATTTTTCAAGGGCTTCCCGGTATGATCGCGCTTATGTTGCGCAACCTGCCCTATGGAAAGGCCAAAGACCAAAGCGGACTGACGCCGATGGCGCTCTCGGTCCTTGTCGCCCTGGCCATTTTCATCTTCGACGTCTCCACCCCCTTGGGTGTGGCGGGCGGGGTTCCCTATGTGGCCCTGGTACTGATCGGGCTTTGGATGCCTGATCGGCGCAATATCGTCTTTCTCGCCTTCGTCGGCTCGGTGCTTACCGTCGCTGGTTACTACCTGTCGGAAGAGGCCGGGATTTATTGGATGGTCCTGACCAACCGCGCCTTGGCCTTTTTTGCCATTTGGAGCGCCGCCTTTCTTGCTTACCAGCGCAAGGAAAAAGAGGAAGAGCTGCAAAAGGCCCACGATGAATTGGAAGTGCGGGTGCGCAACCGGACGGCCGACCTGCAGCAGGAAATGGCAGAACGGCGGCGGGCCGAGGACATGGCGCGCAAGCTGGAATCGGAACTGGCTCAATCGCGGCGGATCAGCGAAATCACCGAGACTACGACTATTTTAGCCCATGAGCTGAACAATCCCCTATCGGTGATTTCGGGTTACGCTCAAGGCGTCCTGCAGATGGTCAAAACCGGAGAATTCGACAACCGCGAACTGCTCCAGGCCCTCGAACGGATCAACGAACAGACCGACCGGGCCAGCGATATCATCCGCTCGACCCGCGACCTGGTTCAACGCAATACCGGCTTGCGCGAGACTACCCATCTCAACAAAGTGGTCGATAAGGTGCTCGGTTTCCTGCGCGACGATTTTCACCGCGATTCCATCTCGCTGGATCTGCGGTTGGCAAGAGACCTGAACCCGGTCGAAGCGGACCCGACGCAAATGCAGCAGGTGCTGCTCAATCTGTTGCGCAACGCCAACGACGCCGTGGCGTCGCGGGCTCCCGGATCGCGCAAAATCATGATCGCCACGCGCAACGGAAAAGACGACACGGTGGAGGTGGCCGTCAGCGACAACGGGGTCGGAATTCCCGACGATGTCCGCCAACGTATTTTCAGTCCTTTTTACACAACCAAAGATAAAGGACTTGGCATGGGGCTTTCCATAAGCCATACCATAGTGGAGTCTCACG
>Ga0209475_10002027_pt1 | contig 22080 bp, 23 predicted proteins | sample tdDd471_FD_187128 | JGI IMG/M metagenome (GOLD analysis project Ga0209475, IMG submission 187128) | Marine sediment microbial communities from the Atlantic coast under amendment with organic carbon and nitrate - tdDd47.1 (SPAdes)... | ecosystem: Environmental > Aquatic > Marine > Coastal >... | reverse complement strand
AAATACAGTGGAGTCCGCTATCCTCGGACAAAAATGACGCGCCCTCACATCATCCGAAGGCGGCCTGCCCCTTCAGGGAGTCGCTCGGCGAGGTTGCGCACTGCAACACCGCGGATATGCGCGCATGACCCGCGCCGGGCACAACACCATCCGGGCATCACCGGAAAGAGAATCTGCTCAGTTGCCTATAGATTTGCCCCAGTGCCAGGAGGACCTGATCAGCCCATTCCTGGTTCGGCGCGTCGGGCCATGCCTGCGGTTCCAGTGCGATGCCTGAAAACGCGGTATAGGGCGTTCCGTCCAGTCCGGGCAGGTCGTCGGTCCTGATCTTGCCGCCGTCATAGACCTGAAGTCCTGGCTCGGTCGTCTCGATCGTCATTTCCACGCCGGACTCCGCCCCCTTCAGCCGCGCGACGGGGCGGCAGGCGCAGCGCTGCCTGGAAAGACAAAGATTATGGTCGTAGCGCGCGTCCCCTGACAGCAATGGCCGGGCCGTCCGGAAATCGAACTGGGTTCCCTCAACCGACGCGACGTCGCCCGTCGGCACGAAGTCGTCGTCGAGTTTCAGGAAGTGGTCGGCATGGACCTGGAATTCCTGCCGGCGCGCGTCGCCGCCGCCATCGAGATTGAAATAGCTGTGATGGGCGAAGTTGCAGACCGTATCCGCGTCGGTTTCGGCGGAAATCGATATTTCCAGGACTGGACCGGGCAAGATGCCATAGGTCGCCCGAACGTCCATTGTGCCGGGAAACCCCATATGGCCGTCAGGCAGGGTCAAGGCCAGCGTCACGAAATCGGCGCCGACTTCCTCGATACGCCAGAGCTGCTTTCCCGCTCCCCCCGCACCGCCGTGCAGCGTGTGCCTGTCGAGCACGTTCCTGTCGAACCGGTAGACCTTTCCGCCGATCTCGGCCTGCCCGTTGCGAATCCGATTGGCGGCCCGACCGACAATCGAGCCGAAGTTCGGGGATCGCGTGGGATAATGCTCGAATTCAGGAAACCCCAAGACCAGCGAATGCCCCACGCCATCGAGCCGCAGGTCCTGAAGCACCGCGCCCCAGGTGAGAATATTGGCGGAAAGCCCATGCGCGGAGAGGCGCACGCGCTCCACCGCACGCCCATCGCCAAGCTGCCCGAACGCCTCAACCACGGGCTTACTTGCCCCAGCGCAAAGCGAGCGGATTGACCTCGCGAGCCAGTTCGAGAAGCTGTTCCCGCGTATCCGGATGCAACGGGCGGGTGGGGTGACGGACATGGTCCGACGCGATCACCCCGCCTTCCTTCATGACGGTCTTGCAGGATCGCCAGCCGCATTGCCGGTTCTCGAAATTTATGATCGGCAGCAGCCTTGCGTAGATTTTCTTGGCCTCGTCCCGGCGCCCTTCCAGATGCGCGAAAACGGCCGGACGGATCAGGTCCGGCAGTGTCGCGGATGTCATCGATCCGGTGGCTCCGGCATCCAGATCGGGTATCAGCGTTATCGCTTCCTCCCCGTCGAAGGGGCCTTCGATCGCGTCCCCGCCCGCCGCGATCAAGGCGCGGAGTTTGGCGGCCGCCTGCGGCGTTTCGATTTTGAACAGTTTGACCTGTTCGATTTCCCGCGCCATGCGAACCAGGAACGGGACGGAGAGCGTGACACCCGACAAGGGGGCGTCCTGGACCATGATCGGGATGCCGCCGGCCTTGGCGGCCTTCTCGAAATGTTCGAACACGCCTTCCTCATCGGCGCGCAGCAACGCACCGTGATAGGGCGGCATCAGCATGATCATCGCCGCGCCCATCTCGGCGGCTTCCCGCGCGCGGGCCTCGACGATCGCGGTGGAGAAATGGGATGCCGTGACGATTACCGGCACCCGCCCGTCCGCCTGCTCCAGACATACCCTGGTCAGCGAGGCGCGCTCTTCGTCCGACAGCAGGAATTGTTCCGAGAAGTTGGCCAGAATGCAGATACCGTCCACCCCCTGATCGACCATGCAGTCGATCACCCGGCGCATGCCGTCATAGTCCACGGCGCCGGACTCGGTAAACGGCGTCGGCGCCACCGGCCACACGCCGGTATAAGGCTTTTCGGTCATTCTCATTCTCCTCCCCGAAGGCATTTTTTTCGCTGCCGAACTCTGCCTCGCTACCCTGTCACCGTCAAACAGGGCGGTTGCGCATCCCGATACCGGTCCGCGTGATATCAACTTGCGCTTTCACCTTTCGGCCATCGACAACTTGGTGCGAACCTGACTATATCTTTTGCGATTAGGCTAATGTTTCTGCCAAATGGAGGCATATGTCGCTTGGCTTGAAAGCTGAAAGGGATGGCCGGTCATATGGATGACAATGCACGCGCCCTTTCCCCTATCAAGGTTACGGAAGATGCTAACGAGGCCGCCGTGGACGAAAACGCGCGCCTGAAGGCAGAGCTCGAAGAGCTTCGTGCCGAAACGGAGGCCCTGCGCCGGCAACTGGAAAATTCCGCCGCGCGCGAAGCATATGCGGAGGCCTTCGACAATAGTTCCGAAGCCGTCGTCATCTATGACGCTGACGGCCTGTTGGTTGCCTGCAACCGAAGTTTCCGCGAACTCTACGGCTATTCGGAAGACGAAGCCCGGCCGGGTGTGCATTTCGCGGAATTGGGACGCATCGACGTCGAACGGGGCAATGTGGTCGTCGGCGACGAATTCGGCGACGATGACGACTATCTACGCCGAAAGGCCGAGTTCAGAGAGAAACTGGAAGGCTCGTTCATCGTTCGCCTGAAGGATGGGCGATGGATCAAGACCAGCGACCGTCCCTTCAGCCGGGGTGGCTTTGTCAGCATTCAAATCGACGTCACCGAAATCAAGAAGAACGAGGAAGAACTCCGCATCGCCAAGGAAGCCGCGGAAGAGGCCGTGCACTCGAAGTCGGAATTCCTGGCCAATATCAGCCACGACCTGCGGACGCCCTTGAACGCGATCATGGGCTTTTCCGACATGATCCTGAACGAGGTCGGCGGTCCGCTCGAGAACGAGAAGTACCGCGGCTACCTTCAGAACATCCACAAGAGCGGGTCGCTCCTGCTTTCCATCGTCGACGACATCCTGGATACGGCGCGACTGGACAGCGGGAAGTTCACCCTTCGGCCCCAGACCTTCGATCTGGTGGAATGTTCGAAGGAGGTCATCGACGGATTTGCGCCGATCGCGCTTGAGAAGGGTGTGAAGATCGATCTGGTCGTTCCGGAGGATTGCCCGCACGATATCTACATGGATCGCAGGGCGTTGATCCAAATCCTCAACAACCTCATTTCGAATTCCTGCAAGCACACGGACCAAGACGGTTCCGTGACCGTGGAATGGCACACACCCAAGAACGGCACTGTCTCCGTCTCGGTTGCCGACGACGGGGCAGGCATGCCGCAGGAGCTCGTCGAGAAGATCGGCGAACCTTTCCTGTCCGACGGCACCTCCGCCGCACCGAGCAACGAAAGAGGCACCGGGCTGGGAATTTATATCTGCACGAAGCTGACGGCTGCTTTGGACGGTGCCCTGCATGTGTCGAGCGAGATGGGGAAAGGCACGACCGTCACCATCAGCTGGCCATACCACCACAAGGAACCCAACCAGGGTGCGCCGCTTCACACGTGACAATCTCGGCTAAAAATCAGCCTTTCGCCAATTCGCCCGGCCGTCCGATCCGTCGATACCGCGCCACGAATTCGCTTGCTTTCGCACGGGTTTGATCCGCCGCATCCCCCGGGCGATACAGGGCGGAGCCAAGGCCGAATCCGGATGCGCCGGCATTCAGGTATTGCTCCATCGTATCGGGCGTGATCCCGCCGACAGGGATGGTCTGCACCCCCTTCGGAAGGACGGCTTTCATCGCTTTCAATCCAACCGGCGGAATCAGTTCTGCCGGGAACAGCTTTATCGCCGTCGCCCCCAGCTCCAGCGCGCGAAAGGCCTCCGTCGGGGTCATCACGCCGGGACAGTAGATCATGCCAAGCGCGCCTGCGCGTTCGGCGACCCGCTCGTTCAGGTTGGGCGCGACGGCCAGCGTGCCGCCCGCGTCATGAACGGATTGAACGTGATCCGCCGTCAGGATCGTCCCGCCGCCGACAACCATCGCATCGCCGAACCGTTGCGACAGAAGTTCGATACTCCGCAGCGGGTCCGGTGAATTCAACGGGACCTCGACAATGCGGAAGCCCGCCTCCTGCAAGGCTTCGCCGATAGCGACAACCGCATCCGGCGTCACGCCGCGCAGGATTGCGATCAAGGGCAATTCGCCGAAGGCTGCCGTCCACCCGTTCATTCGTTCCACCTTCCTTTTCGTTCCGCACCGCCGGTCACGCCGTGATCAGGCCGGCTTCCCGCGCGATCGCAAACTGCCCCATTGCGGCGGCATCTTCCGGCGCCGGCACGGCGCCGATCCCGGCGAGGCCGAGAGCCAGACTGTATCTTTCGGTCAGCGCACCGCTGCCGACAATCGTCACCGGCGGCGCAGCCGCGTCATCCAGGCCGTAATCGCGCTTGGCGGACAGAATTTCCTCCCCGATCAGCAGGCCGGAAAGGTAGTCCGCGCCCTGTTCCGGCTTCAGGCGGTCATACAGGGCCAACGTTCGGGCGCTGAATATGTGCCGAAGCAGAGACGCACCCGAGTCAAACCGCGCCTTCACCCCCCGCTCGAACCCGCCGGTCAGGGCGCCGCCAGGTTCTTCCATCAGCCGCCCCAGGATCGAATGTGTCTTCAGGACAGCATAGACCTCGCCGGTCATGTAGGTATCGAACCGTTCCAGGCGCGCATCGCGCACGCTGACCCATTTGCTGTGGGTGCCCGGCATGACGAACAGCCCATCGCGGCGGCCGTCTTCGGCCAGGCAGCCGACGATCTGCGTTTCTTCTCCCCGCATGATGTCCGGCGCTTCCGCCGCCGCGTCCTGGTCCATGCCGCACACGAAATGCAGCCGGCACGCCGATGTGACGTCGACCGGTACCAAGGAGGCAGCGAGTTCCCCAATGCCGCCCGGGACCGGTACGTAAGGCGTTTCGACCCAGCCGTTTCGACTCGTGATCATGCCGGAGGCAATAACCGGAATCCCCGGAAATGCGTCGAGCCAATCCGCGACGAAACGCCGGAATGTGCCGGCGAACCCGTCCTTGTGCTCGCCAGGATCCCTTCCGCCGAGCTTCGTCTTTCGAGGACGCCGCCGGCGGAATCGAGCAGATGCGCACGAAGCGATGTCGTGCCCCAATCCAACCCTATCAGGGCGACGGATTTGCCGCTTGTCATGGTCCAGCCTCAAGCAAGGAAACGGTAGGCGCCTATCTTGCGCCTCGCGGGAGCCGGCAGGAAAGCCCCAACATGGGTCAGAAGCAGCGGATCTCCGCTTCCGCCTGGGCGCGCCGCAATTCGGCAACGACCGTATTCGTGAAATGCGCGTGCCGGAAGATCGCCGTCTTCTCCCCCGATGTCTGTCGCATGGCCAGGACGGTTTCGGCGGACACATAGTCGTCATATGGCAGAATGGTCGCAATGATGTCGATCGAACAGGAGCACCGGGTCAGCATCTCGCGGGTTTGACCGTTCGTCACCATGCACGCGAAGACGTAATCCGCCCGCGTTTCCGTCGGATAGTCGTTGAATCCGGTCGGGATCGGCGTTGCGTTCTGCGCTTGCGCCGGTCCGATGCAAGCCGAAATCGCGGCCGCCGCCATGACCATCCCCAGGACCTTAGGCATTCTCACTCTCCCAGCATCGCGGTTCGGTATGTGATCTGCTCCCGAAAGGCGACAGCGCCGTCCGCATGCGGACGGGTTTCCGCCGAAAACAGGATGAACCCGCCGGGTGCGTTGTCGGACATGATGAAACGCAGTTCCAAATCCGCGAATTCCCCCATCCTTTCCCTGTTCTGGTCATGCAGAAACGGGATGAAGGTGATCTGCTGGGCATCCACGGTCTTGTCGCCAACCTGCGCCTGCACAGGGGTTATGGTTCCACCGTCGCGCAATGCCGCCTTCATGCGGTTGCGGATATAGAAGGGACTGCCGCCCGTGATATTCGCCATCGCACGCAGGCTGGATTCCAGAAAGGTCAGCAGGACCGGGTTGCCGATCGACACAGGCAACGGGTTCATGCGCCGGCGGACCTTACCCTCGGACAGCATCGAAATGACCGCTTCCCGGGACCCGTCCTGGCCGTCCTGCAGGGCGACGCGCAATTCGCCGTCGTCAATCCACTGTACCCGGTCGTCTTCTTCCGCCCCTTCGCGGATATGCCCGTAGATCAATTCGGTACCCGGCGCGATCGCCTGAAGCACGCCTTCGGCGAAAAGCCGGTCGCTGGCTTGCCCCGCCGCCGCGGCCATCGGGAACAGAACCACGGGCATCAGAACAATCGCGGCGAGGCCGAGAGCGCGCTTGAGTCCATCAATCATTCGAAATCTCCGTAAGCATGAAACCCCTCCCTCTTACAGTTCGGATGTCGATTCCGAAATTCGACAAAGGTGCCAGTTTGCGGCGCAGGTATCCGATATAGACATCGACCACGTTTTCCGAGGACCCGCCACCGCCCAGCCAAAGGGAGTCGAATATATCGCCGCGGCTGACCACATGCCCGGCATTGCGGATAAGATAGGCAAGAAGATCCCCTTCGCGCTCGGTCAGCGCGACCGACCGGCTGGCCCCCTCGACCTCTCTGGTTTCCGGATCGTATCTCAACCCCGCCACGGCGATTGTCTGCGTCGCTTCGGCAATCCGGCGGCGTTCCTGCACCTTCAGCCGCGCAACGAGTTCCGAAAATTCGAAAGGCTTTGCGACATAATCGTCCGCACCGGCTTCCAACCCGCTCGCCCGCTCATCGACGCCCGACAGCGCGCTCAGTATGATGATGGGCGCGCTCATTCCGTCCGCGCGCAGCCGGCGAACCAGGTCCGTACCGCTTTGGTCGCCCAACATGACATCAACGATCGCCGCATCGCAGCCCCTGCCGGCCAGGTCCGTCGCCGATGCGATATCCTGCGCGACGACGGGGTCGTACCCCTCGCGCGCAAGGCCTCGCGACAGCGCCGAAGCGATGTCCTCGTCATCTTCGACGATCAACACCCGCGGCGATGCTTCAACCATTGCTCACCTTCCTTGCCGGTTCCGCGGCCTCCACACCGGATTGCGCCGGAAGACGGATGACGACTTGCGCCCCTCGACCGCCAAGCTTGCCGCCCCGCGGCGGCCTTGGCGCCGGACTGTTGATCGAAATCGTGCCGGATTGCTGCCCGACGACCCACCGCGCCAAAGCCAGCCCGACGCCGAAACCCGACCCCATCGCCTCCCGCGCGCCGCGGGCGAACCGGCCGAAGACACGCTCCGAATCCCCTTCGGCCAGTCCCTGCCCTTCGTCCAACACGGAAAGCTCCGCCTCACCATCGATCATATGGGTGGCGACTTCGATGACCGCCCCTTTCGGGGAGTGCTTCACGGCGTTTTCAATCAACCCGCAGACAACCTGACGGCACCAGTCGGCGTCACCCAAGGTCGGCGCGGATTCCAAAACCGCCGCAAGCGTGACGTTCTGGCGTTTCGCCAGCGGCGCCATATCCGCAACCGCGTCTTCCGCCGCCGCGGCAAGGTCGAAGGGCCGTGAATCCAACTCGACTTGCCCTGTTTCCGAGCGCGCAACGCGCAGCAGATCGTCGATCCGGCGGTTCAGGCGCACCGCGCGGGACCGTATGACGGACAGTGCATCGACCGCTTCCGCCGGATCCACGCCATCCTTCAGCGCGAGTTCGGATTCCGCGAGGATGACCGTCAAAGGCGTCCGCAATTCATGCCCGACATCGGCGAAGAAGCGCCGGCGTTCCGCGTCGATCATCGACAGTCTGCCGTTGGCTTCCGACAGTTCAGCGGTACGCGCCGCCACCGTCTCGCTGAGCCGGGCCCGGTCGCTGTCGACTTCCGCGCGCCGTTCACGCAAACGCGCCGCCGTCGTGTTGATGACGCCGAACAACGCGCCCAACTCGTCGCGCCGCGTGACCGGCAGGTCGATGTCGAAATCGCCGCCGCCGATATCGCTGGCCGCCGCGGCGACCCGGTTCAATCGATAGATCAGCGGCCTGATCAACAGCCGATAGAACAAAATCAACAGGCCGATAGCCACCGCGCCGGCGCCAAGAGCCAGATTGACCATAAGGCCGTGCAGTTCTTCGACACTCTTGGAGGCCGCATCCCTGTCGCGCCTTTCATCGGCAATCGCTTCGTTCAGCAGCGGCGAGAATTGAGTCGCGAAACTGTCGAGGATAGCGCGCATATGCGGGCCGGACTGCTCATCCTCCAGCGATTTTTTCAACGCGCCATACTGCGCCTTCATCCGCGCCAGGACCAGACTGCGGGTCGCCCGGCGCATCTGCTCTTCCTCGCCCATGGAACGCGACTCCTCGACCGCGCCGGCCAGGGCCTGCTCCATGCGTCCGAAAGCCTCCTCCACCAGCGCGGCGCGCGATTGCAGACGGGCCCGCCGGACGTCCGACGCGATGCCGGCAGCCCCGGCCTCCACGCCGACAAGCGCGAAATCGCTGATCCGGGCCGACAGATTGGAGAGAATTTCCATCCGATGCTGCGCGGCGACCGACTGGCTGATCCGGTTCGCTGTTTCCGCCGCGCCATAGGCCGCGAGCAAGCCCGCGAAAATCGCCACCATAGCAATCGCCAAGGCGCCCGCGAGGAGCCGGAACCGAAGACTGTTCAGCCCGTATCCCGTCTCTAGACTCATACCGTCGCCATTCCGCGCCAGGTGATCAGGGAGCGCAGTTTCCGCGGCTCGACCGGTTTGGGCAGGACATCGACGCCCATCTCCCGCGCCGTGGCCGCCAAATCGACGCTTCTATCGGCGGTGACCAGAACGGCCGGAATATTGGCGCCCCAGGCGGACCGCAACTCACGGATCGACTGCAGCCCGGTATCCTCGCCGTTGAGATGGTAGTCTGCGATGATGATGTCCGGCGGCAGGCCGAGATCGGCGATCGCCTCGCATGCTTCCGCCGTCGAATGGGCCGGCGCGACGCTGGCCCCCCACCCTTCCAAGGTCGTCGTCATCGCATAGAGGACCTCCGGCTCGTTCTCGATGACGGCGGCGATCAGGTTCATGCCCGCGGTCTGTTCCTGTTCGACACCTTGCGGCATTTCAGGCGCCGAAGGCGCGATGATCGGGGCGATCGGCGCCTCGACATAGAACATGGACCCGCGCCCGGGTTCCGACCGCAGACCGAGCGGCAGATCGAGCAGCCGGCACGACCGCTTCACGATAGAAAGTCCAAGGCCCATGCCGCGGTTTTCAATCGAGTCGTCGAGGCGCTGGAACTCCTCGAAAATCCTTTCGTGGTCCTCCGCCTTCATGCCGGGTCCGGTATCCCAGACTTCGAAGCGGACGAAATCGCCCCTTTGCCGGCACCCGACCAGGACGGACCCGGTGCGCGTATAGGCGACCGCGTTCGCGACGAGGTTCTGGGCGATCCGTCGGAAATACCGTGGATCGGACCGGATATGAAGTTTGCAGGGCCGAACCCGCAGCTTCAGGCCGCGCGCCGCGGCCAGCGGCTTGAACTCCTGCTCCAACGGCTCAAGCACCGTCGAAATCGCAAAATTGCTCTTGGTGAATTCCGCGCCGCCCGCGTCCAGGCGGGATATTTCCAGCAGGGCGTGCAGCAAGGTCTCGATGGAGGTGAAGGCGCCGGACAGCCGTTTCAGAACTTCCTGCTGCGGGCTTCCCAATTCCATCTCACCCAATGTGGAGATGAACAGCTTCGCCGCATTCATCGGCTGCAGCAGATCGTGGCTCGCCGCGGCCAGGAAGCGGGTCTTCGATATATTGGCCGCTTCGGCGGCTTCCTTCGCCTCCCGCAAGGCTTCGCCGATCTGTTCGCGCTCGGTATTCTCGCGCGTCAGGGCTTCATTCGCGGCGGTCAGCGCGGCGGTGCGTTCCGCCACGCGCTGCTCCAATGTCTCATTCGCCTTGTGGAGGGCCTCGATCGCCTGGCGCTCGGCCGTCACGTCTGTGAAACTGGCCACGAAGCCGCCGCCCGGCATGTCGCGCATCCGGATATCGATGATCATCCCGTCGACGCGCCGGTATTCCGCATGGATCGGCGGGCGCGGCTGTCGGCGGGCGACCCAGCGCCACAGTCCTGCCGGGGTCAAATCCGAATGCATGGTGCCGCCGGAATAGAGCGCGTCGACAATGCGCCGCAAGCTGGTCCCCGGCTTCACCAGATCATAGGACAGGTTCAGGAGTGCGCGGAACCGGGTGTTGTAGTCCGCCAGACGAAGATCGGCATCGAAGGTGCAGACCCCTTGGCTCATATGATCCAAGGTCGCACGCGCGAGCCGCGCGTGCCGGTCGAGAATCTTATCCCTTTCGCGCCTTTCGCGCCGGACCATGTCCGTCACGTCGGTCTGCAGGATCGCCGTTGCACCGTTCGCCGTATGGCGTTCGGACACCTGGATCCAGCGGTCGCCCTTCAGCGCGACGGTAAAGGTGGCATGCGGCTTTCCATGCATGCCGACGCGGAATTTCAGCCAGTCTTCCGACGTCTTGCCCGGGGCAAGGTCCAATTCGTAGCTTTCGGAAACCAGCCGGACATATTCGTTGAAACTGAGGCCCGGCCTCATATGTTCCGAGACGTCCGGACACAGCATCCGGAAGCGCTGGTTGCACAGCACCATGGTATCGTCGGAATCGAAGAGGCCGAAGCCTTCCTGAACCGCCTCGATGGCGTCGGCCAGATTGCGGCGGGCGCGGACGGCTTCCGCATGCGCCTGTTCAAGCCGGCTGTTCGACTCGCTCAACTCGCTCAAGGCGGTTTGCAGATCGTGGGTCCGGGTCCTGACTTCGTTTTCCAGGGAAATCGCCGTCTGGAACAGCGCGAAGGCGGAACCGGAAATATCCGTCGACCGTTCGACCCGAGCCATCAACGCATCATTGATCTTCCGGAGCTTACGGATCTGCTCCACAGGAGGATCTAAAACCGAGACCATGGATGCGTGCCCTTAATTCTCGCCCTCTCCGCCGGTTTCTTGTTCTTTTTCCGGATCGAAAAAGGCCACCCCCACAAAAGTCTGATTCACGTGCATGCCGTGGAACTGTTCCCCGTAGGTGGAGAACCCGACCACCCGGTTCTGCCGGAGCAGTTCCGACACGGCATTGTATTTTTTCAGCAATTCGGATTCCAACCGCCGAAGCATGCAGTCGAAGCCGAGCACCATCGTCGGCGGTCCGTTCTGCGCTTTCAGCTTGGTGAACTCGCGGTCCAAATGCGCGACGATGTCCTGCGCCTGCCCGACGGTCATGACGAGCCCCTCGTCGATCGCGCAGAGGAAGCTCAATCCATCGTCCTCCTCGACCTTCTGGATCGCCCGAACGTGATATTTGCCGCCGACGCGCACAAGGGTCGGCCGCGTCGCGAATACGAAGGGGGAAAGTTCGTCGACGGAACATCCGACGGCGCGCGCATATTCCACCGCGGCCGGTTCGGCATTGATCTCCCGCACCAGACGCCGGCCCGGATCGGCCTCCGTCACCACCATGCGCTGCTCGGTGGGCAGAAAATGGTCGAAGCGAAGCTCCGTGAACCGGAAATTCGTATCCAGCAAGGTCAGCAGCGCGGCGTCGGAATGGAACTTCCCTTCATGAAGCACAAAGGTTTCCTGGAAGTTCAGACCGTCGCCCGCGGACCCGCCCAGGATCGGTATTGGCGCCAGGCCGGGTTCAAGCGCGGAAAGCAGGGCTTCTTCCTGGCGGCACATGCCATCCGTCAGCAGGATCGCCAAACTGCGCCAGCCGGGCGTTTCGCCGAAATCCGAAATGAACTCGCGGCAGAACCGCACGCCGTCGTCGATCGAAAAATTCGACAGGTCCGTGATCAGCCGGGACGAGAACCGGAAATGACGGCGCGGGAACGCGACACCCGTCAGGGTGCCCGTTTCATAGCCGAGCGGCGTGATCTCGCCCGCCGTCGTACAGCCGATCACCGGCGTCGCGCCGAACCCGCCCGTCAATCCGCTTGCCAGCTTTTCCTTGTCGAAATGGGGGGACGCAAAGACAAGAACGACCGCCGCGTCGACATCCTTCAACTGCGCGGCAAGATCCTCCGCGGCTTCCGCCGCGTTCTGCTTGCGCGATACGCCGCTGACGATTTCGTTGCGGCGTTCGGCCGCGATGGTCCAAAGACGTGAAAGCACGTTCATGGCGACTGCTTTCTTTCCTCCCGTTGAGTTTGGCCCTTGTCGATTCAACCCGACTTTCTTGACAGGCCAAGCTTACCCGATCGCCATTCTATGGCCGACCGGAGCCCGATCCCAGGGGTATCCTGGCTTCATTGGCGATCAAAACAGCTTGAGTTCGCGTGTGAACGCCCAGTTTCCGCAGGATCGCGGTGACATGGGCCTTCACCGTGGTCTCGGCGATCGACAGTTCGTAGGCGATCTGCTTGTTCAGTTTCCCTTCGCACAACAGTTCCAGAATGCGGAGCTGCTGGGCGGTCAGGCTGGACAGGCGCTTGGCCGCTTCGTCCACGAAATCGCCGCCGCCGTCCTCGCGTTGCGGCGGCGTATAACCTTCCGGCGTATAGATATCGCCGGCCCATATCCGTTTGAACGCATCGATCAGCATCTGCCTGGACGCGTCCTTGCGGACGAAACCGGCCGCGCCGGCCGCCATCACCGCGGCGATCACCTTGTCCTCGCCAAAGGCGGAGACGACGATCACCGGCGTATGCGGCGCCGTCGCCTTCAGGCGCAGCAGACCGCTGACCCCCTGGACATCAGGCAGGTTCAGGTCGAGCACGATCGCATCGGGTTCGAAATCCTTGGACAGCCGCTCCAGCGCACCGGTCAGGGTGCTGGCGGTGCGGATCGTGCGAAGAGGCAAGGCGGTCTGAAGCGTCGTCGCCAACGCGTCGCGAAACAGCGGATGATCGTCCACCACGAGGATGGACTTTATCTGGTCAGCTGCACATGTCACCGACGCCTGTTCCAACGGTCGGATCCCCCTGAATAAACTTTAGTATTGTTGCCTCAAACTACGCCGAATCATCGCGTTCAATGCAAGCATAACATGAACGACCGGAACGTGCGGTATCGCCGCATCAGGCCCCCCTATAGCCGATGGTTCTATTTCCCGCCGGCCCGCGGCTACCTATACTGTCGGCAACAAAAATGGGAGGAACGCCATGCCGAGTTGCTTTCGGCAGGTGATCGGCTTTTTGGTCTGCGCCACATTGTACTTTAGTCTTATACCCGCGTCCGGACAGGCCGCCGGGCCCGAAACCATTCGCATTGCGGTTCTGAAATTCGGCACCGTGAATTGGGAATTGGATACGATCCGGCACAACAAACTCGACACCGAGAACGGCTTCGCGCTGGACGTCAGACCGGTGGCGGGATCCGCCGCGGCCAAGATTTCGTTCGAGGGCGGCGAGGCCGATGTCATCGTCTCCGACTGGATCTGGGTCGCGCGGCGGCGTGCGGCCGGCGCCGACCTGGTATTCCTGCCCTATTCGAAATCGGTCGGCGGCTTGATGGTGCCGGAAGGGTCCCCCGCGCGAAACCTGAACGACCTGAAGCACGCGAAGGTCGCCATCGCGGGCGGTCCCTTGGACAAGAGCTGGCTTATCCTGCAGGCCTTTGGTCTGAAATACGGATTCGACCTGAAGGCGAACACGGATCAGGTCTTCGGCGCACCGCCGCTGCTGCACCAGAAAGCGCTTGCGGGCGAGTTCGGCGGCATCATCAATTTCTGGCACTACATGGCCCGGTTGGAAGCAAAGGGTTTCAAGACACTGGTTTCGGTGAACGATGCCGCGCGCGACCTGGGTTTGGATCCGGATATCCCCCTGCTCGGTTACGTCATGAAAGGCGATTTCGTGCGGCGCCACGCCGATGCGGTTCGCGGTTTTGCGGCGGCAGCCCGCGCGGCGAAGGAAATCCTGGCCGAGAGTGATGCGGAATGGGATCGTCTGCGCCCCCTTATGAAGGCCGAGGGAGACGCCGAATTCGACCGGCTCAAAGCCGGATACCTAGCGGGTATTCCGGCCAAACAGGCTGTCGACCAAGCGGCCGCCGCGCGATTTTTCGCCTTGATGGTCGAGCTCGGCGGCGAACAGCTGGTCGGCACCGCCAAGACGATGCCGGAAGGCGTCTTCCTTGATGTCGGCGGGTGGTAGTCGGTTGCCAAAGGACAAATCCCAAAAGGCCGCCCAGCGACGGACCGGCGCATCGCCGGCCGCATTCCTGTTTCCGTTCCTGTTTGTCGGACTATGGCATGCGGCGGCGTCGATCGCCGGCAACGAAACGACCTTTCCCTCGCCGTTGACCGTGGGGCAGATCATCGTGGCGGAGGCCGGATCGGGCGCCTTGTTCATCCATGTCGGGGTGACCTTGGCGCGTGTCGCCGCGGCCTTCGTGATCGCCATGGCGGCCGGCTGCGCCATCGGCCTATGGATGGGAAGGAACGAGGGCGTCAATCGCTGGGGCGATCCTTGGCTGGTCTTCTTCCTGAACCTGCCGGCCCTGGTGACCATCGTTCTCTGCTATATCTGGATCGGCCTGACCGAAGCGGCGGCGATCACCGCCGTCGCCATCAACAAGATACCGATGGTGGCGGTCATGATGCGCGAAGGCGCGCGGACGCTGGACCCGGCGCTGAACGACATGGCGCGCATCTTCCGGATGGGGCCCGGTGCGCGCTTCGCCCATATCGTCGTTCCCCAGCTTGCGCCGCATTTCGCCGCGGCGGGCCGTGCCGGCATGGCGCTGATCTGGAAAATCGTCCTGGTGGTCGAACTGTTGGGCGCATCCACCGGCGTCGGCTTTCAGATCCACACCTATTTCCAGCTATTCGATGTCGGCGCCGTCCTGGCCTATGCCTTGAGTTTCATCGTGGTGATGCTGGCGGTCGAGTACCTGGTCCTTCAACCTTGGGAGCGGCATGCGAGCCGATGGCGCAATGCGGGTTGAGGTTCGGCACAAGGCTTTTGGCGGCACCCAGATCCTCGACTGGATCGACATGGCGGTCGACAAAGGCGAGATCGTCGTCCTAACCGGACCTTCCGGCATCGGCAAGACGACCCTGCTGCGCATCATCGCCGGGTTGGACGAGAATTTCGATGGGTCGGTCATGCATCCCGGGCGCATCGCCATGGTGTTCCAATCCCCGACGCTGCTGCCCTGGCGCAGCGCCGCCGACAATCTGACGCTGACCACCGGCGCCGACGGCGCAACCGTCGCCCGTCTGCTCGAGGAAGTCGGGCTGGAAGGCAAGGCGGAGCTGTTCCCCGGGCAGCTTTCCCTGGGCCAGCAGAGGCGCTTGGCGCTCGCCCGCGCCCTGGCTGCGGAGCCGACAACCTTGCTGATGGACGAACCCTTCATTTCACTGGATGAGGAAACGGCCACACGAATGCGCCGGCTGACCTTGCAGGTGCTGAAGGACAGGCGCATCGCCACCCTGATCGTCACCCATGATCTGGTCGAGGCGGCAACCTTCGCCGACCGTGTCGTGATGCTCGCCGGCCGGCCCGCAAGCATCGCAACGGTGGTGCCGATCCCGACGGCGCGCGACCAAAGGGATGCGGTTCGGGAAGCGGAGGCTTTGCGGGCGATGCTGCCCAACGACACGGTGCCTCCTCACGGGAACCTTACTTGACCCGATACAAGGGCCCGCTAGCCTGCCCTTGAGGAAACGACCCGAAACGGGCGCTGAAACCATGAAAACTCTAGCAAACATCGCACTGGCCGCAATGCTGCTGGCCGTTCCCGCGGCGGCGCAGAGCGTCATGCAAGGCGTCGACATGGATTCGCCTGCGATGACCGAGGCGACGATGACCCGCGCGCAGGTGGAGGCCGCCTTGGCCGACGCCAAGGCCAAGGGGCAACCCGCGGACCTGACAGGCGCGCGCCTGAACGGCCTGGATCTGTCAGGATTGGACTTCGCGGGCGCGATCCTGCGCGCGGCGCGCTTGAATGGGGCCTCCCTGGCCGGTGCCAATCTGGACGGGGTGAACCTGGATCAGGCCTGGCTTCACCGCGCCAACCTGAAAGGCGCCTCGCTCAAAGGCGCAAACCTCTTCCAAACCCAGTTGATCCGGGCGGATTTGAGCCATACCGACTTCACCGGCGCGCGGGCGCCGGCCAATTTCACGCGCGCGGACCTGACCGGGGCCACGTTCACGGGCGCCGACCTCTCCGCCGATATGAAGAACCAATCCATGGGCTTGATGCGGGGCGATTTGACCAAGGCCACGCTGACCGGTGTGGATTTCGAGGGCGCCAATCTGGCCCGCGTGGTGTTCGACTTCGCTGTCCTGACCGATAGCCGCTTGGTGAAAGCCAACCTGATGGGGGCCAGCCTGTCCGGCGCAAAGCTCAACCGAACCGACGTTACCGGCGCAAACTTCAACGATGCCGATGTCGCAGGGGCCCGGATGCAGGGATTGATCGGCGAGGAGGCCAGCACCCTCGCCAACGCCAGGAACCTGGACAGGGTCATCCGCTAGACCGTGATCAACCGCCGCGCCGCTTCGCGATCAACCCTTTCGACGGATCATAGGCGAAGATCGCCGCCCCCAGGAAGGCGATCGTCACGCCGACCACGACGGCCAATGCAAGCAGGTTCAATTGCCCATAAAGCGCGAACCGGATCAGTTCAACCGCATAGGTGAAGGGGTTGAGGGCGCAGATGTCGTGCAGCAGGACGCTCGATTCCGACATGCGCCAAAGCGGGTAGAGCGCGGATGAGGCGAAGAACATCGGAAAGATCACGAAGTTCATGATCCCGGCGAAATTCTCCAACTGCCTGATGGTGGAAGACAGGAACAGGCCGATTGCCCCCAGCATCATACCCGACAGGATCAGTGCCGGCAGCACCATGATGTAGCCCATGGGGGGCGGCTCCACCTCCCAGAACCACGCGACGGCCAGGAAGGCATAGACCTGGACGATCGACACGGCGACGCCGGCCATTAATTTCGACGACAGCAGGAACCAGCGCGGAAACGGGCTGACCAGCAGGGTCCGCATCGCGCCGGTTTCCCGATCGTAGACCATGCTGAGCGAAGACTGCATCCCATTGAAGAGTTGGATCATCGCGCAGAGGCCCGGCGTCACATAGACCTCGTAGAGCACATATGTTTCATAGGGTTCGGTAATCGACAGCCCCAGGACCGACCGAAAACCGGCGGCGAAGATGAACAGCCAGACAAGCGGGCGGACGAGCGCCGACACGAAGCGTTCCCGCTGCTTGGCGAAGCGCAGCATTTCGCGCCAGACGACACCGCGGAAAGCGGAAAGGCGACCGCCCCAGCCAAGCCGTCGATGGGCGCGCAAAGCGGAATTCGAGCCGATATCGCTCATGCCGCGGCCTCCCGCCCCGTCAGCGCGAGGAACGCGTCCGACAGGGTTTCCCCGCCCGCGATCTGGGACGCGAGACCATCGGCCAGAACCTGCCCCTTATGCAGGACGGTCACATGATCTTCCGGGCGGACTTCGTCGAACAGATGCGTCGCCCACAACACGCCGACCCCTTCCTTGGCGACGAGATCCCTGACCAATTCGACCACCTCGAGACGGGATTTGACATCCAGCCCCACGGTGGGTTCGTCCAGCAACAGCAACCTTGGTCCATGCATCAGGGCCCGGGCGATTTCGGCGCGCCGCGCCTGCCCGCCGGACAGGGCCGCGATGCGGCTGTTCATCTTGTCGCCGAGCCGGACGAGGTCGACGACCGCTTCGGCCCGGGCGCGCGCCTCCGAACGGCTCATCCCATGCAGGGCGGCGTGATAGGACAGGTTCTGCCAAATGCTGAGGTCGCGGTCGAGCGAGCGGCTTTGAAAGACGACGCCAAGTTCCGCCAATGCCGGGCCGGGCTTGCGGCGCACGTCGTGCCCCCAGACCTTGATCGATCCCGTCACATTGTCATAGAGCCGCGTGATCAGGGAAAACAAGGTCGTCTTACCGGCGCCGTTGATCCCGAGCAAAGCGGCGAACACGCCTTCGGGAACGCGCAAAGACACGTCGTTCAAGGCCTTGGTCGGACCGAAGGAATGGCTGACCCCCTCGATTTCCAGCGCCAGGGGTTTCGGGCCGGTCATAACATCCGCCATCACAGGGCAAACGCGCTATTCCGCGCGTTTCTCCACAATGTTGTAATCGGCATCGAGTTTGATGTCGTATTGGCCGTCGACGCAGAGAACGTCGTCCAGGTCGAAGCCGTCGCCTTCTTTCTCGATGTCATCTTCATCCATCTCGCACTGCATCTCTGCCAGCAGTGCATTGATACGGTCGATCTCATCCGCAGTCGGTGCATCTGACGCCGAAACGGACCCGGCCGCAATCAACAATAGGCCCACGGCAAGGCCGATAACCCGCAACCAATTCATGGCATTCCCCTCCGGACGATCGTGTTTTCGGAACGCAAGCGAAAGGGCCCCGTCCCGCTTGCTGTTATTGGATACTGATCTCGACGCGCTGGGACTCGCCGGAACTTCCCGGAATCTTCAACTCGTACCGCCCCGGCTTGATCGCGATGAAGGACATGTGGATCGTGCCTTCATCGTCGAACTCGAAACTGTCGAGGCCGAGAGGGCGGATCTCCAAATCGTTGACCACGACTTCATTGATCCAGATCGCACGGAAAAATTCCGGCCCGGCCAGGGCGAGTTCCGCCGATCCGTCGCTGACGATGTCGATCTTGTAATAGGCGCCCGACTGCAACTGCAGCGGCTTTTCCGCCAACGGCTTGCCCGAGGCCATGGTGATCGGCGGCAGCGTCTCGCGATTGCATTTGGCGAGCAGCCCGGCGAAGCCGAGCTTGTCGCATAGCGGCGCGGATTGCGCAGGCGCCGCAAACCCCACCAGCAGCAGTCCGATCATGGAAAGATAACGCATCGCTCTTGCCTCCCTCTCCCCGCGTCTCCGGGGTTTCAGAACCTCAGTTAGGTGAAATTGCGACCCCCCAGGGCTGCTCACCCACCTGGATCGATTTGATGACTTTTACCGCTTCGACGTCGATGACCGAGACGTCGTTGGAATTTCCGTTGGTGGTGACCAGGAACTTCTCATCGGGCGTGAAGGCCATTTGCCAGACGCGCTGGCCGACCAGAAGATACTCCACCACTTCATCCGTATCCCCGTCCACGACCGCGACACGGTTCGCGGGCCCCAGGGCTACAAAGACTTTCTTGCCGTCCTGGGTCACGCGGACCCCGACGGGCTGCAGCGCCTCCGGCGCCATGCCGGGAACGTCGAAAGTGATCTTCTTGATGATGGTTCCGGCGGCGGGATCGATCACGGAGACGGTGCCGCCGATTTCCGCGCTCACGTAAAGTTTTGCGCCGTCGGCCGTAAACTGCGCGAAACGCGGCCGCTGGTCGACCAGGACGTTCTGCACGATTTCATAGGTTTCCGTATCGATGAAATGCGCCATATTCGTCGTTTCCGACGTGTTCACCACAATTTTCCCGTCCGGGGAAACGGCCATGCCCTCAGGCTCCACCCCGACCGGCACTTCGGCGACCATCGTGTGTTTTTCCACATCCACCACGGTCACGATATTGTCGTCTTCATTGGCGATATAGAGCGGGTTGCCGGAGGGATGCAGAATGAAAAGTTCCGGGTCCGGCCCGGACGGCAATGTATGGGTCTGCTTCAACGTCGCCGTATCGAAGACCCTTACCGTGTCGTCGTCGGAGGCGCAGACATAGAGTTCCTTCCCGTCATGGCTGACCAGGATGCCGCGCGGCCGCTGCCCGCCCGGGATCGTCGCCGTCACTTCCCAGGTTTCGCTGTCCAGGACCGTGATCGTATTGCCCTTCTCGTTCGTGACATAGACCGTATAGGCATTGGCCGGATGGACGGCCGCCATGGCGGCTGCGGCCACCAGGGCTGCACAGGTTGAACGGATCATCGGTTTCTTTTCCTTCCCAAGGGCGCCTTGCCCATCCTATCGCTTGCAGGACGATTCCGGTTCATCGAATCCAAGCGTATCCAACCGCGACACCTTGTGGAGGTATTCCTGCTGCGGCGAGACCGAAACCAGCACCTTGTCGCCGGTCAGAAGGATCGGCTGGCGCAATTGCCCGTTCCAGGGGCGGAAGGTGACCTTCACGCCCTTGAACGCCGCCAGTTCGAAATCGGGACTGAGCAGGAAAGCCTTCATCACCGCCGGGTCGTATGAATTGGTGCGCGAGACGACTTCCCCCAGCACGCGCAGCGCCAGCCAGACCTGATAGTCCAGCGGCCGGGTATAGCGATTTGCGGTTCTTTCGAAGCGGCGCTGAAACTGGGTGGCCCCCCAGGCCTCAAGGGCCGGGTGGAACGTCGCGGGCCGCAGCCCGGCGGATCCGGCGACCGGACGCGGGTCCCAGGTTTGATACGGCAGATAGGCCGCGAATACATCGGCTTCGTCGGCAGCGACGATGACGTCGTGATCGTCCATCCGCTGGGTAAAGACCGGGATCTGTTTCTGAACCTGCACATGTCCGGAATCCGTCCGGCGGGCGCCGCCGGTATCTTCGAAAATCCGTTCTTCGACGATTTTGGCGCCGAACTTACGCGCCGCCCGGCGATAGGATTCAGCGAGCAGCAGGTCTTCCGGATGCGACCCGTGGATCAGAACCCATTCCCGCCACTTCTTCCAAACCAGGAACTGCGCCAAGGCATCCGTCATCATCGCGCGGCTCGGCACGACATGGAGCAGATTGGGCCGGCAGTCGTCGTTCCGCAGACGGTCGTCCGCGGCCAGCGCATTCATGACAAGCGCCCGGTCGCCGACCGCGTCCGACACGGCCAGCACCGAATCCGCGTCACCGGCCATGACGATGTAATGGATACCCTCGCCGACAAGCCGTTGCGCCTCGGCCACCGCCTGATCCGGCGCGACGGCGATTTCGACGGTTTCATATGTCTTGCCCGTGAAGCGTCCGGTCGTCTGGTTGTCCGCCGTGGCGAGTTGCCCGCCCACGAAGCCGAGGTCATCCGGCGGCAAATCCAGGCGGGAGATCGGCAGCGGCTTTTGCGAATCCACCCGAATGACGGCAGCCTTGATCAATACATTTTCGGCGGACAAGGCAGGCCGCACCGACGCTGGCAAAACTGCAACAGCCGTCAGTGCGAAGGTGCAAATTATGGCCTTTGCAATCCCACGCATTCTTTCGCTCCCTTGGTTTTGATTTCATCTAAGAGCCATGCGCAGGTCAAGCAGCCCTAGGGGGCTTTTTCCGCATAAGGATTTAATAAGATCAATGTCTTCGGCACGGCCCGCAATACGACCTTAATCGAACTTGCACCGGTTAAAATCCAGTCGCACGATACCCTGATGAAACAGACGTTCTGGGCATTTCTGATTGGATATCTGGCGCTCGCCCAAGTTGCTTCGGCCGAGGCTTTGAAGCAGGGCGCATCGGCCGTGTTCTTCGGCATAACCTTCATCGATACGTCCACGGAAGGTGCCTATCAGGGCCCGCGCGACGATGAAGCCGCCAGGGTGAAGATGCTGAGCGACTACGTGGTTCAGCAGTTCACCGAACAGGGTTTCACGCTGCTCGACAGCGCCCCGGTTCAGAAGGACATCGATCGCATCGCAAATCCCGCGGACTGCAATGCCTGCGACGTGCTGATGGCCCGGAAACTCGGCGCCGACTATTCCATCGTCGGCGAAGTGCAGAAGGTTTCGAACCTGATCCTTTCGATGAACCTTGTCGTCCGCGAAGCGGAATCCGGCGCAATGGCCAAGGGTCTGTCCGTCGACATCCGCGGCAACAACGACGAATCATGGTTGCGCGGCATGAAGTACATCCTACGCAACAACACCTTCAAGGAATGACGCGGCATCGCCTAGCGTCCCGCCATCACGACTCAAACATCAAAAGAAACGGAAATTTTGGGAGGATCGTATGAGGTTTTCAATCTTCACCATCGCCGCCCTGTCGCTGGCGCTTCTGATCCAGCCGGCATCGGCGCACGGACCGACACGCCAGAAGGTCGCCATCAAGACCACGGTCGCCGCATCGCCGGACGAAGTTTGGGCGGTGATCGGAAACTTCCAGGACATGAGTTGGCACCCCGCTGTTCA